>Ga0307419_10000200_pt1 | contig 27820 bp, 24 predicted proteins | sample SalMarWE160230MG_2_FD_202512 | JGI IMG/M metagenome (GOLD analysis project Ga0307419, IMG submission 202512) | Salt marsh sediment microbial communities from the Plum Island Ecosystem LTER, Massachusetts, United States - WE1602-30 | ecosystem: Environmental > Aquatic > Marine > Intertidal zone... | reverse complement strand
CTCTGTCAACATTCAATCCGCAGTAGCTCCCTTCGAATTTTAATTTCTTCGTAAGGGTTCCTATACTAACATCTGAATATCCTGTTTCAATGATTAAGTTATTTATGCTTTCAATTTTGATGTTATCGTACTTGGTTTCAGCTACAACTGAGCTCGTGGTTCCGAAAGCAAGTTTTGAATATTTACTGTCGATAAGCAGAGCCTGGCTGTTTTCAATAGTCAGGTTCCCGCAATACCTTACTTCAATATCGATCCAGCCTGCTTCTTCGATGGAGCCTTTACCATAAGCCAGGTAAAGGGAATTCAGAGGTTTTTCATTTCCCCGGGTAAGTCTTGAAGCTGTAAGATTTCCATATTTAATATTGAGATTTACAAGTCCGTTCAGATCATCCAGCTCTGTATTTCCATACCTGTTTGCAAGTGTAAGATTCATCCATTCCGGCATCTTTACATCATAATCGATGGTGAATTTTCTCGAATCACCACTCCAGCCCGTAAAGTTGAATTTATCATTAATAACTGTTTTTGCCGATATGACATTTGCCCCTTCGGAAAAATGGACATCAATATAGCTTAACAGTTGTTCTGCTCTATCCCTGTTGGGATAACGTACAGTAACCTTTACATCAATAACCACCTGGTCGCTTCCTGAATTAAGAACGATTATATCGCCATACTTGTTATCAAGATCAAGTGTCATGCCCTGCATGGCTGTATACTCTTCATGAAACTCCTTTGAAACCTCATTTTGTGCGGCTAATCCTGATGTCAGCAGGAGAAATGCGGCCAGGAGGAGTGTTCCTGGTTTATATACTAACTTTTTCATCATTATTGGTATTAATATTTTCATTCCTTATGGTTTTCAACTGATTTACAATAAAGGTCATTACTTCGAGTTTTGTCTGGTAATGTTCAATCATTGCATTAATTATTCTTTCATCACCAGGATTGGCTTTCAGGTCTTTCTGAAGCTGGATATAAACTGAATCCATGTTTTCGAGTTCTCTGGTGAACAACTCTTTTTGCTCAGTATTGTTAATAAAGTCAATGGTTTTGATCTCGCTCTCCATAAGATTTACCTGGTGTAAATAATAGTTTTCGACCTCCTTGTATTGCGGGGAAACATCGCCAAGCGTCATACTGTTCCTTTCGGGTCTGAGAAAATGATCCCAGGTCCACAGCGATGAGAGTGTTACCAGCAGAGTAACAACTGCAGCCTTGAGAAGATAAGGGACAATACTCCGTTTTACGGCGACTCTCCCGAATCTCATTTCAAGCTTGCTGTTAAAACGCTCAAGGTGACCTTCCGAAGGCTCTTTTTCTTCGAAAAAGTCCCTGTTACTCCTGATTATTTCTTCTATTGTTTTCATTCCCTGTAAGTTTTCATTTTCTTATTTCACTGATAAGCTTCTGTTTTGCCCTTGAAAGCTGTGATCTTGATGTGCTGCTCGATATTGATAGTATTTCTGCAATTTCATCATGATCGTAACCTTCAAGCAGGTAGAGAGAAAGGATTACCCTGTAACCGTCCGGTAGTCGTTCAATGGCTTCTTTAACCTCTTCTACCTTAACATCAAGCTCCTCATACTTGATCATATCATCACTGCTTTCATCTCTTAATCCTGCGTGTGACTCAATATCTTCAAAGACTGCTTTTCTTTTTCCGAGAGCATCGAGTGACCTGTTTATCACTATTTTTTTCAACCAGGCACCGAAACTCACTGTTCCCGAGTATGTTTCAATCTTTTCAAAGGCCGACAGGAACGATTCCTGCATTATATCTTCGGCTTCCATCGTGTCATTCACTATCCTCAGGCTCGTGTTATACATGGCTTTGTAGTATAACTTGTAGATATGGAATTGTGCCTTCTGGTCGCCGAGCTTGCACCCGTCCAGAAGATCCTGGTGCAAGTTTCTGAATGCCGCTTCTACTTTTGCCATCTTTATATAAAGACTAGTTCTGATGTTTGATGCTGCACCCACTCTTTTTTTCTTCAGTTTTCTGATTAAAAGACGTGGGCAAATTATTAATGATGCACATAATTTAAGAATTTTTTTCCCTTTGCCAGGGAAAATGTAAAAATTATTCCCTGAGTAACCTCTCCGGTGCTGTAATCGAGCTCAGAGCCGAAAAGACTGTGAGGTATTGAAAATACCAGCAGGAGCACTGCTGCAGCCAGTATTGTATATAAAGGTCTCTCTTTCCTTCGGTTCAATATCACTGCCATAAGCCAGAATAAAAATGCTATAAGAGTTTTATTATCAGTCAGATCCCATCCTAACGGAATGCCTGTCCATAATTCCCCGAATGCTATTTTCTGTACAACAGGTCCAAGTATCATTCCTCCAGCTGTAAGTAGCGCCAGTGTCCAGACTCCCAGTTTTCTGAACGAGGGAATTTTGAAAATGGCCGTCAATCCGGCTGCTGTCGATAAGAGCATGACAATGAGCATTATTATTATATGAGGAATAAGAATTGATCCCGGTACTCTGCCCTTGAACCGGATCACAACCGGCGATTCTTTCATGACTGTCTGTGTACCTTTACGGTCGGTAATCTCAATATAGTACTGGAGTTTTCCGGCAGGAGGTTGTGGAGGAATACTGGCAAAAAAACCTCTCTCATCAGTCATTTTAAAGATCTTATTCATCATGAATGAGCGTACCGGATAGATTTTAAACAAGAAATCTGTCTTCTGATACTGTTCCCCGGTCCTGAATCTTTTGTGGTACAAGACTGCCTTAACTGAGGTATCGTTAAGATGGAGCTTTACTTCAGATCTTTCACCAATCTCAATACTGCGGACAAGTTTAAGCTCATAGATTGAATCATTGAGTGTCACACAGAACCTTTTAGGATAGGTGGGGCCTGTCTTCCTCTGATAATAGGCGGCAGCTATTGTGATTACGAATGCAAGTATCCAAATAAGTGTCTTCTTCATCCTGTCTATACAACCAGGTAGTGAAACAGTAATTTACTACCCCGGCAGCCGGACGCCGGTTGCCGCCAGCCGGTACTATTCAAATAACTTAAACGCTTCCTTTATAAGTCCTATTGCCTCCCTGAGCTGTTTTTCGGTAATTACAAGGGGAGGTGCAAATCTTATTATATGTTCATGTGTCGGTTTTGCAATAACACCTTTACCCATCATTACCAGGCATACATCCCATGCGGTTTTCCCTCCCTTGGGCCTGATGACCACAGCATTCAGAAGCCCTTTACCACGGACAAGCTCAATCATATCTGATTTAATGCTGTTCATTTCGTCGCGGAATATTTTGCCTAGACGTTCAGCATTTTCAGCAAGTTTCTCATTTTTAATTACTTCAAGAGCGGCTATTCCAACCTTGCCCGCAAGAGGATTGCCTCCGAATGTTGAACCATGTTCTCCCGGTTTTATTGTAAGCATTATCTCATCATCGGCAAGTACGACAGAAATCGGCATCACACCTCCTGACAGGGCTTTTCCAAGGATCAGAATATCAGGACGAACACCTTCATGGTCACAGGCAAGCATTTTACCTGTTCGTGCAAGACCTGTCTGAACTTCGTCTGCTATAAACAGAACATTGTGTTTTTTGCAGAGGTCATATGATTTTTTAAGATAACCTTCATCCGGTACGGACACCCCGGCTTCTCCCTGGATAGGCTCAACGAGAAATCCTGCAATATCTGGATCCTTAAGGGCTTCTTCCAGAGCTGGAATATTATTATAAGGTATAATAATAAAACCCGGAGTAAAGGGCCCGTAGTCATTCGTTGCCTCGGGATCGGTCGACATTGACACTATTGTTATGGTTCGTCCATGGAAGTTGCCTGCACAACAGATTATCTTTGCCCTGTCCTTCTGTATACCTTTTTTCTTATAAGCCCATTTACGGCATAGCTTCAGAGCTGTCTCATCAGCTTCTGCCCCTGAGTTCATAGGCAGGACTTTATCATAACCGAAGTATTTTGTTATATACTCTTCATATTCACCGAGAACAGCATTATAAAATGCCCTTGATGTGAGAGTAAGAATTTTGGCCTGTTCCGTAAGCGCCCTTATTATTTTGGGATGGCAGTGACCCTGGTTAACTGCAGAGTATGCAGACAGGAAGTCAAAATACTTTTTTCCCTCTACGTCCCAAACGAATGGACCTTCACCTCTTTCAAGAACTACGGGAAGAGGATGGTAGTTGTGAGCACCATACTTATCTTCCCGGTTAATATAATCCCGCGTCTTCATGTTGTTGATTATTAAATAGTTATGAATAATGAAATATAAGTCACAAGTTTACTAAAGGTTTTTCTTATTTCCAAACATAAGTCGTGCAGGTCGTGCAGGTCGTGCAGGTCGTGCAGGTCGTGCAGGTCGTGCAGGTCGTGCAGGTCGTGCAGGTCGTGCAGGTCATTCAGGTCATTCAAGTCCGAAAAACAAATGAACCCGCAGGACCGGCAAGACTTTATTCTTCAAATAGATCCGGTCTCAGTTTCCTGGTTCTTTCTATTGCCTGCTCATGTCTCCATTTCTCAATCCTGGCAGCGTGACCTGAAAGAAGAATATCGGGTACCTTCCAGCCTTTAAAATCTTCAGGCCTGGTAAAGACCGGAGGAGCAAGGAGCTCATCCTGGAAGGAATCGGAGAGGGCAGATTGTTCATCGGAAATTGCGCCCGGAATAAGCCTGACAACAGCATCGATGATTATTGCCGTGGGCATTTCACCTCCCGATAATACATAATCCCCTATTGATATTTCCCTGGTAATCAGGTGATCTCTGATGCGCTGGTCAATTCCTTTATAGTGTCCGGCCAGTATTATTATATTGTTAAGCAGTGAGAGTTTGTTGGCAGTTTTCTGGCAAAATCTTTCCCCGTCAGGTGATGTGTAGATTATCTCGTCATAATCCCTTTCACTCTTCAGCTTCTCAATAGCCTTCCAGACCGGTTCTATCATCATAACCATTCCGGCACCGCCGCCGAAAGCATAATCATCAACGGTCTTGTAATTATCTGTTGTAAAATCACGCAGATTAACAACATTGATCCCGACAAGACCTTTGTCCCTGGCTCTCTTTACAATCGAATTGTTGAGTGGACTTTCAAGCAATTCCGGACAGATTGTTAGAATATCAATCCTCATATAAATTGTTTTTGTAAAAGTAATAAAAAGGCATAAGGGCGCAATGGCGAAATGAAAGAGTGAGAGAGGGGGTGAGGGGGAAACCCTTGTTAAACGGTGCAATCTGTAGTAAAAAATGGAAACTACACTTGCCTGTTATCTTTTTACCCTTCGCTTCGCTCTGGGTCTTCGTTTCACTTCGACTTTTTTCTTTTACTTTTGTCTTTTATCTTTTTCTTATGGATTGTCGTCCTGGGTGCGGAGCCTGTTGTATAGCAATTTCAATCACATCCCCGATTCCCGGGATGCCTGATGGCAAGCCGGCAGGGATCAGGTGCATTCATCTTCTTGATGATTACAAATGTGCCCTTTATGGCCATCCTTCAAGGCCGAAAGTATGTATTGATTTTAAGCCTGAGCCGGAGTTTTGCGGATCCTCAAGAGAGGAGGCGATGTACTTATTAGGGATGCTTGAAAGTTAAGAAGATTGCTTCGTCGTTGCGCTCCTCGCAATGACACTCATTTACCAGAATTGTAAACAACCTTTCCGCCCACGATCGTATAATCCACCTTCGTTTTCATGATCTTCGATTCCGGGATGGTCAGTAAATCCTTATCAACAATTACTATATCAGCAAGATAACCTTTTTTAATCATTCCTTTTCTGTTATCCATGAACTGTGCATATGCTGAGCCGAGTGTGTAATACTTTATTGCTTCTTCCATAGTAATTTTCTGTTCAGGAAACCATCCTTCACCTTCCTCGCCAAGCCGGTCTTTTCTTGTTACTGCTGCATAGAGTCCTTCCATAGGATTCAGCGGCTCCACCTGGTAATCTGTTCCAAAGGCAAGTATTGAACCTGCATCGATAAGACTTTGCCATGCATATGCACCTATCGCTCTCTCTCTACCTATTCGCTTTTCGCAGAATCTCTTGTCGGAGATGCAGTGAGTCGGCTGCATTGAGGGAATAACAGCGAGTTGTGAAAACCTGGGTATATCAGATTGCCGGAGGGTCTGGCTATGTTCGATACGGTGACGGCTGTCACGCCTTCCGTTTACTTCAACTGCTTTTTCATAAATATTCAGTACCCAGTTGTTTGCTTTATCGCCAATTGCATGTATACCTATCTGAAATCCCATCTTATCAGCAGTCAGTACCATTTTTTCAAGTTCATCGTAGGGCCACATGGCCAATCCCGATGTTGAGGGATTATCATCATAAGGTTCAAACATCAGAGCAGTGCCTGATCCCATTGATCCGTCGGAAAAAGCCTTAAGGTATCCGAACCTGATCCAGTCTCCCTCTTTTGGGTATCTCTTTTCAACATCCCTGTATTTCAATAGAACTGTTGTATCCCCCGTAAGCGGTTTTCCAATATCTATCCTGCTGGTAAGCTGACCCTCTTTCTGCAGTTTTTCATATGCTTCGAAATCGGCTGCCCCTGCATTCTGCAGGCTTGTAACACCCAGCTCACGGGCCTCCTTCATGGCGAGCAGATATCCCTGCCATGTTTTGGCTGAATCCTCTTCAGCCGATCTTGTAATTTTGGCTTCTCCTGTTTTAATGAGATTCTGGGCTGTCTCCTTGAGTATCCCGGTTGGTTCTCCCGTCGCCGGATCTCTCTGTATTTCGCCTCCAAAGGGATTGGGAGTCTCTTTTGTGATTCCGGATATTTTAAGGATATAGCTGTTTACAAGTATTGAGTGTCCGTCAGCACGGCTCAACAGCACAGGATTATGCGGAGATACTTTATCAATTAACTCTTTTGTCGGCCATTTTTTATCGGTGAACATCTCATGTTCCCAGTGTCCTCCCCGAATCAGTTCACCAGGTTTTGATCTGGCAACTTGTACTTTTACCTTTTCAGTAATTATCGAAGGATCAGTTATATAACGAAGCTCAATATAGTCGGGATCCCGAGGCCCGAAATGTACATGAGCATCATTAAATCCTGGTATTATGAGTCTTCCTCCGGCATCTATCACTTCAGTCTTTCCTTCATCAATCCAGCCTTTGACCTTACTTGTTTTTCCGGTTGTGATAATGAATTCACCCTTGATTGCTATGGCCTCAACCATTGGATTATCTTCATCAATTGTAAGAATCTTACCATTGATAATTACCAGGTCTGCTATTTCGCGGGTCCTGCAAGAAATTGAAAGGATCATACAAATTATTGATATTAAAGATAGATATTGCATAGATTGTTGTTTTAATCGGAAAGTTAATCATTTTTCTATTTGATTAAATCCTGGTGTTACTTTGTGCTTTAGTGTCTTTGTGACATTTTGTTTTTTTGCCACCAAGACACAAGGACACTAAGTATCACACAGTATTTTAACTTATTGTTAAGAATTTTATTGAAATATCTGGGGGCTTCATACATTAAAAGAGATAAATTCGCAGAAAATCACGAAAGATGAATATAGCATTAATAGGATATGGCAGGATGGGCCATGAAATTGAAGAAACTGCCGTTAAGCGAGGCCACATAATCTCACTGATAGTTGACAGGGACAATACCGATGATATTTGCCGGGAAAAGATGACAGGAGTTGATGTTGCTATGGAATTCTCAACTCCCGAAACGGCATTTGAGAATATTTCAAAGTGTCTGGGTCAGAAAATACCAGTGGTTTCCGGAACAACAGGGTGGCTCAAGGATTATGAAAAAGCAGCGGAACTTTGCAGACTCAATAACACTTCATTTATCCATTCTGCAAATTTCAGCATAGGAGTAAACTTGCTTTTCAGGCTGAATGCGGAGCTTGCCAAACAAATGGCACGTTATGATGGATATGCTGTTTCAATAGAGGAGATCCATCATACCAGGAAGCTTGATGCTCCCAGCGGAACAGCTATATCTCTTGCTGAAGGGATAATGAAACAGCATATAAAATACAAAGGCTGGTGTTTTGAAAAGGATAAATCAAATAACATGATTCCGGTCAGGTCGGTTCGTGAAGGGAGTATTCCCGGCACACATATTGTTATATGGGATTCGGATATTGACACCCTGAGCCTTAAACATGAAGCCAGGAACAGGAAAGGATTTACCCTGGGGGCTGTTCTTGCAGCTGAATTCATTAGTACAAGGAAAGGTGTATTCACTATGGATGATGTACTGGGATTCTGATTAAATTTTATACTTTTACCGCTTCAAAAAAAATATTATTATGATCGGGAAAATTCCAATGAAATACATGAAATTCACAATTGCCGCTGTCATTTATATTCTTGTCGTGATATGGATAGGCAATTACTGGCTCTTACTGGGGCTGGCCATCATTTATGACCTGTATATCTCGGAAAAGGTAAACTGGACATTCTGGAAAAGGAGGGATGGTAATAACAGCTCATTCATTGAATGGCTCGATGCCCTTATCTTTGCGGTAATCGCGGTTACACTTATTAACATCTTTCTGTTTCAGAATTACCGTATTCCAACACCCTCCATGGAAAAGTCATTGCTGGTAGGGGATCATCTGTTTGTCAGCAAAATTGCTTATGGACCAAGAATGCCAAACACTCCCATTGCCTTTCCGTTCACCCAGCATACAATGCCCATAATAAAAACCAAATCATGGTCAAACCTGGTGCACTGGCCCTATAAACGTCTTGCAGGATGTGGTAAGGTGAAAAGATATGACCCGATAGTATTTAACTTCCCGGCCGGAGATACAGTAGCAATTGAAGAATCCGCAACCTCCTATTATGAGATTGTCAGGAGAACTGCACGCGATATGCAGGCACGCGACAATTATATAACGATGAATCAGAATCCCTTAAGCTATTATCTGCCGGATGCAAGGAAAGAGGTATGGAACAGGTATGAGATAATCTACCGTCCGGTTGACAGACGGGACAACTATGTAAAAAGGTGTGTGGGATTACATGGAGATACTATAACTATCAGATCAGGAATACTTTATGTCAATGGTGAAAGGGCTCCTGAGAATGAGACAATGCAAACCACATATGGTGTGGTAACAAACGGGACAACTATAAATCCAAAAGCATTTGAACGTCTGAAAATTGCAAAATCAGATCAGATGATGATTTCCTCATCAGTTTATTTACTACCTCTTACAAAAAAGAATGTCGATGCAGTTTCAAAGTTTGTTAATGTTAAGGATGTAACAGCCTTAAACACTGAAGAGGGAGAAGAAAGTCCTCTGATTTTTCCTCACGTTCCTGCTCTTAAATGGAATGAAGACAATTTTGGTCCTCTCTGGATACCTTCTAAAGGCGCTACTGTTGATCTCAATATATCAAATCTTCCCTTTTATGAAAGGATAATAGATGTTTATGAAGATAATGACCTCAGGGTTGATGACAGCACAATCTATATTAATGGCGAACCGACAACGAGTTATACATTCAGGATGGACTATTTTTTCATGATGGGAGATAATCGTCATAATTCGCTTGATTCGAGATACTGGGGTTTTGTTCCGGAGGATCATATAATTGGTAAACCCAAGTTCATCTGGCTCTCAGTTGACAAGGAAGCTTCAGGGCTGAAGAAGATCAGGTTCAACAGGTTTTTCATGAAGGTGAGATAGAATTTACTTGACCTTTTCCACTATGGCCTTGAAGGCCTCAGGGTGTTGCATTGCCAGGTCGGCAAGTGTCTTCCTGTTCAGTGCGATACCTTTTTTGTCAAGCTTCCCGATAAATTCGGAGTAGCTCATATCATACTGACGGACACCTGCATTTATTCTTTGTATCCAAAGAGACCTGAATTGTCCTTTTTTCTTTTTCCTGTCGCGGTATGCATAGCCCAGCCCTTTATCGAGGGTATTTTTTGCTACGGTGAATACATTTTTTCTGGAAAGGTAGTTCCCTTTTGTTTGTTTAAGAACTTTCTTTTTTCTTGCTCTTGATGCTACTACATTTACTGATCTTGGCATAACTCATTGCTTGTGAATGTCAGCGTCCCCTCTGTGCGGGGCTCTTTTATGCTGAACAATCTGTTAATACTCTTTTACTTGTTTTTCAATACGTTAACACTTATTTACTTGCAAGCAGAAGCTTTACATTTTTCTTATCTGCTTTGTCAACCTGTCCGAAATAAGCAAGGTTCCTCTTGCGTTTTGTAGATTTCTTTGTCAGGATGTGACTCATGTATGCATGTTTACGTTTGATCTTTCCTGTTCCGGTGAGTGAAAATCTCTTTTTGGCACCGGGGTTTGTCTTCATTTTTGGCATTTCTGTTTATTCAAAATTTATAAAATCACTTCTTCTTTTTAGATGATAAGGAGATTATCATGCGTTTTCCTTCAAGCCTTGGAAGCTGCTCAACCTTCCCGTATTCCTCAAGGTCGTTTGCAAATCTCAGCAGCAGCACCTCTCCCTGTTCCTTGAACAATATTGACCGTCCCTTGAAGAAGACATATGCTCTTACCTTGGCTCCGTCTTCGAGAAATTTTATTGCATGGCGCAGCTTAAAGTTATAATCGTGATCATCAGTATTTGGCCCAAACCTTATCTCCTTCACAACAATCTTTGCTGCTTTGGCTTTTATCTCCTTCTGCTTCTTTTTTTGCTGATAGAGAAACTTCTGGTAATCAATTATTTTACATACAGGTGGATCCGCATTCGGGGAAATTTCAACAAGATCGAGCTCCATCGTATCTGCCAGTCTGAGGGCCTCCTGGATGCTCATCACATCTGTCTCAATTTCATCACCTACAACCCTGACCACTTTAGCAGTGATCCTGTTGTTTATTTTATGGGCCGGCTGGGTGATCCTGCCGGGATTTCTTCTGAATGGTACGGTTATAACTCTTTCCTCCTTATTTTATTAATACTAATTTATCTGTTCTTTTAAATAATTACGAGATCTCTTTATTTATCTCAGAATGAATTAAATTCACAAATTCGTCAACTTTCATACTGCCCTGATCACCTTCACCCTGTTTCCTGACTGAAACAGTTCCGTTTAAAACCTCTTTTTCACCTATTATAAGAAGGTAGGGGATCCTCTTTAATTCATTATCCCTGATCTTCTTACCGATTTTTTCACTCCTGTCGTCAATCAGTGTGCAAATATCGGAATTATTTAGAATTTCCAAAACATTTACTGCATATTCGTTATATTTTTCACTGATAGGCAGAATGACTGCTTTCTCGGGCGCAAGCCAGAGAGGGAATTTTCCTGCATTGTTTTCAATTAGTACAGCTACGAACCTTTCGAGCGAACCAAAAATAGCCCGGTGTATCATTACCGGCCTGTGTTTCTGGTTATCACTGCCGATATAAGTGAGATCAAATCTCTCCGGGAGATTATAATCAACCTGGATTGTTCCCAGCTGCCAGTTCCTGCCGATAGCATCCTTAACCATGAAATCGAGTTTGGGACCATAAAATGCAGCTTCACCCTTAACAACTGTAGTCTGTAGTTTTTTCTCAGATGCTGCGGCAATAATATCCTGTTCAGCTTTCTCCCAGTTTTCATCCGAACCGATATATTTCTCCTTGTCATCAGGATCCCTTAATGATATCTGGGCTGTGAAATCATTGAAATTCAATACCTTAAAAATATAAAGGACAAGGTCAATTATCCTTTTGAATTCCTCCCTGAGCTGATCGGGTCTGCAAAAGTGATGTGCATCATCCTGTGTAAAGCTCCTTACTCTTGTCAGCCCGTGAAGCTCGCCGCTCTGTTCGTACCTGTAAACAGTGCCAAACTCGGCCATCCTGAATGGAAGCTCCTTATACGAATGTTGAGTGGCATTATATATTTCACAGTGATGAGGACAGTTCATTGGTTTCAGCATGAACTGTTCTCCCTCCTGGGGTGTTGAAATGGGCTGAAATGAGCTGGTCCTGTACTTTTCAAAATGGCCCGATGTTTTATAAAGTTCCACATTTCCGATATGTGGAGTTGTTACGATCCTGTAACCTCTTTTTCTCAGTACTGTGGTCAGGAAGTCTATCAGGTTCTGCCTGATATCTGATCCCCTGGGAAGCCAAAGCGGAAGTCCCATCCCTACTTTTGGCGAGAAAGCAAAGAGCTCCTGCTCCCTTCCAATACGTCGATGGTCCCTTCTTTTTGCCTCTTCAACAAACACCAGGTATTCATCAAGCATCTTCTGCTTTGGGAATGTTATCCCGTATATCCTTGTCAGCATCCGGCGTTTTTCATCTCCACGCCAGTATGCCCCTGCCACACTGGTTAACTTAATGGCTTTGACAGGTTCTGTTGACGGAAGGTGGGGACCGCGGCACAGATCGGTGAAATTACCATGTGTATAAAGAGAAATGGTACCATCCTCAAGCTCACTTATAAGTTCGGTTTTGTATTCATCACCCTTACTTTTGAAAAGGTCGAGCGCCTCTTTTTTAGTTACCTCCCTTCTTGTAAAAACCAGGTTTTCTGAAGCCATCTCCTTCATTTTATCCTCAATAGCCTTAAGGTCGCTGTCAGTGATGATCTTTCCGTCGCCCGGATCAACATCATAATAGAATCCCATTTCAATAGCCGGGCCTATACCAAACTTAATACCCGGATAAAGAGATTCAAGGGCTCCTGCCATAAGATGAGCCGATGAGTGCCAGAATGCATGTTTTGCCTGCTCATCTTCCCATTTGTGAAGCTTCAGGGTGGCATCACTGCTTATCGGACGTGTAAGATCCCAAATCTCACCGCTTACTGTGGCAGAATAAACCTCCGCAGCAAGTCCGGGACTTATCTGTTCGGCAATTTCGAGACTGGTTATCCCGTTTTTATATTCCTTTGCCGATCCGTCAGGAAATGTTATTTTTATCATTCTGAAGCCTCTTTTAACAGGAGTGCAAAGATAATTAATATTTTGAAAGCGATACGCCCAAAATTATGGCACACATTTTGATTTTGTTTTAATGAACACTAATACTTATGACTATGAAACCAATTTGTACTATAAAAGAGAATTCGCGGATTAAAAAGATATTCTATTTTTCTCTGGTTCTTCCTTTTATCCTTTTTTCCTGCGAAAAAACACCCGATGCACACTTCTTTACCGACACTGTTGAACCGGAAGTAGGGCAGAAGGTGGTTTTTACCAATGATTCACACAATGCAAACAGGTTTGAATGGGATTTTGGCGACGGCTATGTTTCATCCGAAGCAGAACCGGTACATTATTATGATGTAACCGGTACTTTTGAGGTAGTGCTTACAGCTTTTTCAAAAGCCGGTCTTTCAGATCAAGCTTCTATTACTATTGACGTGAAGATCCCGACACTACTTGTGATAGAAGTTCTTGAATATTACAATGAATATCCTGTAAGTAATGCTAGTGTATTCTTATATCCAGATTTAACATCATGGGATGATCAGGAGAATCTTGTTGCTGAAGGATTTACTGCTCAGAACGGACAAGTTGTTTTCTCATATCTCGATGATGGTAAATATTATGTTGATGTATTGGAAGAACATCATAATAACTATACTTTAAGGGATGAAGATGTAGGATTCATTATTACAGATGACGTGGCTCCTCATAAAGTAACTTATTTTATAGCATGGGTCGATTATTTTGAAACTACAAAAGGTGATAGTAGAAGAGATAACTCATATGTTATCAAAAAGCTGGAAAGAAAGGCAACCGACAAAACAATAACCATCCCGGAAACAGACGACTGGCAGGTTTTGTACGATAAGAGCATCAAGCTGAAGTAGTAATCTACCATCAAGGCCTTAGGCTCTCTACAGAGTATTACGCCCCTACGGGGCTGAATGACAGGTTGAAAATAGTAAGGCCGTAAGCCTGAAATAGTATCAGGCAGGGCAACGCCCTGCTTAAGAACCAGTACCTCACTCTTAAAAGCCCCGTAGGGGCGAAATAAAGACTAATCAGAGATACCTGTCTTCATAAGATATTCCATACTCATCAAGAAGGTTTTTATATTCATCAATAAACTGAACCTTTCTGTGATGCTGTTTCTGATTTCGGATATATTTTTTCACTATTTCCACCTGCGACCAGCCGACAGAAAATCCTCCATAACCATCCTGCCAGTAGAATTTCCTGTACGGGTGACCTTTGGTTTTAATCCATTTTGAAGAACTTTTCTTTACCTCCTCTACAAGATCTGCCGGTGTCATCGTTTTTGGCAGTGTACACAACATGTGTACATGATCATATGTCCCGCCTATCTGTAGCGGGATTGATTTATTATTCCTGAGTATTCCACCCAGGTAGGAATACAGTTCATCCTCGATATCTTCCCGGATGAATTTTTCATTGTTTTTTGTATGAAAGACAATGTGGGTGTAGAATTGCACATAAGATTGAGACATAATTATTCCATTTTGTCAAATTTATGAAATTCATTTAAAACAGGGACTATTTATTAATCATGAATTTTATTCCGCCCCTAACGGGGCTTTTAACAGTCCGGAGTTACAGTCAGGAGAGGCTCTGCACCTCCTTTACCTCTTATGCCTCATACAAGGCTTCATACACATAAATAATTTCTTATGCCCGACAGATGCTTTTCCTTTGAAAGGCTTTAAGGCTATAACGAGGCTGCTGTGAACTCAGGAATAAGAAAAGCCCCGGATAAAATTGTCCGAAGCTTCAATGAACATATTTATTATTTTTCCGCATCTGATATTAATGAGCACATATTAAGCAACTTAACGACCGGTATATTGTGCTCAATCTATCAAAGATACAAACTGAAAGCAAATCCTGCTTTAATATTACGAACTCTGCGAAAGCAAATCCGCGCTTAAAGGAAAATATCCAAATGAAACAACGAAAAAAATGTTATCGTCCACCTTTCGCCAATCATAAGGCAAAATAAATACAATATAAAAGAATTGCAATTTCACACAGGTTGCATTCTTTGTATACTTACAGGTATCAGTTATTATGATACTGATATTCTAAAGGAACAGAACGTGGTTCATCGGTGCCCGGAACCAGGTAAATAAACTGGAGATCATGGTTTTCATCTTTCTGGAAATACTCAAGCCGGACAGGGTAGAATCCTTTTTCAAGAGGGATTAAATATGATTTAAAACTCTCATCCATGTGAATTCCATCATTATCGATAATTAATTTATTGCCCAGCCAGAATCTGGATCCGTCGCTGGATCCGATAGCCCAGAGATAGTATCCATCTTCTGTGATCTCGACATAACCCTCAAAAAGGCAGGCAAAATCGACTTTTGCAGTAAGTTTCTTAAGACTGAACAGGCTGTCGGTAATCCCGGTCAGTGATGGTTTAAGTTTCTTAAAATCCGGCATTTTATCCCATGTTCCTTCATAAAATGAATATTTAAATCCTCCGCTTTCAATCTTTTTTGGTTTGGACAATGATGGTAATGTTTCTCCCGGTTCAAAATTACCTTTAGCTGTCACATCATATTTACCGCTTGTGGAGAATGATTTGAACACCAGTTGAGCGGGACCCGTCAGGATAAGTGTTGAACCGGCTTTCGGAGATGTTTTGTCAGGTTCAGTTCCATCCATTTCATACCTGAGATCAAGGGAAGTATTTGATAAATAGATGGTAGCAGGTTTATCTTTTAATATAATCCCGTTCATCGGATGAAAAGTGATTGAGCTACCCGGATAACCTGAATATGAATATTTAATTCCGTCATACATTGCTTTTAATCTTACTGAATTATGTTTTTCGTTCGGGAAGGTTGCTGTTTTCCACCTGAGGCTTTGCGATGCTTTAAGCTTCAACACAGAATCCATACGATCGATTCCCTGATTTTTATAAGTTGATTCTATGCCGGCAATCCATAGCACTTTATCCGGAGGAAGCTCTTGCAGCTTTCCGGAAGCCAGTCTGATAACAAAATCATTATTCCACATAAGCGGAGGATCTGTAGCATAATATGTATTAAATAATTGAGGTTCAGTAAATATGGTATACATAACAAATACGCCTCCATAGGAGTGTCCGTATAATGAGTTAGTCCCGTTAGTCCTGTAGGCCTTGTCGATATAAGGAATCAATTCATTTTTAAGAAATGCCAGAAATTTATCAGCGCCTCCGGATATTGCCGGACTTGGAACATGTACAGGTAAGAAATCCCTGTCACGCTGATTTGCTCCATTTATATAGGTATTCGGAAGAGCAACAATAATTGCGGATGGAACATATTCTTCATCTTTTGCAAATCTGTATATAAATGGAAATAAATTTACAACCCATTCACCGTCAGTTAGATATATAACTTCAAATTCTTCAGACAATTCGGTCTGGTAATTTTCAGGCAGGATGATCTTAATTGACCGCCATTCTTTTAAAGCATTTGAATAGATAGAATCATTTATTACCGGATTATTCTGGGCAGAAGCAAAATTTATCTGCAAAACAAATAAAATAAGTAATGCCCCCGGAGTGTGTAGAAAGATCTTTTTCATGGTTTGAGTTTTAAATGAGCATTAGTAATATATAAATACGTATAAAATGTTGATATGCTGCAATAATAAATGATTATTTTACAATTTTATTACTTTTGCAAATAGCATTATCCGTTTCGAAGCCCGCTTCGATACTTTTGCATTGGTAATTTTGCCCGGAATATCTCAAGGTATTTTTCTGATCTGCTATTTTCTGAACAGGAATAACCATAAGAAACTCTCAAATCTTTCTTCCGGGTTTCTGTTGATGACATTCGTGATTCTGTCCTGAGCCCTGAGCCTATTTTCCCTGAAATGCCACAATTCCATCATACTTTGAGTATCCTTTCTCAGTTCTGACTGATATCTGCGGAATTCGGTTGCCCTTCATTGTGGCACAGCCTGTTTCCCCGTATTTGTTTATAGCTACGAATCTCTCACTAGGATAAAAGTTGGGATTAACCTTATTATACCTGTCGACAATCATTTGTAGAGCATCTTCACAGGCCTGCTGAGGTGTACGTCCCGCCCTCATCCTGAGGACGATATAATATGACGCACACGATTTTATCACGTCTTCACCGCGGCCAGTTGCACCTGCCGCTCCAACCTCATTGTCAACATAGAGCCCGGCTCCTATTATGGGCGAGTCACCTACACGTCCGTTAAGTTTGAAGCTCAGTCCGCTGGTGGTTGTACAGCCTGCAATATCTCCGTTTATGTCAATCGCGAGTACGTTAGTAGTACCATAGTGATGCTCAATATCGGGAAAATCGAGCCAGTAAGATTCTTTTTTCTCGAGGTTCATGAGGTGTTCCGGTGCACCCCAGTCATCTGAAGGGTTCAGCATTTCTTTCCAGCGAAGCCATATTTTACGGGCTTTTTCGGTGAGCAGGTTCTCTTCTTTAAAACCCCAGGCTTTTGCGAATTCCAGGGCACCGGTCCCGACAAGAAGCACATGATCAGTATGTTGCATCACGAGTTTAGCTACTGATGCAGGTGTTTTTATGTTCTCGAGCGAGGCAACTGCTCCGGCTGAATATGTTTTACCATCCATAAATGAAGCATCAAGCTGAACCACACCTCTTTCATTTGGCAATCCACCATACCCCACACTGGTATCCTCAGGATCGATCTCAATAACATTGGCTGCCTTTTCAACAGCATCAACTGAGGAACCTCCGTTTTTCAGGATCTCCCATCCTGTTTCCATGGCTCTCTGGCCTGTCTCATTTGTATGACTCGTAATGATGAGCGGTCTTAAGCCTTTCCCTCTCTCCTGGTAAGAAAACCCGGTAAGAGCGGGAAGAACAAGTGCACCTGCTCCCATACCTATTGTCTTATTTACAAACCTGCGGCGTGAAATGATCTTTTTCATAGTAGATTATTCTGAATTATTTTAAGTTCATATCTGTAGTTACTATAATCGAGGCATTATTTTTTTTATTCCACATCTTAAGTTCACAATAGGGCGGATTATTGAAAAAGGTGCCGGTAGTTTTAAAATGAGCAGAAACCCTTGAAGTGAAATCCGATAAGTCCTGAGATAAGATCCTTCTCAGCCATATATCGCATTCCACGGCATCGGCACTATTTCCCCATGCTAACACTGCTGTAGCAACTGTATTTTCAAGGGCAAGGAATGATGCTCCGCAGTGGGCAATTATTTTAATCTGACCACTGGCTCTCATTCCCTGCGACATAAAAAAGAGTAAGGAGAGAAACAATAATTTTTACCATCTGTGAAGTGTTTAAAAAATATTTATAATCACCGGTTGTCGGGAGTAGATTTCGTTTATTATCTTGCGTGCCGGTTTCTACAAATATAAAAGCAATTATCAGCATTGGGAACCAGATATAAATAATTATTAATATGGATGATCAGTCAACCACTGTAAGGGACAGTTTTTCAGGCAGGTTTGCAGTTGTAGCAGCAATTGCAGGTTCTGCAATAGGTCTTGGCAATATCTGGAGATTTCCTTATGTGGCAGGCGAAAACGGCGGAGGAGCATTCTTACTGGTTTATCTGATATGTACAGTAGCCATAGGCATCCCTGTAATGACATCAGAATTTATAATTGGACGGGCAGCTCAGAGGAATCCTTACGGTGCATTCAAGACGCTTGCTCCCGGGACACCCTGGTTCCTTATCGGACTTATAGGTATTGCAGCTGCCTTCATGATACTCGCCTTCTATACAACAGTTGCCGGCTGGACACTCGAATATTTCTTCCAGTCGATTACAGGCAACCTGGCGGGAAAAAACAATGCTGAACTTACCGATATGTTTAACAGTTTCCAGAAGGGCTCTTTCCGCCCTCTTTTATGGTTTTTGATATTTATGGGATTTACAGGTGCCATAATCATTTCAGGAGTCAGGGAGGGGATTGAAAAATATACCAAGGTAATGATGCCATTTCTCTTTATCCTGCTTCTTCTTTTATGTGTCAGGTCTCTTACACTCCCGGGTGCTAAAGCAGGACTGCAATTCCTTTTTCATCCCGATATCAGCAAACTTACACCCAGGATGATACTTGAAGCTCTGGGACAATCTTTCTTTTCTTTAAGCATCGGTATGGGGACGCTGATAACCTATGGTTCATATATAAAGAAAAATGAAAACCTGATATCATCAGCCGGGATGGTTGCTATAGCAGACACAGCAGTAACTGTTATTGCAGGTATCGCTATCTTCCCTGCAGTTTTTGCCCTTGGCGGTTCGCCTGCCTCTGATACCGGTCTTGTTTTTATTGTATTGCCGGAGATCTTTCAGAAAATGCCCCTGGGCAATATTTTTGCAACTTTATTTTTTATACTTCTTGCAATAGCAGCATTTACCTCAACGATTTCAATTCTTGAAGTTATTGTTGCCTATCTCGTTGAAGAGCTTAAAATGAGCAGGCGAAAGGCAACCATTGCGGCTACACTATCTGTTTCTGTTCTGGGGGTGATAACAGCACTCTCATTTGGAGCTCTCAGCAATATAAGAGTAGCTGATAAAAATATTTTCAGTATCCTTGAATACCTAACTTCCAATATAATGCTGCCGATTGGAGGGTTCTTTATAGTTCTCTTTATAGGGTGGTTCTTCAGTCCCGTACTGGTTAAGAAGGAATTAACAAATGATGGCAGTCTCAAAGGAAGATATCTTCCTCTTTTCAGGTTTTTCGTGAAATTCATTGCACCGGTTGCAATAGCGATGGTGTTTTTATATAGTCTCGGAATTATCAAATAATCCCCCCTCCCTTCTAAAGGGGGGCTATAGATCCAACTATAAATTCTTTATTATCAGCCAATTATGGTTTTATGCCCCCTTTAGGGGGCTGGTCATCAGCCAGATGGCTGATGATCGGGGGTATTTCATATCTCATCAGAGAACACAACCCTCGGCAGATCTCTCATATTATATCGTGATGCCATTACTTCGCCGTATGCTCCGGCTGACCTTATTGCAAGAATATCTCCTCTCTGTGCCTCAGGAAGCTCAATGAATTTTGCAAACGTATCGGCTGATTCGCATACTGGTCCAACAACATCATACCTGTATAGATGTCCTTTTGACGTGAGATTTTCAATTTTATGATGTGCCTGATAAAGTGCAGGGCGAATAAGGTCGGTCATTCCCGCATCGATGATCGCAAATTGTGTATTACTACCGTTTTTTATGTATAACACTCTGGAGATCAGACTTCCGCATTGTCCGACAACTGATCTCCCGGGTTCCAGGTGCAGCTCCTGTCCGGGCCTCATATCTACGAATTCATGGATAAGATTAAAATACTCGGCAAACCGCGGGTTTTTATCGGGATCTTCATAGTCAATACCCAATCCGCCTCCAACATTGATCACTTTGAGATCAATATTGAGCGATGCAAACCAGTTCTGCAATTCGTTGATATGTGTACACAGGCTCTGAAAAACTGACATCCTGGTTATCTGTGAACCAATATGAAAATGCATGCCTGTAAGGTTTACATTTTGCATTTCGCGTAAGTTTCTGAGGATGTCATCGAGTTCCCATGTATGTATTCCGAACTTACTTGCTTCAATACCGGTGGTTATGTACTTATGGGTATGGGCTTCGATCAATGGATTGATCCTTAATGCAATACTAACTGTTTTATTCTGTAGTGAAGCAAGATGGTTTATCACTTCAATCTCTGCCATTGATTCGCAGTTGAAGCAGGATATATCTGCCCTGATAGCCGCTTCTATTTCTCTGTCTGTTTTCCCGACACCTGCAAAAACTATCTCTCCGGTATTAAAACCTGCTTCCATAGCTGCTGCAATTTCATTCCAGCTTACACAATCGGCTCCGAATCCGTATGATGAAATGATCTTCAGTATTCTTGGATTGGAGTTGGCCTTTACAGCGTAATGTATTTTGTATCCCGAATTTATTGACTCATTTTTCAGAGTATTGAGGGTGGCACTGAGAACATCGAGATCATAATAATAAAAAGGAGTGGGCTGATCCCGGAATTTTTCTATTGTTTTATTGTTGATCATTTTCTTAATTGAAAAGATGTTTACTTAAAAGTCTCAGGGCTTCTGTTTTATTCGATGTATCTACCAGTAAAGAGAGGCTGTTCGGACTTCCTCCATAAGAGATCATCTTCAATGGTATGGTATCGAGCGCCTGGAATATTTCCGGTGCTGAACCTACCTGCGCTGCCCTGAAATCGCCTACTACACAAATAATTGTCAGGTTTCTTTCCACCTCAACAGATCCCAGTTCCCTGAGGTCATTTGCAATCTCCTCGAGATACAGGGGATTATCGATTGTCAGTGATACTGCAACCTCGGATGTTGTGATCATATCGATAGGTGTCCTGTAGGCTTCAAAAATTTCAAATACTTTCCGCAGGAAGCCGTATGCCATTAACATTCTGTCTGATCTTATCCTCAGGACTGATATCCCGTCTTTTGCAGCAACTGCCTTGTAATCAGCGGGTTTGCTTGTTGATGTTATCAGTGTGCCCTCATCGTCAGGTTCCATGGTATTCTTTAACCTGACGGGAATATTTTTCTCCATTGCCGGATTGACACTTGCCGGGTGAAGTATTTTAGCCCCGAAATATGCCAGTTCGGCTGCCTCATCAAAGGATAATTCACGAATGACTTTTGTGTTCTCAACATACCGCGGGTCGTTATTATGAAACCCGCTGATATCTGTCCAAATCTGGATCTCTTTAACTTTAAGGGCTGCACCGATTATTGATGCCGAATAATCACTGCCTCCGCGTTTCAGGTTATCAATGTCGCCGTAAACATTACGGCAGATGAATCCCTGTGTTATAATTATTGTTACTGATTTATGTTTCCGCAGTTCCCTGTTTAAGTTTTCATTAATATAGAAATAGTCTGGTTCGCCGTCCTTATCTATACGCATGAAATTCAGGGCTGACAGAAGTACTGACTTTATCTCTCTTTCCAGGAGCAGCTGATGAAATAATGATGTAGAGATAAGCTCCCCCTGTGCAATTATGGCTTTTTCCTGGAGCTTGGTAAAAACCCTCAGCGTGAAATTATTAATGTAATCAAAATGAGAATCGATGAGCTCGTGACCGGTTTCGCGGAAAGGATCAGTAGCATACAGATCATGAACAATCTGGTGGTATGCTGCCCTCAGAGCCTCAATTTTTGCAGAAGCCTCATTGACATTGCCCGTATAAAGCAGATCGGTGATCTCAACAAGGCTGTTTGTAGTTCCGGACATTGCGGAAAGAACAACTATTTTCCTGTCCTTATCGGTTATTAACGGGACAAGCGCCCTTAATCTGTCGGGATTCCCTACAGAAGTCCCTCCGAATTTCATTATTTTTATGATGTCCATATTCCTGTTTAAAAAAAACCTGCACATCCGGCAGGTCTCAGCATCAAAAAAACTCATATAATTATGATGCGGACCTTACAAAGGATGCATGTACTGCTTTGGATATATCTTAATCTGTTTGTACATTTTGTTACAATCAGGGAGCAAAAATATACTTTTCATTGATACGATATATTTTGATTGGATTTTTTTTGAAAATTTTGTTAATTTTGCCCCGCTATAAAAAGCCCAGATGGCGAAATTGGTAGACGCGCTAGTTTCAGGGACTAGTGTCAGCAATGATGTGCAGGTTCGAGTCCTGTTCTGGGCACAACAAACGGTGCAACGGTGCAATGGTATAACGGCACAATGGTAAGAAATAGTTTTTTAATCTAATTGATTCTCTGACTTAACGCCTTTATGCCCTTGCGCCATTGTGCCTTTGAGCCGTTTCTACGCCCAGATGGTGAAATTGGTAGACACGCCAGCTTGAGGGGCTGGTGCCGGTTACGGTGTGCAAGTTCGAGTCTTGTTCTGGGCACATTGGAAAACCAGGTTGCATATGACAACCTGGCTTTTTGTTTTATCAGGTATAAAACATATTCACTAACTTAAAAAATCTTCTTATCTGTAAAGGAAATTATTACATTTGTCCGGACAGGTTCAGTTTGATCTGCTAAAATCAATATATGCAACAAATAAATGATTTTCTTGTGATGCTCGACGGCTATATTGGAGGGCATCCGTGGTTTGTAATACTCCTGCTGGGCACAGGGATCTTTTTTACGCTCTATTTACGTTTTCCGCAATTCAGGTACTTCAGGCATGCAGTTGATGTTGTAAAGGGTAAATACGATCATCATCTTGATGTTGGTGATACATCTCATTTTCAGGCTCTTTCAACTGCTTTGTCGGGTACAGTAGGTACAGGCAATATTGCTGGTGTGGCCCTCGCAATACACCTGGGAGGTCCTGCTGCTCTTTTCTGGATGCTGGTAACTGCTGCCATAGGGATGTGCACAAAGATGGTTGAGGTTACCATATCTCACAAATACCGTGATATCCTGCCGGATGGGACAGTATCAGGAGGTCCTATGTACTATATGAGGAAGAGACTGAATATAAAGACGAGATCTGGCAGAGTGATCAAAACAGGTGCCTTTATGGGTGCTTTTTTTGCCGGCGCAACAGTATTATCTTCATTCGGAACCGGAAGCCTGCCTCAGATTAACAGTATATCCAATTCAATATTTGCAACATTTGGTTTAAAGCATATAATCACCGGTGCTATATTATCTGTTATCCTGGCCTTAATTATTATTGGAGGAATAAAAAGAATTGCCAAAGTTACCGAGAAGCTTGTCCCTGGTATGGCAGTCTTTTATTTTATTGGTGCACTCCTTGTGATCGGTACTAATTATCAGAATATTATTCCATCATTTTTAGCAATATTTTCGACAGTTTTTACAGGTACTGCTGCTGTTGGAGGTTTTATGGGTGCATCTGTAGCTTTTGCAATTAACAGAGGTGTAAATCGCGGACTCTTTTCAAATGAAGCGGGACAGGGTTCGGCTCCTATAGCACACTCAGCGGCAAGAGCCCCGGAACCGGTATCGGAAGGGATGGTGGCAATACTTGAGCCGTTCATTGACACTATTATTATTTGTACTCTTACCGGATTAGTTATTCTCTCTTCAGGCGTGTGGCATGAGAAAATTGAAAACCAGTTCCAGAGCGCCGATATGACATTTCTTAACCAGGTCTATGATGAGAATATTCCTGAGCAGAAACGGATGGTACAGGATTTTATCAGGAAGGGTAAAGCACTTCCTCTCTTTAACGGACAGCTTGATATAGTTGAAGGAAAGATGATAACACCTGGCTCACTTATAGCCGCACGATCATTAGCTGAAGACTTTACATTCTTTAACAATAAAGAACTCTATACCGGCGAGATAGATGTTACGGATGGTCAATGGAAACCACCTTCCTCTTCCATTTCCGTCACCGGTAAATCACTTATACACAGTGCGCCGCTTACAGCGGAAGCTTTTAAACACAGTATACTGGGTGAATGGGGTCAATACATTGTGAGTATTGGATTGCTGCTCTTTGCATTCTCCACTGCTATCTCGTGGTCCTATTACGGCGACAGAGCCTTAACATACCTTGTTGGGCCAAAATCTGTAATCTGGTACAGGATCATTTTTGTGATAGCGTTTTTCGTTGCCTCGTTCACCGATACAACAATAATCTGGTCGCTTTCATATATAACAATCGCTTTTATGGCAGTTCCTAACCTGATAGGTCTCTGGTTGCTCCGAAAAGAGATAAAAACAACGATCTCCAGCTATTGGGTTGATTTCTCGAAAAAACATCCTGAAGACAGGATGTCAAAACGATTTATTGAGAAAGGCAGATTATAGAAAAGGGATAAGTTGATCTTTTGAATAATGCTACTCGCTGATTGAATCATAGACTGCCTGAAGGATATTTCCCCTGATGCTGAGATCGGATAACAGGTTATTGTTTCTCGTGGGGTTAACCCTGTTACTAAGGAAGACGTAGGTTATTTCATATTCCGGATCGATCCAGACAAATGTGCCTGTATATCCCGAATGTCCGAAACTGGAAGGTGAGGCGCTTATTGCCGGATAAGACTCCTCCTGCGGCAGCCCAGCATTACCCAGAAGAGGTTTGTCAAATCCCAGACCGCGCCGGTTATCATTTTCAGGATGCTGAACCCTGGTGTATTGTTCCAGCACCTCTCTTGCTATGATCTGTTCCCCGCCGTAAGCCCCCATACGGCGATACATCTCCATAAGCTTCATAAGATCATTGGCAGTGGCAAAGAGGCCCGCATGCCCCGAAATACCTCCAAGCATTGCTGCTCCCTCATCATGAACTGTACCGTGCAGATGCTGCTTGCGGAACAGCGAGTCATATTCTGTGGGCACGATACGGCTCAATGGATATCTCATCCATGGGTTAAAACATATATCACCGGTACCCAGCTTGTTATAGATATTTGTGGTCACATAATCATACCATTTTTCACCGGTAAGCTTTTCAATTATCTCCGGAGAAATTATAAAGGCAAGATCGGAATAGAGATATTTCTTTTCGCCGAGCGGCGATTTTTTAATTTCTTTAAAGATCTTCTTCCTGTATCTATCGTTTATGAAGAGCCACTGGGCAACCTCTTGCGTATATTTATCAGACGACCTGTAATCAAAGATATTCCTTTTAAACTCCCCGTTTTTTTTTACCGTCTCTTTCCAGAAGGGGATCCATGAGGTCAGCCCGGCCTGGTGAGACAATATATCCGACATAAGAAGCTCATTTTTGTTTGAATGTCTGTAATAGGGCAAATAGCTTCCAAGGGTTTCATCAGGTGAGAACTTCCCTTCACTGTCCAGAAGCATTAATCCTGGAAGTGTTGCCGAGACCTTTGTTACTGAAGCCAGGTCATAAAGATCATCCTCCTGTACCCTTATCCTGTTGTCGTAGTTATGGTATCCGTATGTCTTATGAAATATTACAGTCCCTTTCCTTGCGATCATTACTTCACAACCGGGATATGCTTTTGCTTTCAGCCCTATATTTACTATTGAATCAATTTTCCCTTCAAGAAGTGTTGATGAAATCCCTGCATTTTCAGGTAGCCCGTACTGTATTCTTATATTTCCCGGGGTTAATATTCCGAAATCATAGGGCCACATATCGTTAATAGTAACCGGTAATGCACCTCGTGCTCCTATACCTCCAAAGATCAACTGTGCTGACAGGTCTTCTGTGAACCGGTTTTCCTGGTATGACAGCAGAAGGCCAGCAGCATCTTTCAGGGCACTGATCCTGTCGATGGCATAGGGGTTACCAAACCATGTAACGATAGTTCTTTGATTATCAACCAGTTTACTGATAAATCCGGACATTTCAGATTTTATGCCAAATCCGCTTCGGGCATGATAATTTGTTCCGTATATCCCTGCTATTACTATATCGTAGGAAGAGAGCCTGTTGAGCAGATCATTCGCAGCTTTGTCATCTGCAGCATCAATACAAAAATTATCCGCCTGCCGGTATTGTGAAATTCTATGCTGAAAGAATGTTGTTTTTGTTTTATTTACAGCAACCGTGGCTATTTTGATCTTATCCAGGTTTTTTATCGGCAGAATATTATTCTCATTTCTCAACAGGGTAAGGGCATTTGCATATAATTCTCTGATCAGTGCAACTGATGCGGCTGGTGATAATTCAACCTCAATGTTCTCCTTATCAATGAAATTGCTTTGACTCAATCCAGCCTGGTATTTTACGGCAAGTACCCTGCGGCATTTATCATCTATCGCCTCCTGTGAAATAATACCTTTCCTGATACCTTCGACAATCTCATCAATTGTTTTTGCAGGATCCTCCAGAAATTCAAGAACATCCATACCTGCTTTCAACGACATTAAACCTGCACCTCCGGGAGCCGGATAATTAGTTACGCCTCCCATATTCATTGCATCCGATATGATCAATCCTTTAAAGGACAGATCGTCTCTTAGCAGTCTGGTAAGTATTTCAGATGAAAAAGTGGCAGGAATTCCGGGAGCAGAGTCTAAGGCCGGTATGTTTAAATGTCCCGGCATGATACATGTCACTCCTGCATCAATAAGAGCTCTGAATGGAGCCAGTTCGATTGTATCAATTCTTGCTTTTGTCTGTTGTATTACGGGCAGGCCTATATGCGAATCTGTTTCAGTATCACCATGGCCCGGAAAATGTTTTGCTGCTGGGATAATGCCATAATCCTGCAAGCCAGTCATATACATCACGGTTTTACTGCTTACATTATCAGGGTCCTCTCCAAATGACCTGTAGTTAATGACGGGATTTTCAGGATTATTATTTACATCGGCCACCGGGGCGAGATTAATATGTACACCGGCTCTTTTAAACTGACTGGCCACTGCTTTACCCATTTGATATATCAACGAATCATTTCTTATGGCACCAAGGGTCATCTGCCAGGGGAAGTCTGTTACCCCGTCAAGCCTCATCCCAAGCCCCCATTCACCGTCTTCAGCAATTATCAATGGTACTTTTGAGTTTCTCTGGAAGTAATTAAGCATCTCTGTCTGCTTCACGGGATTACCCTCGAAGAAAATAATTCCTCCGGCACCGGTTTTTTTAATAAGGTTACTCAATTTTACATTCTCACCGAGATCACGGTTTGAATAAGCATCAATCCATATAAGCTGGCCGATACGTTCTTTTGATGAAAGTGAATTAAAAACTGAGTCCACCCAGGGATGGTTCAGATATTTAAGAAAGGGAGGGTTGGTTGGTTGCGAATTAACCCCCGAAACTGACAGGCTTAAAATGAAAGAATATATGTATATTCTTAATTTATAATGCATTGCTTGATATTTTTCAGCGTTGCAACACCCGAATTTTAATCCTAAATGGATATCATTTGTTATTTCTAAATACATGTTTGCTAATGAATTAAAATTCAATCATTTAATAATATATTTCGGTGCGATGCACCTT
>Ga0307419_10000199_pt1 | contig 27830 bp, 24 predicted proteins | sample SalMarWE160230MG_2_FD_202512 | JGI IMG/M metagenome (GOLD analysis project Ga0307419, IMG submission 202512) | Salt marsh sediment microbial communities from the Plum Island Ecosystem LTER, Massachusetts, United States - WE1602-30 | ecosystem: Environmental > Aquatic > Marine > Intertidal zone... | reverse complement strand
GAGCGTTAAAGGGGGTGATTTCGCCTTTGCCCTCAGGCACCCGGCCGCGCCACAGCATAGCGATGGCGAGAGGCAGGCTGCCAAGCGTGCGCAGCTTCAAGCCAAAGGTGAGATAAAGCCCGACGCCAAACAGGAGCACCAGCATGGGCGGGCCCCAGGCAACGCCATGCAGCCACTCCACTGCCTTGGTAAGCAAATCCATGCTGTCCCCCTCCCCGCTTGCCGCGCCGGCCAAGCGCGGCCCGGCTGAAACTAGCCTAAATGCCAGATGACCAGGGGGCTAACAAGACACTATAGAATTGCCATAGAATTGCCCGGTTCAGCCGCAGCGACGGCTCAAGCCCCGCGCCGATATCCCAATTATCGGAGCCAACCGGCGCCTCAGGTTCGATTTCGAGGGACGAGGCGCGGCTACGACCCGTTTTGAACAGAGGCGCTCGGCATTTGCGCGACAGAGCCGGCACGTCAGCCCAACTGACAAACTCATTGTAGTATTCCGGTGGTGCGTTAATGGCGCCGCCTAGGGCTCCTTAAGCGCACATCGACTGTCTAATTCCTGGCACGAAGATTCGTCTCCGCCCTCGCAATAGGCATAAAGATCCGCGCAACTGGCCAAAATGCAGCCACCGCCGACCGGACAGGGTTTGTCACACACATAACACTTCTTACGCCAAACACTGTAATGGTACTTTATTGGGCAATGTTTATCGGCCGCAGTGCAACCGACCTTTTCAATCGAGAGCAACATTCCACCTGAGACGCGAGGAAACGTGATTGTAGCTCCGGCTTCCGGGGCAAATATTCCGAGCAGCATCATGATGGCTGCTGCAACCATAAACTTTTTCATTGCTAACCTCCCCTCAGGTTCGGCCAACTGAGAAACACCGGCGCGGTCCCGATGGGTACGGTTAATGGCGCCGCCTAGGGCTCCTTAAGCGCACAACGCCTGTCTAATCGTCGGCACGCAGCTCTATCCCCGCGCTCGCAAGAATCATAAAGATCCTCGCAACTATGCGCGCTCGGAACAATGCAGCCACCGCCGCCCGGACAGACCTTGCCACACGCATAACACCGCTCACGTGAAGGTCTATATCGATACCTTTTCGGGCAAATATCATCGGCCTTCGTGCAACCGACCTTTCAAGCGGGAGCAACATTTCCGCTGAGACGCGAGGAAGCGTCATTGTAGCCATCGCTTTCGAAGCAAATGTTCCGAGCAGCATCATGATCGCTGCTGCAACTGTGAACTTTTTCATGGCTAACCTCCCTCAGGTTTGGCCAACAACACCGGCGCGGTCCGGTCAGCACGACCGACAAACTCATTGCAGTATTCCAATGGTGTTCCCCTGGATCGGAGCCTTTTGTTGGGCCCAGTTTTGCAACTTGATCAAAAATGCCATAACCCGCAGCGAATAGTCCCGGGAGGAAAGGGGGTTAGTTTGAGGAACGTGATAGGCGCCGAACTCGCTCCGCACCGAAATTGCAGCCCCGCTCCCCGTTCCTTCGTAAACGCGGAATAGAACAACGGGTCCCCTCCTCGTCCGAACTTCGGCGACGAAGGGCGGCTTGCTGTATAATTGCAAAGCCGTCAATCTACCGAGAAATTGAATGATCTCTTCCGGAGAGCGTAGGGACCACTGAAATATTGGGATATCCTTGTTGCGGGGGTCGTTCCTAAGTTCGTCGAACCGACCTCTAATCGCGTCATCTGCAAAGTTTGCTTCCACTTGCTCTTGTGTCGCTCCCTTATCGTCCTTGAACTTGCGTACGCCAAAGGAGGTCCCTGTGATATCGAGAGCAAACATTATCATCTGGAACCCTATAAAATCACATCGCTCTTGCGCAGTATTGAAGTAATATAGATGCAATTCGCCATAACTAGGTTCCGGCTCGCACATTTGGTTCTTACGAATCCAAACGCACCTGGGATCATCGTTGGAATCACAACGTTCAGCAGCCGTGCGTTCGATCAACGACCATAACTCTTCGTAGATTCCCAATCGCTTGAACAGTAAAGTTGCGGCTAAACTCCCCGGCCAACCACTCACAACAAGCTCACCAGAGAGTCTTATCGGCACGTCGTTATAGAGAATTTTCGCCGCCTCTGTTGCTCCATAGTCAACGATGGTCACAGTCTGTTGTCTTTTGCCGCTAATCTTTGGGCTAAACACATCATTTGGCGTGACCGTGTTCAAATTCGCACTTAGGTCTGCTTGACCAAAAGCTAAAGTCGTAGTGCCTTTAGGCGCAATAAAGGTCGCTGCTCTGTCATGTGCAGCCGCAATGATATTAGTCAGCAGAATTTCTTCGTTGGTGATCGCCTGCCCACCTTGGTAACTTAAAGAGTTGACATTCGCCACGCGTCCCGCGCAGCCCGCTACAAAAAAATAACGCCGGCGCATAGGCAAACGAGGGCTGGGATCTGTAGAAGACGCCCAGACCACACCAATCTTCGAATGGGACTTCGGATCTCAGCGATGGGGTCGGCTAAAATGGCCGCTTGGATGGCCCTTTGGAACTCGCATTTGACGTTGTTGATGACGTAGGCAACCGTCAAATAGCGCGGAAACGCCGTCGGCTGCACGCAGCTCGATAGACTCGTCAGCGAAGGAAAGAGCAGGAACCGGAAGACAACACTCAGAGCATTGGGAAACCGTTCCCCCACGTACCGCATCACGTCCTCCCCCGTCCGTACGCAGCACTGTCTTGGACTTGTTTTTAGGCGCCCCCCTCTGGTTGAAAACAACCAATCATAGTTTTGACGCAAAGAGAAGCGGTATGGTTGTACTTACTGTTTGCTTTCGCGTCCGCGCGCGGGAAGGTACGTGAGCGCAGTGCGATAAGGCTCTCAATCTTCTTCTGAATCACACCTCCCAACCGCCTGTGTCTTGGCGGCAACATCCGCTCGAAAAACGATCGGGGTGGAATTAGTACTGCATACTTTACCCGTACCAACTGCCAAGCCGTATCGCTGCTGGTTACCCGAAGCGGCTGCAACTGGGCGAATAGTATGAGGTTAGTTCCGCGCCCTATAGGGGATGCGTAGCCTGTTACTTGCGTGACGACACGTTGCTTAACGCCGGGATAGGTTGCGTATGGCATCCCGCAACAGCAATTGATCGAGCTTCTGCCTGGTTTCCGCACTCACGCCACTACTTTCAGGCGCCTTACGCCACGCCCGCTTCGCCTTGCGCCAGCGTTTTGCCCTGGCCTTCGCGCCGTCCTCGGCAGCATCAGCTCCAGTCTCTGCTACGTTCTTGCGCTGGGATTGGCTGTGGGCGTGATCTGGCACCATCGCGCCAACAGCCAACATGATAATGATACTGAATAGAAGGTGAGTCATGAGGCCTCGTCTCGGTGCACGGCAATTTCTATGCAACCACTATCCTGCGCCACTAGCGTCGGCTAAGCCGCGCGTCCGCCGTAAGGTTGGTGGTTTTGCGGGGAAGTCCCTAGGGGTGTTTGGCCAAAGACTTCCCAGGGATCTCAACAGCCCGACGCTCGCCGATTGCAGTTCACCGACCTCATCCACGCGATGATTTTCCAGAGATCGTCATCCGTTTTGACGATGGTGCCGAAATCGGGCATCGGTCCGACGACCCCCTCGGAGCCTTTACGACGGTAGCCCAGCTTCCCGAACGCATTGCCGGGACTGAGACTGCCTGTACCCAGTGCAATGATGCGGAACAGGGTGTCGTCGTCATCGCCATAAACCCAAATAGGATTGGTTAGGGGCGCGGCCATGCCGCCACCGCCGCCACCGCCATGGCAGCCATTGCAGCCTGCCGCCATGTATTTGCGATGACCTTGCTCGGCGACGCTCATGAAATCCGGGTAAGGGCTTTTCAAGTCGCCTTTAGGCGTGCTGACCGCCCGCTGCCAGGGAGTGATGGTTTCCGCCGCCGCCGTATTGCCGCCCCCAGCCGGGCCAACCAGCATCAACATCACGAGAATGGTGGCGGTTGTCCTCATGGGCCTTGGCTCAGCGGTCAATCGCTTTGAAAAGGCACCCCCAGGCCCGAACCTGGGGGCTTTTCGGTGAGAGTGGCATAGGAAGTGGCATAGGCCTTGTCCCGACTTGGTCCCGGGCTATTCCGAAGCTTGCGCGGTAATCAGATTGCCGCCGTTGGTCAGGGCGAGCGACTCGGCATGGTCGCCACACTGAAGATTGATGGTCTTTTGATTGTCGCTGTCGATATGGACAGTGTCGCGCGGATTAAGCCTGACCCGCACGCGCGAGGCCGAGGTCCTGCCGTTTTCGGCATCCGTTTTTTCCCAGACCACCGCGTGCAAGGCGCAACGACCGCCGTCAGGCTCATAGAAAGCGAGGACGCGCTTGTTGCCCACCTCGGTCAAGATGGGCTCATGAGGCCCGACCGGCCCCAGGTGCTGGACAAAATCATCGGCCGCAGCCTCGACACTTGCCAGGGATAGCGACAGAGCGCCGACTGCAAAGACGCCTATGAGAAAGTTTCGGTTGACGGGTTGCATTTGGGTCTCCTCCTCCTGATCGTCGGCTCTTGAGCATGTCGAGCCTGGAGGAGAGTCTCGCCCATCTTGGCAAACTGCGCTGTGGCCTTTGCCACGGAAGATTGTGACTTTTCTCACAAGCAAACCAGCGTCGGCAATGCTTTGCCAGCGAGAATTGCCTCTGAAACTGCGTCCACTTTCTCAAGCAAATCCCTGAAGTTCTAGCCACGCACTCAATCTATACGGGCAGCGTTTTGACCTAACGCCTTGAGTAATTTAGAATCTCCTTGGAGTTGGGGCTGCGCTATACTTGTCGCGCTCTTCATGCAGGACCGGTGGAAATGGCGCGCTCAGACACCGCGAAACCTCTGGAGTCTCTCGCCCGCGTTGCGATATTCGCGGGCCTTCCCGCACCGACCTTGGAGCGGATTCAACGAAGCTGCGAGTGGCGGCTCTACGAGCCCGGTCAGCAGATTATCCATTTCGAAGACAGTTCCGATGACGTCTTCTTCCTCACCAAGGGCGTGGCCCGAGTCACGATCTACTCGGTAGACGGAAAAGCCGTGAGCTTTCGGGAACTGAATGAAGGCGACCTATTTGGTGAATACCCCGCCATTGACGGCGGCCCTCGCTCTGCAAGCGTAGAGGCGCGAACGGCTTGCATGGTCGGCCTCATGCGGGCCTCCGCCTTTCTCAAGCTGATCGAGAGCGAGCCGAAAGTGCAGCGGAAGCTGTTACGGCAATTGGTCACGACAATTCGTAGGTTGACAAATCGCGTCTACGAATTCAGCACGCTTGCGGTGAACAACCGCATCCAAGCCGAGGTGCTGCGCCTGGCGAATTTGGCGCACCGCGAGGGCAAGTGTGCACATATCACGTCCGTTCCCACCCACGAGGAGATGGCGAGTCGCCTTAGTACGCACCGCGAGGCCGTCACCCGCGAGCTAAATCGCTTGTCGAAAATTGGGGTGCTTGAGAGACGCGGCAACGAGCTGCTGGTTAAGGACATTGAGCATTTGACCACGATGGTTCACGCGGCAACCGGCGCACAGGACGACGATTAGCCGTTCTAAATATTCGTCGGCTTAGGCTATGATGGCCGAGCGCCCATCCGTGTCGCGACACCCTCGTAATGAGGTTCGACATGGCCCAAAGACCCACTGAGCGGCGGAGTCTCGTCAAAGAAGTCACCGCGCAATTCATCGGCTCCGATCTCGAGACCGGCTATACGTTCATCTATACGTGGCTGGCCAATCAGTTCGGTCACTTTATGATCGGCTTCGCCGGCACCCTTGCTTGCATCTGGCTCGTGGCGTCCCTTGGTTGGCAATATGTGTTGCGCCCGCAAGACCTGGAGGAGGGTTTTGTCGTCGCGGCGATCGCCGGCACATGGCTGCTCGTGTGGATTCTCAAAGAATTTTGGTTCGATGTCGCTGGCGGCCGTGAGGATTTGCGCGAGGCCAAGGAAAGAAGACGGAAACTCAAAGAAAAAACCCATCGAGATGGTCGAGGAAAATTCCCAACGGCAACCGGAGTGTCGGATGTAGCCTCCGAAGACGCATTCAAGCGCGACTTATCACACGATTCGCGAATCGATATCTGGTTCTACTCCGCCGGCGTTTTGACGGCCTTCATGATGCTTATCGGACCCGCGCTCGCGATCAGCTGGGAGCATCCCTGGCTCGCAGGTGCCTTACCGCTTGCGACATTCATCGTCATGCTTGCCATTTCCGCATGGATCTCGGCGGAATGGCTTTGGCGTAACATTGCCTTCGACAAAGCACAGTTGCCCTTTGTCGCTCGCTATGCGCTCACCGATCGACCGTTTGAGAAGGAATCTCGTGAAAAGGCTATCGACTTCGTTCTGAACGACGAGGTGCCGGGGCATCTGTTGGTCATCGGTCCACCGAAAAGCGGACGGACAACAACGGCTATCGCTCTTGCCGTAGAGGCGTTGCTGCGAGCCTCACCGCCACGCAACATCGTCCGCTACATTACACTCTGCAAGCTTCTGGATCGTATCGCTGAAGGAACGCCAAGCTCGAAGGGGCCAGGGCTTGCATTTCCTCCGGAAGAGGCGGAACTTCTCGTCATTGACGATGTTGGCGCGCAAAATCCCCCGCCCCTTGCTCCTTTGCTGACAGCGCAGCGTTTCAAGGCGTTGCTTGGGGGATTGCTGGACAACAGTGATACGCTAAGGGCGGCGGGCCAGAAGAAGCGTGTCATCTGGGTGGTTGGCGACGATCCGGGACAGGCAGAGCAATGGCAGGATGCCATAGATCTATTCGGGACGGGTTCCTGCGTCGGCACGGTAAGCCTCGCCGACTCGATTCCGCCCCGTGAACGCCGGCGGCCGATGCAACACGCCAAGGGAGCAACCCATGGGCATGGGGTCAACCCTATTGCAACCCTTCTTGCCAAGGGAATGTTCTTCAAAAACCGGTCATTGTAGTCGATCGCGCGAGACTATTCGCCGGAGGGGCCGCATTCCTCCTTGGTGCAGGCTGAGAGATCACCCGTCATCCACGTGGACTCATGTGCTGATAGGATGCAAGGAGTGCTAGGCTGCAGCCTTCAAGGCCCAACTGATGGCGGACACGAGCCATAGTAGCATCAGCCCCTACCTGCCCGGCCCTCTGACTGGGTGGTCGCGCCGCGGTGAAGAAGCGCTCCAACTTCCCGCCGTCGAGTCTTTTGCGGGCGCTTTCCTCGTCATTGACGTTTCTGGTTTCACCAAGATTGCCGGCCGCCTGTCCCGTCAGGGGGAAACGGGCGCCGAGCGCATTAGTGACATTCTCACCGACTTTTTCACAGACCTTGTGGCCACAGTCGAAACGGAAGGCGGCCTTGTCTTTGGTTTCCAGGGCGACGCTCTGCTGGCAGCTTGGCGAAACGACACCGATCCGCTTCCGGCCTTGACGCTTCGCTGCTGCGGCTGCGCTCTATCGATCAAAAAACGCTTCACGGCACGGGAAGTGGGGGGTCAACCGCTGCGAATGCGAATGTCGATCGGAGCGGGCGAAATCGACCTTATGCATCTCGGTGACGAGTCGAGTCGATGCTACCTCCTGCCAACCGGTGAGGCCGTGGAACAAGCCACGGCGCTTTTGTCCCGCACCGAGGCCGATGAGATCTTGATCTCTTCCGGAGCGTGGCCGCTCGTAGAGGGGAGTTGCGAGGCGGAATGCTGCGGCGATGGCTCAAAACGGCTTACGAAAATTCACGTCCAACCAGAGTGCCGCCCTGCGCCGAGTGACAGACCTAACGCGCCGCTTCGAGATCTGAGCAATTATCTTCCCCGGGCGCTGAGAGCCGGTCTCAGCTCATCATTGCCGGATTGGGTGGGCGAGCTCCGGAGCGTCACGGTGGCGTTCTGTAAGCTTTCGCTAGGCGAAACAGCTTGGCGCTCCGCCGATATCAATCGCGTGGTTCTGACGGTTGAACGCAAAATTAACGGCCGCAGCGGCGAGATTCTGGAAGTTTCAAATAACGCGCACGAATTGGAATTGCTTTGTGTCTTTGGGCTTCCGAGCGAACCCAGAGAGAAGATTGGCAGCAGCGCGGTTCTTGCCGCCATGGAGATCGGCACCGAGCTGCGCCGAGAAAACCTAAACGTCTCGATAGGGATTGCCACCGGCCGGGTTTTTTGTGGACCCGTGGGCCCGCAACATCGCCGCCAATATTCCGTCGTGGGTGCTCCCGTATATCTCGCTTCACGCATATCAAGCGTCGCAGCGGGACGAATTCTGGTCGACGAGGTGACCGTGGCGCGCACGTCACGCTCGATTCGCTTCGACGGACCATGGCCACTTCACCTCGCCGGAATCAGAGATTCGATAAAAGGCTTTGAGCCGTTAGGCGCGGTCGACAGCCCTGACCGCTCCTCATCCCGACAATTCATCAACAGAGAGCGCGAGGTCGAAACCTTACAAGGGATTCTTCGGCAGACCGCCGGCGGGAGCACGGAGGTTGTGCTCATCGATGGAGAACCTGGAATCGGCAAGACGGCACTTGTCTCATATTTTGCCGAGACAAGCGCTCAGACTGGAGTGGAGCTTTGGCAAGGTGCCTGCGACGCTTTGGATCAGGTCACCCCTTACCTCGCATGGCGCGGCATTATTGCCCAATGCCTCAACTTGGATCCGTCGGCGCGAAAGGACACCGAAGTCATAACGGCGGTACAGCACGCGCTACCAGCCGATCCGGACCTTCGGAAACTGATCCCGCTCCTCAATGACGTTCTTGACCTCAGTCTTCCAGAAGATCTGGTGACGACGAATATGGCGCGCGACGTCCGGGCTGAAAAACTCCGGCGGCTGCTCCTTGCGATCATCACGAAACGGCTGAGTCGCAGACAGAAGCTTATTGTACTCGAAGATATCCAGTGGGCTGACGAAAGCTCGCTACAGCTTCTCATTAAGCTGGTGCAATCGACCTCTAAAGCGCTCGTTATTGCGACATGCCGGAATGCACATGAGACTCAGTCTTTCAATCGAATGCTTTCGGACAAGGCCATAAACTATCGACGGCTTTCGCTCCGGCGCCTCTCCAAGAAGCATACCGTTGAACTTGCCTGCAAGCGTCTGAGCCGAGCGCATGTCTCGGACTGGTTTGGGCAACTGATTATGGAAACGACCGACGGAAATCCGCTTTTCGTCGACGAAATTTGCCACGTGATCAGTCAAGGAAAGGGAGCGGGGTCGGAGACAGAGGATCCGATTGACCGGGATGACGCCGTCAAGCTCCCGAGGGCTTTGGAGACCGCCATCCTGAGCCGAATTGACCATTTGTCGATGGACGACCAGCTCACCGCAAAGCTTGCGAGCGTTGTCGGTTTGACATTTCGGGTCGATCTTCTCAAGGCCATCGCTCCCAAAAAACTGGACGTCACCGAGTCAATCAGGCGGTTACTCAATAATCAGCTGTTCAAGTCGCTACCCGGCACGGCGGGGGAATTAGCGTTTCGCCACCGGATCATTAGAGATTTGGTCTACACGAGCTTGCTGACCAAACAGCGCCGAGACTCTCACTCAAAGCTCGCTCGCCTTTTTGAGGCCGACTCGAGCAGCGCCGATTCCGTACGACTTCCGCTCATTCTGCATCACTGGCGCTCCGCAGACAGCCCTCAAAAAATGGTTCTGTATCTCGATCAGGTTGCCGCCCTGCGACTCCGGCAATTCGACAACATGACGGCGATGAAGCTCTTAAATGAATGTTTGGCGCTTGCACGCGAGCACGACATTGAGCTCGACAGACAAAAGCAGGCGGTTTGCCACCTCCTGCTCGGAGAGGCCTATGTCGGTGCGGGCCGCATGGCCGGGGCACGCAAGAGCTACGAGATCGGGCTTTCCCTCCTCAAGCAGGGCGTACCGAAAGGCTCGGCCGGATTAATGCTAAGCCTTTTGGGACAAGGTTTGGGCCAATGCTTCAGACGCATTAAGGGCGACCCATTCGCGGAGACACCATTGTCTACGGCCGAGAGGAAGGCGTCTTGGCAACGCTTCCATATGGCGGCGCAGGCATATGAGGATTTGGCGCGCATCTACTATTTTGCTGGCGACAAAATTCGCCTGCTTCATGCAACACTCAAAGCAACCAACTTGGCGGAAAAACTTCAAGAGCCTACACCCGATCTAGCGATCAACTATGCGACCCTTGGCGCAATCTGCGGCGTGATTCCTTTGAGACGCCAAGCAGAGTACTACCTTGGTCACGCTTCGGAGCTTGCCAATTTTTATGATGAACCGAATGTCGCCTCGGTCGTGCACCTCACCGAAGGTCTTTACCGGACGAGTGTCGCAGATTGGCTGCAGGCAAAGACCAACTTTGTCGGCGGTCTTGAGGTCGCCAAGGCGGCCGGCGACAAGAGACGCTGGTGCGAGCTCGCTATCAGCCTGGAAACAATTTGTGGTCCTTGGCTGCTAACGCCCGCGTTTTCCGGCCTTCAAGAATGGCACACGCTGCTCGACGAGATATACCGGATCGGCCGAGACCGCGACGATTTTCAGGTTCTTGGATGCGCTGTGCTAGGAAATCTTCGCGGCAACAGAATTCTTGGACGGGACTCGCAAATAAAAAAATGGATTAGGGAGATGGACGAACTTCTGCGGCAGGAAGTATCCGAACTGGAGCTGATTCATAGGGTCGAGGGATGTTCGCATCTGGCGAGCATTGAATTCGCTCAAGGGAATATCCAGGCAGGAGATTCGTGGCTGCTAAAGTGCGACCGGCTTTTGACAGAGTTGAATCCAGGTATGAAGGTCAGGACTCTTGCCGCTCTTTCGTTCCTATTCGACGCCTGCATGGAACGCATGGCCTTGACGCAGAGCTCCGGTGTTGAACCCTCTTTGGAGTCTGCGCTAGCACAGCGGGTCCTGAGCAAACTAAAACGCTTCGCGCGTATCTATCCAGTCGGTCAGCCTGAACGGCTGCGATGCGAAGGCGATCTCTATGCCATGACCGGGCAGCTTCGGCGAGCCGTTCGGTTGTGGCAAGCAAGCCTAGAGCGGGCAATTCGCCTCAAGATCGCCCTGTCGGCCTTTGGCGCTGCGGATAGGCTCGACCGTGCCGGCCATGGGCGGCCCTCATCTCAGCTGACAAAAGTCGGTGATTGGCCGCGCAGTATCCGCGCGATCGCTGAACGTGCCATAAGCGATGGAACTCGTAACCGTCCGTTTCTTGTTACTTTAGGGCAACGTCAGTCGGCGTAGGCCCCAGTTTGATTTTTACGCTCACGGACACGATGTCGGCAGCCTGGTCCGCCTCGCCCAAAAGGTGGATGGTGCCCAGTCCCTGAAACGCCGTGGTTCGATCGATCGACCCGCCCTCAAAAAAGACATGGCTATAGGCCAGGTTTAGGGTTGTCATCTCACTCCAATTGTACCCGGCACCGAGACTGAGCCAAACGCGATTCGAATCAGGGTCACGAGCGGTACGCTCAGTGGCATTCTGAATCGGCGATTCTTCGTAAGCGCCTCCAGCGCGAAGAACCGTCCGCTCATTTAATGCGAATTCCGCCCCGCCGGAGAAAAACCAGCCGTCGTGCCAATCGAGTGGAAGGACTTGTATTGCCTGTCCGACCACCGCGCCAAAAGCGGGATTGTTGCTCTCAGCCGTGAGGACGACCTTGTCGAGCCTACTCCAATTGGTCCATTCGACCGTACCGAGTAACGTCACGCGTTCGGTGACCCTTTGACGAAGACTCGCCGTTACGATCTCCGGCATCTCCAAATGAGTTGTGAATTTGGCGCTGCCCAGTCCGGGCGCTCCCGCGATAGCGATATCGCCTCTAAGGTTATGATCGAGCGAAGATCGAAAACCGAGGCCGATATCGGTACCAGGTAATGCGTTCCAAAGAAGTCCCAGCGTGTAACCGAAGGCAAATCCATTGCCGTCAATAGAGATGGTCGGGTTGGGTCCGCCAAACAGCAACTGGGGTAATTGCGGGCCAAAATTAGCGGGATCCGCGAGGGCTGAAACATTCGGGAACGCCGATTTCAGCGTTGCTTTCGCGTATTCCATTTGGCCGCCGGCGCCGACGACCAGATTCGGCGTAACCTTGTAGGACGCGACCGGATTAAAGTTGTAGGTCCGGAGCACTGACGTCCGCGCTTCGAACTTGCCGGCCCAGTTCCCATTATCCGGTTTGGTGACGAGGCCGAAGGCCCCGTTAAAGCCCATTCCAAGCGAAAGCCTGTCGGTTACCGGCGCACCCGAATAAATCGTCGGGATCAATGCCGGGTCGGCGATGCTGCCGCCGTTCGAGTCGAGGAAAGACAACGGCACGGCGGGGCCAAAACCAGCAGGAGGAGGAGCATTCAGCGGCGGCGCAGGGTTCCAGGTGGCCGTTCCAGAGATGCTCGTGTCGGGAATAATTAGGCTCGCGCCGAACTCTGCCTCTATTCCTGTTGCCAAAGAGACCGCGGCGGGGTTCCAGAAAATCGAGCTGATGTCCGGTCCGGCGGCAATACCTGCAAAGGCCGCGCCCAAACCAGTTGTCGATTGCTCTCGAATGGCAAATCCGCCGGCTTTGGCGGCATCGCTTGCAACCGACAGCCCGATCACAAGCGTTCCAAGCAGCAGCGCCCGGTGCGATAGGCGGTTTCGAGGCATGTTGTGCGCTCCCGTCCCTATCTCGATGCTCAAGGCTCTGTTGTTGTTCTTATTCGTTGTGCCCTAAGTCCCTACAATAGCACGAGATTAGCGTGGCGTTTCGCCCCGCCGCAAAAAGATTGCTCGTGTGACAATTTTGCCAGTACACGGATTTTTGTCGGAGAAAAGCCGAACTTAGAAGCCGGAGCGACCGTCGGGCCAAAGACCGTCAGGCTATATGGCGTGATTTGACGACCGGCCGCGACCGCGTGGTTTCCTGGGGCGCATAAGGGCGCAGCCAGTCCGACAGACGCCCTTGGCCATCGGTCAGTTCGATCGGCTTGAAATATTTTTGCCAATCTTCATGGGATATATCTTCTGGGTGCTCAAAATACTGCGCATCAAGCACATCCTCCCCTGCCAAATATGTTTCACGAGAGGAGGGATAGGCATGCGACCAGATGAACGTGTGAAAGTTGGCCGCCCCAATCAGGTACCATTGCACCAGGTCAAAGCTTCTTGAGTTCCAAATACGCTTCAATGTTCCGATTAATACGCGCCTTCGGTTTACCAGTGACGAAGGGCGGCGGGAGAATGCTTCGACAAAGCGGCATACGGCGGGGACTGAATCCGCCAGGCGCGAATAGGCAATGGTTTCACCATCAAGATCCCGAAGGCGAAGATTGGGGCGAAGCTCGCCATTTTGAAAATCGCTCCAAAATGTTCCGGTCCCCACAAGCGGCAAGATCAGGCTGAAAAAGGTAGGCATCGGAAACGGCGCTGCCTCCTCAAACATTTTTACTCCGGCCTTCATCTGTTCCACCGCGTGGAATCGCGGGTCAAAAAGATATCCGTACATGACGCAAATGCCCTGGGATTCCGCGAACAAGATATCGTCTATGACATTGCTCCGCCGAGACAGGTTTTGTGTCTTATTGACCTTGCGCAACCAGTCTTCATCCAACGATTCCACCCCGGTAAAAAGGCCGCGGCACTTTTTGCCCGCCAAGCACTGCACCAACTTGCGATCGCGCAGCACGTCCTGAGTCACCATTGCCCCCCAGGCGCGGACCTTTTTGTGGGCATGCAACATGTCCGCGATCTCAAGCATCCGCTTCCGATCGTTGGAAAAGTTGTTATCGACAAAGAAGATCATGGGATGCCAGCGCCGAAAGCTGAGCCGCGGGCTGGTGGCGATCGCATTGTCCACCGCAGCTTTTACGGTCGAGGGATCGTAACTGGTATGACGCGCGCCTTCGGCGGGTATGACGCAGAAGCTGCAGCGGAAATTGCAGCCTCGTGAGGCTTCGATCAAATGCAAAGGCGGGTTCACGCCGTTCTTTGTAAGCAGACTGTAGTCTACGTGATAGTCGGTAATGCGGCTTTGCGGCGAGCGGTAGATTCGCGCCAGCTTCCCGGCGACAAAGTCGGCGATCACATCGGTGACGCTATCCACCCCGCCGACGCAGACTGCATCAAAGAACTGCGCGGCAAACTCGGGGTAGAGGGTGCAAATGCTTCCGCCGGCAACGACCACCGCACCACCCCGTTTAAAATGATAGGACAGCTGCCGCATCCGATCGAAATCGACCTGCAGGCCGGTCAGGAAAACGATGTCGTAGGTTTCAGTGCTTCGCGTGTCGTACGGGCCGTGCCAATCTTCGTGATAGAGGCGAACGTCAAACTGTCGCTGATCGATCAGCGATGCGACGTGCAGGCCGCTGATCGGTTGCAAGTAATGTTTTGATCTGCGCTTTGTCCGCCCCGGACGCAAATGAGCGCAAACAACCAGCGCCTTTCGACGTTTACCTGCCGAGAGCTTGGAGCATTTCGGCTCGTTCGAGGCGTCGGCCGGCGAACCGAAGATATCGCTGGGTGTGAATTGTTTTTGCTTGAAGAGGGCTGAGATCGCCCCCGCCTGAAATGCCCCCAGAAGCCCCTTACCGCCGAGACCAAGGGCATCCGACCTTTCAGCCATAACTCCCCCCATCCTCTGGATAAGCTAGACTGAGAGTGCTGGCAATAAAAGTTGGGCAATGCACCAGCAAGTAATCATAGTACGGATTAAAACCTGACGGGACAAGCCGGGAATGACTGACGGCAGCGAAGTGTCCCAAAGCAGACATCGATCTCAGCCCTAAGCTTCTCCGCGATTTCAAATCTTTTTTGCTTTTCTTGAGTACCTGCTTAGGCTGTCGCTCTGGTTGAGACTGTGGTGTTTGCCACATCGCGGCGTCCGGGCCGCGCTTTAGACTCCCTCTCAAGCTCCAAGATGGGGGGTTTCGTCATGTCCTTTTACGATTTCCTGTTGCTCGTCGTGACTGCGGTGCTCATCGCCCTCTCCGCTTCCTTGCACTCTCCTATTGCTGAGAGCCTGTACGTCGCCGGGACATTCTGAGCCGTACTTTGCAGCACACCATGCGGCCTCACTTGGACGAACTTCCAGCCAGCATCGTATTCTCGGTACGCACGTGACGTTGAGGGAGTCGCCACGGCTCCCGTCGACCTTATCCGAATCGTCCCATGAAAAATTGCCCCCCAGGCCCATCTCCTGAGGGGCTTTTCCATGGTGGCCTCATGTCAATCTGTCCCAGATTGATGACAGGGTTATTGGGCAGCTCCCGCGGTGACGAATTTGTTCGCAGTAACCACGGCCAGCGTATCGGCGGACTTGCCGCATTGAAGGTCGAGCGACTTATTCTCGGCCGTGTCGATATGGACCTCCTGATAGGGGGCCAAGGTCACCCGAAACCGCGCCGCTGAGTTGCCGCTGACATCGGCGTGATCCCACACCACGACGTGCATGCCGCACTGTTCGCCATTCGCCTCGTAGAAGGCGATGAGGCGCTTGCTGCCGACCGTCGCAAGAATGGGTTCGTTGGCACCGACAGGGCCGAGGTTTTGCACGAGATCCTCAGCGCAGGCCGGCATACTCGCTGCGGCAAGGGCGAAGGCACCCGCCGCAAAGCCTAGACACCAGTTCCGAATAATCGGATGCATGGCAAGTCTCCTTCTCGGCTTAGGCCCAAGACCATTCTTGAGCCTGAGGAGAGTCTCGCAAAACACACCGATTTGGTCTGTGGCAGTTACCACATTGATCTAGTGGCAATTATCACATGGGCATAGGAGTGTTTGGGGGCCGTCCGATCTAATGCAGTTATTGGGCCGACTGCGATACAGCGTCGAATGCCAGGCGGGCGGCTTGCGCGGAAGACGCCGGATTCTGACCGGTGATCAAGTTACCATCCTGAACGGCGTGCGCGCTCCAATCTCCACCGGCCGAAAAAACCGCGCCGATCCCCTTGAGCTCGTCCTCGACCAGGAACGGAACCACATCGGTCAAACCGACCGCAGCTTCCTCGGAGTTCGTGAAACCGGTCACCTTTTTGCCGTTGACGAGCGGCTTGCCATCAGCACCCTTCACGTGACGCAGGACCCCTGGCGCGTGACAGACCAGAGCGACAGGCTTACCGGCCGCATAAGTCTCCTCGATCAGGGCAATCGAATTGCGGTCCTCGGCGAGATCCCACAGCGGGCCGTGGCCGCCGGGGTAGAACACGAGGTCGAAGTCGGCCTGTGAGATGTCGGACAGTTTCTTGGTATGAGCAAGGGCCGCCATTGCTTCATCGTCGGCTTCGAAACGGCGCGTGTCGTCAGTCTGAAAGTCAGGTTCGTTGCTTTTCGGATCGAGCGGCGGCTGCCCGCCACTCGGCGATGCGAGCGTAATCTCGGCGCCCGCGTCCTTGAACACGTAATAGGGTGCCGCAAGTTCCTCGAGCCAGAAACCCGTCTTGTTGCCAGTACTTCCGAGTTTGTCGTGAGAAGTCAGCACCATGACAACTTTCATTCTAAGTCTCCTTTGGCTGGGCGCCAGCGTCGTGGCGAAGACCCTTCGCACCCAGGATCCCTTCGAAGCCGCTTTTTAGTCGACGCGGCGCATGCTGGGTATTGGACGAAAGTCGGGACGATTCAAAAAAGCCCGGAAGTGATCCTCTTCGGGGAGGAGCTTGGGATAACCCGAGTGCGCGACACTTGCCCAACTGGCGCTCATGCGGGGCGGCTTATGGCCATTACACCCTGCCCGGTCATTGATTTTGGTGGCGCCCCGTAGGGGAGTCGAACCCCTGTTACCGGCGTGAGAGGCCGGCGTCCTAGGCCACTAGACGAACGGGGCGTTGTTCAGCCGAGGCCGAATGACAGCTATAGCTTGGGCCTTGGAACGCGATCAAGACTTATTCGGCTTTGAGCCTCACCCGGGCGACGACCTTGCCTGTTGCCAGGTCGATCACGACGATCTTTGGCCCTGACGCCGAATTGAGATGCAGCGCGAGCCGGTCGCCGTCAAGGGCGAGCCCCGTGACCGAGCCATCCTTGCCGATGGCGAGTTCAGCCTCGACGCCGTCCAGCACGCCGGCCGAGACCGCTTCGGCCGAGACTGCTTCGTCTTGCCCTCCCCTCGAAGCCTGATAGACAATGGCCGCGAGTACGAAAGCGAAGCCGCCGACCAGCAACAGTCCCATCACGATCACGGCGATCTTCAGCACCCGCACCTGTCGCGGGGTAAAGACCGTACCCGGTAAAGGCTCATTGCCGGAATCGTTCAAGACCGTCATCCTTGCGATCTCATGCCTCGGCCACCGGACGCCTCCACCCTCAAACGGCTTAGCGCTCGCGCCGATGCGAGCCATGAGGGAATGCGTCTCGACCGTTTCTTAAGCGAGCAGCTCCCACAAGTGAGCCGCACCCGCGTGCAGACCCTGATCAAACAGGGCCGCGTCTCGTTGGGCGGGGCGACCATAGTGGACGCGAAATACCGGGTCAAACCGGGCGAGCACTTCGCGCTCGATCTGCCGCCGGCAATTCCGGCCGAGCCCCGCGCCGAAACGATTGCCCTTGACGTGGTGTACGAGGACGACGCGCTGATCGTTATCGACAAGCCCGCCGGCCTCGTGGTCCATCCCGGCGCCGGCCATGCCACAGGCACGCTGGTCAATGCGCTGATCGCCCATTGCGGCGAGAGCCTGTCAGGGATCGGCGGGGTCGCACGGCCCGGCATCGTTCATCGCCTCGATAAGGACACGAGCGGGCTCATGGTCGTGGCCAAGACCGATGAGGCGCATCGCGCTCTCGCCGAACAGTTCGCCGACCATGGACGATCGGGCGAGCTCGAGCGCGGCTATCTTGCCCTCGTTTGGGGCGTGCCTTCGCGCCCGTCCGGCACCGTCAAGGCCGCGATCGGGCGCCACCCGACCAGCCGGACCAAGATGACGGTGCTGCCGTCCAAGGGACGCGAGGCCGTGACACATTGGCGCGTGATCGAGACCTTCGGCTCAAAGAAAGAGCCGGTCGCCTCTTTGATCGAGTGCAGGCTCCAAACCGGGCGCACCCATCAGGTGCGCGTGCATCTCGCCCATATCGGCCATCCCTTGATCGGCGATCCGCTTTACGGGCCCGGGTTCAAATCGAAGCTGCGCAAGCTTCCCGAACCGGCGCGCGGGCTGCTTGCCGCTCTTCCCCGCCAGGCGCTGCATGCCTCCCGGCTTGCCTTCGTTCACCCGCTGAACGGCACATTACTCAAATTTAATAGCCCTCTGCCCGGCGATATTTCTACAATCGTAAAGGCTTTCAACGAACTGTGAGGGGGCCCCTACTTTCATCGGCTGGGCAAAGGTTCTATAGAGAAAGATCGCCGGGGGGCAATTGCAGTAAGGATTTGCGGCAGTCAAAGGCCGCTGGAGACGGGCTCTCATGGCCGCGAGGAGTTTGCCGAGTGTTGGCGCGCAGGGCGGACTGACGCGCTATCTCGAAGAAATCAGACAGTTCCCGATGCTCGAGCCGCAGCAGGAATACATGCTCGCCAAGAGCTGGCGCGAGCATGAAGACCGCGACGCGGCGCATCAGCTCGTCACCTCGCATCTGAGGCTCGTGGCGCGCATCGCCATGGGCTATCGCGGCTACGGTCTCCCCATCGGCGAGGTGATCTCGGAAGGCAATGTCGGGCTGATGCAGGCGGTCAAACGCTTCGATCCCGACAAAGGCTTTCGGCTCGCGACCTACGCGATGTGGTGGATCAGGGCCGCCATCCAGGAATACATTTTGCGTTCCTGGAGCCTGGTGAAGATGGGCACGACGGCGGCGCAGAAGAAGCTGTTCTTCAATCTGCGCAAGATCAAGGGCCAACTCAAGGCGCTCGACGAAGGCGATCTCAGGCCGGACCAGGTGAAGCTCATCGCCAACCAGCTTGGCGTCACCGAAGACGACGTCGTGTCTATGAACCGGCGGCTTGCCGGCGACAGCTCGCTCAACGCGCCGATCAGGAACGACGCCGAAAGCAGCGAGTGGCAGGATTGGCTGGTTGACGAGACCATGGACCAGGAGACCGCGCTCGCCGAGTCCGAGGAGCGCGACCACCGCCGCGGGATGTTGAACAACGCACTCAAAGGACTGAACGCGCGGGAGCGCCGCGTGTTCGAGGCACGCAGGCTGGCCGAGGATCCGCTCACGCTCGAGGAACTGTCCACCGAGTTCGGGGTCAGCCGCGAGCGCATCCGGCAGATCGAGGTGCGCGCCTTCGAGAAGGTGCAGAAAGCGGTGCAGAAGGCCGCCGCGGATTCCCACCGCGAGCCTGCTCCAGCCGAGTAAATCGACTTTTCCCTCGCCGGAGGACTTTGGCGCGCGTATACGCATGCCAATAGGGGGGACTCACCTGGCATGAAGCAGCTCGCCGTCAACGGCGTCGAAATCGCTTATCTCGACGAGGGCAAAGGCCCGGCCGTCGTCATCGGCCATTGCTCGAGCGCCTCGCACAAGGAATGGCTGCCGCTGATCGAAATCCTGAAATCGGATTGGCGTGTGCTCGCCCCCGATTTCATTGGCTATGGGCAATCGCAGCCTTGGCCTGCCACCGAGCCCTTCTCAAGCGGTGCGGATCTCAAGGTCCTGCTCGCCGTCGCCAAGAAAGCCAAGGGCCCTCTGCATCTGGTCGGCCATTCTTACGGTGCGGCTCTCGCGCTCGAAGCCGCACGGACCCTTGGCTCGCGCGTGAAAAGCCTGACGCTGGTCGAACCCGTCTCCTTTCATCTCTTGCGGCTCGAGGGACGGCCCGAATGGGCGGAGGTGGAAAAGCTCGCGCGTTCGGTGCTGGGCGCCGTGGCCAAGGGCGAAGACCGCGAAGCTGCCAAGGCCTTCATGACGTATTGGTTCGGACGCCTGCGCTGGTGGCTGTCGCCCGAGCGCTTCAAGACGGCCATCGCCGCCACGATCCCCAAAGTCGCGCTCGAATTCTCCATCGCCATCGACGGCCGCACGACCCTGCAGGAGTACGCAGAGATTACCGCGCCAACCCTGCTCATTGCCGGCAGCAAAACCCGGGCGCCGACCCGGGCCATTACCGATCTCCTGGCAGCGACACTCCCTAACGCCAAGCTCGAAATTCTCCGAGGCGCGGGACATATGAGTCCCTTCACCCATCCAGCCGAAATCAACCGTCTGATTATCGGTCATCTTGAGTCTGAGCGGTGACGCGCTCGCCGGCGCGCCCGGCATTGTCGTCTTCGTCGGGAAGCTCGTCGATATCGCGGGCAAACAGCTCTTCGAGTTCCTTCGCCTGCGACAGCGCATTGGCGCGGATCTTTTCCCGATCGGTGTAGTACTGATATTCCTCATAGAGGCGCCGCTCGTCTTGCCGCTGGAAGGTCTCGGTCAGGCGCTTCACCTCTACCTCGCGTAAACCCAGGCCGCGCAGCAAGGTCTTGGTCAGCTCGAGAGCGGCCAAGAACGTCTCGCGCTCGATCACCGTTACGCCGAGATCCATCAGCTTGTGCACATGGGTCCGGTCCCGGGCGCGGGCATAAATCTTGAGATCGGGATAGTGCATGCGCACCATCTCGGCGACCCTGAGGGAATGCTCGACATTGTCGATGGCAAGCACGAAGGCGCGCGCTTTGTGGGCACCGGCGGCGCGAAGGATGTCGAGCCGCGCCGCATCGCCATAGTAGATTTGCGCGCCAAAGCGCCTGACGAAATCGACTTGCGCGACATTCGAATCGAGCGCGGTAAACGGGATGCGGCGGGCGCGCAGGATGCGCGCCACGATCTGGCCGAAGCGCCCGAAGCCGGCAATGATGACGTGCTCGTCTCCGCTTGGCGGTGTCTCGTAGTCGGGCGGCGCGGGTTCCAGCATACGCTTGATCACATCGTCGGCGAGGAGAAGAAGCGGTGTTGCCGCCATCGACAAGGTCACGGCGACCGTCAAAAGATTGGCCATAGAGCGGTCGATGACGCCTTCGACCGCGCCCGCGCCGAACAGCACGAAGGCGAACTCGCCGCCTTGACTGAGCACGAGGCCGAGCCGCCGCGCGGCCGGGCTGTCCAGCCCCCACCAACGGCCAAGCGCATAAAGCACGAGGGCCTTGATCGCGACGAGCCCCGAGACGATCGCCAAGAGTTTGGCCGGCTCGCCCGTCAAAACGCCAAGGTCGATCGACATGCCAACAGCAATGAAGAAGACGGCAAGCAGCAGCCCTTCGAACGGCGCGATGTCGGCCTCAATCTGATGGCGGTACTCCGAATCGGCCAGCAGCGCGCCAGCGATGAAGGCACCAAGCGCAGCCGAGAGTCCTACCGCTTCCATGATCAGCGTCACGCCGACCACGGTCAGAAGCGCGCTCGCGGTCATCGCTTCGCGCACGCCTGTGGCGGCGACAATGCGGTAGAGCTGTCTCAGAAGAAACCGGCCGGCGATGATGACGCCGAGGATGGTGGCGATCGCAATGAGGGCGCTGCGGAGATCCATGCTGTGCTCGTGGGCGCCGACGGCAAAGAGCGGCACGAGCGCAATCAGTGGAATCGCGGCGAGGTCCTGAAACAGCAGCACCGAAAAGCCAAGGCGCCCATGCCTCGCCGTGAGCTCGCCCCTCTCTTCAAGCACCTGGAGCGCGAAGGCGGTCGAGGACAGCGACAGCGCAAGTCCGATGAACAAGGCTTGCGTGTTGACCAGTCCGAGTGCAACGCCGATTGCGGTGAGCACCGCCGCGGTCGCCGTCAGCTGGGCGGCGCCGAGGCCGACGATCGACGAGCGCATGGACCAGAGCCTGATGGGGCGAAGCTCGAGCCCGATCACGAACAGCAGCATCACCACGCCGAGCTCACCGAGATAAAGGAGCGATTCCACGTCATCCAGGCCATAGAGAGGCCCGAGCACCGAAGGCCCGATGATGACGCCGGCGGCGAGATAGCCGAGCACCGAGCCCACGCGCAGCAAGCGGCCAAGCGGGGCGGCAATCGCGGCTGCGGCAAGAAACACCGCCACATGAATCAGTTCGGCCGGGACCATGGTCGTCCTTTCGCCTATTCGCTTCTGGGTAGCACGCAAGGACCAAACCCACTAGCTGGGAGCCCGCGGCACTCAGTCCTGACCTGCGTTCCCCCCTCACCTATGCTAGGGAGTGGCCGCGATGAGGCCGCAAGACACGTCACCCAAACCGAGCTTTGCCGAAGCGCTGGCGCTGTGGGCCAAGATCGGTGTCCTCTCCTTCGGCGGTCCGGCCGGCCAGATCGCGCTGATGCATCGCTTGCTCGTCGACGAGCGGCGCTGGATGACAGAACAGCGCTTCTTGCATGCTCTGAACTTTTGCATGCTTCTGCCGGGTCCTGAGGCGATGCAGCTTGCCACTTATGCCGGCTGGCGGCTTCACGGCACGCTTGGCGGTCTTGCCGCCGGCCTTCTGTTCGTTCTGCCGGGCGCGTTCGTGGTGCTCGCGCTCAGCATCGCCTATGCCCATTTCGGCCAAGTGCCGCTGGTCGAAGCGGCGTTCCTCGGCGTCAAGGCCGCGGTCCTCGTGATCGTGGTCGAGGCGCTTGTCAAGGTTGCAAGACGCGCCTTACGCGGTCCTTACGACCTCGCCATCGCCGGAGCAGCCTTCATTGCCATTTTCTTTTTTGCCGCGCCCTTCCCGCTCATCATCGCGGCCGCCGCTGCAATCGGCGTTCTGCTGGCACTGTCCTCGCCTCCTCTTGCGCCTGCGTCCTCGATAAACCTTGAACCGGTTCCTCTGTCGCGAACGCTGAAAACCGCCGGCCTTTGGCTTGCGATCTGGATCTTGCCTTTGCTTGTTCTGGCCGCCTATTTCGGCCGCGATCATGTCACCACCGACATCGCGCTGTTCTTCTCGAAGCTCGCGGTTGTGACCTTCGGCGGTGCTTACTCGGTCCTCGCCTACATGGCGCAACAAGCGGTGGAGAACCATGGCTGGCTGAGCGCCGGCGAAATGCTTGACGGGCTCGGTCTCGCCGAGACCACGCCCGGCCCGCTCATTCTCGTGACGGAGTTCGTGGGATTCCTCGGAGGCTTCCGCCATGGCGGCGAGCCGAAGCTCGCCCTCGGTCTGCTCGGTGCAGCCGTTACGCTGTGGGCAACCTTCGCGCCCTGCTTCCTTTGGATCTTCACCGGCGCGCCCTATGTCGAACGCTTAAGCGCAAACCCACGCCTTGCCGGGGCTTTGGCCGGCGTCACGGCGGCGGTGGTCGGCGTCATTCTCAACTTGAGCCTGTGGTTCGCGCTTCACGTCATCTTTGGCACCGTGACTGCCGTACGGCATGGCCCGGTGCTGCTATGGACGCCTGATTTGGCGAGCCTCAACGTCGAGACCTTGCTGCTGGCGCTCCTCGCCTCGATCCTTCTGTTCGGATTTCGCCTCGGCATCCTGAGCACGCTCGCGATCGCCGCGGCCGCGGCACTAGCTTGGGCGCAGCTGGCCGTCTGACGCAGTCTCGATGAAAGAATCGAGATCCTAGTCGCGCGGGACCCAGAGATTGACGAAGGGCGCCCTCACCCAAGTGCCCCGCCGCCCGCTATAGACCCGGGCAAAGGGTGCGGCGACCCATGTGTCACGGCGCGTATCCACTTCGGCGAAAGGCGCACGCACATAGGCGCCGTTGCGGCGGCGCCACCGGCGCTTGTAGTAGTCCGCCTTCTGCACCATTGCGGTACCCGCCTCAGGAACGGCGATGACGCCGGGAGCAGCCGAACCAGGCGCGGGCGCACCGATCATAAAGACAAAGCCTGTGGCCACGAGAGCGAGAGTTGTACTTCGAATGTTCATCATGTCTCCTTAACCAGTCCCCGCGCGAGCAATCTCATTGTCGTCTTTGCGAATGTGTTGCCAGTAACGTAAGCGCGAATTCGAGCCAGTCAACACTTGACACGGCGATAAAAATCTTGCGCCGCATCGCGGCCGACTTCGATATTGCTCAGTTCTTCTTCACGATGCAGGCGCCGCCCTCGGCGCGCAAACGCGTACACAGCGTGCTCGCGTCTTTGCGGCTGTCGGCGCCGATCTGCACTACATACATGGCACGGCGTCCGCGGCTCAAGTTCCGCACCGGCAGGACGAAGGGCTCGCGATCGCCGAGCAGCGCCGCGTGCGCCTGCTTAAGCCGGCCGAACCTGCCGAGTGCGCTGGCCTTCGAAAAAGAGGTCGATACGTAAACACCCCACGGGCGCCAAGCGCCGCTCGCCGTGAGCGGTTCGGTCTCATACACCGCGCGCACCACGAGTGGCGCAAGCGCGCGGCAGGACTCCTGAACCTCTACCCCCGCCGTTTGGAGCTGTTCGGGCAATGCAGTGTCTTCGAGCTTCCATTCCGAGGCCGCGCGTCCGGTGATGAACCGCACATAGTTCAGCGTCTCCCATGGCAGTTGGCTCGTTCCCGAGAGCCACGACCGCACGCGCTCGGCCCCGGCATTATAGGCCGCGGCCGCGAGGCCAAAATTGCCGAACTCGCGGCGAAGATCGGCCAACAGGCTCGCCGAATGGACGATCGCCGATCTGGGCTCGAACGGATCGTCGAGCCCGCGCTCTTCGGCCGTGCCCGGCATGAATTGCGCGATCCCTTGCGCACCTTTAGGGCTCACGGCGCGCGGATTGAAACGGCTCTCCTTCCAGATCAAGCGCACGAACGGCATCGGCGGTAGCCCCCGCGCCTCGGCCTGTTGCTGCATGATCGGACAGACGATGTCGACAAAGGGTTTGCGCCCGGCAAGCGCGATGCCGGCTTCCTTCAGGCCTGCTTCGACGCGGGAAGCGGACTCTTCAGCGGCGCTCAGCGGCGCCGGGGCAATGAGACATCCGGCCGCTAACAGCGCCGCGGCTGCGCCAATTCGCTTTTTCGAATGTGTTCGCGTCATTGCACCCACGCCGAACAAGGTGCCGCCGGCCCGCGCGAGCCGGACTAAAGCGCTATCAGGATAACGCCGATCACGGCGGCGATAAGGCCTGCGATCTTTTGCCAAGCCATCGGCTCGCCGAGGAAGAGAACCCCGAGCAGAGACCCGCCTACGATAAACATGCCGTAGATCGGCACCACGACATTGGCGGGTCCGAGAGACAGCGCGTGAAACAGAGCACTTACGGCGACGGTCAAGGCGATACCGCCGGCGATTGCCCAGAGCAGCGGAGGCGTTTCAAGCTCGAACAGGAGCGGCTTGAGCTCGCCGCGCAGCGCAACGACGGCGATGGCGACGATGGCAACGATCGAGGTGGTGACGGCCAGCACCATGTAAACCGAGGCCGAGCCCGACCGCTCGGCGAGCTTGACGAACAAGGTCATGAAGGAATAGCCGGCCATGCCGAGCAAGGCCCACAGCACATAGGATTGAACCATTGCCGCCCTCCCCGGGAGGTGCAAAACGCGCTCCGCGCGGGCAATGGTCGGCGATTCGCCGGGCGATGACCAGTTCTCGATCAGGCCGAGACCCGGCCGCAGACCGAGGCTCGCATTACTCCGCGGCGTCGGGCGCGCCGACATAAAGCTTCCAGCCGGCGGCGCGGAACTTCTCGCTCATCTCTTCCATGCCCTTTTCCTTCTCGGCGAGCTTGGCGGCGTAATCCCGCACTTGGCGGGTGATCTCCATCGAGCAGAATTTGGGGCCGCACATCGAGCAGAAATGGGCGAGCTTCATCGACTCTTTGGGCAGCGTCTCGTCGTGGAAGCTTCTTGCCGTCTCCGGATCGAGCGAGAGATTGAACTGATCCTCCCAGCGGAAGTCGAAGCGCGCCCGCGATAGAGCGTCGTCGCGGGCGGCCGCGGCGGGGTGGCCTTTGGCCAGGTCGGCGGCATGGGCCGCAATCTTGTAAGCGATCACGCCCGCCTTGACGTCGTCGCGGTTCGGCAGTCCCAGATGCTCTTTCGGCGTGACGTAGCAAAGCATGGCGGTGCCGAACCAGCCGATCATGGCCGCGCCGATCGCGCTCGTGATGTGGTCGTAAGCCGGCGCAATATCGGTCACCAGCGGTCCGAGCGTGTAGAACGGCGCCTCGCCGCAAGCGGCGAGCTGTTTCTCCACATTGACCTTGATCTTGTGCATGGGGATATGGCCAGGCCCTTCGATCATTACCTGGCAGCCGCGATCCCAAGCCACGCGCGTCAGCTCTCCGAGCGTCTCAAGCTCGGCGAATTGCGCCGCATCGTTGGCATCGGCGATCGATCCCGGGCGAAGTCCGTCGCCAAGCGAGAACGACACGTCGTAGCGCCGCATGATCTCGCAGATCTCATCGAAGCGCTCATAGAGAAAGCTCTCCTTGTGATGGGCGAGGCACCACTTCGCCATGATCGAACCGCCGCGCGAAACGATTCCGGTGACCCGGGGCGCGGTGAGGTGGATGTAGCCGAGCCTGACCCCGGCATGAATGGTGAAATAATCCACGCCCTGCTCGGCCTGCTCGATCAGCGTGTCCTTATAGACCTCGAAGTCGAGCTTGACCGGATCGCCGCCCACTTTCTCCAGCGCCTGGTAGATCGGCACGGTGCCGATCGGCACCGGCGCATTGCGGACGATCCATTCCCGCGTGGCGTGAATATTCTGGCCGGTGGAAAGGTCCATCACCGTGTCGGCGCCCCAACGGATCGCCCACACCATCTTTTCAACTTCCTCCGCAATCGAAGACGTGACCGCCGAGTTGCCGATATTGGCGTTGATCTTGGTCAGAAAGTTCCGGCCGATGATCATCGGCTCGGATTCGGGATGATTGATATTGGCGGGGATGATGGCGCGGCCGCGCGCGACCTCGTCGCGCACAAATTCGGGCGTGACGAAAGACGGGAGGCAGGCGCCGAAGCTTTCTCCGCCGGCAAGACGCGCTTCGGCCTCCTCGGCCGCGCTCGCGCGCCCGAGGTTCTCGCGGTGCGCGACGAAGATCATTTCCTCGGTGACGATGCCGGCGCGGGCGAGCTCGAGCTGCGTCGCGGGCCGGCCGGCCTTTGCGCGGCGTTCGATCCACTCGGCTCTGAGCTGAGGCAGGCCGTGCTCGACATCGATTGCGGGCGCGGCCTCGGTGTAAGGCCCTGACGTATCGTAGAGGCGGAAGGGGGGCTCGCCTCTCTCTTGCGCGAGCGAAATCTCGTGGAAGGGAACGCGCAAATGCTCGTATCCTTCCGGCGAGGAATAGACCTTCTGGCTTCCCGGCAGCGCGCCGACGGTCACTTGCGGCGAAGTCACATCTTTCGGGGTGAGCGGTTTGTTCATCGCCATGCTCCCTGGGCTCGCGCAAGGGAGATGCCGGAGAAACGGATGCGATAAGTCCCGTCCCTTCGCCGGCATAACCCGGATCAGGTTCGAAGGGTCTCCGCCGGCTCAAGCGCGAGGTTGCGGATTCTCAGCCCCTTCCCGGGGGCTCCCCTCGGAACATGACAAGTGTAGACCGCTGGCGCCGCCTGTCAAACGGCGCCCTAAGACGCGGGCAAGCCCAACAAGGCGCCCGGTTCTATTCCGTTAGGACCGCCGCTTTCGCCGCCGCGGACGCTTGGTCTTGGCCCGGCGTGCGCGTGACACGCGCGCGCGGGACGCGGCTTTTGCCGGCGCGGCTCTTGACGGCGCCGCTCTTGTGGCGCGGCGCGGCTTTTCGGCCCACAAATCCTCGTAGCCCATGATGCAGAGGATGGCGCCGAGAACAAAGGTCACGGCAGCTCCGGCCATCACACCGCGTCCGCTCGCAACAATGTGGTCGCCAATGCTCTGCACCGCCTCCGGGAAGACCAGGAGCATGATGCCACGGAGCACGAGGAGCCAGCCGAGGATGGTGATGATCAGGCGCCAATCCGGCACCCACACATTATGTGCATTGACGATGGCCACGCCCGCGAGTAGCGCAAGAATGCCGGTCAGGAAGATCACTGCCCGGTTGGCGATGAACTCCTTCATCAGGCTCGAATAGTCGGTTTCCATCAAGAGGCCCAGCGCCATGCCGATGCCGATAATCAGCAAGACCGGTC
>Ga0307419_10000197_pt1 | contig 27909 bp, 25 predicted proteins | sample SalMarWE160230MG_2_FD_202512 | JGI IMG/M metagenome (GOLD analysis project Ga0307419, IMG submission 202512) | Salt marsh sediment microbial communities from the Plum Island Ecosystem LTER, Massachusetts, United States - WE1602-30 | ecosystem: Environmental > Aquatic > Marine > Intertidal zone... | reverse complement strand
AGGGAATTCCTACCATCTTAATTGTTTTCCATCAGCTTCAGTATTTTTACGAGCATCTCATCCCTCCATGCTCTCACCTCTCCTAACGACTTTTCGCTTACAATCTCCATATCTCTCGTACCATTAATCACTGGTTCAATGGCTGAAGGGGGTATAGAGGTCCACGTCTCCATTGTCTCCCACCTATAGCGGTATGATTGGGCGAAGTTCTCTATGAAATCCTCGATCCCATTCCCGGCAATATGCATGCGCAGAAAAGGTCCCACAACAGGATCTCTCAGTCCCGTTCCCCTGCAAAAGGCCTTATCTACCTCTTCCGGGCTCGCGATACCCTTGTCAACGAGATCAATCGCCTCGCGCAACAACGCTGCCTGAAGCCTGTTTATAATATACCCTGGAACCTCCCGCCTGAGCACCACAGGGCTCTTGCCTATCCTTTCCATAAACTCGCGGGCTTCCTGGACCGTTGTGCTGGAAGTCTTCTCCCCACCAGCGATCTCAACGGTGGGTATAAGGTGCACGGGAAGTATCGGGTGCACAAGAACACAACGCTCAGGCCTTGTAGTCACCTCCTGGATATCGCTCATCAGTAATCCTGAAGCACTGGAAGCCAATATCACATGAGCCGGGGCAGCGGCATCCATTTCACTGAAAACACGCTTCTTGATCTCGTAGGTATCGGGCACGGATTCCTGAACGTAGTCTGCGTGGCCACATGCATCGGTAATATCGGTGGTCGTTTTTATCCTGTTTCGCCCAGCTTCAAAATTTCCCTTCTGCACAAGACCGTGTGTTTCTAAAAACTTTAAATTCATCCGAATGTGCTTCATCGATTCATTGAGTATCTCCTGGCTTATATCCTGCATGATCACCTCAAGGCCTCGTGATAAAAAGATCGTGGCCCATCCTTGACCCACAAGCCCAGCACCCACGCAGGCAACTTTGTTTATTTCCATACGCCTTCCTTTCATTGAATGATTTCTGTTTTCTTACGGCCTTATTTTGAGTCTGAGAATTTTCCTGGCATCTTGAGGGGCCGCCACCTCCCTGCCATACTCCTTTGCAATCCTGACAATCCGTTCCACTAATTGGGCATTGGTCTTCGCGAGTTCGCCCCTTCTGTAGTAGATGTTGTCCTCCATGCCCACCCTGATGTGCCCATCCAAAATAAGTCCCATCATGCAGATGGGAAGGTGTGCCCTTCCGATTCCAATCACTGACCAGGTGGATCGCTCGGGGAGGTAGTCGAGGAGGAGGAGCAGAGATTTCGGGGTAGCAGGGATACCCCAGGAAGTGCCCAGCACAAACTGGAAGTGAAGCGGATCGGTAAGGGAGCCCTCCTCCCTCATGCGTAGACAGGTGACCATCATCCCCACATCGAAGATCTCGAGCTCCGGCCTCACCCCCTTTTCCCTCATACGAATGGCAGCAGCCTGAAGAAACTCGGGAGTATTGATAAAGGCCGATTCGCCCAGATTGATGGATCCCGCGTCAAAAGAGGCAAGCTCGGGCTCCAACTCCAACGGTGTGAGTCTCTCCTCGATATGGAAATTTCTTCCGGGGATGCCGCTCGTGGTAAGGCATAGAATTAGATTGGTCTTCTCCCGCAATGGCTCGACCACTTGCCTGAAGAGCGCAATATCCTGAGTCCCAAGACCTGTGTTCGGATCTCTCACATGAATATGGACTATGGAGGCTCCCGCCTCCTCACACTCTATGGCTGAGGTCACAATCTCCTCAGGTGTGATGGGAATATAGGGCGTTGCCTCACGAGTAATCCTGCTTCCGGTAATGGCTGCGGTGATGATGAGTTTTTCCATAGTCCCCCCTATTCTTTTCTCTCACATCTTATGAAGGCTTCAAAAGTATTCTGTGTATACCAATTAACCATCGCTTTGATCTCACCATTTAAGCTTTCTACGCGAATATAATCTTTCCTTTGGGAAAAAGCAAAAACTGTTTAATTGTTAAAGTAATAAGGTACAGAAAAGATGAAGAATCAGATCCTCATTATTCATGTTGACATGGGGAATGGTGAAGAGGTACCTTGAGCCCACATCTTTCTCGTCATAGCCTGATTAAAATAAGGGGAAGACCTGATAGGCCTTCCCCAATTAATGTAATGAAATCTATTAATCATTCAAACGAATAAAAAAATGTTACTACCAACATGGAGATATCAATGCCTTTCGAACATATAAATGGAATGAAGATATATTACGAGATTCATGGCTCTGGTGATACCATCGTGCTTCTCCACCATGGTTTTGGCTGCACAAAAATATGGAAGGATATATACCCACACTTGGTTGAAAAAGGGTACCGGGTAGTCATGTATGACAGAAGAGGGTATGGACAGTCAGAAAAGGGTGCTGATTTTGAAGAATTTTATATAAGCGATATATTTCGTTCTGAGAGCGTTAAAGAGCTGGCCATATTGAAGGAGCTTCTCAATATTGATTCTTTTCATATCATTGGTCAGTGTGAGGGAGGAGTCGTTGGAATAGACTATGCCGTCATGTATCCCCATCACGTTACCACCATTGTCGTTTCAAGTACCCAGTGTTACAGTAAAATGACTATGCGGGAACTGAACAGTTTGAAGTTTACAAATCCATTTCAAGATCTGGAGCCCGAGATTAAAAAAAAGCTGGTTGATTGGCATGGAGAGGATGCTGAATCATTTTTCAATCAATTTTGTAAATATGGCGGGGCTTACGGCACAGGTTTCTTTGATCTGAGAGATGTATTACCATCGGTTACATGCCCTGCTCTTGTACTGTATCCCGATAGGAGTTTCCTCTTTGATGTTGAACAGGCTGTCGCTTTTTATCGCTGCCTTCCCAACGGAGAACTTGCAATCCTGCCAAACTGTGGTCACAACACTTACGAACATCAGCCTAAAGAATATATCTCTTGCGTTTTGAATTTTTTAAAGAGACATAATTTTTAGATTTTTCCTGGCACTATTTCTAAAAGTTCACATTCGTGCAAAAACTGCTTAATCCTCCTTGCGAGCCGTATACTTCTATATCATATGAGCTTTTGCCATTCCACCATGCTCTAAAGAAAACAATTCTGAAGCGAAAACAAAAGCTTGCTATGTATACAAAACAATAGTACTTGATGGAGTGAGTAAACCATGGATTGACAAGACTTTCCTTAGTTTTTACAATGAGTAAATGAAATGAATACGACATTTTTTTAATGAGGCCTCGAAATGACGACAATAGCACAGACTTTATTGGATATTGAAAAAGTGCAACAGGACATTCAAGTGCAATTGAGCAGTGGAAAGTTGCAACGATCAACATTTATTGAAGATATTATGAACATCATTGCTGTATATCACTTTGACCTTCTTGCACACACCAGTTTGGACGATAGCAAAACAGAATTATCCAACACCTCAAACCCCTTTCTTGTAAAATATCGCTCGTTGTCACAAAAGGACGGGATGCACAAAGAATATATCCGCTGGTTAAATATTGGCGGCGTATTTGTCATGTGCAACATTTTCGAAAAGTTTGTGAGAGAAACTCATGGGCAGATTTTTAAGGATGAGAAAATAAAACATTTCAACGATGCATATAAGCATATTTTGCAAAGTAAGAATATCGATAATCCTACATTGAGCCGCATGGTAAGGGAGTTTAGTTTAATTCGTTTTATTCGCAACAGCTTTTACCACGGTGATACATATACCAATCCAAAAACCAGGACATTTGTTTTAGGTGGCGAAACATATGAGCTTGAAGAAGGAAAGTCAGTAAAGCCCATACGGCTCATGACCGCTATTGCTATATTTTGGCAGCACTACTTTAAAATAATATCCAGCCCATAGATAAATACATTACGTGAATAGGGTCAGTCCGCCAGAAAAACCTCTTCCCCTCCCCTATTGTCCATGAATTATTGAGATACCAGTCAATATATCACCATCGTGGGTTTACCGCTTACAAAATTTTGGGATACCTTTCTTAAGCAAATAAGGAAAAAGTGTTGATGTTTTAATCGGCAAAGGCGCTGAAACGAAGCACAGGATATTGGAACAATATTTTCAAACTCTCTTTTTCTAAGGCTACTCTCTCAATAAATTTGATCGCCCTTCCTTTCCCACTACATCATATGTTTTGATAAACTTGACACACACCCATATTCTTCCTATTCTGTATTAATCAAAAAGCCCTTTTATTATTTAAAGCAGAATAACCGCTATGTACCAAGCACAACTTCGCTGGCAACCAATAGCTGCTCTCTTACTCCTCGCTACGATCTGGGGAGCTAACATGGCCATCATTAAGATCGGAGCCCGCGAGCTTGCCCCTCTGTTTATGGCCGGGCTTCGCTCTCTCGTAGCCAGTTTATGCATTTACATCTGGATGAAGGCCAAAGGGATTATTATTTTTCCTTCTAAAAGCGTCCTTCTTCACGGTTTAGTAATCGGACTTTTATTCGGTTTTGAATTTAGCTTAATCTATGTAGGACTCGGATACACACTGGCTTCCAGAACCTATATACTCCTTTACACCGCTCCCTTCTTTGTAGCCCTCGAAGCGCATTTCTTTCTCAAAGGTGACCGGCTCAATCTCTGGAAAGCCGCAGGTCTCATCATGGCTTTTGCTGGTGTTGTTGCCCTTTTCATGAGAGATCTCGGCTCTCTTTCCTTCAATGCTTTGCCCGGTGATCTATTGATCCTTGCCAGTGGAGCGATCTGGGGATCTACAACCGTCTATGTAAAGAAATATCTATCCTACCAGACCGTACCCTTGCAAACCCTCTTCTACCAGGTTTTCTTTTCTACACCCCTATTATTCCTCATGAGTATCATCATAGAAGACCCCATTTTTTCCGGCTTTTCCTTGATCACGAGCTTCTCAGTGTTTTATCAGTGTATCATAGTTGCTTTCCTCAGCTATCTCCTCTGGTTCGAGCTGATTCACCGTTACCCTGTCAGCCTCCTCCACGCCTTTTCTTTTTTCACTCCAGTCTTTGGTGTATTCATAAGCGGTGTATTGATCTTAGGAGAGGGAATTAGTCCAGGCCTTATTGTAGCACTTACCTTAGTCCCACTGGGTATGCTTTTGGTCAACCATCGACGCAGGGAAAGTAAGCCTTGAGAACTTACGCAAAAATTTGAGAATCATCTCTTGTAAAGCAGAGCATCCTTAAACAACAAAAAACTCCATGAAAGTCAAAGGGAACATTGATGCAGAAATTGTGTAACTTCCCTTGAGGTTCCAAATGAAGGGCTTTGTCGGCATTATGGATAATGCATGGTTCGAAAAGAAAGGGTCAAGGTGAAAGATCTGGCAGACCGAAAGGAGGAAAAGTATGCTTGTGATTATCAGTGATCTGCATTTTGTCGATGGGACTGCGGGTGAACACGATGTTCCCGTGGATGCCTTTCATATCTTTTTTGAAAATCTGAAGAGCGCTACTGAAAGGCTGAAAAAAAAAGAAAAGAGAGGTACAAGAGGTCAAAATTGTATTCCTCTGCGAGTTTTTTGATGCTTTCAATTACTTTCTCAAGCTACGGGTTATAAGAAAACATGAATAAAAGAGCGTGGTCATCTCGGGTTGTGGTAAGATATGTCCTACTCCAGATGCCAGCACTGGTGCTGCTAATCTTAATGCTGGCCCTGGTTCAGCGATGGGTTAGCCTTCCTGCGTGGTTTATCTGGGGCCTCATCGCGCTCTGGATTGCCAAGGATGTAATCCTTTTCCCTTTCACGTGGCGTGCCTATGACCGAAGCTATAAGGGGTCTGCAAACTCGATGATAGGGCTCCGAGGTATCGCTGAAAATAGACTGGCTCCCTCGGGTTACGTCCATATCCACGGTGAGTTGTGGCAGGCTGAGGTAGTGAAAAACAGTTTGCCCATTGAAAAGGGAGAAAGTGTGCGGATTTATGGAAATCGTAGACTCACTCTGCTCGTGCATCGCGACAACAAAGAAAGTAACGGGGACAGGAAAGGTGGTCAGGTCCGTCAGAAGGACGACGGGTAAACCCTCACGAAACACGGCGGGTAAGCCCTTCAGAAACATGACATACAGGCTCTCCAAAACCGTGATTTTTTGCCTATTATCTGCTATGATGTGCACTAATCAATGGATCGTATTTCTAAAACCAGGATTTGGGTAAAAAAAGATCTTTCGGCATACTACTAAACCTGGAAGGAGGCAAAAAATGGCTGATTACGATGCAATGGCCTGCGTTGAACCTGGCATTCAAGCGGCTAGTAAAGTAAGGCGGCAACCTATTTAAAGCATTGATTTACGGTTCCTTCAATGTGATACAAATATAGCTGACGTTCGTAGAGGGATCACGTCTCCTCTCCGAGCCATTCTGGGTTCGAAAGAGCGGAACTGCCGAGAAAGGATGAACAATGATAACGGTGAAGAAAATTGACGATTGCACCTTCGAAGTTACCGTTGCTGGCCTAACAACCACGACCCATAGAGTTACCGTCGATTCTTCTTATCATGAAAAGCTTACCAGTGGGCACACCTCAGCAGAGAACCTGGTAGAGAAATCATTTGAGTTTCTTCTTAAGCGCGAGAGCAACACCAGCATTCTGAGAGCCTTCGATCTTCCGGTTATTGGCCGGTATTTCCCGGAATACGAAACTACAATCCGGAAGATGCTCAAAATGCCAGCATAGATCAGAGGATTACTGGATGATTTTTCTGTGCCACACAAGTGGTATACCAGTAATCATAAAAATCTAATTGAGGCTTACTGCTGGTTGCTGCAGAAACCCAATCTCATCTATATCGTCAGGCTCATTGGACACGGGCTCGTCCGGTACCAGTGCAACCTTGAGTGCCTCATCAATCCATTCAACAGGCACAAAGGTCATTGCATTTAGTACATCCTCAGGCAGTTCCTCAAGATCCTGCTCGTTTCGCTTTGGCAGGATCACCGTAGTAAGCCCTGCACGGTGAGCTGCCAATACCTTCATCTTAATACCGCCTACGGGCAACATTCGGCCACGCAGCGTTGCTTCACCTGTCATGCCGACATCACTACGGACCAATCTCCCGCTCAACAAGCTAGCCATTGCCATGAATATTGCCACTCCTGCTGATGGCCCATCCTTGGGAATAGCGCCTGCCGGTACATGGACATGGATGTCAGTCTGATCAAAAAGGCTCGGATCAAAACCCAGCTGTCCGGCCTTGGAGCGTGTATAACTATATGCGATTTGCGCACTTTCACGCATTACATCACCTAATTGGCCGGTAATGGTCAGTTTCCCCCCACCCTTCATACATGTTGCCTCAATAAAGAGTATATCGCCGCCAAAAGGAGTTACTGATAAACCTGTTGCAATTCCTGGTATCTGCACTGACTCTGAGGACTCTGAATCGAATTTCTCTTTTTTCAGGTATTCGCGGACTTTCTCTGGAGTAATTTCAACGTGGTTTATCTCCTGTGAAGCGATCTTCACCGCGCACTTCCGGCAGATACTGCCGATCACACGCTCCAGGTTGCGCACACCGGCCTCACGAGTATAATCCTGTATAATCTTGTTGAGGGCCGTTTCTGTAAAATCAATTTCTTCTAATTTGAGGCCGTTTGCCTTAATCTGACGGGGGAGTAAAAACTTCTTTGCAATATAGGCCTTCTCGTATTCTGTGTAGCCGTCCAACCGAATAATCTCCATACGGTCGCGCAGCGGCGCCGGGATAGTCTCTAACTGGTTGGCAGTGGTAATAAAGATCACATCGCTCAAGTCGAAATCCACATCCAGGTAGTGGTCACGAAAGGCATGATTCTGTGCCGGATCGAGCACCTCTAATAAGGCACTACTCGGATCTCCCCGCCAGTCATTCCCTACCTTATCTACTTCGTCGAGCATGAAAACCGGATTGCGTGTACCTGCCCGTTTAATTGCCTGAATAATACGGCCCGGCATAGCGCCGATATAGGTACGGCGGTGTCCCCGAATTTCCGCTTCGTCTCGCATCCCGCCGAGACTCATGCGAGTAAACTTTCTGCCCAGGGCTCGGGCAATGCTCTGCCCCAGGCTTGTCTTGCCAACGCCAGGAGGGCCGGCAAAGCAAAGAATAGCACCCATTGCCTCGCTAACGACGGCCTCTTCTCCTGGATCTGTTTCTACACCACGCTCCTGGACCAGCTTGCGAACACCAAGGTATTCGATAATACGATCCTTGACTTCCTGAAGGTCATAGTGATCTTCATCCAGTATGATCCTGGCGTGCGTGATATCCAGTTGATCTTCGCTCTTCACATTCCAGGGGAGTTCCAGGAGCCAGTCGAGATAGGTCTTTATAACTGAATACTCAGGCGATTGCGGAGACATTCCTTCAAGTCTATTCAGCTCACGCTGTGCCTCTTTTTTGGCCTCTTCAGGGAGTTCAGCGGACTCAAGCTTCTCTGTATATTCAGCAAAAGCGGTTTGTTGCCCTTCACTCCCCTCTCCAAGTTCCTTTTGAATTGCCTTAAGCTGCTGGCGCAAATAAAATTCCCGTTGGGCCTTGTCAATTTCTTCACGTGCCTCTGTCTGGATCTTTTGACCAAGACTGAGAACCTCTTTCTCATGAGACAAGTGCGAAATAAGGGCCCGCAATTTATCCCTCATATGGTCCATTTCCAGAATCTCCTGGCCTTTTTCTATATCCAAGTGCGAATTAGCTGCTACCAGATAGGTCAGGTAACGAGGATCATGCACCTGATCCAGGAATTGACCTACCTCGTCTGGCAGGTTCGGTGACAGGTGAATAACCTCTTTTGCCAGGTCTCTCAAACTTCGTTGCAGTGCATCCAGCTCAAGGTTTGGATCAACAATATCAGGAATGAGCGTAATCTGGGCACGCATATATGGCTCAGTGCCTGACCAGCGCTCAATACGGAATCGTTCAAGGCCTTGAATAATCACCTGCATGGTGTTATCAGGTGTACGAATTACGTTGAAGATTCTCGCTGCCGTACCAATTTCATGTATCTGTTCGGGCAGAGGCTCTTCGATGGAGGCATCTTTCATAGCCACAAGGCCGATAATATGATCCCCTTGTAAGGCATCTTCCACCAATTTCACTGACCGTGGAATACCAACGGCCAAGGGTAGTATTGAAAAGGGATATGCCACAGTGTTCCGCAATGGTAAAATTGGCAAATCATGAGGTATGGAAGCCACGGACTGATCAAGCTCTTCTGGTTTGATAAATTTTTTCATAGTTAGTAAATCCTCACTGTTAGTCGTTTTTATATGTAGTATTCATTTAAATAAGAAGATATTATTAATTGAAACATTCTATTATTGTGTCGCTGTATATCTTTTCAATGCTACAGCAGTATGTAGAAAATAGTCATTGTTTCCCCGCTTTTCAAGTACCAGAAATTAGGTCATAGAGGTAAATGGGATCATTTCCGCCAGAAAGACTGCGGACAGACCCTCCAGAAAAATGGTGTGTAAACCTTTCAGAAACACGAATGATACACTCATCCATCTCTGCTTTATCATATTGATAGAAAACTCCCTATTCCAAGCCCACTCAAATCGCATAACCTTTAAAATTGCAACTCTATACACATGGTTTGCCCGCTTGGCACGGGTTTCGGAGTGATAATCAGTGATTTTCCAAATATCCTAATTGTCGGGTCAGGAATATTCCAAGAATAAAAGAAGCAAATAAATAAATGACCTCTTAGACTTGACAATAGAATTATCTGTTTTATTTTTGACCATGAAGAAAAGAAAGGGTACAATCTATACAAGGTGGTGAGGCAAAGCGAAGGGTTGAACCCTTACATACCATAATCGCCAGATTGCCAAGAAAAATGAATATGCCTTTGGGAAGGCATTCCCAAAGGCTCTTTTATTGTATAGGAGCACTTTTTTTACGTACCAGAGGAAAACGTTATTATGGCCGAACAACCAACCTACGAGGAATGTGAGTAAATAGTACCGTGATAGTGCCTCTCCATCTTCCATTGTGAAAAGGCTCGTTTTTTTGCCAATAATCCAGCTCTCATTTCCCTTTGCATGACTAAAATCGAAGAGGTAATTTCTATGGAAAACACAGTATCACCAGAAATACACGCGGTCTCAGGTACAAAGCCTGTAAGAGTCCCACGGTGGTATGGCCGACTCATCCCTGGATCCCTTAAACAGATACTCTGGAACCTGTTTCTTATCTGCCTGGGGAGCGTGCTGGTTGCTGTGGCAATCAACGGGATCTTGATACCCCATCACTTTGTAAGTGGCGGATTCATAGGTATCACCCTGGTTATCCACTATCTCTTTCCGTCCTTCCCATTGGCGTTGCTCTATTTCCTTTTTAATGTGCCTGTCTTTGTTCTGGGGTGGGCATTCGTGGGGCGGCGCTTTTTCTTTTACAGCATCGTGGGGATGGTGATCTTCTCTGCTGCGATTGCTGTAATCCATGTACCCCTCCCTGTCCATGACAATATCCTGAGCGCTCTTCTGGCAGGTATCATCACAGGTATCGGCGTAGGGATTATATTACGGTCAAGTGGGTCATCAGGTGGCACGGACATTCTTTCGGTCATTTTAGTTAACCGCTTCTCCATTCGCATCGGAACCACAATCCTCGCCTTCAATGTTATTGTACTTGCAGCAGCTTCACTCCTCTTTTCGTTGGATGCAGCACTGTACACGCTGATTTATATCTTCGTATTTTCCCAAATTATCAACATCGTGCTGACAGGACTTAGCCAAAGAAAGGCCCTTTTTATCATCTCTGACAAATGGCGAGAGATTTCCCAGGAGGTTCTTGATAAGGTAGGGAGGGGGGTAACGTTTATCCAGGGGAAAGGAGGATACTCTGGCCAAGACGAGCAGATTCTATACACTGTTATCACGTTACGAGAATTACATCTCATTAAGGAGATACTACGACAAGTGGACACAAATGCCTTTGTGGTGGTGCACAACACTCTTGAGGTAATGGGACATCGCATTGGCAACCAGCCCCACTGGTAAGCTATTCTGGGTTTTGGCCGCATCCTCAAAAAGTTAATACTATTATGATTACAGTATAGACTGTCGAAAAAGTCCAAATATTGCTTTTTATTGAAATTTACATATAGTAATAACAACTATTAATAATCCCCAAATCTATGACTTTAGGGTTTTTTGACAGTCTCGTACCAAGTCTGAAATAAAATTTTTCTGATTGTGGGTTCCTTTTCCGGCACGTAGTCTATTATCTATATTGAAATGACTAACATAAAAATATTTCAGATCCGTTGAATAATTCTCTGGCAAAATCTACCAACTCCCTTTTTCCTTCAGTAACTGTCAGCTCTATAAAACCCTTCAATACAAAATTGTTGGATAACGCATGGACTCAAAACTGGCTCGTAAATACTTTCATGTGTCTTGTGCAATCATTAACCCAGTCTTTAATCTATGATTCATAAGGGAATCGGAAAAAACTGTAAAAAACCTGTAACTTTTTTCTCTGCTATGCGTTATACAAACAGCGTGGATAAATACCGAGCATTCTACATGGAACATAAGGATAAACTTTTCGCATACCTAATGCGTGTGACAGCAGACTATTATCTGTCAAGCGACATTATGCAGGAAAGCTTCACGCGCTACCTTGAACATTACAGCCAGGAACTTCCAAGCCTCTCACTCCTCTACACCATAGCCCGCAATGCACTTTTTGACCATGCGCGGAAAGAGGGACACAAAACTGAGCTTAAGGAAGATCAGACAGATTGCTCTGTTGATCAGGAACGCACCCTTATGGTGCGCCAGGAATATCGCCACGTACTTTTGGCCATGGAGGAGCTTGAGAAGGATGAAAGAGATCTTTTGGCCATCGCTGTAAGCGGCAATTTCTCCTACCGAGAAATTGCCGCTATCACTGGTATAAGCGTGGCTAATGTGAAGGTGAAAATCCACCGAGCCCGCCTCAAGCTTAAAAAAACCCTTCATAAAGGAGAGATATGATGGAATATTTGATCAGCATGTTCATCGATGACGAGTTAGACATTGATGATAAGATTGAATTTGTGGAAAAGGTGCATGGAGACAAGGTCTTTCAAGACGAGGTGGTTGAGCTCTTAGGCCAGGAAAAACTCATCCGATCAGAAGTTGTAGATCGTGTTCCATCAATTAAAGTCAAAGTAAAAAAGAGGTTTGCTATTTTCCCTCTATTGCGACCCGTGAGTCTACTTGCATCAGCACTGGCAGCAGCGATAATCATTTTTTTTCTCGCAATGCCGCCTCAGGTAACCACGTCTACCCCTTATAGGTTCGTTATCTACCGGCCAGATGTGCGTCAAGCAGAGATCACTGGCAGCTTCACTGAATGGAGGAAAATCCCCATGAAGAGAATTGGTTCCAGTGGATATTTTGAGCTCAATCTCTATCTCCCACAAGGGGAACACCAATTTACCTATATACTTGAGGGCCGTCAGAGATTTCCTGATCCAACGATACCCACCAGGGAGCAGGATGATTTCGGTGGCGAGAATTCAGTACTTTCAGTGGAGCTATAGGTATGAAGAAATATTTCCTGCTTTCAATTCTTGCCTTCTTTGTCTTTACAGGCTGTGCACACCACTACTACCGAGTGAAAGGGGGAACGGTGGAGCTCTACCTCAAACGACCTGATGCAATAGCTGTTGCCTTTGCCTCTTCCCTTGACGGTTATCAACTCCATCGGGCGGAGAAACGCGATAGCTCAACATGGACAGTAACAGTCCCCGCATATCGAGAATTTACCTATTTCTATATTGTTGACGGAGCCTTGTTTCTCCCTTCCTGTAACTTCAAAGAAAAGGACGATTTCGGGGCAACAAACTGCATTTATATTCCAGGCTTGTAACCTTTTTCATGGTCACACGTTATAAGATCAAAACCACAAAAAAGGAGAAAGAATATGAAGAAGATATGTCTCATAGTATGTGCGGTCTTGTTTTGTACTTCCTTAGCATTCGGGGATGAGGTGGAAGATAGTCTTTCCACGCTGGCCACCGAACAGCTCAAGGCCAGTACCAGAGAAATGATACTCTCTGGAATAGATACTGATAATGCAATTAGGATGACCAAGCTCATGCTAAAAAATCAGTTTAGTCTGGAACAGGCTCTGAGAGCCCAGAAGACCATTATGAATGCCCAAAAAGAGGGTTTACCTGTTGACCCTATCATGAACAAGGCATATGAAGGAATGGTCAAACAGTTACAGGCCAAGAATATCGTGCAGGCGATGGAACGAGTAAGATCCCGTTATGCCTTCGCCCATGAGCAGGCACGAGTTCTCACCAAGGAGCGCTCCCAGGTCCGCGCCATTGGAAATACTATCGCCAAGACTTCTACAGCGGGTATGGATCAAAAAGGCATTCAAGACATTATGGAAAGGCTCCAGGAGCGTACCCAACAGATGACTCAATCGCAGACCATGGAGCTTGCCAAGGAAAGCTTTAAGGCTGCACGCGACATGGCACGGCTCGGTCTTTCCTCAAAGACAACTAACAATCTTATCTGTCTCGCCCTCCAAAAAGGCTACACAGCACGAAATATGGAAACCATGAGAAATTCGTTTATGACCCAATCCAGATCATCTCACCCCACGCACCTTGCCAATAGCTACTCCAATGCCATCACAGGTGGTAAAAGCGCAGACAACCTTGGCTATTCAGGCAGCAGTGCACCAGGCAGACCAGACGGACCAGGTGGACCAAGCGGACCAGACGGACCAGGTGGACCAGGAGGACCAGGAGGACCAGGTGCCGGCAAGAAATAAGCTGATGTAATTAAAGAACTCCGCCCTGAAGGGCGGAGCATTCAACAACCGATTTTAATACAATACTTCCTTCATATGTTTCCTGTCTGGACATAGGCATATCCAAGGTGGTACAAAGCTAGTCCATTCGTGGGCATCTTCTCTAAAAAGCGTTTATAAAGAAGAATGGTTGAATCATAATAGTGCTCCTTCATTACCTCATCTGCTTGGTTATCACACATCCATATTTTCTCATGAACAGGCATTTTTTCTAAGATACCTTTTGAACACCCTGGCCCTAAAAGGAACGCACCCAAGCATAAAGCCAGACCAGGCGGATATACAAATTGAAAGATTTCCTCAAGATATCAAGACATCGTAGCATAATTGCCTTACTGCTTGACTGAAACCAATACCCCATTCAACGTAATGAACTTTCCTTGACAATGGAAAAACAAAGGCTTATATTACCATATTGGAATATAGTAAGGAGTGTTCTATGAAAGCTTTTATTAAGGTCATGAAAGCGCTTTCTGATCCTAATCGAGTAAAAATAATAAAAATGCTACAACATAAAATTATGTGTGTCTGCGAGTTACAAAAAGCATTACGTGTCTCTCAGCCTGCTGTTTCGAAGCATCTTAAATTACTTGAGGATGCAGGTTTAGTCAGTTTCCAAAAAGACGGGTTGTGGGTTAATTATCATCTAACAGACGGAAGCGGTAGTCCATATGTTGCTAGCCTTTTAGGAAATCTCAAGCACTGGATAGAGGATGATAAAGCGATCGCAGATCTTGTGGCAAAGCTTCCCTATATTCGAAGAGAAGATATATGTAAAAAATAGTAAATTTTTTTACTTTCCTTATATAATAATATAATCATATAATTATTTCAATTGATCAAATAGTATAGTAACCATTGTATTCGTTAGGAAAAATCGTTATGAAAGAACGAATCAAGCTTCTTATCATCGTGCTCATTTTTCTCGCGTGCTACTTTATTCCCTGGAGTCATTCTACTATACGGCAATCGGGGCTTGAGGCCTTTATGATGCTTCAGGAATATGCCAGAGAGCATGTCTTGACCTGTCTGATCCCGGCATTTTTCATTGCCGGCGCTATTGCTGTGTTTGTTTCTCAGGCCTCGGTACTCAAGTATTTCGGTGCGAGAGCGAAAAAATTTCTTTCCTACTCTGTGGCGTCTGTGTCCGGAACTGTCTTAGCCGTATGTTCCTGCACAGTTCTGCCTTTGTTTGCAGGGATCTATACCCGTGGAGCCGGTATCGGTCCAGCAACCGCCTTTCTTTACTCCGGTCCGGCTATTAACGTGCTTGCCATCGTGTTGACAGCCAGGATTCTTGGATGGCAACTGGGTCTTGCCCGCGCCATCGGGGCTGTACTCTTTGCCATTTTGACCGGGCTTCTTATGGCCTTCTTCTTCAGGAAAGACGATGCGGCGCGGACAGCAGGGCAGATCTACCTCCCGGAGGAAGGGGACAAAGGCAGGACCCTCACCCAAGAGGCCTTTTTTATGCTGACGCTGGTTTTGATCCTTATCTTTGCCGCCTTTGCAAAACCGGCTGAAGGTTCGACCGGACTCTGGCCGATCCTCTTTGCTGCCAAGTGGTACATCACTGCCGGGCTTCTCATTCTTCTCGGTGTTATGCTTAAGGGCTGGTTCGTCAAGGATGAGCGCATAACCTGGATCCAATCCACATGGGGATTCATGAAGCAGATCTTTCCACTCTTGGGGGCAGGTGTCCTTGTGGCCGGTTTCATGCTGGGACGCCCAGGGCATTCTGCTTTAATCCCGGAGCATTACATCCAAACCCTGGTTGGCGGAAATTCCATCTGGGCAAATCTTTTCGCTTCTGTCTCCGGGGCGCTCATGTACTTCGCCACCCTAACCGAGGTCCCGATTCTTCAAGGACTATTAGGGGCCGGTATGGGCAAGGGGCCTGCCCTTAGCCTCCTTCTTGCCGGTCCGGCCCTGTCCCTTCCAAACATGCTGGTGATCAGCGGGGTGATGGGTGTTAAAAAGACGGCGACCTTTTGTGTCATTATCATCATCCTGTCCACCATTGCCGGTATGACCTATGGATGGATAGCCGGATAACGTGGCGTTACGGAAACACGGGCCCTGGTTATCAGTGGGTATGTCAAATCGGTCGGGAAGGTCCCGCCGAGGGCAAAACCCATTGAATGTTTAAAAGAGGCCGAAAAAGAAGTTATAGGGATAAAAAGAAAATAAGGAGGATAATCATGGAAATCAAAGTATTAGGGCCTGGGTGCCCTAAGTGTGAAGCTACCAAAAAGAATGTGGAAGAAGCGGTGAACGAATCAGGTTTGAACGCCGATATCACAAAGGTTACCGATACCATGGAAATAGCCAAACATGGCGTTTTCGGCACCCCTGCTGTAGTTGTAGACGGCGAGGTCAAAAGCGTTGGCAAAATCCCAACAAAGGATGAAATCAAGGGATGGATAACGAAGAAATGACATAAGCTAACGAGGCGGTGAAAGATATGGAAAATCGTAAAGATAAGATACACGGCCTGGTTATAGAAAAATACGCCGAGATTGCAAAGGGGGTAAGTGGAGGATGTATGCCCTCGTGCTGCGACGGATCATCTCCCCTGATCAAAATTAAGGAGCTTGGAAAAGCTCTTAACTACGAAGAAGAGGATCTCCTTTTAGCACCCGGCGAAGCAAACCTCGGGCTGGGCTGCGGGAATCCCATAAGCATGGCAGATTTAAAGCCGGGAGAGACAGTATTAGATCTTGGTAGTGGAGCGGGATTTGATGCCTTCTTGGCGGCTAAGCGCGTAGAAGAGTCGGGAAAGGTCATCGGTATGGATATGACCAAGGAAATGGTTCAGAAAGCCAGAGCAAATGCCGAAAAGTTGAACATATCCAACGTGGACTTTCGTCTGGGGAAAATCGAGGAACTTCCCGTTTCCGACAACTCGGTGGATGTGGTCATCTCCAATTGTGTGATAAACCTCTCTCCGGATAAATCCACCGTTTTCGGAGAGATCTATCGATCTCTTAAGCCAGGGGGACGTATCATTATTTCCGATGTTCTTCGCTCTGGAGAAATCCCCGAAGAACTCCGTAAAAACCCGGCTGCCTATACCGGCTGAGTGGCGGGCGCTATTTCACCCGGTGAGGTGAAAAAAATTCTCTCCGCCTTAGGGTTTCAGGAGATCAACATTAGGCCCAAGGAGCAAAGCGAAAAGATCATCCGAGAGTGGAATGTCGGTGAAGGTGCAGAGAAGGTGGTATTTTCAGCCTACATTTAGGCTATAAAACCAGGATGAGGAACGCGGAATGTGGATTATACATGAAAAGAGGTTTATTATGTTTTTTAATACCGCATCCGCTTGCGGTGGGGACTCCGCTAATTCCCTCTCCTTGGGGAGAGGATTAGGGAGAGGGTGATGAAGTTAGCTTTTTTCCTTTTCATACCCCGCTCGCTTGCGGCGGGGTAATTGATTGTTGTTCATAGTAAAGCGAACATCGGGAAAAGGCTAAAGACTGATTCAGTAAGATTTAAAGGAGGATTACAGGTGAAATCTTGTTTACTGTTCAAGCTGATTTTAGGAGTTTTTTTTATAATGATAACTTCCGGGTTATCATTATCCGACGAACATTCCAGTGATTTCAGCAAGGTGCCCGTTAAGGGTATGGTCACTATGGTGGATTTGGGAGCCAAAAAATGTATCTCCTGTAAAATGATGGCGCCGATCATTGAAAAGATGGAAAAAGTATATCGAGATAAGGCAGCTATCGTGTTTATTGATGTGTGGGAAAATCGGGAGCAGGCAGGGCGATTTGGCATTCAAGCCATTCCCACACAGATCTTTTTTGACTCTGAAGGAAAGGAAGTCCATAGGCATATAGGCTTTATGAGTGAAAAGGAAATCATGGCTCAGCTGAAAAAAATGGGTGTTGACTAATAAATGGTAGAACACAGATGATGGACAGTTTTTTCATAATAGTCAACGAATGGATAACCAGTGGAACAACTCTTGCTGCTGCAGGCTGCTTCCTTTGGGGGATGATAAGTGTCGTTTTTAGCCCCTGTCATCTTGCCTCCATTCCCCTGATAGTCGCCTATGTGGGCGGACAAGAGAAGATCCTGAAACCGAGAGAAGCAGGTTTCTACTCAGTAGCCTTTACATCCGGTCTATTTATCACGATTGCCCTTATTGGCATTATCTGCGCCCTCTTAGGTCGCATGCTGGGGGATGTAGGCAACTACTGGCAGATCCTTATTGGGTTTGTCCTGGTCTGGGTTGCTTTAGGCATGCTTGGCGTTGAAAAATGCGCCATGTCAGGCAATCTGCTTTATCGCCTGAATCTCAGGGGCCTTTCTGGAGCCTTCGCCCTTGGACTGGCCTATGGAATACTATCGGGCTCCTGCACCTTCGGCTTTATCGCTCCCATTCTTGCCATTATCACCGTCCAGCAGAAGGTGGCAACCGGTGTTCTCTTTATCTTTTTGTTCGCTATTGGTCACTGCCTCCCCATTGTGGTGGCAGGCAGTTCGACAGCAGCAGTGAAAAGCTTACTGGAAAATAGCATGTGGCAAGGCGCTGGCAACTGGTTTCGCAAAGGAGCAGGCGCAGTGATTGGAGTATTGGGTCTCTATTTTATCATAAACCCGATCTTCTTCAGGTAGTACCCATGTATATCGTTACTATATCGGTTCTCAGGAGGTAAGCTCATGACAAAAGAACAAACCAAACGACTTTCTTTTCTAGACCGGTTCTTAACCCTGTGGATCTTTCTCGCCATGTTTGTGGGGGTTAGTTGGGGATATCTTTTCCCCGGCGTTCGGGAGGTGATCAATTATTTTCAAGTTGATACGACCAACATCCCCATTGCAATAGGGTTGATCTTGATGATGTATCCACCCCTTGCTAAGGTGAAATATGAAAAGTTAGGTCCAGTCTTCCGCAATGCTAAGGTATTAGCCCTGTCCCTCATTCAAAACTGGGTAATTGGACCTATATTGATGTCCCTTCTGGCCATTACCTTTCTTTCAGGACGTCATGAATACATGGTGGGTTTAATACTCATTGGCCTGGCCCGCTGCATCGCCATGGTCATCGTGTGGAATGACCTCGCCTCAGGAGATCGGGAATATTGTGCAGGGCTTGTGGCATTTAACTCCATATTTCAGGTCCTGTTCTTCTCCATCTATGCCTACGTCTTTATCACGGTCGTTCCTCAATGGCTGGGATTAAAGGGTGCTGTGGTAGATATATCCATTGGCCAGATCGCTGAAAGTGTCTTTATATACCTCGGAATACCCTTTATTGGAGGGATCATCACCCGTGTGATCGGATTGAAAACCAAGGGGCTTACCTGGTACGAAGAAAAATTCATCCCCAAGATCAGTCCCATCACCCTCATTGCTTTGCTCTTCACCATCCTGGTGATGTTCTCACTCAAAGGGGAATATATCGTCCAGCTTCCGCTGGACGTGGTGCGGGTTGCTATTCCCCTCTGCATCTATTTCGTAATCATGTTCTTTGTCTCCTTCTATCTCTCCATGAAGGTGGGGGCCACGTATGAGCAATCCACTACCCTGAGCTTCACTGCTGCTTCCAATAACTTTGAACTGGCGATCGCTGTGGCTGTGGCGGTTTTCGGCATCGACTCGGGCCAGGCATTCGCCGCCGTCATCGGTCCGCTGGTGGAGGTTCCGGTGTTGATCAGCCTGGTAAATGTGGCCCTGTGGTTTAAAAGCAGGTATTTTCCCTTTGCAGTGGAGACGCCTACCGGGATCTGCCATGTAACCTGCGAGCCGTGAGGAGGAAAGATGTTAGCGATAAAGAAAACCGGTATCGCCTTCGATGAGAAAGAGTTGATTAAGCCAGAGCAAATCATCACTGACCAGGACGAGGCTGAGGCCTTTAAATTCCTCAAACGAGCAGTATATAACAAGATTGCCAAAGGACAACAGGGTCGACTCAAGTCCCACCTCGACACCCAGGGAGATCCGGTGGAAGGATTTAAGAATAGATAACCGGGCCAAAATGTAGGTGATAATCATGTCCGAACTATGAGTTACACGGTTGAAGATAATTATCTTTATCACCCACCCTTTTTCATATGCATTGTTGAAAAGAATAAAAATTACATAAGGTGTGAACTATGAAGAAAATGGTGGAAATGGAAAGAGTCCAAAGAACTGGGTTCGGGATGTCCAAAGTGCCAGACTACCGAAAAAAACGTCAAAGAGGCGCTTGCTGAAAGTGGCCTCGATGCTCAAGTAGATAAGGTGACCGATGTCATGGAGATTGCCAAATATGGCGTCTTTATGACACCAGCTGTGGTAATTGACGGCAAAGTAAAAAGTGTCGGCAAGATCCCAGACATGAAAGAGATAAAGATATGGATCGAGCAGCAAAATTAAAGTACACACCAGAATGAACTATTGAAATATAAGCACAATATGTCCATAATAGACCTACAGTTTACCAAATGTTGAGATTATCAGCTAAATAGTAGAGTTCTTGCCGCCGTTATCAAATTATTCAAAAAAAACTGAAAGATAATGACATTCAAACTATTAACGATCAATTATCTTTTGTTACGCACAGTGGCAAGGTATCAATCTTTCTGAGTAACTATTTTTATCATGAAGTGGTATAATGAGAATTGTATTGATTGAAGCTGATATATTATTCACCTTTTAATTGTCTCTCCTAAAATAATAAAAATTTTCCAAGCATCCTCTTGATACTATAGTTGGATGAATTAGTTTTTATACATTAAGCCATCATGCATACTATGGTATCATGTAATATTTATATAGGCCTGGGAGGATAAAGAATGAGAGTGAAAATACTGAATGCTTTGGGCATCTTTATCGGCATCGCTGTTGGGGTCGGGCTATTTTATCAACTTATTTCAACCCGGCCCATTCAGAAAAAAAAGAAGCCGCCAGACTTTCGGCCAACAGCCGAAGTTAAAACGGTAAAAGCACAAAGCTATAATGCCATGATTCGTGGGTATGGAACGGTTCGCCCTTCCGAGCGTCTTGATGTGCTGTCGGAAATCCCAGGTATGGTAGTGGAGATGGGTCCGGATGCTGTTGAGGGGAATCTCGTCGAAAAGGATGCGCTGTTGTTTCGCATCGATGATTCATCGATCGTTGCTGAGATTGAGCAACTCAGAGCCCAGATAACTGCAATTGATGCACAGCTGACCGAAGTCAAAGTACAACAAAAAAGCGATACTCGACTTCTCGAAATTGAAAAGAAAGTATTTGAGCTGGCGAAAAAAGATCATGAACGCCTTCTAGAGATCTTCAAGAAAAAACTTGTTTCCGAACAACAGGTTCAGGTTGCCGAGACTCGTAGAAACGAACGACTCCTCGCTATGGAGAAACGCCTGGCGAACATTGCCCTAGGAAATCAGAAACTGGCAGTACTTAAAGCAAACCGTCAGGCGTCTCTTGCAATGCTCAAGGCAAAAAGAATTCAGCGCTCAAAGACCATTATCCGGACTCCTTACAGGTGTCGGATTGAAAATGTCAGGGCAAAGACGTATCAGGTGATACAGCCTAATACACTATTGGCCAGCATATATCCGGTCGATTCTCCTATAGAAGCGGCAATCCCTATAGAGACACGCCATATTTCAGCCCTTTATGATTTTGACACACTGGACAGGAATATTCCGCCCTGGGAACAGGTCAAATCGAGGGCGGATATCCACTGGATGTCGTTGGGTCAAGAGCAAAAAATAACTGGCCACCTCAGCCGTATCGGGGCTCAATTGGATGAGACAACAAGATCGATAACAGCGATCATTGAAATGCCGGGACCCTATGAGAGGATGAGGAAAAATATGGGTAGAGGCCTGCTTCCTGGTACTTTTGTAAGGGTTTCCATTCATGGAAGACGCTATGAAAATATCCTTGTGGTTCCTGCAAAGGCCATGAACACAGATAACACCCTTTATCTGGTTAAAAACGGTAAGCTCAACAAAATTGATGTCGAACCTATCGTCATCCTGGGTACGGATGTGATTCTTCCGGTGACTCCCGCCATGCCCTCCGGTTCAAAAGTGGTTCTAAATGACATACCTGGGGCCTTTGAAGGAAGTTCCGTACGGCTATGGGAAAAGGAAGCTGAATCATGAAATTAATTTCTTTCTTTCTGAAAAGCAGGACCGGGGCCAATGTTGTAATGCTCTTTATATTGGGACTTGGCCTTTTGGCGGCAGTACAGATTAGAAGGGAAACATTTCCCTCTTCGGATCTTGATATGATCAAGGTTTCTGCCCGATATGAAGGCGCTTCACCGGCTGAGGTGGAACAGGCGGTGTTGAAGCCGATTGAAGAACAATGCATAGGGGTCGAGGGATTCAAATCCATTTCAGGGAGCGCCAGTGAGGGGCTTGCCTCTGCCACCATAGAGCTTAGGGACGGGACCGATATTGATTCAGCTCTCATCGATTTAAGAGATCGTATCGAAAAAATAAAAAATTTTCCTGAAGGCGTGGAAGATATAATTGTTAGTGAGGTAAAACGAAAGGACCCGGTTGCAACCCTTATCGTCTATGGCCGTGTACCTGAGCGGACGCTTAAACACTATGCCGAGCTGTTGAGGGATGAACTGATCGTACATCGAATAGCAACGGAAGTTGCCCTTGAATCCGTTCGTGCCCCCGAAATTCTCATATCCGTGACTGAAGCCCGTCTTAGAGAATACGGTATTACCATTGGCCAGCTGGCCGAGGCCATCAAAGCGGCCAGTCTTGATCTTCCCTTGGGCACAATCCATGGAGAACGAGGGGACTTTCTTTTAAGGATTCGTGAACAAAAAAGGGATCCCAAGGACTTTTTGAAGATTCCTATAAGCCAGGGGTCGGAAGGCAGGGAAATCACGCTTGGTGCCTTGGCTGAAATCACTCGGGATTGGGAGGATGTTGAAATCGGGGCCCGCTACAACGGCCAAAGAGCTACCATAATACAGGTGAATAAAACCGAAACACAGGACACGGTGGCCACAGCGGATGCCGTTAGGAGGTATCTTAACGGGTTTCGCAAGGGCCTTCCATCGGGAATAGGTGTGGATATTTTCGTGGATCAGTCTATCCGCATCAAAGACCGTCTGAATATCCTTGTGGAAAACGGGATTATGGGGCTTATTCTTGTCTTTTTGGTCCTATGGTTCTTTACCGAAATGAAAACCGCTTTCTGGGTGGCCTGGGGAATACCGGTCTCCTTTCTGGGGGCCATTTTTGTCATGTACGTCTCAGGCATGACCCTGAATATGATCACCATGTTTGGACTGATTCTCGTGCTTGGGATGATTGTTGACGATGCAGTAGTGGTCTCGGAGAATATCTACAACCGATTCAAAATGGGTGAAGGAAGATATGAAGCAGCCTACGAAGGATCAACCAGGGTATTCTGGCCTATTCTTGCTTCAAGTCTAACTACGATAGGGGCCTTTGTTCCTCTAATGTTCGTATCCGGTGCAATGGGAAGAACCATGGGTGCCCTTCCCTGGGTGGTGGTCGTGGCTTTGTCCGTCAGCTTGATCGAAGTCTTCTTTTCTCTCCCCAAACACATAGTACACGGATTGGAAAGGGATCATACTGGGAAAAAAAGGCCCTTTCTCTTGAGAGCCAAAATCGAGTCCGGTGTTGATATCTTTGTTGAAAAAGTGGTGGGGCCTGCGTCAGTCTTTTTCATAAAAGTGCGCTATTGGATTATCGGTGCTTCTATTTTTATAGTCCTTGTGAGTTTCGGAATGCCAGCCGGAGGACGTCTCCTTTTCACCTTTTTCCCCATGCCCGATACCAACAGTATTGTTGCCCGTGTACGATATCCCATAGGAACGCGATCCGATCGTACCCTAAAAATGGTTGTCGAACTTGAAAATGCCCTGAAACGAACAGAGCGGAAACTGGGAGATCCTAGCGGAAGAGAGCCTCTCATTGAGCGGGTCCTCGTGCGGTTTGGGGAAACGTCTATTGATTCGGATAAAGGAGGGCACATTGCTCAGGTTCAGGTTGAATTGAGAGATGTAGAACTCCGAAGCATAACAAGTGATAAAGTCCTGTCGGTCTGGCGGGAAAATACAAAAACCCTGCCCGGCATTACGTCGCTCAGCTTTTTAAGGCTTGAAAGAGGCGTAGGTGGAAAAGAGCTTGATATCCGACTCGTTGGCAACACATGGGAAAACCTTGAAGCGGCCAGCAGGTTCTTAGTGAAAAATATCGTTACTGTACCCGGCGTCTCTAATATCGAGACAGATCTCAGGCCCGGAAAGAACGAGATCTCCATATCTGTCAACAAGGAAGGGCAACGACTCGGCCTTAGCTCGGCATCTCTCGCCCAGCAGGTAAAGAACGCCTTTTTCGGTGAAATCGTCCAAAGTTTTCAGGAAGGGAGTGACAATGTTAAAGTCCGGGCTTTTTTTCCTAAAAGTCAGAGGTATAGATTGGAGGATTTGAAGAACCTAACTGTTCTCATTCAATCAGCCGAGGGTAGGCCCATGCGTGTTCCATTGCTCAACGTAGCCCGGATAGAACAAATCAGGGGATGGGCTGATCTAAAACATCTGGATCGAAGAAGGGCCGTTGCCATCACAGCCGAGATCAACGAGGATATGACAACGGCAGGGAAGGTAATCGAAAGCCTGCAACCCATCCTGCTCAACCAAATGCCGACTAAGTTCCCTGGTATGAGTGTCCGGCTCGAAGGCCAGCGGGCAACACAACGGGAAACATTCGAAGGTCTAAAATTCGGAGCTTTTATCGGACTCTTAATCATATTCTGCGTTCTTGCGCTCGTCATGGATAGCTGGGTATCGCCCCTTCTGGTTCTTTCGATCGTCCCCATCGGTCTTGTGGGGATGATCTGGGGACACATTCTCATGGGTTACAAACTTATCATGCTGAGCGTGATGGCCGGTGTTGCCCTTAGCGGCGTTGTCATTAATGATGCTATCATCCTGATGGATTTCTTTAAAGCCAGACGCTTTGAGACTGGAGAAACCAGCACATCTCTCGTAGCTGCCGTAAAGCGTCGATTTCGTCCTATTGTTATGACCACACTCACAACCGTGGCAGGCTTGCTCCCCATGCTGCTTGAGACGAGCATACAGGCCCAGTTTCTTATTCCAATGGCCATAACCATAGCCTTTGGCCTTACCACGGGAACTATCGGGACCCTTGTTTTCCTTCCTGCCCTGATTCAGGTTGTTGATGATTTTACGACGTTCATTAAAGGAAGCAGCCGCAGTGATAGTAATGACGAGTAAGAAGCGATACCCACCCTTCCCCTAAGAATTCTCACCAAACCTTAATCCTTTGGCAATCGATCTAAGGGCTGATTCTTATGCACCTACCATAAACCCCCTGTCCTCTAGTGACGATCGGGACATATGTTTTGTATCCAGATGCCGGATAAAGTGAGCAAGCAAGCTTTTTGACTTTTTTAGAATAATGATTACATTTTTGTTATGATGATTTTAAAGAAAACACTATTGTTAGGCATACTAATAGTCTTGATGGCGTTTGGCTGTCAGAATGCCACAAACCATGAAAATGAGGCGAGAGATACCATGGGCAAACAGCACATCGAATTAGAAACAGCAACATTTGCCGGCGGCTGCTTTTGGTGCATTGAATCAGATTTTGAGAAAGTCGACGGTGTTGTCGAGGTCATATCCGGTTACACCGGTGGTCATACGGACAATCCGACCTACGAAAGCGTATCATCCGGTGAGACCGGTCACGTTGAAGCAGTGCAGGTAAGCTATGATCCTTCAAAGGTTACGTATAAGGCAATACTGGACATTTTCTGGAGGCATATAGATCCGACCGATCCCGGCGGGCAGTTTGCGGACCGCGGATCACAGTACCGGACAGCCATTTTTTATCATAATGAGGAACAGAAGATGCTCGCAGAGCAGTCCAAAGAAGAGCTCAATACAATAGGGAAATTTGAAAAACCAGTTGTCACCGAGATTGTCCAATTTTCAAAGTTTCACAGGGCAGAGGAGTACCATCAAGACTACTACAAAACTTGTCCGATTCCATACAAAAGTTATCGCTTTAATTCAGGGCGTGACCAATTTCTGAAAGAAGTATGGCGTAATCCCACTAAAGAGAAAACCGGAGGGCCTCAAAAAGACAGGAAATATTCAAAGCCCGGCGATGAAGTGTTGCGACAAAAATTGACGCCGATGCAGTACAAGGTTACCCAGGAGGATGGCACTGAACCGCCCTTTAACAACGAATACTGGGACAACAAAAAAGCCGGTATATACGTTGATGTCGTCTCGGGAGAACCTCTGTTCAGCTCACTTGATAAATTTGACTCAGGAACCGGATGGCCCAGCTTTACAAACCCGCTTAAGCCTGATAACAGCGTTGAAAGAGAAGATCGAAGCCTGTTCACCCTCCGTACGGAAGTTCGAAGCAAGCACGGGGACTCTCATCTTGGGCATGTGTTTACTGATGGACCGATGCCTACGGGTTTGAGATATTGCATCAATTCAGCAGCCTTAAAATTTATTCCTAAAGAGGATTTAGAAAAAGAGGGCTATGGGGAATACTTGAAACTCTTTGAAGAAAAGAAAATAAAATAACAGAGAACCGGCCTTTCGGTCCCTGCCTTCAGAGTTGTCGATACGCTCTGGAAACAAATTTGAAAAAAAACATTCTCAGAAAGATTAAAAAAGTATGCATTTTTAACCATTTCCTATTTTACATCTATATCACATAACACGATTACCACGGAGAATAATGAACAAGGAACATATTGCCAAGATTGCCGATGAGCTGAGCCTTGCACCTCACCATGTAATGACCACTGCCGGATTGCTTGAAGAGGGCGCCACAGTGCCCTTTATTGCCAGATACAGGAAGGAGGCAACCGGCTCTCTTGATGAAGTTATCGTAACCGCCATACGTGACAGGATGGCTCAACTAAAGGAACTGGAGAAGCGCCGTACAAGCATTCTCAACTCGCTTGAGGAGAGGGAGTTGCTCACAGATGAGTTGAAAGAAAAGATTCTTGCCGCTCAAGGTATGACTGCCCTTGAGGATATTTATTTACCTTTCAGGCCAAAACGGCGTACCAGGGCAATCGTAGCCAGGGAAAGGGGGCTTGAACCTCTGGCCAACATTCTATTCGAGCAGCAGGAAGACACAGATCCAATTGCGCAGGCAATCGCCTATATCGACCCGGAAAAAGGGGTTGAAACAAAAGAAGATGCGCTTGCAGGCAGCAGAGATATCATTGCCGAGTGGGTAAATGAAGACCCGAAAGCCCGCGAAAAAATGCGTACCCTTTATGCTCAGAAAGGGATATTCCGGGTGATGGTAATTCCAGGCAAGGAGTCAGAGGCCGCCAAGTTTCGTGACTACTTCGATTATGAAGAACCAGTCTCTAAAGCACCATCCCACAGGATTTTGGCCATGCGGAGGGGTGAAAAGGAGGGTTTTTTGAGTTTGCACGTACACCCTCCTGAGGATGAAGCTCTCGCCCTGGTGGAGGCCCTGTTTGTTAAAGGAGAAAATGCTGCATCTTCTCAGGTGAAAGAGGCAGTTCAGGATAGCTATCGAAGGCTTCTGTCCTTTGCTATGGAGACAGAAATCCGTTGTGAAACCAAAGAGCTGGCCGATAGAGAGGCGATAAGGATATTTGCCGACAGTCTAAGAGAACTTCTGCTTGCCCCTCCGTTGGGCCAAAAAAACATGATAGCAATTGACCCGGGTATCCGCACCGGTTGTAAGGTTGTCTGCCTGGACAGACAAGGAAAATTACTTCACGCTGATACTCTTTATCCCTTTAAATCCGAAAAGGAACGCTCTGATGCGAAAGAGATCCTTTTCAGGTTGTGCTTGAAGCACGAAGTAGAGGCCATTGCAGTAGGAAATGGCACTGGAGGAAGGGAAACAGAGTCCTTCATCAAAGACTGTAATCTACCAGGAAATATTCCGGTGGTGGTTGTCAATGAGAGCGGTGCATCCGTCTATTCTGCCTCTGAGGTGGCTCGAGCTGAGTTTCCCGATCTGGATATAACCTTTCGGGGAGCGGTCTCCATAGGAAGACGCCTTATGGATCCCCTGGCAGAGCTTGTGAAAATCGATCCCAAATCTATTGGTGTGGGACAATACCAGCATGATGTAAACCAGCA
>Ga0307419_10000194_pt1 | contig 28002 bp, 27 predicted proteins | sample SalMarWE160230MG_2_FD_202512 | JGI IMG/M metagenome (GOLD analysis project Ga0307419, IMG submission 202512) | Salt marsh sediment microbial communities from the Plum Island Ecosystem LTER, Massachusetts, United States - WE1602-30 | ecosystem: Environmental > Aquatic > Marine > Intertidal zone... | reverse complement strand
CGTGTTTTCTGATGGCACTGATTGCTTCTTCTGCAAGATCGAGCCATTGAGAATTATCAGGGGCAACGGGCTCATTGACGATTTCATAAATGATATTTTCAAGATGCTTATATCTGCCGGAAAAGAATTCCAGAATTTTTAAGAATCTTTTTCTGTTCAGGGAATTTTTATCCCAGATATCATTAAATTCCAACTTATGTGCCTCAAAGGTAAAACCGGGCACATTATGAAAATCAAGAATAATTTTTAGATCATACTTCCCGGCAAGAGCTATAAAATCATCGATTCTTTTAATTCTGTTCATATCGTAGACGGAAGGATTGGAATCATTCTCGAAAAAGTAATAATCAACAGGTAGTCTGATAGTGTTAAAACCCCATCCGGAAATTATTTTTATATCGTTTTCATTTATAAAGCTGTTAAGATATTCATTTGAGAAATTTGTATTCTGAGAAAATAAGCCACCGATATTCACTCCTGTGTAATACATGATGCCCTTTCATGATTGTAAATTATTATTAAAAAAGTATTTATAGTTAAAACAAATTCATACATCAATATATTATAGCAGAAAAGATTTTTAAAACCTTTAATGCTGGTAAAAACTATACTGTAAATAATATATGAGGAAAAGGGCTACTGGTGAAGAATAATATGCACAGCTTTTTAAAAAGCTTGAAGTGTTATGGGGGGAAAATGTTTAGAAAATAAAGCACTTAAGTTATAATAAATTGCAGATATAACAAATTTCACATAGAAAATGAAGCAAATAAGTTTTAAAAAAATTATTACGATTAATATAGTTTTTGCATTTTTATATGCAATAATAATCTGCCCAATATTTACAATTATTTTATATGCAGTATTGGGAAGCGGTATAAGAGAAATACAGGCGGGCTTTTCGGGAAGTATTTACCAGGCTGTAAAGTCCGGATTGATGATAGGTGCTTGTTTCGGGTCTATACTTGCAATTATTTTAGGAATATCACTTATGCCTTATAAAAGTACAATTGGTTTCAGGGATAAAGATAAATTTTTATCAAGGATGAATGCTGCTATATCAAGTATAAACTACGAGCTTGCTGAACACAAAAACAATCTATACATATTTAAGGAAAAAAGACGCAGATTTGCCAATATTTTAGCTGAGGTAAAAAATAATAGGGCAACCATATCCGGTCATTTTAATAAAATCAGAAAATTGAATAAATTTCTTATAAAATAACCTGCATAGCTTGAGATTTAATATCAAGAGTAATCGTTAAATATTAAGTTTTATAAAATATTATATGGTATATAATGATAGGTTTTTAATAATAAGCCGAATAAAATTTTAAATTATAGTAATTTTTATAAAATATGGCTAAAAATAAACTTATTTTTAATATTTTTATAGATTTTCCTAAATTTTATAAAATTTTATGTTTATATCTACATATTTAACGTATTTTTTAGTATAATTATAAAAAATTTAATTTATTTATAAATAATATTATTTATTAAAAAAATAAAAGTAAATATTACATAGAAATATGATTTAAAAAAGTTATAACCGGAGAAAATAATGGAAAAAGATTTAGAAAAATTAAAAACCAGGTGCAGCAAGGAAGACTACCAAAAAGTAATTCAATTAAAAAACAGGCATTTATTTGAATTTATTGAAAAATTTGTAGGACTCCTGAATCCCGAATCTGTTTTTGTTTGTAATGATTCTGAACTTGATTTTAATTATATCAGAGAGAAAGCGATTAAAGACGGAGAAGAAAAAAAACTTTCAATAGAAGGGCATACGGTTCATTTTGACGGTTATTATGATCAGGCCAGGGATAAAGAAAAAACAAGGTTTCTGGTTCCTAAAGGAGATTCTTTAGGAAATAACTTAAATATAATTGATAAGGACAAGGGCCTTAAAGAGATTTTTGGACTCATGAAAGACATAATGAAGGGAAGGCAGCTGTATATTCTGTTTTTCTGTCTGGGACCGGTGAATTCCGATTTTTCAATACCTGCAATACAATTGACAGATTCAAGCTATGTGGCACATTCCGAAATTATTTTATATAGGCCCGGGTATGAGGAATTCAAAAGACTTGGAAATTACAAAGATTACTTCCAATTCGTACATTCGGAAGGAGAAATCAAGAATGGTGTAAGTGTAAATATAGATAAAAGAAGAATATACATGGATACCGAAGAGGATATTGTATATTCTGTAAATACCCAGTACGGAGGAAATACCATAGGGCATAAAAAACTGGCGATGCGGTTGGGAATAAACAGAGCCTCAAAAGAAAACTGGTTGACAGAGCATATGTTTATTTCCGGAATACACGGTCCCGGCGGGAGGGTAACATATTTCACCGGTGCTTTTCCGTCAATGTGCGGTAAAACTTCTACGGCAATGATCCCTGGTGAGACAATAATAGGAGACGATATTGCTTATATCAAGAACATTGGCAATGAGGTATACGCGGTTAACGTTGAAATAGGAATATTCGGCATAATACAGGATATTAATCCTGATGACGACCCTATAATATGGGAAGTTGTAAATGAACCGAATGAAATTATCTTTTCAAATATACTTGTAACCGAAAGTGGGGGGACTTACTGGATAGGTAAACCAGGAAAGGTACCTGCAAAAGGAATGAATCACTCCGGCAGCTGGCATGAAGGGAAAAAAGATGCAGAAGGCAATGAAATAACTCCTTCTCATAAAAATGCAAGATTTACGGTCAACCTTAAGAATTTAAGTAACCTTGATGTAAATCATGATAATCCCGGAGGAGTTAAAATAGGGGGAATAATATATGGTGGAAGGGATTCTGATACACTGGTGCCGGTCCTGGAAGCTTATAATTGGAAACATGGGATTGTAAGCATGGGCGCTTCCATAGAGTCAGAAACAACCGCAGCTACTCTTGGGAAAACGGGAGTAAGAAAACTTAATCCGATGTCTAATATGGATTTTCTTTCGATTCCTGTTGGCAAATATGTAGATATTAATCTTAAATTTGGAAAATTACTTAAAAATCCTCCAAAAGTATTCAGTGTTAATTATTTTTTGAAGGATAAAAACGGAAATTACCTAAATGAAAAAGCCGATAAAAGAGTATGGCTGAAATGGATGGAACTCCGTGTTCATGGAGACGTAAAAGCAATAGATATAGGAACAGGTTTTATCCCGGAATACGAAGATCTTAAAAGGTTATTTAAAGATGTACTTGATAGAGAATATAACAGTGAAAAATATATAGAACAATTTACATTAAGAGTTCCTGAAAACATCTCGAAAATAGATAGGATAATAGAAATTTATAAGGGACTGGGTCCGGCGGTTCCGGATATATTATTTGAAATACTCAAAGAACAGAGATCAAGATTGGAACAGCTGACAGATAAAAAGGGTAAATATATTTCTCCCCTGGAATTCTAAATTAACAGTATATTTTTTAAATAATAGAAACAGCAGGAAGTTTTAGACAGGGGAATTATCTATCGAATTTATACATAACCAATCCGGTGCAAGGTTTGGGATAAAAGTAAGTGGATTTTTGAGGCATTAAAGCTCCTGATATGCAAATTTTTTCCAGTTCTTTTACGGTAAGGGAACTCAGCAGTATTCCGATATCAAATTCCTTGCTGTCAACTTCTTTTATTACATTATTTACAGAATGAGAAAAATCAATCTTTTTTATTTCAAGCTTTTTAGAAATTTTGTTCATTAAAAATTTATTTATTATATCCGCATCAAAATTTAAATAAAATTTATTGTTCCGTTTTATATGATTGCCGGAAATTAAAGAAGATGATTTTAAGGTAATAAAATACAGTTTTCTGTCCTCACCGTAAATGTAAAAACTTTTTAGTCTCCTGGATTTTGAATGTAGGAGCCTATCGCTTAAATATTCATAGGATTTAAAAGTTTCCGGATCAATGTAAAAATGTTTATTTAATATTTCCAATATATTTCCCAGACCGGGGTAAGATTTAAATTTAATTTTTCTGTGGGTGGGATATATCTGAATATCTTTTTGGCTGCTTTCAATATAAAGGGTTAGTATAAAATTTTCAGGATTAAGTAGATCTTTTCCTTTACTATTTTTTAAAAAACTGTTTTTCTGTCTGTAAGATTCAGATGTTTCATAGCGGTGATGACCGTCGGCTATTATTAGTTTCTTTTTCTTCATTATTTTTTTTATTTCTTCTATATCAGGGGTTCTTGAAATTCTCCATATTTTAAAAGTCAGAGAAGAATCATATTCTGCCTGTGTATGTATAAATGGTTTTTCCTTAATGCTGTTCTTTAAAATATCAAGTATTTTATTTTGCCTGTCTCTGTAAAGAGTGTATACAAAACCAAAGTTTGACCGGCAGCTTTTTAGAAGATTCAGCCTGTCCTGCTTAAACTCCGGCAATGTTTGCTCGTGCGGGGTTATTTTAAGCCGGTTATAAGGTTCAATTTTTGTAAGACCGATAAAACCGAAAATTTTTTTTCTTTTATTATTAAGGTAATAACTTTCTTCAAAAATGTAAAAGCATCTCTTACTGTCGAATTTTAAGACATCATTTTCTATCCAGCGGCAGAGGATTTTATTGGCATTAGAATATTTGCTTCTGCTGCTCCCGGAGGGTAGTATCAGATTAATAATATTGCAGGGGTCGAGTTTATATAATTTTTTTTTGAGAAGAGGTGAAATCACATCATAAGGAGGAGAAATTACGTCAGAGATATTTCTGATCCTGTTTTTATTATAAATAAGTCCATTAAGGGGCAGGACATCTACCATATATAAATCCTTTCATAATAGCGTGTTATAAAAGAGCTGCAAATATTAATATAAAATTGATGCGAGATTATATCAATACATAATTTGATTTTCAAATAAAATATTTATGCTGGGTGTCATCACTTTTTTACAAAATTGACATTAAATCTAATTAGCGTAATATAATATAAATTTTTAGGAAATATTTTAAAGATTTATCATCTTTGTTGTATGGTAGCATAGGATGAAAATAGAAGTAATTAAAAATGTATTAAAATACAATAAAGAACAGGCCGATAAAAATAGAAAGTTGTTCAAGGATAATGGTATTCTGGTCCTAAACATGCTGTCCTCTCCGGGGGCGGGAAAAACTTCTTTAATCATTGAAACCATAAAAAGGCTGAAAGACACAATAAAAATTGGAGTAATCGAAGGTGATATTTCATCGACTTACGATGCTGAAAAGATAAAATATTTTACAGACAATGTAGTTCAAATAAATACAGGAGGTACCTGCCATCTAAATGCCGGGATGGTGGCAGAGGCGGTAAAGAAACTAAAAATAAAAAAACTTGACTTAATAATGATTGAAAATGTGGGAAATCTGATATGTCCCGTAGGATTTGATCTGGGAGAGGATTATAAGATTGTCATATCATCGGTCAATGAAGGAGACGATAAACCGGTGAAATATCCACCTATTTTTATAAAGAGTGATTTACTCGTACTGAACAAGATAGATTTAATAAGTATAAGTGATTTTAACCAGGATTTTTTTAGAGGGAAAATAAACGATCTTAATCCTGGCTTAAAGATTATAAAACTGTCATGTAAAACCGGAAATAATATGGAAGAATGGATAGGCTGGCTGGCGAAACGCCGTAAAGGTAAAAGTAATTAATTGCTATTATTTTTATGCTTAATAAACAGCAATATGCCATTTTCTTTTATTGACAATGAAAGCTGTAAATGGTATTTTTATTCGGTGTTACAAACCTCTTACAAATAATATTTATTACAGGAAGATTTTAACACGGATAAAAGGAAGGAGAACTATGTTGTATAAAGTCTTGGGTAAGGACATTTATAAAGATTTTTTAAAAGCGCTAATTTCTGATTTCGAATTTATAGGCCCGGTAAAAAAAGATAAAGCGGTATATGATTTTGTTCCTATAAAAAACATTTCGGAAATGGATACCAACTACAAAACAACCACAATACCCCCGGCAAAAAAGATATTATTTCTCCCCACTGAAAGGCTGGTTACCTATGAAGTAGGTAAAAATATTAAAGTCAGTCCTGTTAATGAAAGCAGTGAAAAAATTCTTTTTGGCATTAATGCATGGGATATAAACGGCATGAATTTCCTGGATGAATTCTTTACCAGAGACTTTATTGATGAAAACTATATCCAGAAAAGAAAAAAACTTATAGTAATCGGAATGGATAGTCAGCCCAATGAAAATAATTTTGCACTTAGTATGGGTACCGAATACGCAAGAGATGGTTTTGATATTTATCTAACGGAGCTGAAAGATAAATATTTTGTAAGGATTGGTACTGCCAGAGGAAATGAAATAATTAAGAAATATACGAAGGCAAGTGAGGCATCGGCCGGAGATTTTAAAGAATATGACAGGTATATGGATAATTACCGAATGAAATTTAATTTAAATGTTGATATAAAGAACTTTTATGATAATTTTGAATTGATTTATAATGATGAAGAGTTCTGGAAGAAAATAGCAAAAAATTGTTACAGCTGCGGATCATGCAATCTAGTCTGCCCGACCTGTTTTTGTTTCAATGTAAAAGATGATATTGAACTTAATTTGAAAAAGGGAAATAAAACCAGAGAGTGGGATTCCTGTATGATTCCGGAATATGGACTGGTAGCCGGGGGTCATAATTTCAGGGCTGATAAAGAAAATAGACTAAAACAGAGGTACAGATGTAAACTTAAGACATTTCTTGATAAATTTGGCAAATATGCCTGTGTCGGCTGCGGAAGATGTATTGAAGCATGCCTTGCCAAAATTAATATTGCAGAAGATATTAATTCTGTTAAGAAAGAGGTGAGTGTATAAATGGCACTTAAGATCAGAGATGCAGATAAAAGTAATATATATGTTCCCGAGCTTGCTAGAATTAATAAAATACAGAAGGTAAGTCCTACTGAAAAATTATTTGACATAATTCTTGATGATGAAGTAAAGCAGAATAATTTCAATTTTAAACCAGGTCAGTTTGTTGAATTAACTATTTTTGGATTGGGCGAAGCACCATTTTCGATTACTTCAAATCCAAACAAAAAGGAATTTTTTCAACTTTGCATAAGGGATACCGGAAATGTATCCAGTGCTCTTCACAGGATGGAGGAAGGGTCAAAGATTGGAATAAGAGGACCATTCGGTAACGGTTATTTTCCTTATGATAAGATGAGAAATCATAATATCCTTTTAATTGCAGGAGGATTGGGACTTGCACCGCTAATGTCGCTGATAAAATATATTTTACATTATAGAGAAGATTATAAAGAGATTATGATAATATACGGTGCAGTTAATCCGGAAAGCATTTTATTTAAAAATGATGTTCAATATTTTAGTGACCGTAGTGATATCTCGATATGTGTTTCTGTGGATAATCCTGATGATAAATGGTCAGGTGAGATCGGGGTATGCACAAAATTAATACCAAGAGTGGATTTTCCAGTGGAAGAAACTTATGTTGTGGTATGTGGTCCTCCTGTTATGTACAAATTTGTAATAATAGAATTAGAAGAAAAACATTACTTACCCGAAAAGATATTTCTTTCACTTGAACGAAGAATGGAGTGTGGGATTGGAAAATGCAACCATTGTCATATAGGTGATAAGTTGGTTTGTGTTGACGGACCTGTCTTCAGTTTATGGCAAATCAAGAATTTAAAGGAGGCTATATAATGGGTAAGCCTAAAGTAGGTATTTTCGGATTTACCGGGTGCGGCGGGTGCCAGCTTGAGATATTAAATCTGGAAGATCAGTTATTGGACCTGGTAAATGCAGTTGAGATTGTTCATTTTACGGAAGCTGTTACAGAACACAGTGATAATTATGAAATTGCTCTGGTGGAAGGCTCGGTTACCACAAAACACGGAGTTGAGAGAATAAAAAAAATTGGGGATATTGCAAAAATAATAGTAGCAATCGGAGCTTGTGCGGTAACTGGCGGATTAAATTGTCTTAAGAATTTATATGGACTGGAAAAAGCCAAAGAGCTGGTATATGGCGATAGGAAGGATTGGATAGATTCCATAGAAGTAAAACCGGTTGATGAATACGTTAAGGTTGATTATTATGCGAGAGGCTGTCCTCCAAACAGATTTGAGATAATAGATATAGTAAGGTCTCTTATTGTGGGAAGAGAGCCGGAGATACCAAATTATCCCGTATGCGTGGAATGTAAAAGAAATGGTAATACCTGTGTATATGAATTTGGGATGCCCTGCATGGGGCCTGTTTCGAGAGCGGGATGCAACTCCAGATGTCCTAACAGCGGCAGCGGTTGCGAAGCCTGCAGGGGACTGATTGATAATCCTAATGTAAATGCGCAGAAAGATTTACTGGCAGAGTATGGATTGACGGTTGAAGATGTTATGGAAGGATTTAATCTTTACAATGCATGTAAGAAAGTAACTATAGAGAAAAATAAAAATAATTAATAATCCCGGAGGTCTTTCATAATGGTAAATAATTTAAATATAGAGGTTTCCCCAGTATCAAGAGTTGAAGGTCATGGCGATTTGATAATAAATGTGAAGGATAAAAAAATTGAAAAGCTAATATTTAGAATACCCGAATCACCCAGGTTCTTTGAAGCAATGCTAGTCGGAAAAAAATATGATGAACCTTCACATATAACTTCAAGAATTTGTGGTATTTGCTCAGTTGCTCATACATGTGCATCCATGAAGGCGACTGAGAGGGCACTTAATATTAAGCCAACTGGACAGACAATAGACTTAAGGAAGCTTATATATCATCATGAAAATGTTCAGAGCAATGTTCTTCACGTTTATTTCTTAGCAGCGCCGGATTTTTTTGGTGTCGGAAGTGTAATCCCTCTTGTAGAAACACACCCCGAAGTTGTAAATATTGCCCTAAGAACTAAAAAGATGGCAAATGATATGGTTAGGATCATAGGGGGGAGAGCAGTCCATCCCATAAGGACCGTAGTGGGAGGATTTACAAAACTTCCCACTGAGGAAGAAATGATAGAAATGAGAAAAATGCTCGAAGATTCCTACCAGGACCTTGAAAAATCCCTTGAGGTCTTAAAAAAGGTAAATATTCCTGATTTTGAAAGAGAAACAGAATACATCTCCATAAGCGACACCGCTGATTATGCTCTTTATGATGGTAATATAAAATCAACTGATGGCTGGGAAATAGATGATCAGGATTACCGGGATAAAATAAATGAAAAAATAGTGCAGCATTCAACCGCAAAACATTGCTGGGCAAACAGAGATTCATACATGGTCGGTGCCCTGGCGAGATTTAACAATAACTACGAAAAACTTACAGATAACGCTAAAAAATACGCTGAAGAACTGGGACTTAAGGCTCCATGCTACAATACATTTATGAATAATATTGCCCAGTTTGTTGAGATTGTCCATAGCGTTGATGACAGCATAAGATTAATTGATAAAATCATTGGAAATGGTCTGGATGAAGATAAAGCAATGGTGGACATCAAGCCTGGAGCAGGAAGAGGCGTTGGTGTTGTGGAGGCTCCTAGGGGACTTCTAATTCACGATTATACATACGATAGTAAGGGAAAAATAGAAAAGGCTAATTTGATAATTCCAACAAATATGAATTATGCAAATATAGAAAAAGATATGCAATCGTTAGTTCCAAAAATAATAGATAAAAGTGAGGACGAAATAAGACTTGCCTGTGAAATGTTAATAAGAGCTTATGACCCCTGCATATCATGCTCCACACACTTAATGAATGTAAAACTTATAAATAATTGATAAAGAAGCTGACCTGATTCCGATAAACATTTTAAAAGGGTAAAATTCATATAAGTTATAATTTTTAAAGGTTTTTAATTAAAGCTTTTTTAATTTCCAGATAAAGGCAGCAGAGTAGATTAATTAAGGTATCATCAATCCCATATCTTGCTTTGACAGTCTATTAAATATAGAATTAAAAAAAGAATTATTTGTTTTTAATTCTAATAATATACAGGAGATGTATTTTATCAGGAAATATGAGTTGGATAAGAGTAGTTTTATAAAGACGGATATAAGAATAATTGGTTTTGGTAATAAATATAGATCCGATGACGGCATTGGTATAAGAGTCATTGAAGAACTTGAAAAACAAGATTTTTTTAAAGATATAGAAATTATTGATGGCGGAACTTCCGGAACAGATTTAATATTTCTGGCGAAGGACTGCAAGAAGATAATAATAGTAGATGCGATAGAAACCGGCAGGCATACTGATGAAGTAGTATGCATAAAGGTTGATGATATTAAAGAATTTTTGAAGAAGGACTATAAAAGTTTATCGCTTCATGATTTAAATCTATCTGATATATTAAAATTAATAAAAGCGTTAAAAATAAATACTGACATATCAATAATCGGTATTAAGCCTAAAAACATAGATTTTGGCGAAAAGCTTTCCCCCGAGATAGAAGATAAAATCCCTCAGATAATTTCCAAAATTAAAAAAGAAATCAATATATAAATAAATTCAATCGGAGGTTTGTAACGCAAGTAGTCTTTTGAAGAAGATGGATTTGTTATTGTAACAATTGAGACTAATGGTTATAATTTACATTAATAAGATAGTAAGTATTACGTTATCTTAAGGATGGATTAAAATGTTCAAGGAAATCAGAGATTTAAAAAATACTTGCGAAAACATAGTTAAAAAATCAGATAGCATAAAAAATTTGACGGTGGAGCTAATAAATATTATAGATGAAATTAAGTCTAAAACCTCTCAGGAAAATGCAGTGGGAACGACACTGTCGATAAGAAAAGAACTGGCGACAACGTTCATCTTAAACTCCGATATAGAAGATAATTTTAAAACATTACAGAAAATATCAAATTCTATAAAGAAACTTCAAACAATCAATTCTGTATAATTACCATTATTGCTTGACTAATTTATCAATTTCACTTACTATTTTAAATAGTAACAATTATTACTATCATTTAGAGTAAATTGATATTTTTATATATTTATTAGCATACATCAATCAGAAAATACAGAATTGTAAATAAAGAAATACAAAATATAGCCATTGTGTATTTTATGTAATTATAAGAAATAATAAAAGTTTAATAAAATGGCAAGAGTAAAAAAAAGCAAAATAGGATTCTGGGAAGACAGGTTAAAGGAACTTGGATATAAATCAACCAAACCCAGAAAAGCTATTATTAATATTTTGAGTGAAAATCAGAAACTTTACAAAGCTGATGAAATATATTTTATGGTAAAAAAAAGTTATCCGGAAATAGGTATTGCTACCGTGTACAGAACGCTGGAGCTTCTATCCAGGCTGAATTTAATTTGTAAAATAAGTCTTGGAAGTGATAAATCCTATTATATGTTATCAAGAGACTGTAAAAAGGAAACTGCAGTGTATATGATCTGTGATAATTGCGGGGAAATTATAGTCAATAATAAATGCCTCCAGAGTGCAATAAGAATAAGAATGGTAAACGATGCGGAAAAGCATATTTTCAAGAATTGTAAGTTAAAGATAGATAAATATCAGATATTCTTTTCAGGGATCTGTGATAAGTGCTCAACCAAGTAAGACAGAGGAATTTTAAGGTGCTCTATTGATCCACATTTAATCCGCATTATAATAATCCTTTCAATTTGCCGTTTTCACAAATCTCTATACATAAGATGAATTAAAAAGTTTCTATTAACTAGCATATCCTGGGAAGCTGTTCGCTGAAGGGAAGATCAAGAACCCTTTTAGTACCAATACTTGTGGTCAGGGTGACATTGCCCTTACCCTTTTCAGTTACTTCACCAATAATACAGCTGTCTTTGCCGTACCTGTTTTTCCGCATTGCTTTAAGTACGGCATCGACATCTTTTTTATCTGTAAAAACAACCATTTTGCCCTCGTTAGCAATATAAAGTGGGTCAAGGCCCAGAAATTCGCAAATTCCTCTTACCTCTTTTTTAACGGGAATTTTATTTTCATATATATTGATATTGGTTCCTGAAGTCCCTGCCAGTTCATAAAGGATAGAGGCAAGGCCTCCTCTGGTGGCATCTCTTAAGGCATGAATATTTTTGGATGCTGCTGTCATATCTTTGACCAGGGAGGACAGGGGGGCACAGTCGGTGGTAATACCTGTTTTAAAGTTAAATTCCTTTCTGATGCTCAGTATTGCTGTCCCATGCTCGGCAATACCGCCGTTTATTAAAATCTTATCACCGGCTTTTATTTTCAAAGGAGATATTTCTAGATTATCCGGAATAACTCCTATGCCTGAAGTATTTATATATATTTTATCGGCGTTTCCTTTTTCCACCACTTTAGTGTCACCGGTAACTATATGCAGACCGGTATCATTCAGGATCCTTTTTATGGAAGATAGTATTTTTATGAAATCTGAAACAGGAAAACTTTCTTCCAGGATGAATGATAAACTCAAAGCAGCAGGTATGCATCCGGTGGTTGCAAGGTCGTTTATGGTACCGCATATGCTAAGCTTACCAATATCACCTCCGGGGAAGAATATAGGATTTACAACGAAACTGTCGGTGGTAAATGCAATTTTTTTATCACTGCATTTCAGGACAGCGCTATCCTCAAGCCTGTTAAGGATTTTATTCCCAAGATATTTAAGGATAAGATCATTAATAAGCTCACCGGTTTTAATTCCACCGTCGCCATGAGAAAGCTGGATGATTTTATCTTTAAATTTATTGTTATTAATTTTTGTGCTCTCTTTGTTTTTAACGACTGTCATATTAATTATTTTTTACCAATATTTTATGCTTTCAATCTTTCATATTTATAATAAGCGGCGCAGGAACCTTCGCTGGAAACCATGCAGGGGCCTACAGGATTGTCAGGTCTGCATACTTTTGAAAATAACCTGCATTCAAAAGGCTTTTTGATCCCCTTTAAAACATCACCGCATTCACAGCCTGCAGGTTCTACCGATTTTATTTCTTTTACAGGGAAGTGAATTTTTGCATCAAATTTTGAAAAATCTTCTTTTAGTTCTAAGCCGCTTCCTGATATATTTCCGAGGCCTCTCCATAAAGAATCAGATCTTTCAAATACCTCATATATAGATTTTAATGCTTCCGGATTTCCTTCTTCTTTAACCACTATCCTGTATTGGATCTCAACTTCGGCTTTACCCTTTTTAAACTGATCTATTATCATACTTATCGATTCAAGTATGTCATGAGGTTCGAAACCGCTGATGACACAGGGTATACCGTAATTTTGGACAATAAAATTATAGGGTCTGCTTCCGATAACAGCAGAGACGTGGCCGGGGCATAAGAATGCATCTATTTTTATATGCTTGTCCCCGAGTAGGACTTCCAGCGCTTCAGGTATAAGCTTGTGTGTATTATAAATATAGAAATTATTGGTCTTTTCTTTATATGCCCTTTTTATTATAACCGAAGTCAATGGTATAGTAGTCTCAAATCCGATGGCTAAAAAGATTACCTGTCTGTCCCGATTATTTTTGGCAAAATCCAGAGCTTCAGCAGGGGAGTAGCAGATATTTATATCCTTGCCCTCAGACCTTTTATCATACAGGCTAGATCTGGTTCCCGGCACCTTCAGCATATCCCCGAAGGTAAATAAAGATACTTCATATTTATCTATTATCTCAAGTATCCTGTCTATATCGGCTGCAGGTGTGACACAAACGGGACAGCCGGGTCCGCTTATGAGATTGATGGTATCAGGAATAATCTGTCTTAATCCATATCTGGAAATAGTCATGGTGTGAGTTCCGCATACTTCCATTATGTTAATGCTGCGTTCCGGTTTTTTATCATTTAAGGATTCAACTATGCGCTTAATATTATTTTCCATCCAGGTACTCCTTCCAGTAGCCCTGAATGGATGCTGCTTCTTTTTTATCTATGATCTGGATGGCAAATCCGGCATGAACTATTACAAAATCTCCCAATCCGGCATCCGGAACCAGAGTGATATCAATTTCTTTTCTGACTCCCAGGCTTTCAATTTCTGCCATATTTTTATTAATCTTAATTATCTCTGCCGGTACTGCAATGCACATAAAAAGATTCTCCTTTCAATTATGGGATACTGCTGAAGCAGCTATATATGCCTGCCCCAGTGAGATACCCCCGTCATTTACAGGAACTTTAAAATTTGAGTATACCTTAAAGCCGTTCTTTTTCAATATATTGAAACATCTCTTAACAAGAAAGTTATTCTGAAAAACTCCGCCGCTTAAAGCAACTTTGCCAATACCTGAAGAGTCTCTTACCGCAAGACTTACTTTTAAAATAATACCTGTAAGGGTATTGTGAAATTTTGAAGATATTATATCTATCGGGGCATTATCAAGCATATCTTTAAATATTTGACCGAAGATATAGAAGTCATCTATTATATAGTTATTTTTATAACTTTCGATTTTAATTCTGTATCTGTTTTTATTCTTACAGTCAGCTGCCATTTCCAGATGAATTGCTGCTTCGCCCTCAAAGCTGGATATATGGGTGCAGTTAACAAGTGAGCTTACTGCATCAAAAAATCTGCCCATACTGGTGGTAACCGGGCTGTTAAATCCTGTTTCGATCTGTTTTGTAACAGCATCGATTTCAGGCAATGATATTATTTTTTTATAGAAGGGCAGGCTATCGTATAAAAATTGAGAAAACCTGTTGCTGCCGGTATTACCAGTCTTCCACAGGTTATAAAGATAAGAAACTGCCATCCGGTATGGCTTTTTTATGGTAATAGCCCCACCAGGTAAGATTTTTTCTTTTAAGTGACCGATTCTTATAAAAGACAGGTTGCCGTCAACTGTAAATATTTCACTTCCCCAGATGTTTCCATCATCACCATATCCGGTTCCGTCCCAGGCAAAACCTATGACCTTATCATTAATGCCATTTTCAGCCATTACACTGGCAATATGAGCCTTATGGTGCTGCACCTCAATTTTAGCGCCCTTATTTTTTATTTGTTTGGTAAATTTCGTGGAAGCATAATAAGGATGTTTGTCGTAAGCGGTTATGTCTATTCTATCAATGTTGAATATTTTCCTGTGATGCCTGAATGTGGAATTATAAAATTCAATGGATTCTGCATCGTCCAGATCTCCTATATGCTGGCTTAAGATAGCATAGTTTTTCACAAGGAAGCAGAAGGTATTTTTCTCATGCGCACCGGCCGAAAATATAATCTTATTTCCTGTATCTCTATCAAGCTTTACAGGATAAGGGGAATATCCCCTGGCTCTTCTTATAATCATTTCTCTGCCGTCAAATATTTTTATGACAGAATCATCGTATCTGGAGTAAATATCCCGGTTATGGATAAGGAAGTAATCACATATATCTTTTAATTTGGTTAAAGCCATATCGTTCTCAGCTGCTATGGGCTCCTCTGATATATTACCGCTGGTCATAATAAGAGGAATGTCAACATGATTAAAAAGAAGGTGATGCAGGGGGGTATAGGGAAGCATTACACCCTCATATTTGTTATACATAGATACTTTACGGGAGAGCGGGTAATTATTTATTTTCTTTTTGACCAGAACAATAGGGGCCCTGGGCGATAGGAGGTTCTCTGCTTCCGTTCTGTTTATATGGTAATATTTTTTTACGGATTTAATATCTTTAATCATAACGGCAAACGGTTTTACCGGTCTGTTTTTTCTTCTCCGCAGCCTTTTGACTGTACTATCAGAAGAGGCACTGCAAGCAATCTGAAATCCTCCAAGACTTTTTATGGCAATTATCTTACCTTGTTTAAGAAATCCCGCTGCGGCGATGACAGGATTCTTAGAGCCTATTTTCCTTCCATGTTTATCAGTAAGAATTAATTTGGGACCGCATACTATGCAGGCATTGGGCTGGGCATGAAATCTTCTGTCTAAAGGATTGCCATATTCTTTAAAGCAGTCCTTGCACATTGAAAACTTATGCATGGTGGTAAACGGCCTGTCATAAGGCATTTTCTGTATTATGGTAAATCTGGGCCCGCAGCTGGTACAATTGGTAAAAGGATAATAATATCTGCGGCTGTCTTTTTTATTATTAATATCCTTAAGACAGTGACTGCAGGTAGCAATATCCGGCGATACAAGCTGAAATTTTTCCTCTGTTTTTTTACTTTTTCCTATTTTAAAGTTATTAAATATAACAAAGGAGATTTCTTTTATCTTTATACTCTCAATAACCGCAGCAGGTGGCTTTTGTGATTTAATGTCAGATATAAAACTATTTGCTATATTTTCATCAGGTGAATTGATTTTTACGGCAACCCCTTCTGTAGTATTGGAAACAGTACCATTTAGACTGTATTTCTGCGCAAGCTTGTATATGAAGGGCCTGAATCCCACTCCCTGGACAATGCCGGATATATTTATGTTGAAAGTCTTTAAGTTATTATTGTCTGCCATGTTCAAAATCGTTGATATTTTAACAGTAATATTAAAGTAAAGCTAATGGAATTGAATACCCCTGAGAATTATTAGCCTGCTTTATTAAGTAATGCTTGTATGATAGCCAATCATAATATAAAATCTAATAACAATTAAAAGATGTTTCCAGACGACTTTTAAATAAAGGTGTTTTATAATTGGAATATAATAATAAAGTAAGGTGGGGAAAATGTTAATTATCGGATTAATAGCAATAATTGCTGCAATTGTTATGTTTGTAATAGGGCTTAACTGGCTGGGGATAATTATAGCGGCAGTAGGAGCGGCAATAATATTATTCTCAGGATTCAGGGTGGTAAGACCTATTGAAAGAGGTGTAATTGAGAGATTTGGTAAATACCTAAGGACCAAAGATTCAGGTTTGACCTGGATAATTCCTTCATTTGAGAAGATGTACAGAGTGAATATTACCGAGCAAATGGTTGATGTGCCTCCCCAGATGGTAATAACCAAGGATAAATTAAATGCTCAGGTTGATGCTGTGGTCTATTACAAGATAAAGGATGTTAAAGCCAGTATCTATAATGTAGATGATCATAGAAAACAGCTTACAAGTCTTGCCAGGACCACACTGAGGGCAGTTATAGGTAATATGACGCTGACAGACGCAAATGAAAAAAGAAGTGACATAAACGAGAAAGTGGAATTAGTCCTGGATAAAGAGACAAATAGTTACGGGGTAGAGGTGTTAAGAGTCGAGATCCAGAAAATAGAACCGCCGGCGGATGTTCAGGAATCAATGAATAAAGTAGTCAAAGCGGAACAGGAAAAAATTGCAGCAAGAGATACGGCGACAGCTACAGAGACAAAGGCAGATGGTGAAAAGAGAGCAGAGATTAAAAAGGCCGAAGGCGTAAGGATGGGTCTTATATTATCGGCAGAAGGAAAATCCGAAGCTATAAAAAAAGTAGCAGAAGCAGATGCTGCTAGAATTAAGATTGTAAACGAATCCGCTCAAAAATATTTTGTCGGAAACGCTCAGATTCTAAGAAAGTTGGAAGCTACGGAAGAATCATTAAAGCGTAATGCAAAGTTTTTAGTGGATACGAATAAAGTCCAGACAATCGTAACCGATGCTTCAGGGGTTACGCCGGTAATAAAGAAAGAGATAAAAACTTAAATTCATTAAATATTTATCATTGAATATTTAATCAGGAAGTAAATCTTACCTGTATGTTTAAATAGCTGTCAGGTTATGACACTTTTAAAACATTTTTCAATATCTTTTATAGTAACATCAAATTAATTATTTGCTTGAACCCTACCTTTCAAATTGGACTGGCTTTTTGAAAGGAAGGTCACAATCCTACTTGTCTAAAATAGTATTGAAACAACTCCGGTTGTTTTTTATAAAAGTCTAAATATTATTCTAAAAACATTTATAAATATTTTATTTGACAAGTTTAGTAATTTTTGGTATTCTTACAACAATCTTTGAATATTGGGAACTTTTAGAAGAGATTGAAATTTACAGACGAAAGAATGTATAAAAGTAAGTTAATATACTAAAAGGACCTGTTAAAAGTTCAAAGAGTTATGCCCCGAGGTGTTAAGTAACCTAAGGTCGTAAGGTTATGGTAAAAGATAACTCGGGGTTTATTTAATTAGTAATTCTCTTATGTTTGATAGTATTTTAATTAAGAGTCTTTTGTTACCTGCTGTTACCTCTCTAAATAAAATATCATAGGGCTAGGGGAAACGAAAGCATTTGAAAGGAGGTAAATATGCAAGGTAGCAAACTATATGTAGGAAATTTAAGTTATTCTACAGTTAATTCACAACTGGAAGAACTTTTTGCCCCATTTGGCGAAGTTAAAAGTGCCAATGTAATCGGGGACAAAGGTTTTGGTTTTGTTGAACTGTCAGATAATACAGAAGCTGAAAAAGCAAAGGAAGCTCTGGATGGTTCAGAATTTGGAGGAAGAACTTTAAAAGTTGATGAAGCTCGTCCGCAGAAGCCAAGAACTGAAAGAAGATATTAAATAAAGAAAAAAAAAGACCCTGCCTATGGTGGGGTCTTTTTTTTATTTGAGGAAGAATGGTATCGTCATCCCATTCTTTAGTTCATTTTTAAATTAGTATATAAACCCAATTTAAATTGATATTTATTACCTTGCCTGCAGTTGTTAGTTGTCGATATTTTATGATGATGAAGATGAACAAAAATAATTGTTATCTTGCCATAAGTTGAAACATATATTTTAAGTATTCTTAGGTTATAACTCGGCTTATATACTAATAATAATTACTCTTTCTATACAATTTTTTTAAATATAAATATTATTTTTATTAAGTGTTTAAAAAATTTTGATTTTTACTTAATTTATTCAGTAGCTCTCTATGGTTTTAATAATTGCACTAACTTAAATATTCTGGTATACAATAAAAAATTAAAACTAATACAGATGTTATTTATGACATACAGTTATTGGAAACTATTAGAAAATACCAGAAGGAAATTATGTCGAATGATACAAGAGATAAAATATTCAATTATTTAAATGTTCGAAATAATAAGGACAAAAATTTAAGAAGGGAACCTATAAACAGCGTTGGCAAGAAAAAAAATGATATTAAAAATAAAATAATCAATAATATTTGTCCAAAATGCGGCAATCTTTTAGTCATAAGAAATGGTAAATATGGTGTTTTTAAAGGGTGCACCAATTATCCTAGATGCAAATTTACGATAAATTTAGAATGATGATTGCAATAACATCAAAATAAAATTTAGCCTAAGAACTATCACTCAGTATCTTCTACATTACTTTCCTCGCCGGCAGGCTCTTCTTCAATGCTCTGTATATCTCCCACATCAATCAGCGCAATGGCTCCCAGGGTGGATGCGTTATTAAAATCAAATGTTTTTGAGGAAGAAATTGCAAGTTCTGTTGTGTCCAGGTTGTCGGTATCCAGTATGGATACGGTAAAGCCCAGCACATCTTCATCAACAGGAACATAATTGGGAAAGTTATACCAAGGAATACTGGCCTCTAGAAGGTATCCGTCTGTCAGCCTGGTTGAAGTGGCGTTAACTCCTCTTGGAGGTGCATTAGAGGGCCAGCTCATAAATGATTCGGAAAGTATGCCGTTAAAGTTGCCCGGGGACAGATCGATCTGATAATCATCGCTGTTATAAAATGGAATCTGCATATCCTCTGAAAGCTCGGTATCAAACACAATGGTTATACTGTCACCTTTGTTTATCTGATTACCTGTATAATTCTGACTGAAAACATCATCGACGACCTGTATGGCAAAATAGAAATTATCATCATCCCAGCAGGAGTAAAATGTACCCGCAACGTCAGTATGCGAGGTGTAATTCTCTTTTTTTATAGTAGGCTCAAAAGAGGAAAAACTTTCGAATTTATCCCATTCCTGAATGCTTCCGTCTATAACGGGCGGAGTGTAACATTTGTAAGAGAAAATGGGAATTCCCGTGGGTATGGTGTTGTTGGTCCTGAAAACAGACTGACCTAAAACCTGATTTTTCTTTTCTTCGGCATCCATACTTATTACGGTGCCTTCTTCGGGTTCAATATCATATTGTACGGTAAAATTTACCGTATTTGAGTTTACGATTATACTGCCGGTATCGTCTATAAGCTGGGCCACAAGCTCGTAATCGTCTGAGCTGTCCGGATTCCAGTTATATTCATAAGGCGGAGAAGTAAATGACTTTATTTCCTTATCATTTATAAGCAATTTAATGGTATAGCCTGTATTTTCCGCTTCTTTTGCCCTTACCTCCACCGGAACGGTTTCATTCTGGTTGATGAAATCAAAGGACTCTCCATTGGTTGGCGAGGCTATAAATAGGGTATATTCAGATTCACTTTCAGTCTCTTGCTGAGAAGAAGAAAAGAAATTCAGGGGAAGGCAGCTTCTCACCGAGAAGAATATAATTACGGCTATTACGGCTATTACCCCAAATAGTATATATGGAGCCTTATCCAGTATAAATTTACGCCTCTTTTTCATTCTTTCTGCTTGTTCCTTTCTTCTGTTAATTTTTGAACCAGATGGGAAGGTAATTCCTCGTAATGTGAGAATTTCTGAACAAAATGCCCTCTGCCCTGGGTAAGAGATGTAAGGTCTATGGTATAGTTGAAAGTCTCGGATTGAGGTGCCGAAGCTTTTATAAGTTGTTTTTTATTTTCAATGGCGGTCATTGAGATAATTTTTCCTCTCTTTGCATTTATGTCTCCTATTATATCTCCCATATATTTTTCTGGTACTGTTATTTCCAGATCCATAATAGGTTCAAGGATAACCGGAGAGGCATCCTGCATCCCTTTTTTAAATGCCATTGATGCCGCTATTTTAAATGACATTTCCGAGGAGTCAACAGCATGGAATGACCCGTCATATAGATTTACGCTTATATCTACTACCGGATTCTCTGCAAGTACGCCCTTTTGAAGGGCTTCCCTTATACCTTTTTCTACGCCCGGTATGTATCCTTTAGGGATTGCTCCGCCGAATATGCTGTTCTTGAATTCAAAACCTTCACCGCTTTCCAGAGGTTTTAATTCAATGAAAACATGTCCGTACTGACCCCTTCCGCCGGATTGTTTCTTGTATTTGTATTCGGCTTTTGCATCTTTCCTTATAGTTTCTTTATAGGCAATATCAGGCGTCATCATATCCACATCAACATCAAATTTTTCCTTTAACTTATCTCTTATAATGGAAAGATGTAGTTCTCCCAGCCCCCATACTATATTTTGATGCACTTCAATATCCAGCTCCTGCTTCATGGTAGGATCTTCCTGGATCAACCTGGACAATCCATTACTTATTTTTTCTTCATCACCTTTGGTTTTAGGCACCACCGCTTTGGGGAGCGTGGGTGAAATATACTCTATTTCGGGTATTTTTAAGGGCTGATCCTGAGTTGAGATAGTATCATCGTTGGAAATATCCATGATTTTAGATACAGCCGCAATATCCCCGCAAGAAGCTTCGCTGATATCATTCTGGTTTTTACCCTGAAGCGAAAATAGATTTGAAAATTTATATGCCTTTTTCGAACTGGAAAGGTAATAACTATTATTTACCCTGATGGTTCCGGAAAAGACTCTAAAAATAGATAACTTGCCTATATATGGATCTGCCATTGTCTTAAAAACATAAGCCAGGACAGGACCCTCCGGTGAGGGTTTTATCTCTATTTCAGAATCTTTATTAATTTCTCCCGCTTTAACAGGAGGTATATCAAGAGCAGAAGGAAGAAGGCTGTTTATGTAATCCATTAATATATCCACTCCGAAGTTCTTTTCCGATGATACGGCAAATACCGGAATAACCTGCCTGGCTACAACTGCTTTTTTAAAAACTTCATTAATGGTGCCGTTATCGATTTTTTCACCTTCCAGGTATTTATTAAGCAGTGCATCATCAGTCTCAACAATGGATTCAATCAATTCATTATGATATTTTTCAATCTGGTCTTTAATGCTATCATCCACAGAAGCTTTAATTCCTGTAAAATTTTTATCCTTATACTCATACGCCTGGTTTTGAAGTATATCGGTAATTTTAGAAAATTTTTCGCCACTGCCGGATGGTACGGTTATGGGAACAAGATTTAAGCCGTGTTTGCTTTTAATGCTGTTTACAACTTTATAATAATCTATATTTTCAAGGTCCAGTTTATTAAATACACAAAAAACAGGTTTGGGGTCTTTGGCCAGCAGTTCGATAACCATTTCAGTAGGAGCCTGAATCCCGGATTTTGCATCTATAACCAGAAGTACGCTGTCAACTACCTTTATCGTAGACTGGGTCTGGCCTATGAAATCCATATATCCGGGGGAGTCTATCAGATTTATATTAAAGTTTTTCCATTTATAATTAAGTATGCTTGAGCTGATGCTGAAACCTTTTTTAACTTCAAGAGAACTGAAGTCGGAAACTGTGTTTTTTGCTTCTATAGTACCCAGCCTGTCGGTAGTTTTGGAATTAAATAAAAAACATTCCGCAAGCGAAGTTTTGCCGGATCCGTTTCCTGATACAAGACCTATTACTTTATTATTGGAACAACTTTTACCGTTCATTAAAATCCTCCCCGAAAGCATTAGATTTTATTCGATACTAACTATTAGCTATTAAGGCAATAGAAGAAATATACCATAAAAAAAAATCTGTGTAAAAGCAATATTGAAGGCTCTGACAGTGGCAAAATCAGCCACAATTAGAATTATTATTTTTGCAATTATTTATATGATATAATTTAAAGTTGTTTATTTTTAAATGAATAAAATCTAAGATATTGCATTCTTAAAGGTAAAAAGAATGGTTAAAAAGATTAGGAGGTTATTATGTTAATAGGTGTAATTGTTCTTCTGATAGTAATCGGAGCGTTGGTAGTGATACTGCTGTTGACGGCTATCGGCATTTATAATTCAATGGTGTCCCTGAGGAACAAGGTGGACAATTCATGGCACCAGATTGATGTGCAGTTGAGAAAAAGATATGATCTTATCCCGAATCTGGTAGAAACGGTTAAAGGTTATGCAAAACATGAAAGGGAAACCCTGCAAAGCGTTATTAATGCCAGAAAGCAGGGTATCGATGCTAAATCGATAAAAGAACAGGCGGAAGCTGAAAATATGATAACCGGTACATTAAAATCATTATTTGCAGTTTCAGAAAGATATCCCGACCTGAAAGCGGACCAGCAATTTTCGAAGCTGATGGAACAGCTTAACGGAATTGAAAGTAACATAGCTTTTGCGAGACAGTTTTACAACGATATGGTTATGAAATTCAATACCAGGATACAGACATTTCCCGGAAATATTTTTGCAAGAATGTTTAAGTTTAATGCAAAGGATTATTTTGAAATAGAAGAAGTTTCAGCAAGAGAACCGGTTAAGGTTAAGTTTTAATCATATAAATTCTTAAAAAAGGGTGTCTGAAAATAATGTATGAAAATATTGCCCGGAACAGGACAAAAACAGCATTAATAATAACCGGATTTATAATATTTATAACTGCGGTAGGATTTGCAGTAGGTTATTATATTGATTGGCGGTACGGCGTAAATAATGCATACTCGATATTGATTATGGTGTTTGCCTTGATTCTGGCCATTATTATGAGTTTTGCAAGCTATTATTACAGCGATAGAATCGTTTTAAGTCTTACCAGAGCAACGCCCCTATCCAGGGAGCAGGATCCCAGGGTTTATTACGCGGTAGAGGGGCTGTCCATAGCCGCAGGTATACCAATGCCCAAGATATATGTAATAGAAGACAAGGGTATGAATGCATTTGCAACGGGAAGGAATCCCCAAAAAGGGGTGGTAGTTTTCACAAAGGGGCTGATTGACAAACTCAATGATGAAGAACTTAAGGGAGTTATTTCACATGAACTGTCTCATATAAAGAATTATGATATACTCCTGGGAACGATAGTGGTGGTTATGGTGGGAATGATTTCCATAATAAGCAACATTATGTTAAGGTCAATGATATTCGGCGGCTCCGGCAGAAGAAGGACTTCCAGGAGTTCGGGAGGCGGGATATTAACATTGATTCTGCTTGTGGGGGGAATGCTGCTTATATTACTGGCGCCTGTGATTGCCACGGTTATAAGGCTTGCCATCAGCAGAAACAGGGAATATCTGGCAGATTCAACAGGGGCTCTGGTTTCCAGATATCCCGCAGGACTGGCAAATGCGCTCAGGAAAATAAGTGAGAACAGTGAGGTAAAAACCGCAAACAGTGCAACCGCACACTTGTTTATCGCAAATCCTATAGGAAAGAAATCCAGGGTAATGTTTAAAAGTTTATTTAATACTCATCCTCCTACCGAGGAAAGAATAAGAAGGCTTGAGAATATGTCTCTGGGAGTGGGAACAAAATAATTGGAGGTGTTTTAATATATGGAAAAAGGAACGTTAAAGGTAAAATCGGGGCTTGCCCAGATGTTGAAAGGCGGGGTAATAATGGATGTGACTTCGCCAGAGCAGGCAAAGATAGCAGAAGAAGCAGGAGCGGTATCGGTAATGGCACTGGAGAGGATACCGGCTGACATAAGGGCTACGGGAGGTGTAGCAAGAATGACCGATCCCGAGATAATATTAAAAATAATGGATTCTGTTTCTATCCCGGTTATGGCAAAAGCAAGAATCGGACATTTTGCCGAAGCACAGATATTGGAAGCAATTGGAGTTGATTATATAGATGAAAGTGAGGTCCTTACTCCAGCAGACGAAAAATATCATATAAATAAATGGGATTTTAAAGTTCCGTTTGTTTGCGGTGCCATAAATCTGGGAGAGGCCTTAAGAAGGATAGGCGAGGGAGCCGCGATGATAAGAACCAAGGGAGAAGCCGGAACCGGAGATGTTATTGAAGCAGTAAAACACATGAGGAGCATAAAGGATGGCATAGCGATGGTTGCCTCGCTGCCAAAAGAGGAACTGATGACTGCGTCCAAAGAACTGGGTGCGCCTTATGATATAGTGTTGTATGTCCATAAAAATAAAAAGTTACCTGTAGTTAATTTTTCAGCCGGCGGAATATCAACCCCTGCTGATGCGGCTATGATAATGCAGCTTGGAGCCGAGGGCTTATTTGTAGGTTCGGGAATATTTAAATCGGAAAATCCGCTGAAAATGGCCCAGGCTATCGTAGAAGCCACAACACACTATAATAATCCTCAGGTTCTGGCAAAGGTATCCAGAGGACTGGGGAACCCTATGAGCGGTATTGCGGTCTCTGAACTTACAAAAGAAAAAATAATTTCTAACAGAGGATGGTAAAGAAAGGCAGATGAGTATTAAGGTAGGGGTACTTTCACTACAGGGAGCATTTAAAGAACATATAGACAGGATAAAGGGGTGCGGAGCTTCTGCAGTAGAAGTCAGATTCCCGCAGCAAATGGATGATATTGACGGGATTATAATTCCGGGTGGTGAGAGTACCACCATAAATAAGCTGCTGGAAAAATATAAATTAAAGGAAAAACTGAATAAATTTTATAAGGATGGAAAGCCTATATTCGGAACCTGTGCAGGTTTGATCCTGATTTCCAGATATATCAAAGGAGAGGGCAGGGGTCTGGGTTATATAGATATTAATGTTCAGAGGAACGCTTACGGGCGGCAGATAGATAGTTTTGAACAGCTTATCAGCATAGATCTAGACGGCATCAAGAACGGCAGGAAGTTCAACTCTATTTTTATAAGGGCCCCCAGAATTTTAAATATTGGGAAAGAGGTCAAGTTACTGGGGAAATCCGGGAAGGATATGGTACTGGTAAGGGATGGCAATGTAATGGCCAGCACTTTTCATCCGGAGCTTACGGATGATTTGAGAATACACCGCTATTTTTTAGATATAATTAAAAATAATAAAGAGGAGAGTTGATATGTCAGGGCATTCAAAATGGCATTCAATCAAGCATAAAAAAGCAAAAGAGGATGCAAAAAGAGGAAATATTTTTGGGAAGCTCAGCAGAAATATTATAGTTGCAGTAAGAGAAGGAGGAGGGAGCGATCCTAAAGATAATATAAATCTGGCCAATGCCATTGCTAAAGCCAAGGAATATAATATGCCCCAGAGTAATATAGAAAGAGCCGTTAAAAAAGGAACCGGTGAGATTGAGGGTGAAAATTATGAGAGCATACTTTATGAAGGATACGGACCGGGAGGGATAGCTATAATAGTGGAGGTTATGACCGAAAATAGAAATAGAACCGCATCTGACATAAGAAATATTTTAAGCAGATATAACGGAACACTTGGCGAGAGCGGAAGTGTAAGCTGGCAGTTTGAAAGCAAGGGCATAATAGTAGTGGAACGCAGTGAAGTTAAAAATGAAGAAGAATTCATGCTTAAAATGATTGATTCAGGAGCCGAAGATATTAATGAAGATGAGGATGAGTATGAAATAAAAGTTTCTCCTGCGGATTTTATAAAGGTTAAGCAGATACTGGAGGATAAGAATATAAAAATTAAATCAAGCGAAATCGGACTTATACCAAAATCCACCGTAAATCTTTCAAAAGAGGACAGCAGGAAAGCTCTGAAATTACTGGATGTATTAGATGAGCATGATGATGTACAGAATGTTAATTCAAATCTGGAAATATCAAGTGAGATATTAAGTGAAATATAGCTGTTTTTAAAATAATGACCGATAAAATAAGAATTTTAGGAATAGACCCCGGACTGGAGACCACAGGAGTAGGCATACTGGATATGCAAAAAGGAGAGTACTGCGCGATATTTTCAGATTGTATCATTACAAAAAGAACTAATCCTATTTGTAATAGATTAAAAGAGATATTTTTAAAAATAAACAGTTTAATTGAAGAATATGATCCTGATTGTATGGCCATTGAAGAAATATTTTTTAATGTTAATGTTAAAACGGCAATGGACGTAGGACAGGCAAGGGGGGTGTCCATGCTGGCAGGAAGCATTAATAATCTAAAGGTATATGAGTACACTCCGCTGGAGGTAAAGCAAGCAATTGTGGGATATGGGAGGGCTACCAAGAGCCAGGTAAAATACATGCTGAAGGCAATACTAAAGGTTAAGGATGATTTTTTCCTTCCAAAAGATGATGCATGGGATGCAATGGCCATATCCGTATGCCACGCAAATAATAAAAAGTTTCAAGAAAAGGTTGAAACTTATAAATAACTAAAAGAATTTATCCATGATTGCAAAAATATTTGGAAAGATAGTTAAAAAATCGCCATCATCTGTTTTAGTGAGGACAGGAGGTATCGGATTCGAGATACTAATTTCGAGCAGAACGTTTGAGAAAATACCGCAGGAAAATTCGGATGTGGAACTTGATATATACACCCATGTAAGAGAAGATGAATTTAAGCTGATCGGATTTCTGGATTCAGAAGAAAAAGAATTTTTTTCAAAAATGCTGGGAGTATCTGGAATATCAATTAAAATAGCATTAAGTTCCTTATCTATTTACAGCAGCAGTGAAATTAAAAGAATAATTATAAATAGAGAAATAGATCTTATGAGGAGAGTGCCGGGCATAGGGAAAAAACTTGCAGAGAGAGTAATCCTGGAGCTTAAAGATAAAATAGAAGAGGATAAAATAGAGGGTATAATATTGAAAAGTCCGGTAGAAAATAAAAAAATTTATGAGGTTAAACAGGCGCTTAGAACTCTGGGTTATAACTCAGCGGAAATAAGAAAAGCAATATTAAAATTAAATGCCGATATAATCGAAAAGGAAAAAGTTGAAAATATATTAAAAATGACTTTAAGAGAAATATAAAATAAAAAACAGACATTATTAGATTATGGAAAAAAGTGAAAAAAACAGTGATATAAATCCCAAACATATAAAAGTGGATACCGAACTGGACAGGAGCCTCCGCCCTAAATTTATATCTGAATTTATAGGTCAGGATAAGATTATAGAAAATCTTTTGGTATTCATTAAATCAGCCCAAAAAAGAAAAGAGCCGCTGGATCATGTAATACTATCGGGTCCTCCAGGTCTTGGGAAGACATGCCTTGC
>Ga0307419_10000193_pt1 | contig 28046 bp, 38 predicted proteins | sample SalMarWE160230MG_2_FD_202512 | JGI IMG/M metagenome (GOLD analysis project Ga0307419, IMG submission 202512) | Salt marsh sediment microbial communities from the Plum Island Ecosystem LTER, Massachusetts, United States - WE1602-30 | ecosystem: Environmental > Aquatic > Marine > Intertidal zone... | reverse complement strand
TTGTGAACCCTGTCGGTATCCTTCCCGTGTAAGTGGCCGGGTTGAATATTCCCAGCGCATAGAGCGCTGCCGCCACTATTATCACGATCAGAATTGCCCATCCATATGTCATTAGATATTCCATTGCTGATTGTGCTTTCTTCATGGACATCGTTTTATAATTATCAGAGGTTGTTTATAAAGGCGCTTTAACGTTGCATGGCTCGATTTCAAAACAGGTTCAGCGTCATTGCGAACCACATTATTACGGTCACGGCAGAGCCCCAGCCGAAGAAACTTATGGCAGGCGGCTTTTCCCCGCTGTAGTATTCCCACATCTTCAGCCTCGTCCCTATGCTTTCTATTATGAATCCGGCAGCTCCGGCCACGAGATAGACAATCAGGTAGTAGCTTATCCCATTGAGCAGCAGGTAATAAAGCACTATCGATGCCCCGGAAGTGTTGAGTATGATGCTGAATATCGTGAAATTCCTCTTCCCCGTGCTCTTCCTGCAGAAAGCATGCTCCAGTGCCCTCATGATTAATTTTTATCATGGCTCCCTTAATAATGGGCCTCAACGTCCCGGAAGCAAGCTTTTTATTCCGAAAAGCTTATATATAATAGATTTCCAATAACACTTAACTGTTGAAAGGTGTTAAGAGGGCCGCAATGTCTTCTGTTGTTATATCAGGAGCGGCCCGTGATAAGGAGGAACGATTATGGCTCAACCGATACCGCAGAACTATATGGCATATGACAGGACCATCGTTGTCTTTTCACCGGACGGAAGGCTGCTTCAGGTGGAGTATGCAAGGCAGATGGTGAAGAACGGGAGCACATCGATAGGCATCAGGATAAAGGACGGTGTGATTCTGGGCGCCATGAAGGGTCACATGCCCCTTGCTGTTGAGGAATCCCACAAGAAGATATGGGAGATAGATAACAGCGTGGCTGCGGTTAGTGCCGGCTCGCTTGCGGATGCAAGAAGTCTGATAGACATGGCCAGGGTTAAGGCACAGGTCAACATGATAACTTATGGTGAACCGATATCAATAAGCTCAATAACAAAGTACATATCAGACAGGAAGCATCTCGTGACGCAGTATGCCGGTGTCAGGCCATACGGCGTTGGCCTTCTCATAGGAGGAGCTGACAAGACAGGCCCCAAGCTGTTTGAGACAGAGCCTTCAGGCACGATGATAGAGTGGAAGGCGCAGGCAATAGGAAGGGGAGCTGACAAGGCCAAGAAGGTCCTTAACACTTCCTACAAAGACGGCATGGACCTGAAGGCAGGTGTTCAGCTTCTTGTCAAGGCAATGAAGGCAGGTGAGAAGAGCGTCAGTCTTGATAACATAGACGCCGTCTTCATTAAGAAGGGCCTGCTGGAGAAGGTAACTTTGAAGGCCACGAAGAAATAAATTAGGTGATATCATGATTTCTCTTGAAGAAGCGGTAGTGGCAAGGATTACGAGGGAACACTCTCATTTTGAGATTCTCGTGGACCCAGACCTTGCTATGGAAATGAAGAAAGGCGGGAAAGTCCCTATAGAGGACGTCCTTGCCGCAAGAGAGATTTTCAAGGATTCAAAAAAAGGAGAGAGAGCATCAGAGGAAGAACTTAAGGAGCACTTCCACACCACCAAGCCTCTTGAGGTCGCTGAATTCATAATAAGGCACGGAGAGATCCAGCTGACCACAGAGCAGAGAAGGAAGATGATTGATGAGAAGAAGAGGAAGATTGCGGACATAATCTCGAGGAACGGGATAGACCCCAAGACAAACATGCCCCATCCGCAGCAGAGGATTCTCAATGCAATGGAAGAGGCCCACGTTCGCCTGGACATCAACAGGAGAGCAGAGGACCATATAGAGGAGGTTTTATCCAGGATACAGGAAATCCTTCCGATAAGCATGGAGAGGGTGGAAGTGGCGATAAGGATTCCCGTGGAGTTCGCCGGCAAGGCGAGCTCTGTCGTGAGGGAGATGACGAAGATAAAGAGCGAGGAATGGAAGTCAGATGCATGGATAGCCGTCATGGAGATGCCCGCAGGGATGCAGGCAGAGATGCTTGACAGGCTGAATTCGCTGACCCACGGAAAGGTGGAATCCAGGATAGTGAAAAAGGTTCTGTAAAGATGCTAAAAGGAGTGATTACATGACAGATATGTTGAAGAACGACAGGGACGTTGTCGTCCCAGGAGACGAGATAATAAACAGCATGGACTACCTTCCCGGAAAGAACTCTTTCAGGAAGGGGAACTCGATATATTCCAAGAGGGTTGGTCTTGTAAGCATGCACGGGAGGGTTATATCCGTTATTCCCCTGTCCGGTGTTTACATACCAAAGGTCGGTGACATGGTCATAGGAAAGGTGAGCGAGATCCAGTCGAGCGGCTGGATAGCTGACATAAAATCCACTGACAGGGCATATCTCCCGGTTTCAGGAATCAGGGAATTCGTGGACACGGGAAAGACCGACATGTCAAAGATATACGCGGTCGGTGACATAATATATGCCAAGATAAACGTTGCAAACCAGAGCAGCCTGCAGCTTTCAATGATGGACCCCAGAACAAGGAAGTTCAATTCAGGAAGGATAATGCCGATAAGCCCGGCAAAGGTCCCGAGGCTTATAGGAAAAGAGGGCTCGATGATAAACCTAATCAAGAACAAGACCAACTGCAGGATAAATGTCGGCCAGAACGGCCTGGTCTGGTTCGAGGGAGATAAGGAGAATCTCGTGACAGAGTCCATAAGGATTATAGAAAGGGATGCGATATACGAGGGCCTGACAGACCGGATTTCAGAGCTCCTCGAAAAGGCATAAGGAGATGATGAAATGAAAAGAAAGGATGACAGGAAACCCGGTGAACTCAGACCTATTGTTGCAAGGGTAGGAGTGATACCCAGGGCAGACGGCTCGGCATTGTTCTCGATGGGCAGGACAACCGCGATAGCTGCGGTATACGGCCCGAGGGAGATGCATCCCAAGAGGATGCAGTCAGCTGACAGCGCTGTCCTGAAGACGATATACAGCATGGCGCCCTTCTCGACTTCGGAGAGGGTGAGGCCAGGCCCTTCAAGGAGGAGCCATGAGATATGCAAGGTCACGAGGCAGGCCCTAGAGCCCGCAGTCTTCCTCAAGGAGTTCCCGAAGGCAGGCATATACCTGTTCATAAACATAATAGAGGCCGATGCCGGAACGAGGACAGCAGGGATAAACGCTGCCAGCCTGGCGCTGGCCGATGCAGGTATTCCAATGAGGGACCTCGTAACTGCAGCCGCCGCCGGGAAGGTAGGGAACGATTACTTCCTTGACCTTGAGGGGAAGGAAGAGGATGAGACCAAGTGCGACCTTCCAATCGCGTACATGCACAACGAGAAGAAGATAACCCTGATGCAGATGGATGGTGACATCTCACCAAAGGATGCGAGGGGCGTGATTGATGCGGCAATAAAGGGATGCGAGGTGATATACGACATCCAGAAGAAGGCCCTCATGGAGAAATGGGGATACAAGAAGCCCCATGCCGCGGAAAAGAAAGAGCCTGCGGAAACAGGCGAAAAGGCAAAGCAGGCAAAGGAAAAGCCGGCCGAGAAGAAGGTTGAACCAAAGAAGGCCGAGCAAAAGAAACCTGCCCCGAAGAAATCAACCAAGAAAGAGGTGAAAAAATGATAGTCCAGAAAGAGCATTACAGGAATCTCATGCTCAATGGCATGAGGGTGGACGGAAGGAAGCCTGATGAGTTCAGGAAGATAGACGTTGAGATAAATCCCATATACAAGGCAGAGGGCTCTGCAAGGGTAAGGATAGGAGAGACAGACGTCATAGCAGGGGTCAAGATCGACGTGGGGACGCCGTTCCCTGACAAGCTCGATGAGGGAATCCTGATGGTGAACGCCGAGTTCTCACCTGTCGCTTCGCCTGACTTTGAGCCTGGCCCTCCGGGAGAGAACGCTATAGAGCTCGCCAGGGTCATTGACAGGGGCATAAGGGAATCCAAGACAATCGATAACAAGGAGCTCTGCATAAAGAAGGGTGAGAAGGTCTGGATGGTGATGGTTGACGTTCACATAATAAACCATGACGGAAACCTGATAGACGCCGCAGGCCTCGCAGCAATAACCGCGCTGCACAACGCAAGGATGCCCGAATACGATGGGGAGAAGGTAATCTACGATAAAAAGGTTAAAAAGCTACCGGTCAAATATAAGCCAGTTCCGGTCAGCTTAAACAAGATGGGAGACCACCTTTTCGTTGACGCCTCGATAGAGGAGGAAGAGGTGGCAGAGACGAGGCTGACCGTCACGACAAAGGATGACGGCAACGTTGTGGCTATCCAGAAGGGTGGCTCGGAACCGCTATCTATAGAAGAGATAGAGAAAGCCTTCGAAATCGCGGGCAGGATATCAAAGGATTTAAGAAAGCTGGTCAAATAATAGCACAGGTGGAGCATGGCAAAGACAAAGAAGGTAGGAGCAACCGGAAAGTTCGGGGCAAGGTACGGAAGGAGGGTCAGGCAGAGCCTCCTCAAGGTAGGAACGCAGAAGAAGTTCAGGTGCCCCGAATGCATGAAGTTGACCCTCCGCAGGGAGGTCAGCGGAATCTGGAAGTGCTCCAGGTGCGGGACGAAGATGGCAGGAAAGGCCTACCGTCCCGGTTAAGGAGGAAGAATGTATAAGTGTCTTGAGTGCGGAAGGGAAGTCGAGGTCGAGCTCAGGACAGCCAAGAAGATAATCTGCCCGTTCTGCGGCTACAGGATAATCAGGAAGGACAGGCCAAAGGTCGTTAAGAGGCTTAGGGCAAAGTGATTGGCATGGCAAGGTCTGAATATCTGTGTAAAGGGAACGTTGGCGGTATGCACGTAGATGTTTATCTAGATACTGCTTTCTGTGTGCCTTTCTTTCTTGATGGGAGTCACCGTGTCGATATAAATTCAGAAAACATTGGACATTTTGATGAAAAAACGCAAAAAGCACTGAAAGAGAGATTTTATTAAGGAGGGATGTTAGATGAACCAGGAAGACATGCTGAACAGCGTGGCAATGCAGCAGCAGCAACTGCAGGGCATAATGACGCAGAGGGAGGCCACGGGCCTCCAGATAATGGAGATAAAGAAGGCCCTGGAGGAGCTCGGTAAGACCAAGGAGAAGGAGGTGTACAAGGTGGCAGGCCCCATCCTGGTGAAGGCAGGAAAGGCAGAGGTCGTCAAGGACCTCAGGGAAAGGGAAGAGTCACTGGAGGTGCGCCTCAAGACACTCGAGAAAGAGGAGAAGAGGATAAAGATAAGGATAGACGACATAAAGGAGCAGCTGACTGCCGCTCTCAAGAAGGAAAGGAAGTGAACCAATGTCAAAGAGCGTGAGGATAAACGACCTTCTCCAGGAGATAATGGGAGACAGGGGAGTTCCGAGGAACATAAAGTCATCCTTAGAGGAATCCATAGGCATAATGGGGGGAACCGAATCAGAGGAGGAGAAGATTGCCTCTGTCATATCGATACTTGACGAGGCATCCACGGACCCGAACATAACCCTCCACACGAGGACCAAGATATGGAACATGGTCTCTGTCCTGGAGAGCATAAAGAGCGAGTAGCTGGGTTACCTACTACTTTAAAAATCTAACTGCTTACATTATACTATTGCAGTAATGTATCAAGGAGGGTTCAGTATGGCAAGGCTAAACATATTTTCCAGGAAGAACGAGGACCTCGATGAGTTCGCAGGAGACGAATACATGGAAGTCAATGTCATGGATTCCGCTGAGAGAAGGCCGGGCAAGATAGGCATAAGGATAGAGAGCCTCGATGAGTTCTCTGACACCGACAGGGTCCTCAGGCAGGTAAGGGAGGGGACGGTCGTCTTCCTCAAGATAAAGGGCCTGCGCGAGAAGGACATGGGCGACCTCAAGAGGGCGGTAGAGAAGCTCAAGAAATCCATCGCCGCAAACAGCGGAGACATCGCAGGCGTTGAGCAGAACTGGCTAATCCTCACGCCTCACTATGCCACTGTGCACAGGTGAGGTACCCCTCCCTGTAACTTTTTTATTTTCAGCAGTCAGGACAGGCTCTATCCCTCGCTCTTGATTATTTTCAGGATATCGGTTAACTTGTCAATTACGTATCTTGCGTTTGACAAATCACCGCTAATGGGTGATTTGAAGCCAATCGTTATCATTCCAAGTTCCTTGGCCTGGTCCAGTATGTCAGGCATGTCATCAATGCATGCCATTTCATTTGTTCCACAACCCGCTTTCTTGGTGGCCAGATGCAATGCTTCTGGATGCGGTTTCTGGTTAATTACGTCGTTCCCTGAAACCACGAAATCGATGAATCCTTCCAGGCCGAACCTCTGGGATGAATCATCGATGACCTTTCTCGGCTGCCCGCTCACTATACCCACTGTAATTCCCATACCCTTCAATCGTTCGAGCACGTGCTCCGCTCCCCTAATTGGTTTTACCAGATGCCGGTATTTTTCAAACCTTTTTTCATGTATTGGATGGACCTTCTGCAAGTCCTCCTCCTTCACTCCGTATTTTCTGAAAAGTATTTTCCAGTCCTGCCTGATTTCACTGAGCCAGGTCCGCAGGGATATCTTTTCACCACCCAGCTCAACGATTGTGTCAATATCCGCGAGTGCAGAGGCTTCTATCTCGTCAATCAGGACCCCGCTCCAGTCAAACAGGACAGCCTTTATCATGGGGTTTAATTATCTTTAGGATATAACAGCTTACTTAAGCCTGATGGCTTCCTCGGTGCGGGAAAACTTAAATAGTTTAGAAGAAAATAAGCCGCATGCATATAGATGAAATACTTCCTGTTACCAGGACAGAAGTGGGCTATACCATGCGTCAGGGTGCAGTCATCGGCCACGATTCTGACGAGTTCGCGGGCCTGAGCTCTGGCGGAAGGAGCATACTTGATGGAAGAAAAAGGCATAAAGGAGTAGACCCGCTTGGGTATATAACAGAAAGGGTTTATCAGAATCCGATAGAAACAATAGATATCCATGTGGAAGAGCCGCCTGACCTGAAACATGAAAGAGATGCATTCGAAAGAGGAGAGTTGGTGGAGTTAAAGGATTATGTAGAGGGTACGCCCTTCGGAACCATGCTTGAGTACCAGGCAAAAACGACCAAAAGCGTGTTCGAAAGGATATCGGACAGGTATGGGGAGCTGAATCTGACCCCGCCATTCTATTTTAATTCAATCACTAAAATTCCGGGCATGAGATATAATGGAAGAAGCGTCTATTCAGTATCATCAACAATCCCGGAAGAATGGGCCGACATGAGGATAAGCGAACTCTATTTATGCATGGCCCTTATGGGAAGCACAGACCCTGATAAAATCATGAGGATGAATGGGGATGTATCCAAAGCGATAGGGTTCAACGTGAAGCAGCTCTATCATGAAGGTATCATGCCGTTTCTGGAATCTGACATCCCTTCTGAGATAATTTGCGGCATGAGCCATTATTCATACCTGCAGAACTATGTCCTTTTCCCGCTTGACAATCAGCATTACGGGGTTTCTGTTGTTGATGTATCTTCATCCTCTGACATAGAGCCGGAACAGAGAAGCATCGATAGATATGCAAGGGTTTTAAACAGGACAGCCGGCCAGAACATGCGGACCTGGCTTTTCCCGCCAAATCTTATCGGGGATTTGGTTGCGATGAGGAATTTCCCGCATGAGCATTATACTGCATTGGAATCTGCTGTTGTGCATGCCTTTGAGTATTTAAGAAAAGAGGTTTTCAGGGCCGGTCTCAAACTCCCTGGTTTCTTGGATTCTTCCGGACTCTATAAAACAATCCGTGAAAATTTCTGGAAGGGATTCGTATCAAAAAAGCACAGCTTTCTTGACGCCCCTGCCATTGATGAGGTTCTGGGCGATATTGAGCATGATGAATTCATGGAAAGGTTTGAAACCCTGAAAGAAGATGTAAAGAAAGATAGGGAGAAATACGTGCCAAGAGGTTTTAATCCTGACGTGTTTCTCTGCCTTCACGGGGCAAACGTGCCCAAATAGCAACGGGATAGCTACTTAAGCCTGATGGCTTCCAGGTTCTTGGGAGCTATGGTCTCTGACCTGAAGTTCTTGTGCGCGTCCCTGGCGAACTCCAGGCACTTTGCGTTCTCTCCGTGGCCAGTGATTATCCTCTCCGGCCTCGAAGGAAGGCGGTGTATGAAGTTCATCAATTCTCTCCTGTCCCCGTGGCCTGAAAGCCCGCTCACGGTCTCTATGTCAAGTTCTAATCTTAGCGTTTGGGTCCTGCCCTCCCCGTATATTGGAACCTCCCTCCAGCCCTTCTGTATCCTCCTTCCGGGCGTCCCCTCTGCCTGGTAGCCTACGAAAATTATCATGTTCTTCTTGTCATGCGCGAATGCCTTCAGGTACTCGATTGCAGGCCCCCCTATGAGCATGCCCGAGGTCGCAATGACTACCCCCGGCTTGCCGTCGTCTATGATTTCGTTCCTCTCCTTGGGGGCGACCTTCCTGAACAGCTCTGCGGTGAAGGGGTTCTTTCCCCTGTGGAAGATGTCCCTCTGAACCTGCCTGCTCATGTATTCCGGGTATGCGGTGTGTATGGCGGTCGCGTCCCATATCATCCCCTCGAGATAGACAGGATACTGTAAATTGTTCTGGGCGAGTATGGCCATTATCTCCTGGCCCCTTCCGACAGCGAAGCTGGGTATCAGGACCTTCCCTCCCCTCTTCATCACGGTGTCTATGAGGGAGAGTATCTTCTCCTCAGACTCCCTCCTGCTCCCCCACCTGTCCTTTGCCGAGCCGTAGGTCGTTTCTATCACCAGGGTTTCTACCCTCTGGAAATCTGTTGAAGCGGGGTCGAACAGCCTCGAGGGCGCGTATTTCATGTCGCCGGTGTAGAGTATGTTGTGGAGGCCCTCGCCCACATGGAGGTGCGTGAGGGATGAGCCCAGAAGGTGGGCAGATGGCTGGAACGTCAGCCTCATGTCCTGGGTGATGTCAGACACCTCCCCATAATCCAGCGAAATCGAGTGTTTGACCATCTTCTCGACCGCCTTCTTGGGATAGGTATCCTTCCCGTTCTTCTGGCACACGTCAATGTAATCCAGGCACAGCAGGGTTGCCAGGTCCCTGGTGGGTGGCGTGCAGTATAAGGGCCCTGTATATCCCCTGTCATAAAGCCATGGTATGTGGCCGCAGTGGTCGAGGTGTGCGTGAGAGAGAATTATGGCATCGAGCTTCTCCATATCAAATTCGGGAGCGTCGAGGTACGGTCCGGCGTCGTTCGAGACGTCGACCCCGCAGTCCAGCATCACGGATGAGCTGTTCGTCTGGACGAGAATGCAGCTCCTTCCCACCTGGCGGAAGCCCCCGAGGGTGGACATCCTTATCCACTCCTTGTTCTTGTCAATCTCCAGCTTCTCGTTTATCTTCATCCCTATCTTGTTGAGGAACTTCTTCCTGTAGTCAATCTCGCTGTGCAGGAGGTTTCTCACTGCCCTGACTATGTCAGAATTTATCACAGGGGCGCGCTCAATCTTCGGCAGCCAGAAGGTCTTCTCCTTTATCTTCCTGAAGGTCTCCCCGCCCTTGCCTATCACGAGGCCGGGCTTCTGGGATTCTATCACGACCTTGCCGAGCTCTGGCTCGAAATATATGGCCTTTATGCCGGCATCCTCTGGGACAATCTTCTCTATCTCCTTCTTTGCCTTCTCGGGGTCCATCGTTATTGTAAGGTCAGGCCTTACCTCAACCCTCTTCTTCAGCTCCTTCACGATTGAGCGCACGGAATTCTCGCTGGTCCTGAAGAAGTCCTTGTTCTTTGTGTACAGGACAATCTCAGAGCCCTCGAACTTGACCTCTGTTATGCTCGCATCCTGAGGTAGCTTTTTCTCGAGTTCCTTTAGAATGCTCATTCAAAACACTTCGAAACGTAATCGCTAATCAATTAGATAAGTATTTGTTGACCTCGCTGTCGCTGATCCTGCGGAATCCCTTCGAGTCTATCACCACAAGGTCTATCCCTGACCCTCCCGAGGCAATGTCCCTCTTCGTGGCTGCATGGATTGCCCTGGCGACCAGCCTCTTCAGCTCGTCGGTGCTCATGCCCTTCTTGAACTTGTCCTCCAGCACGCCGAGCGCCATCACAGAGCCCGAGCCGGTTGCAAAGTATTCCTTCTCCTCTGACGTCCCTCCTACGGGGTCGAACGAGAACAGGCCGGGCTTGTCGTCATACCCGCCAACGATGAGCTGGACTATGTATGGATAGAACCTCCTCGAATACAGTATGTTTGCCACGAGGTTTGCTGCCCCGGTTATGGTTATCTTTGAGCCCTCCTTGAGCTCATAGAGACGGAATTCGGCCTTTATGTATCTCTCCAGGGCCTGTGCGTCCCCGCTGACGCCTGCTATGGTCATCCCGACGTGGTCGTCGAGCTGGAAGATTTTCTTGCTGTCCTTTGACGCGACCAGGTAGCCCATCGTTGCCTTCCTGTCAGCGCCGAGGATTACGACATCGGCTCCGACTGCTCCGACTGTTGTAGTTCCTGTCTTCAGTTTCTCTATCTTTTCCGTGTCCATAGAATCAGCTTAATTTAATATAAGCAGTCTTATTTATAAAATTATCTATTTAAAGCTTCCTCCTTCTTCTTTCCTGCTATCCTGCTCAGTAGGACAGAAAGGTCAAGCTCATACTTGCCAGGTCCCATCCTTATCACTATCGGTTTCTGGTTGAAAAGATTGGTAACGTCTATCTCGTACTTCCCGGGCTTCACCACCCTTATCGCCTCGAGGTCCAGCACGACGGTCTCGTCCTCGTCAACCTCTTCTGGTATGATTTCCCTGATGTCCCTCTCTATCTCGTCTATCTCCTTGGGCGTGAGCTTCCTCAGCTCTTTATCTGCCTTGTTGAGGACGTCCTGCCTTATGTAGAAGAAGAACTTGGAGCCGCACACGTCGCACCCGGCGACAAGGCTCGGTGAATCGTCAGGATGTATCTTTCCGCATCTCGTGCACTTGTTGGGCATCCAAAAACCTCAGAATCCTATAAGTATACAAGGAGCTCTTCAGGGTTCCTCTTTATCTTCTGGACGAACTTAGCAGGGCCGATGATGGTTATACCCCTCTTCTTCCCTACCATCCTCTCGACGAGGGCGTTCTTTATCTTCTCCATCCTTCCCCATTCCGCCTTCTTCCGGAAATCGAGAGATGACAGCTCTATGCCGGAGAAGCCGTCTGACACCCCCTTCATTGTTTCCGCTATGAGCTGGGCCTCCTCCTTCGCGTTGAGCTTCGCGTCTATTATTATCAGGGTCTTCTCGTGGAGGTCCCTGATGAGCCTGCCGAACTTCTGCTCCTTTACCTTCTCGTACGGGACAAGCTTTATCTTAAGCATCTAGAGCTCCTTAATCAGGTGGCTGTAGAAATCCTGTATGTTCTCACCCTTCTTTGCGGATATCCCTATTATGGGATACTTGGGGAATGCGTTCCTTATCCTCGCGAGGTTCGAGCCCCTGAGGTCTGTCTTGTTTCCCACTATCAGGACGGGTATGTTTCTCGCGTCCAGGTTCCCGAGTATCGTGATGTTGACCTGGTTTATCGGGTCTTTAGTAGAATCCAGCACCACCAAAACCATGTCCATGCTGTCCAGCCATTTTATGGACTCTATAACCCCCTTCGTGGCCTCCCTCGCCCTTTCCTTGGCAACCGCCTTCTTCAGGCCTGCCCTCACGAAGTCCTCGAAGTCTATCTTCGTGGCTATCCCTGGCGTGTCTATCAGGTTGAACGTGAGGGACTTGCCGTTGTTCTTTATCTTCACCCTCTCCTTCATCTGTATCTCCCTGGTCTCGTGGGGTATGGCAGACACTCTACCCATCTCCTCCCCGAGCCAGTCCACGCATATCCTGTTGGCTAGGGTGGTCTTACCCGAGTTCACGGGGCCGTAAAGACCTATCTTGACGTCCCTCTTCCTCCTGAACAGCGACCTTATAATCAGAACAAGCCCGTTCCTCATCCTTCTAATAACCATTACCCATCACACCTATCTCATAATTGTATAACAGATATTTAAAACTGAATTACTCCCTGACGTTATCCGGCCGTTGGATACCGGAAAGGATAGTGTATGGACCTAGGGGTGAGGTGATGAAACACACAGCCGAGACACAATAAAATTAATGATAAGTTACATTAGCTTTATCCAGCAATCTGTTCAAATAAAAAACTGCAAAATCTCTCAAAAGTAAGGTTTTAGCCATGTTCATATGATAATCAGAGCTAAATGCATTACCAAGAACTTCGGCTATGCCTACATCTTCATCAATTCGAGCTATGTCTGTTTCATGACCATATTTTCTCATTTTTTCTGGATCCATTAACACAAACTCTGAGTCTGTCGAATTCCTATAAATTATTTCAATCAAACGGCCACCTTTTAGAAAAGATTCAGGTGTATAGAATTTCCCAGACTCATCATGCTGATTGCACAAAACTACAGGGACACGATTAAATCTGATGCTATGAACTTCTCCATTTCCTTTCCAAGACAACGATAAGAATCCGTCGCTTGGCTCTCCACCAAGTTGCCATTCATCCCTAAATCTTTCATAATCTTTAAGCCATGAAAGCTCTCTGCCATCTTGCATTAACACGTTAAGGTAGTATGCCATATCTTCATCGTACCATGGCTTGACAGCATCTCTTGCATCTGCAATTAAAGAACTATCCATTCTTGTTTGTTCTGGCAATGCCATGACTGCTAGATTAACAGGTACGGTAGCAGTGACGGCTTGTTCTCTCTGAAAAATAGATTGTATAGGAAGTTCTCTCCTAACCAGTTTTTCATCCATAAAACGGTATTGATGTAAACTTTAAAAACATTATTGTTGCCAAATTTATAGTCACGCGCCTCAAACGGATTGGGTTTGATAAATGTTCAAGCCCACTCCCTGACCTTCCCCATTATCCAGTCCTTGCCTTCCTGGGGGTAGGTATCGTAGCCGTGTTCTCCTGAGAAGAGGGTGAAGAATTCCTTTGGCTCTCCGGCCAGGGAGAATGTCTTCTCTGCAATGGATATGGGGATGACCTGGTCGTCCTTTATGTGGACCATGAGGACTGGCCTGGGGGATATCCTTCCGATGTAATTGTCAGGGTCTATGGAATTCAGGTACTCTGCCGCAACTGGGTTGTCCTGCGCAGGGAACCCATACCCTGAAGTGCTGAGCAGCAGGGCGCCGGATATCCTGGGCTCTATCCCTGCGGCTATTATGGCGAACCTTCCTCCCATGCTCTCCCCTGCAACGAATATCTTGTTTCTGTCAATGTCCGGCTCTGACCAGAGGACATCGAACCCTCTCAATCCGTCATACACCATCTCCTGGTGGACAGAGCCTCTACCTGTGGAATAGAATTCGAAATCATACTCTATGGTGGGGATGTTCCCTCCTGTCTCTCCATGACCCCTCTGGTCAATGGCAAGCGTAGCGAAGCCCTGATTGTTCAAATCCTTGCCCAGGCCGTTCTGCGCGCCCTCCTTGGTGACCGTCGCTCCGGGAAGGATGAAGAAGGCCGGGTGAGGGCCGCTGCCCTTAGGATAGGTCAGCAGGGCGTGAACCAGCCTCCCGTGGCTCTGGTAGACAATCTTGTAAGTGGTGGAGTCCCCGGTCTCGTTCAAGAGGGTCTTGGTGTAATTCACCGCGGGCCTGCCTGAGAATAGCAGCATCCCGTCGGAATCCGCTCTCACCTCAGAGAGGGGGTTGCTCCAGAGGAGAACCCAAGTAACAATGCTGCTTCCAACCAGCAGCACAGCAAACAAAATCAGATACTTCTTCTCCATTCGATATTCTTGGAAGGGTTAAATAAAAATAAGATGCGTGGACCGGGATTACCGAAACCCCTTCCGGTCATTTTTGCGGAAGCGTTCTTTTCACGAACGTTTTTGGGCGTTTATCCGGCCCAAAAAGGTTCTTTCGAACCCGGATCACAGGCTTTATTCGAAGCCCGGGATTAGCCAGGACCTCTTGGAAGGCTTACCCCAATCATCTTTGGAATCATATTTTCCAAGACTGTCTGGGTCCTAACCATTAGACTATCCACGCACTGTTTTTGCCGCTCTTTTCTGTTGTTTGCGTATTTGCTCATCCGCTTTGTGGACGCGGCAGCTCCTGTAAAGCGGATTTAGACTATCCACGCATTAACCCTTTTCTGTTCCTTTGTTGTGTTGGTTTATCATTTCAAAAGCGTTAGCGGAAAACCAACACATTTTTATCTGTATTGAAATAAGCGTATTTAAAAACATAACCTTGATCCTAGATTCTTCTGGTTGCCCCCCCGCTTGCATAAGCGGTAGCTATCGTAAGCGGGGTCAGAAGTCAAAGCTTATCTTCTCAATATCCACTTCCTCGTCCTCTGACTCGCCTTCCGGCTCCTCTTCTTTTGCCTGCTCGCCTGTTTCCGCGGGTTCGGGCTCTGGCTTTTTGGTTTCCGGGGGCACTGCCTTCCCTTTTGGTATGGCCTTGCTCATGTCCTTTGCAATCCTGTCAAGCTCGGCTTCCTCGAGCTTCTTGACGGGAAGCACGCTCTCAAGCCCGATGCCCTTCTCCTCCTCTGTTCTCGGTATAAGGTGGAAGTGGGCGTGAGGGACAAGCTGGCCAGCCATCCTCCCGTTGCTCTGGACGAGCGACATGCCCTCGGTCTTCATGCTGTCCCTCTGCGCGGCTGCAACCAGCCTTATGGTTTTCATGACCTCTGCTGCATCATCGTCGGACATGTCGGTTATCCCGAGGCAATGGGCCTTGGGTATCACGAGGACGTGGCCCCTGTTCCTGGGGTTTATGTCAAGGAACGAAAGCGTCCTCTCGCTTTCATAAACCTTCTTGCAGGGAATCTCCCCTTTCACTATCTTGCAAAATATACATTCTTCCATTATATCACCTTAAACCCTTTTCAGTTAATCTTTAATATTGTTTCCTTGTTTCAAAAGCGCTTCCGGAAAAACGCTTATGGAAGGCTTCAGCCTTCTTTTGGCTTAAGCCATTCATGCCCAGCAAAGGTTTAGCCAATCCTGGGTTCGAAAGGGCTTAGTGGGACCACCCGGATACTCAGACTCTCTTTACATGTTTCTTTCGCGGACGTTTCTTCGCAGATGTCCGTGGACTCTCGTAAAGAAAGGTCCTTTGAACCGGGGTCTGAAGCTTTCCCGGAACCGTTTTCCGTGGACGCTTTTGCAAGCTCGTATGGAAAAGGGTCCTCCCAAAGCTCCAATGCTAGACCAAGCTACACCATGGTCCCATCCCGACTCGGCCATATCGTGCAATGTCGGGCAACTGATTTAAGAATGAGGGAAGGATTTATAAATGGTTTCTAAGTTCGATTTTGCTTAATATCCCGGCTTCAACAATTATAATCATGGCAAGGCTCAGGAGGGAGCTGGGGCTCTTCGAGACCACGATATACGGGATAGGCGTCATACTCGGGGCGGGGATATACGCCATAATAGGCGAGGGCGCCGGGCTCGCGGGGAACGCTGTCTGGCTCTCTTTCATCATAGCTGCAATCGTTGCCTCCTTCACAGGGCTCTCCTACGCAGAGCTCTCCTCCATGTACCCCAAGACAGCGGCAGAATACAATTACACGAGGAACGCGTTCAGGAAGGAGTGGCTGGCCTTCCTAGTCGGGTTCATAATGATAGTGGCAGGCCTCTTCTTCTCAGCGACCGTGTCCATCGGTTTTGCCGGCTACTTCTCCGCGCTTTTCGGGACGCCGATAATCCTCACTGCCATCGGCCTGATAGCCATTCTCTCCTTTGTCAATTTCATTGGCATAAAGCAGTCCTCAAGAATCAATATCATCTCGACGCTCATAGAGTTCTCCGGCCTCCTGATAATAATCATAATAGGCCTGCCGTTCATTGGCGCCGCGGGAGTCAATTACTTCGAGTCCCCGCTAGGGATGGCGGGGATAATGGGCGCGGCGGCCCTCCTGTTCTTCGCCTTCATAGGATTCGAGAACGTGGCCAACATATCAGAGGAGGCAAAAAACGCCACCAAGATAATCCCCAGGGCGCTGATGCTCTCGCTCATAATCTCGACCATCCTCTACATACTCGTTGCCATCTCCGCTGTCTCTGTCCTGGGTTGGGAAGCCCTCTCAGCGTCAGGTGCGCCCCTCGCTGACGTTGCGGTCGGCGCTATGGGACCTTCCATGTACCTGGTCCTTTCGGTGATAGCGCTCTTCGCAACGGGAAACACGGTCCTCATAATGCTCATAGCGACCTCCAGGATGATTTACGGGATAGCCAGGAACCACTCCAGCGTCCTGTCAAGAATCCACAAGAAGAGGGGGACCCCACATTTCGCGATACTCACCGTTCTCATCCTTTCCTCCCTCGCTACCCTCCTCGGCGATTTGGGGACAGTGGCCAACATGACCAATGCGGGGGTCTTCATAACGTACGTCTTCGTTAATCTCTCCCTGATAAGGATGAGGTTCACCAGGCCAAAGGAGGAGAGGCCCTTCAAAGTTCCCCTGAACATAGGGAGGCTCCCAATCCTTCCGGTCCTCGGGATTGCATCCTCGTTTGTGATGCTGCTCCAGTTCGAGCCCTTCATACTCATACTGGAAGTCTTCCTGATATCCCTGGGATACCTCTTCTTCAGGGTCTTCGTGAAGAGGTAATTATTAAAACCATATGACATATATGTATAGTTTGCGCGTTGCTCCTCGGCTTGCAGAAGGCGGGAGCCTCTCGTAAGCCGAGAAAGCCTCGGTAGCTCAGTTGGTAGAGCGGCTGCCTCGTATGACCCTTTTGGACAAGCAAGCGTCCAAAAGCCTCAACGGAAAAAACGCTTCCGCAAGGGAAAGCAGCAGGTCGGGGGTTCGACTGAACCCTTTCGCGCATGTAAACGCACGAAAGCGTTCGCGGAAAGAACGCTACAGCAAAAAAACGTGAAAGGATTCCGACAATCCCTCCCGGGGCTCTGGAACTTTTAAGCCAGGCTTCTAAAAAATTAGAATGAGGAAGACCTGTCTGGTGCTTGTCGCGATTCTTATCGTTGGCGCTTTTTCAGCAGGTCTTTTCATGGCCGGACTCTTTCCCGGTGGAATAACAGGCAACATCGTCGGGCAGCAAGCATTTGTCACCAACGTGCTTGACGGAGACACCCTGGAGATTCAGGACGGCCAGAGGGTCAGGCTTCTGGGAATAAACACCCCTGAGAAGGGGCAATCCCATTACAGCGAAGCAACCCAGACACTGAAAGGGCTTGTCCTGAACAGGAGCGTTCTGATGGAATATGACCAGAGCGACAGGGACAAGTACGGAAGGATGCTCAGGCACGTGTACGTGGATGGGGAAAACGTTGGAATGGTTCTGTTAAGGAAGGGTTATGCAAACACGTTTTTCATTTCGCCTGACCTGAAGCATATGGAAGAGTTCAAGCAGGCAGAGAAATACGCAGAGGAAAGGGGGCTTGGGATATGGAGCAGGTCGAGATATACGGATTGCATAGGAATACCGTACTTCAGATACAATGCCGATGGTGATGACAAGGAAAACCTGAACGACGAATATGTCAGTTTCATGAACACGTGCAGTTTCGCGATAAGCATGGAGGGCTGGACACTGAAGGACGAGGCCACTCATATATACGAATTCCCTGACTTCACCCTTGCTGCACAGCAGACCGTGACCTTATACACAGGCCCTGGTTCTGATTCTCTTGACGAGCTCTACTGGGGGGAGACGTGGTCTGTATGGAACAACGATGGAGACACCCTGTACATGTGGGATTCTGATGGCAGCCTGGTTCTTGCGTATGGATATTAAAACCGGCTGGCTTGCTTTGGGGCTCTCTGGTCCTGTCCTTACAGGAAACTTTATATACTATAGTATACTATAGTATGTTATGGCAACTACAATCCAGATAACGCAGAAACTGCAGAACGAGCTCATGGAGCGCAAGATGTCAGAAAGCGAGACCTATGAAGAGGTTATCTGGGACATCATTGAAGACACTATGGAAATCTCAAGTGAGACAAAGAAGGAAATAGAGAAGGCCAGGAAGGAGATAAAGGAAGGGAAGCATTACACGCTTGAGCAGGTCAGGCGGGAGATTGAAGGCTGATGTATAACATCCTCTTTTCTCTGAGCGCAAAGAAACAGCTACAGAAACTTGACAAAAAGACCCAGAAGCACATAATTGCCGTCCTTGAGAGGATAAGAATCCGCCCGGAGAGGTTCGTCAGGAAACTAATAGGAGACCCTGGATACAGGCTCCGCGTTGGTGATTACAGGGTCATAATGGACATAGACAAGGGAAACCTCCTCATACTCGTGATTAAGATAGGGCACAGGAGAAGCATATACAGAAGCTGACTTCCATATCCCTGGGCTCTCTGTTTTTAAGGCACTGAAACAAATGGAACCATGTATCTCATCTTTTTTACCATTGCACTGGTGTGCTTTGCCTTCCATACGGCAGTCCATGTGCTGGAGCATTTCAAGAGAATGTCAATGAATAAAGGCATTCACATCTCTATCGGAATCTCAATGTTCTTCGGCTGGTTCTCCTATTTCTACATATCCTTCAGCGGGTTCTCCATTGCAAACCTGGCGATTCTGAATTATGCAGGTTTGTTCATTCTTATAGCTGGCCTTTACCTCTTCTTCGTCTCGCACGCCAGGGTCCACAAGAGGATGCACAGCGGAAAGGGGAAGCTCGTCACAGACGGGATCTACAGCCGCCTCCGCCATCCGATGTATCTTGGAGAAATCCTGATGCTTCTGGGGGCACCGATATTGGGACAGAGCCTTCTTACCATTTTCCTGTCGCCGATATTCATAGTCCAGATACTCATCTGGCGATACCTTGAGGAGAAGGAACTGGTCAAGGAATTCCCTGAGTACAGGGAATACAGGAAGAGGACATTGTTTTAGGCAAAGCAAGGACTGATTCTCTGTTTTTTTAAGAACCAAGCCAAGAGATAACAATGAAAGAGGCCATGTTCTACAAGAGGCTCCCTGAAAAGAAGGTCCAGTGCTTCCTCTGTCCGAGGAGGTGCGTCATCCTTCCGGGAAAGCGGGGTTTCTGCAGGGTTAGGGAAAACCAGGGAGGAAGATTGATGTCCCTTGTATACGGCCAGCTCTGCTCCATGGCAATAGATCCCATAGAGAAGAAGCCGCTCTTCCATTTCGCGCCGGGTTCCAGATGCCTCTCTGTCTGCACCGTGGGGTGCAACCTGGACTGCCAGTTCTGTCAGAATTCCGATATTTCTCATCCCAATCTTTCCAGTCAGCCGGCTTCGCCGACTGCAAATACTCACAGTTCCCAAAACGATATTCTTGGGGAGGACGTCCCTCCAGAGGAGATTGTCAGCCATGCGGTGAGAAGCGGGGTCGGGGGGATTGCATACACTTACACGGAGCCCACCATATTCTTCGAGTATGCCCTTGACACCATGAAGCTCGCAAAGAAGAGAAACCTTTACAACGTCTGGGTTTCCAACGGATACACCAACCCCGAGCCCGCGATGCAGGCCAGCAAATATCTGCATGCGATAAACGTTGACATCAAGGGTCCCGAAAGGTTCTACAGGAAGCTCTGCAACATCCCCAATGAGAAGGCGATAAAGGATGCCCTGCTGGTGTACAGGGAGCAGAAGGTCTGGATAGAGATAACAAACCTCATGATTCCCGGCTGGAATACCGGAAGGAAGGACACAGAAACCCTCTGCAGATGGGTCGTGAAGAACCTGGGCGAGGACACACCAGTCCATTTCTCCAGGTTCCATCCTTCCTTCCGTATGATGGATGCCAAGCCAACGCCAGTCAGGACGCTGGAAGAGGCAGAGAGGATAGCGAGGGGGATTGGTCTCCGCTGGGTGTACATAGGCAATGTCTGGGGTCATGGAGGGGAATCCACCACCTGTCCGTCCTGCGGAAAGAAGCTGATATCAAGGGACGGCCTCTCGATAAGGAGGACCATCCTGAAATGCGGGTGCGGTGAAAAAGTTCCAATTGCGGGAAGGAAGTGGGCGAGGCTCTGATGCGGTTCGGCTTCACACCCTTCCTAAGTTCATTATAATGCAACTATCAGGTAGTAACACACCAAAAAGCTTATAAATGTTCGCATCATATTCTTACCATGCCCAAAGGAAACATTCAGTTCAAGGAGATGCAAATTAAACCAGCCACTTCCAGCTATCAGTCCCTCGGGGCAGAATACGGCCGTCCGGTCTATCCCATTAAATATTCGCCAAGCCTTACAAGAACAAGAAAGGATTATTACAATTCCAGAGAGGAAGCGCCAGGGGGTTCCAGGGTATCCCTTGCTTCAGAAGAATTGGCGATACAGCTCGGTATTGAAAGGGCAGGAAAGGACCCGAGGGAAGCGGCAGTATTCAGGGACCTTTTCGGAAAAAACAAGGATAGTTGGTATGCATGGCAGTGGACAGATACAGGACTGAGGATACCAAAGGGCCACAAGCCAGATAAACACGAAACAGATCCTCAAGGAAGGAAATATTTCCCAAGGATTGTTTTAATAGGTGATGCGGAGGAAGGAGAGGTCCTTGTCCCTGAAGGAAGCGGAAGGGTAGTTGTCGACTGGGATGAGACATTCGGCATACCGAGAGTAACATCTAACAGGGAAGGTGACATGAAACCTGATAATCACACGACCCATTTCTGGTTTGACCCCAGTCCGAGAAAAGACGACAGGACAGGCAGATATGACGTAGCCGTTGCCCGCGGGGGCGACTGGCGTCACGATGGACACGAGAGGTGCCTCGGCGTCGATGCGTACTACGAGCGCTGGCGTGCGGACGACAATGGCGGTGTTCGCCATGTTCAGGGTTCGCTTCCTGAAATCGAAAGAAGCTTGCAAGAATCAACCCAAAAGATTTTGAGCAAGCGCTTCTGGAAAGAATAAGAGCCGATTATAATTCGCTGCCGCCAAAAGAATTCCAGGAAAAATACGATTTATAAGAAGCCTTCTCCAATATTTCATAGTCTTGGCCAGAGCCGGCTATATAGTAAAATATATGGCCGGCGAACCCTGAACTACATGCCTATTCATAGAAGAAGCCTTACGAGCTGATGACATGAAATACAGCGGCAACAGACAGTAGCCCTTTAACATTCATGCGGCGAAACCTGAAGCCGCAGTGTGATTTTGGTGAACAGGCTACCTGAACACCGTTGCCCGCAGGAGCAACTGGCATCACGATGAACATAGCGGCTTCGCTATCATAAACGAGAGGTGCCTCAACGTCAATGCGAACTACGAGCGCTGGAATGCGAAATCGTTCCCAAAACGACGCAAACGACAATGACGGTGTTCGCCAATAGCTCAGACTGGCCAGGACTTTTTATGAAAACACACAAGAACCTGTATGATAAATTATGTTCATACGAAAACCTATACGACGCTTTTAGGAAGGCAAGAAAGGGCAAGGGAAGCAGAGAGTATGTAAAAGAATTCGAGTCACGCCTTGAAAGCAACCTCATGCAGCTGAAGAGGGAGCTGGAAACCCTGACATATGTTCCAAAGCCCCTGAAGACGTTTGTGATAAGGGACCCTAAGACCAGGGTAATAGCCGCTTCGTGTTTCAGGGACAGGATAGTCCACCACGCCTTGTGCAACATTATAGAGCCGATGTTTGACAGGACGTTCATCCACGACTCGTATGCGAGCAGGAAGGGTAAGGGCACGCACAGAGCCATTGAGAGGTTTGACCGCTTCAAGAGGAAAGTGACGCAGAACGGCAGGAGATTGGATAATGCAAGGGACAGCAATATGGTAGTTGGCTATGTGCTGAAGGCGGACATAAGGCATTATTTCGCTTCTGTTGACCATAGGGTAATGATGGCAACAATAAGAAAGAGGATTGGGGACAGGAAAGTCCTGTGGCTGACAGGAAGAATACTGGCAAACCACAATCCAAGAACACCCAACAAGGGGATGCCGATAGGAAATCTGACAAGCCAGATATTCGCCAACATATACCTGAATGGGTTTGATTGTTTCGTGAAGCACGAGCTAAAGGCAAGACATTACATAAGATACCTGGATGATTTCGTGATTTTTGACAGAAGCATGGAGAGATTGATTGAATATAAAGAGAATATAAAGCGGTTCCTAAAAACCATAAGACTGGAGCTTCATCCTGAAAAATCCAACATAATCCCCCTTCACAAGGGCATCAATTTTCTCGGATTTAGGGTTTTCTATCATCACAAGCTCCTGAAAAAAAGCAACATGAAGCTGTTCAGAAAGAGGATGTCTGAACTGGAGGAATCATGCAGAAACGGAGAGATTTCAGAGCGCGTTTTGCGGGAGAAGATTAACGGCTGGATGGAATATGCAAGATACGGGAATACGCATAAGTTAAGATTGGGACTGATAAAGAATCTGATCTTAACTAATCTTTAAATATATCTGAGTCAAGGTGTTTCTATGGCAAAGCCAATGAAGGAGCAGGTCGAGAAAAGAGTGAAGGATGGCTGGATAAGGACGGTCATGGCCATAGAGGTCCTTGCTGTTTCAAAGGATGCGGCAAAGGAGGCCCTCGAGAAGCACGTGAAAAGGATGGAAAGGGAGGATGGAACGCTGGTCTCATTCAAGGATTTCAAGAAGGCAGAGGAAATGCTGAACCCCTTCCCCAACGTGCCGAAGGCATATTCATACGTGGTGGAGATGGAGGTCTTTGCAGTCAATTTCGACAGGCTGGTCTCCCTGGTGATAAACTACGCGCCCTCGAGCGTGGAGATAATAAGCCCCGAAAAGATAAGCATGGACATGGGAGAGGGCCAGGGAATCGTCAACACGGTTTCTGAGATGATTCACAAGTTCGCTTCTGTAGGCCTTGGTGGAATAATGGTAGAGGGAAAGGAAGAGGATTAGACTATTATCCTCACGTCGCCTGCAACTATCTTGTTATCGTAAGCGAAGAGCGGGTTTATGTCTAACTCTTTTATACCCGGTTTCTTCATGACGAGCTCAGAGACCTTCAGAAGGACGTTCTCTATGCCCTTTATGTTCGCGGGTTTCTTTCCCCTGATACCCTCGAGGATTTTGTAGCCCCTTATCTCACTTATCATCTCTTTGGCGTCCTTCCTCTTTAATGGGGCGAGCCTGAAGGAGACGTCCTTGAGGACCTCAACGAAGATTCCTCCGAGGCCGAACATTATGACAGGCCCGAACTGGGGGTCCTTCTTCAAGCCAACGATGAGTTCTGTCCCTTCTGGTATCATTTTGAAGACGTCCACCCCGTTTATTTTGGCCTTCCTGTCATATTTCTTCGCGTTCCTGATTATGCTGCGGAAACCCCTCCTGACCTCTTCCTCGTCTTCCAGGTTGACTAGAATCCCTCCCGCGTCTGTCTTGTGGATGATGTCAGGGCTGGATACCTTGAGGACGACGGGGTAGCCGAGCTTCCTCGCGCACAGGACCGCCTGGTTCTCGTTCCTTGCGGGAAGCCTCTTCGGGAAGGGTATCCCGAACTTTTTCAGGAGGGCTTCTGTCTTCTCCTGCGAGAGTTTCGCCATGTTATAGTATTTGAATCGGGGATAATAAATAACACAACCAGATAGCAATTGGTTATCTGACAGATTCTGCAAGCTTCCTCGCTGACCTGTCGTAAGTCTTCTCAGCATCCTTGGGGAAGAGGCAGCCGGGAATCTCTCCCCTCTCCCTGTGGTGGCGGACGCACTCACAGCAGACTCCCTTCCTCTCGCATCCGGGATATGTGCAGGTGCATCCCTTGAGGTTCTCCTCCCTGTTAGGGCAGTCCATGGATATTATTTATTACAGGACAATAAAATAGTAACATGGCCGAGAAAGCCGCAGGGTCTGCAAAAGCCAGCAGGTTCAGAGGTTTGAAGATAGAGTTCCACAAGCTGATGTGGGGCCTGATATTCGCGAACGTCATCGTCTTCCTCCTGGTCTTCTCCATGCCAGAGGCCATGCAGGCCTGGGTCTTCGAAACGTTCTCTTTTTCAGGCCCGCAGGCACTGGAGGTTTGGAGGTGGTTCACCTCGCTCTTCCTGCACGTCAGCGCTTCCCACCTCTTCTTCAACATGCTGGGTCTCTACTTCTTCGGAAAGGCCCTTGAGGATGACATGTCACCAGGGTGGTTCGGTGCCGCGTATCTGGTCTCCGGCCTGATAGGAAGCTTCGCTTACATGTTCACCAGCGCGATGCCCGTCGTGGGAGCCTCAGGATGCGTGTTCGGTGTGATGGGTGCGGCCATGTTCATCAACCCCATAAAGAGGATACATCTCTACATCTTTCCCCTGCCGCTCGGCATCGTCGCGATATTGTTCGTGATATTCGAGTCAATGGCCGTATTCTTCCAGCCAGAGGCGTTCGCGGAGGTAACGAGCGGCGTCGCCAACGTGGCTCACATAGGAGGCGTGATAACGGGAACGATGTTCGCCTTCTTCTACTCCCCCAAGAGGGCTGTCAAGGGCTTCTTCGTCCTGGGATTCCTTCTTCTCCTGCTGGTTATACTCTCCCCGCTGTTCGCCCTGCTAGCCACCTTTGCAGGGTTCATCCTCCAGGCAATAGACCTCATCGTTGGATTCATCCTCTACGGGATAGCAAGCCTTCTCTCCTTCATCTGGTTGTGAGACAAAATGAGTCTTCATAACTTTCAGGGCTTCATCTGAGAATCTTCTGGAAGTCTGCTCTTATTCTTTCTATGTCATCCTTACCTGTCCTGTCAATCAAAAGCCTTGCGCCTATCATGAAGTCTTCTGTTTTCGCAATCATTCTGACACAAGAATCTCTTGTTGCATTCTGTTTTTGCTCGGATTCGACGTAATACTGCTTGTCTATCCTATTCCTTTTTGCAGATGATATCAATCCATACAATTCCCGTGTCCTAAAAAGCTCTTTCAGCAGAACAATTGATGCAGAATGATTCTCGGATTTTATTCCTGCCTTATACAGAAGGGCCAGAAGACAGTTGTACATGGCGTAATAGGCCTCTGTCACAGAGTTTTCATAAAGCTCGTTCTGCAGAAGGATTTTTGCCGACTTCATACAGTTGTCAGCCTTCCTCATGTAAGATTCCTTTATTTCTTCAGAAGGCTCTGCAAGTCCCAGTTTCCCTTCCCTGTAGAGCTTATTCAAAAAACCTGCTTTTTTCATAAAAATCCTCTATACCGTTTAGGATAACATGATTCTTGATTATTTCCTTTATCAGCAGCGAATCCACATCAAACCTTCCAACCTTTGCCCTGATTTGTGAATTAGTCCTCTCCACATCATCCTTAATCTTGCTGTCTTCAGTATCGATATAGATGTCTATATCGCTGTCTGGTTTTGCTGAAAACCTGGCATAGCTGCCGAAAAGCACAGCCATTCTTCCGCGGGCATTTTTCAGCACATCATCAAGTATTACACCCAGCTTCGGATAGCTTCTAATAAGCTTAGCCAGCTTATATCTCTCTGCAGAGTAGACATAGTTCCTTGCCTGCAGGTTGCCCTTGATGAAAAAGACCTTGTTTTTGCCCTCCATGGTGTAATCAATCACGTTTTCCTTCAAGAGCATGTTTATCCTCCTCAAGAGAGTGGAATGAGATTCGTTCAGCTTCCTTGCCATCTCCCTTAGGTGTGTCCTTTCCCTTATAAGGGCAAGAATTATTTCCATGTCCATATTGGTTTTATTTTGAACCATATGTATCATTTATGAACCATTATTTAAAAAGCTTTGCTCTCCTTCATCTGGCTGTGAGCCAAAGCTTATAAGCTTTTCTTCTATTGATAATTAGTGATGACATGAGCGGCACATATGATGATGTAACAGAGTATTTGAGGCCCTTGGAAGAAGGAAAATTCAGCGCTCAAGCCATCGGGTTAGCACTTGAGCTATGCAATGACCATTCCAGGGTTCGCTCTGCCGTGGCTACCGGTTATAGAAAATTGGCAGAGACAGAAGAAAATCCTGTGTTAAAGGAGCAGTATATTGAGGCAGCAGAGTTCCTTGAAAAAGATGAATCACTCTACCTTAAAGAATTCTCCTGTTTCGTCTAGCTTTCAGCCAGAAGCTATTTATCGCATCGTGACCAATATTAACCATGCGGAAGCATCTCAGGAAGGTTCGAAAAACGAAGGTTACCAGGGACGAATTAGTGGGCGATGTTATATTCCTAGCGGTCTCGGCACTGGTTTCCTTCATGGCGGTGCTGTTCTTTGACCTCCACCACGGGTTCTATGACTGGCCGCTGGAGATTGTTTTCATATTCGATTCCCCGATGCCATACCTGATGTTCGTTGGACTGGGAACGATTATCGGCTTCCTCATCCTGAAGCTGCTGGTCTATGGCCTGAAGGAGGAGGGGCTGTAACCCTCTTCGCAGTAGAACACAAGAAGTTGATTGCCCTGACCGTTATGGGTTGTGGTATTCTGTTAACTTTATAAGGAATCTCTGGCAAATATAATTAATATGGTTAGCAAAGGGCTCAAAGGCGTGTCACCTCTTGTTGCGGTGATTTTTCTCATAGGCGTAACCCTTATAATAGCGGGTTTTCTTGCGAACTGGGCAACCCAGTTCACCACGAGCCAGATATCAAAAACACAATACTGCCTCGATGCTTCTGTAATCATACAGGGAGCGACCTACTCATCCACTGACAACCAGCTTAACCTCTACGTGGACAACAGCGGTGAGTCAGACCTAACGTTCTACACGCTGCTCGAGTATGACAACGGGACGATAACGAGGGACGATACCGAATACAGCGTTGCCGGCGGGGGCTTCGAGACCTTCACCATAGACAATGTCTGGAGCACGCTGAAGGAAGTGACGATAAAGTCAAGGGAATGCCAGGGCGTCCAGGACTTTGTTGGAAGCAGATGGATAACCGGCCTCTGAGCCCTGTGGTATTTTTTAACCCAAGACATTTATATTAATACATGCTAGAGAAAGTCCTCCCCCACACATACCTCGAAAAGATAGAGGGGATGCTTGTTTATTCCGGAAGCAAGAAACAACCTGAGAGCTTTATCGAGAAGGCGGTCCTTGTTTCCCTTGCTGCCGGCCTCGGTGCTGCCCTGCTCTTCAATTCAATGTTCCTAATGGCCTTCGGTGCCGCGTTCATATTCGTGTTCCTGATGATGCACGGATTCCTGATACTTGCGGTTGAGAAGAGGAGCCATTTCGTGGAGAGCATACTCCCTGATGCCCTGCAGCTCATGGCAGCGAACATAAAGTCGGGGTTCATACCCAGCAGGGCGATGCTCCTGTCCGCGAGGAAGGAGTTCGGTCCGCTGTCCGACGCAATCAAGCAGGCGGGCAAGGAGATGATGACAGGGAAGTCCCTGCAGGAGGCGCTGTCAACGATACCGAAGACAATCAAATCCACTGTCCTGGACAACACGATATCCCTCATAATAAGGGGGGTCCGTTCCGGCGGGCAGCTCGTCTCCCTGTTTGAGGAGACGGCAACGGACATCAGGAGGAAGGAATCAATCAAGAAGGAGGTCAAGGCCAACATCCTGATGTATGGCATATTCATAGGATTCGCGGGATGCGTCGGAGCGCCGGCGCTCTATGCCCTGTCCAGCTACCTGGTTACCACCATATCAAGGCTCGGGGCGGTCGCGCAGGTCCCTGCCGAATTCCAGTCCCGCCTCCCGCTGATGAAGTTCGGCCAGATAGACATATCAGCCGACTTTTTGTTCTGGTTCTCCATTGCAGCCATAGTGATAACGACACTCTTCGGGGGCCTGATAATAGGCATAATAGATTCGGGAAAGGAGAAGTCGGGGATTAAATACATGCCGATCATGATGCTGATCGGCCTGGCAGTCTTCCTGGTGGGAAGGATTGTGGTGACCTCCATGTTCGGGACGTTGATACCCGAATAGGGCTGCAAAGCGGATTTTATAAGCAACCTCTGACAATTATAAAGCGATGTCCATGAAAGCACAGTCTGCAATGGAATATCTAATGACATATGGATGGGCAATTCTGATCGTGATAATAGTGGCGGCAGCGCTCTATGCGCTGGGAATATTCAACCCGGCCACTTACACGGGAAGGATACCGACAGGGTTCACAA
>Ga0307419_10000192_pt1 | contig 28097 bp, 21 predicted proteins | sample SalMarWE160230MG_2_FD_202512 | JGI IMG/M metagenome (GOLD analysis project Ga0307419, IMG submission 202512) | Salt marsh sediment microbial communities from the Plum Island Ecosystem LTER, Massachusetts, United States - WE1602-30 | ecosystem: Environmental > Aquatic > Marine > Intertidal zone... | reverse complement strand
TCTGCGCGGTGCGCAGCAGGCGCCCCAGCAGCGACATCTTCTGCTCCACGGTGACCGCGCGCACCGGCGTCCGGTGGGTGGGCTCCGGCACCGGCTCGGGCATGTGGGCCGCCGCGACCAGAAACGCCTCGAGCGTCGTCTCGAGGGGCGGCAGCACGATCCCGGGCGAAGGTCGCGGCTCCAGGTAGCCGCGCGCGAAATGCCGGCTCCGGTCCGCCTCGGCGGCGGACAGCACGCGCGCCACCTCCAGGAAGTGTTCGTACTCCAGCAGGCGCTTCACGAGGTCCGCGCGCGGGTCGTCCTCCCACTCGGGCGTCTCGTTCCGGGGCAAGAGGAGCTGCGCCTTGATTCGCACCAGCGTGGACGCCATCTCGAGGAACTCGCCGGCCCGATCGAGCTCCAGCTTCTCCAACCCCGCGTCGAGGGCGGCCTGGAACTGGCTCGTGATCCTGGCGATCGGGATGTCGAAGATGTCGATGTCCTGGACGCGGATCAGGTGCAGGAGGAGGTCGAGGGGCCCCCGGAAGCGCTCCAGCTCCACCATGAACGGCTCGGGCGCCAGGAAGGAAGCGGGACGGGCCGTGATCGCCATCGGGCTCACCTCAGCTCAGCGCGTAAGCCAGCGCCATGGCCGCGTGGTTCAGCCAGCCGATCGGCCACAACAGGATTCCGATGACGTTCGGGAAGCCGGGCAGCAGGCCAGGCAGGACCAGCAGGCCGATGAGAATGAACAGCCCGTACCGGCCCAGCTCCCGGTAGCGTGCCCCGAGCCGGGCCGGCAGCAGGTGGTAGAGGACGTGCGAACCGTCCAGCGGCGGTATGGGGATGAGGTTGAACACCGCCAGGATGAGGTTGATGAACACCCCGAACTCCGCCATGCGCTGCAGATTCCCGAGCATGGAGGCGGACCGTCCCAGGGGCCCGCCCGTCCACGCCACCACGTGGGAGAGGACGGCGAACACGAGGACGAACGCGAGCACGAGGGCGAAGTTCACGGCGATGCCCGCCAGGGAGACGATGATGTCCCCCTTTCGGTAGTCCTTGAAGTTGCGCGTGTTGATCGGGACGGGCTTGGCCCAGCCGAACAGAAAGCCCGCGTGCGTGAGCAGCAAGAAGGCCGGCACCACGATGCTGCCCCACAGGTCGATGTGCGGGATCGGGTTGAGGGTGAGCCGGCCGAGCATGGCCGGGGTGTGGTCCCCCTGCCATACGGCGGCGCGCGCGTGCGCCCACTCGTGCAGCACCACCGAGAGGAGCAGCACCGGCAAGATCAGGATCAGCGTGCTGATGGCGTTCATCCCGTCCCCACACCCGGACCGCGCACCCACCTTGATCGCACGCGACCGCTCGTCTATCTTTTCAGGCTCGATTCACGACCCTGAGAACACCGGAGTCGACACACCGTGCCCAACATCAAGAGTGCCAAGAAGCGCCTGCGTCAATCGGAGAAGCGCCGCGTCCGCAACAAGTCCACGCGTTCGCGCATCCGCACCCGCATCCGCCAGCTGCTCGCCACTACTTCGGCCGACGAGGCCGAGGCGCAGCTCCCCGACCTGTACGCGCTGCTGGATCGAGCGGCGGCCCGCCACGTGCTCCATGCCAACACCGCCGCCCGGCAGAAGGCCCGGATGGCACGTCACCTGGAGTCGCTCAAGGCCTGACGGCCGCCGGCGCGGGCCCGTCAGGCCGCGCCGTCTCCCTCCCGCTCGTCCTCCTCTTCGTCCTCTCCCTCCTCGCCCTCGTCGAGGACCAGGGAGAGCGTGTTCAGCGAGTCGGCGTCATCCAGCGACAGCGACTCGAGGAAGTCCAGCTCGTCCTCGAAGCCGCTTCCCTCCGCCTCGCCCTCCTCGGCTCCCGCGGCGGTCCCTCCGCTCAGGAACGCCAGGACGTCATCCTCCTTGGACGCCCCCTCGTCGGGTCGGCTCCCTTCGGCTTCCGTCCCGGCCGTCGCCGGCGCGGTCGCCTCGGACACCGTGGGCTCGGGCATGCGGCCGGCGCGCCAGTGAGCGAACGCCCTCGACGCCACAGGGCGGTCCCCGCCATCGTCGGCGTCCTCGGGTGCGGTCTCCGATTCGCCCCCGCCGGCGACCACCTCGCGCGCTCCGCCCGTCGCCTCGGCCCGGCCACCCGTCGCCGGCTCGCTCGCCACGGCGGCGGTCCCCGTACCGGCCGCCTCCGGGGCGGGGGCCGAGCCGGGAGCCGGCGCGTCCAGCTCGCCCAGCACCTCCTCGAGCCGCTCCACGGCCTGCTGCTCCTCGTCGAGCCGGCCTTCGAGCTCGCCGAGCGCGCCCCGGTGCTCACCGCTGCGCGCCTCCCACTCCTCCTCGGAGTACTCGCCCACGGAGTGACGGAGCTCGGCCTCCTCCAGGCGGGCGGCGGCCTCGTCGCGCTCCCGCTCGAGCTCCTCCATGCGCGCTCGCCGGGCGCCGAGGCTCTCCTCGAGACCCTCGCGGTGCTTGTCCAGGTCGGACTCCACGCCCGCGAGACGCTCCAGGTAGTCCTCGCGCACGCGCTCGTAGACCTCCGGCCGCACGTCCCCGGCCCGCTGCTCCAGGTTGCCGAGCCACTCACGGAAGGTGCTCCGGCGCTCCAGGAGCCCGGAGATCTCGTCCGGAATCGTGGGCACGGTCGTCCTCTCCTCGTCCTCCATCGGGTCCTCCACCACGTGGGTGCGGCTCTCCGCTCTACCGGCTCGAAGCTGCGGTCGTCGGGTCGCGCCGCTCAGCGGCGCGCGGCCTTCTCGTCGAGGCGGTAGCGCTCCTCCCCGGCCACGTACGTCGCGTGCACGCGCCCCCTCAGCTCCCTCCCGGCGAAGGGAGTGTTGTGGCTTCGGGAGAGGAAGGCGGACGGCTCCACGGTCCACGCCTCGTCCGGGTCGAAGAGGACGATGTCCGCGCGGCCGCCCGGCCGCAACGTGCCCCCCTCCAGCCCCATGATCCGCGCGGGGGCACAGGACAGGCGCTCCACCAGCCCGGTCAGCGTGAGATGGCCGGGCTCGACGAGCTCCGACATCGTGACGCCGAGGGCCGTTTCGAGCCCCACGGCTCCGAAGGGCGCGTCGTCGAACTCCCGCTCCTTCTCCTCGTAGTGGTGCGGTGCGTGATCGGTGGCGATCACGTCGATCACGCCGTCCACCAGCGCCTGTCGGACCGCCTGGCGGTCCTCCTCGGTGCGTAGCGGCGGGTTCACCTTGGCCTCGGTCCGATAGCCGCGCACCGCCTCCTCGGTGAGAGCCAGGTGGTGCGGCGTCACCTCCGAGGTCACCCCGAGGCCCCGCTCTCGCGCCAGGCGGAGCTGCTCGACCGTCTGCCGGGCCGAGACGTGGCACACATGCAGGTGCCCGCCGGTGAGCTCGGCGAGCTGGATGTCGCGCGCCACCATGGCCGCCTCGGCGGCGTTGGGCTGGCCGCGTAGACCGAGGGCCGTCGACACCTTGCCCTCGTTCATGACGCCGAAGCCGGCCAGCTCCCGGACCTCGGAGTGCTGGAGGACCGGGATTCCGAACGTCTGCGTGTACTCCAGGAGGCGGCGCAGCAGCCCCGCGTTCCACACCGGGTGGCCATCGTCCGAGACCGCCACGGCGCCCGCCGCGACCATCTCGCCCACCTCGGTCATGTGCTCGCCCCGGAGGCCCACCGAGGCGGCCCCGATCGGCAGGACGCGCGCCCCGCCCGCGCGCTCGCCCTCGGCCCGGACGAAGCCGACCGCGGCGGGGTCGTCGATGGGAGGGTCCGTGTTGGGCATGGCCCACACGGTGGTGAACCCACCCGCGGCCGCCGCTCGCGCTCCGGTCCGAATCGTCTCCTTGTGCTCGCCGCCCGGCTCGCGGAAGTGCACGTGGAGGTCGATGAAGCCGGGCGCCACGACGAGCCCGGAGACGTCGACCACCTCCGCCTCCTCGGGCCCCTCGATCCGGCCCCCCGCCGCCTCGACCCGTCCGTCGCACACCAGGACGTCTCCGCTCTCATCCAGCTCCCTGGAGGGATCGAGCAGTCGGCCACCGCGGAGGAGGAGAGGCCTGCCGCCGGCGGCGCCCGCCGGACGAGGGCCCGGGCTCACGCCTCCCCCTGCTTGGCGGCCTCGGCCGCGTCGGGGCGACCTCCCGCCAGGAGATAGAGCACGGCCATGCGCACGGCCACGCCGTTCGTGACCTGCGGGAGGATCACCGAGCGGGGCCCGTCGGCCACGTCCGAGTCGATCTCCACGCCGCGGTTCATGGGACCCGGGTGAAGGACGACCAGGTCGTCCGCCGCACCCCGGAGCCGCTCGGCGCTGATCCCGAACACCCGGTTGTATTCCCGCACCGAGGGAATGAACCCCGCTTTCATGCGCTCGAGCTGCAGGCGGAGGACGTAGAGCGCGTCGGACCACTCGATGGCCTCCTCCACGCTCCCGAACACGTGCACACCCAGCTCCTCGATTCCGAGCGGGATGAGGGTCCTCGGCCCGCACACGGCCACCTCGGCACCGACCTTCAGGAGGCCCCATATGTTCGAGCGCGCCACCCTGGAATGGAGAATGTCGCCCACGATGCAGACCCGCAGCCCCTCCAGCCGTCCGAAGCGATCCCGCAGGGTGAGAAGGTCCAGGAGCCCCTGCGTGGGATGCTCGTGCTGCCCATCTCCGCCGTTGATGACGTTGGAGGGGATCCGGTCGGCCAGGAAGCGGGCCGCCCCGGAGGAGCCGTGCCGCATCACCACCATGTCGATGCGCATGGCCTCCAGCGTCCGGGCGGTGTCCACCAGCGTCTCCCCCTTCTGCACCGAGGAGCCGGTGGCCGAGATGTTGACCGTGTCGGCGGACAGCCGCTTCTCGGCGAACTCGAAGGAGATCCGGGTGCGGGTAGAGGGCTCGAAGAAGAGGTTGACGATGGTCTTGCCGCGCAGGACCGGGACCTTCTTGATGCGGCGTTCGCTGATCTCCTTGAAAGGTTCGGCCGTGTCCAGGATCGTCCGAATCTGGTCGCCGGTGAGGTCTTCGAGCCCCACCAGGTCCTTGCCGAGCCCCGCGCCCGGCCGGCCGCCGTCCGTCACCCGTGCTCCGCGGTGTCGACCAGACGGACGCCGAGGTCGCCGTCCAGGTCCGGCACCCGCACGGCCACCTGGCGGCCCGGCGGGACCGAGAGCCGGCGCCCCACGTAGTCCGGCTGGATCGGCAGCTCGCGGCCGCCCCGATCCACGAGCACGCACAGCTCGATGCGCCGCGGTCGCCCGAAGTCCGCCAGCTCGTCCAGCGCCGCCCGCACGGTGCGGCCCGTGAACAGCACGTCGTCCACGAGCACCACGCGCCGCCCCGTGATCTCGCCGGGGAGCTCGGTCGGGCCGATGACCGGACGAGGCCCCACCTGCTCGAAGTCGTCGCGGTAGAGCGTGATGTCGAGGGAGCCGGTGTCCACGGGCCCGAGGGAGGCCTCCAGGTGCTCGGCGATACGATCGGCGAGCTCGACCCCGCGGCGACGAATGCCGACCACCACCAGGTCGGCCGGGTCCTCTGTACGATCGGCGATGAGTCCGGCCAGCTCGCGGAGGGTCGCCTCCACGGCCTCGCGGTCCATCACGGTCTCTCCGCTGCCCGTCGTCCCGGGCATGTGCCTCCGTGCTCGCGGCGTGGGCGCCCCGCCCCGGCGGGCAGGGTCCGGTGCGCGCGTCGGTCGGTCGGTCGTCGGCTCCGGCGCTGGCCGGAGTATACTGGAAGGCATGCGGCCGATCAACGGCCGGCGCCGCGGACTTTACAGCCTCCCGCGCCGTCTCTACGTTGCGCCGGCCCGCCACGGGCCCCGCGCCGGAATCCGCCTCCGTGGCGGGTCCGCGGCCCGGATCCCGCGCCCCGCCGCGGCCCCGGCATGCGGTGCCCGACGAACCACAGGGAGGTGCCTCTGGTCTCGCAGCTGCTTCGCCGCAAGCCGATCCCCAAGCACGCCTCGGATGCGCTCGACACGAGGCTGAAGCGCACCCTCGGCAAGTGGCAGCTCACGGCGCTCGGCGTGGGCGCCATCATCGGAGCGGGGATCTTCTCGGCCGCCGGCACCGCGGTCGCGGGAGGGGCCGACCACGTGGGCGCCGGCCCGGCCCTCGTCCTCTCCTACATCGGCGTGGCCGTCGCCTGCGGCTTCGCCGCGCTGTGCTATGCCGAGTTCGCGGCCATGATCCCCGAGTCGGGGAGCGCCTACACGTACGCCTACTCCACTCTGGGCGAGATCGTGGCGTGGATCATCGGGTGGGACCTCATCATCGAGTACGCGGTGGGCAACATCGCCGTGGCCGTGAGCTGGTCGGGCTACTTCCAGCAGCTCCTGCGCGGGTTCGGCCTGGCCCTGCCGGAGTGGATGGCCACCGACCCGATCACGGCCACCAAGGCGGCGCACACGGTCGCGCAGGCCACCCGGGCCGACACGCTCTCGTCGGTCGCCCCCCACATCGTGCGGGCCGCGCAGTCGCTTTCCGAGGCGCCACACGTCCTGGGAATTCCGATCGTGGTGAACGTACCGGCCGTGGTGATCGTGGCGCTCATCACCTGGATCCTGGTCGTCGGCATCCGGGAGAGCTCGTGGCTCAACGTGGTGATGGTGGTCATCAAGCTCCTCATCCTGGGCTTCTTCATCGTGGCGGGACTCCGCTACGTGCGCCCCGCGAACTGGACGCCCTTCGCCCCGAACGGGCTAAAGGGAATCTGGACCGGCGCGGCGCTGATCTTTTTCGCCTACATCGGCTTCGATGCCGTCTCGACCGCCGCCGAGGAGACGAAGGAGCCCCAGAAGGACATGCCGTTCGCGATGATCGCCTCCCTGATCATCACCTCCATCCTCTACATCGCGGTGACGCTGGTGCTCACGGGCCTGGTCCCGTGGAACCACCTGGGGACCGCCGAACCGCTGGCCACGGCGTTCAGCGAGCGCGGCCTCAACATGGCCGCCGGCATCATCGCCGTCGGTGCGCTCACGGCCACCACCTCGGTGCTGCTCGTGTTCCAGCTCGGACAGCCGCGCATCCTGTTCTCGATGGCCCGGGACGGCCTCCTGCCGCCCGTGGTGGCCAAGGTCCACCCCAGGCACCGCACCCCCCACGTCGCCACGATCATGACCGGCGTGTTCGTCGCCTTCTTCGCGGCCTTCATGCCGATCGCGGAGATCATCGAGCTCACGAACATCGGGACGCTGTTCGCCTTCGTGCTGGTGGCGATCGGGATCATCGTGCTCCGACGCCTGGAGCCAGACCGGGAGCGGCCGTTCCGCACGCCGCTCGTCCCGGTCGTGCCGGCCATCGCGATCCTCGCCTGCCTGGGGCTGATGCTCGGACTCCCGGTCCTCACCTGGATCCGCTTCGGCCTCTGGCTGCTGGTCGGCCTCGCCTTCTACTGGTTCTACGGTCGCCGCCACTCGGTCCTGCGGAGAGGGGGACGGGAGGCGGCCGGCGCGCCGGGAAGCCGCTAGGCCCGCCGGGCCGGAGGCCGGGGCGCGTGTCGTCGTCCGGGGCACACCGCCTCGACGCCGCGTGCCGCCGGGCCCGCGCGTCCCGGGGAACGGCGTGAGGGGGCATCGCGCATGAACGGCTCGCCCGACTACGACCTCGAAGCGGTCAGGAACCGCATCCCGCTCCTCGGCCACCGGATCCTCCTCAACGCCTGCTCCCACTCCCCCGCGGCCGTCCCCACCCGTGCGGCCGCCGAGGCCTACCTGGACTCGTGGGAGCGGCGAGGAATGGACTGGGACCGGTGGATGGAGGCGGTCGAGCTCGCCCGCGACGCCTTCGCGCGCCTGGTGGGCGGCCAGCCGGAAGATGTGGCGGTGGCCACCTCCGTCTCGCAGGCCACGTCGAGCGTGGCCAGCGGCCTCGACTGGTCGGGCGAGCGACGCCGCGTCGTGGTGAGCGGCGCCGAGTTTCCGACGGTAGCCCATGCCTGGCGAGCCCAGGTCCGTTTCGGCGCCGAGATCGCGCCCGTTCCGGTCCGGGACGGGGTCGTGGCGCTGGAGGACTACGAGGCGGCCATCGACGAGCGCACGCTGGTGGTCTCGGCGTGCCACGGCTACTACCAGACCGGCTTCCGCCAGGACGTCGGGGCGATCGCCCGGCTGGCGCACTCTCGGGGAGCGCTCCTCTACGTCGACGCCTACCAGACGCTGGGCACGACTCCGTTCGACGGGCCCTCCAGCGGCGCCGACTTCGTGGCGTCCGGGTGCCTGAAGTACCTCATGGGGATTCCGGGAATCGCGTTCCTGTGGGTGAGGCCCGGTCTGGCCCATCGGCTGCGACCCGCGATCACGGGGTGGTTCGGTCGCGAGGAGCCGTTCGCGTTCGATGCCGGTCGGCTGGACTGGGCGCCGGGCGCGCGCCGCCTGGACCTCGGAACGCCGCCGATCCTTGAGGCGTACGTGGCGCGCGCCGGGATCGAGTGGCTGCTCGAGGTCGGCCTCGAGGCGATCGGGGCGTGGACGCGCGCGCTCGGGGCCCGGCTCGTCGAGGGCGGCCGGGAGCGCGGCCTGCGGCTCCTCGGGAGCTCCGACCCCGACCGCAAGGCGCCCTCCACGGCCTTCGCGTGCGACGACGGTCACGCGGTGGAGATCGCGCTTCGCGGGCGCGGGATCCTGGCCTCGGCGCGCGGTCCGGCCATCCGGCTGGCGCCCCACTTCTATTCGACCCTCGAGGAGGTGGACCTCGGCCTCGATGCGCTGGCGGAGGTGCTGGAGGCCGACCCGGCGTGAGCGGGCCGGCGCGCGAGACCTTCGCCAGCCGGCTCGGGATGCTGGCCACCATGATCGGCGTGGCCGTCGGGCTCGGAAACGTCTGGCGCTTCCCCTACATGGTGGGTCGCCACGGCGGGGCGGCCTTCGTGCTCCTCTACCTGCTGCTGGCGGCCTGCGTGGGCGTCCCGGGCGTCATGGCCGAGTGGTCCCTGGGCCGAGCCACCCGACGCGGCCCGCTCGGGGCGTTCGAGCAGGCGGGACTGCCCGGCGGGCGCCTGGTGGGCTGGCTCCTCTTCCTGGTCGTCCTCACCGCGCTCGGCTACTACACCAACGCGATCGGCTGGGTGGCGTGCTACGCGCTGGGCCAGCTCCTCGTCCCTCTGGGCCGGCCCCTGGACCCCTCCTCCATTCTGCCCCCGGAGACGGGCTTCTCGGGCCGGGCATTCGCGCTCCAGGTCCTGTTCACCGCGGTTCTGCTCCTGGCCCAGGGAGCCGTGATTCGCAAGGGACTGCGTGCCGGAATCGAAAAGGCGAGTCGCGTGCTCACCCCGCTCGTCTTCGTGTCGCTCGTGGTCCTCCTCGTCCGGTCCCTGACCCTGCCGGGAGCGGGAGCCGGGCTCAGGTGGTACCTCGCCTTCCATCCGGCGGACGTGACGCCGTCGGTCGTGGTGGCGGCCCTGGGGCAGGTCGTCTTCTCCCTGGCCCTGGGCGGCACCATGATGGTCGTATACGGCTCCTACCTGGGCGAGCGGGAGCCGATCAAGGCCGACGCCGCGCTCACGGTGCTCGGCGACACGGCCGCCGGGTTCCTGGCCGGCCTGGCCATCTTCCCGGCCGTGTTCGCGCTCGGTCTCCGGCCCGGGAGCGGACCCGGACTCCTGTTCGACACACTGCCCCGCGTGTTCGCCGGCATCCCGGGAGGATGGATGTTCGGCGTGCTGTTCTTCGGCGGCCTCCTGGGGGCGGCGTTCCTGTCCGGGATCGCGGCCTTCGAGGTCCTGGCCGCCGGCCTCGGCGACGCGCTCGGGATGCCGAGGTCGCGGGCGGTCACCATGGTGCTCGGCCTTTGCATGCTGCTCGCGCTCCCCCCCATGGTGAACCTGAGGGTTTTCGTGCCGTGGGACCTCACCTTCGGGTCGGGTGGGCAAACCGTCGGTGCTCTCCTCGCGGCGCTCACGGTGGCGTGGGCCATGCGTCGCGGCGTCCTCCTCGAGCAGATCGGCGGCGACGAGCCGGGCCGGCTGGACCGCTTCCTGGTCGGATGGCTACGCTGGGTCCTGCCCGCCGCGATCCTGGCGGCGGGCCTGTGGTGGCTGGTATCCGATGTCCTGGGACTGACGGCGGCCTGATGCCGCGCTTTCGACCGGGAGGTGCCCCGATGCTGCGAACGCTCCTGCTCCTCGCCCCGCTCCTCGCGTCCGGCGTGCCGGGGCCCTCCCTGCCCGGTCTACGGGCCTCCGTGCCGGGCCGACCGGCGTCGGCGCCTTCCCCGAGCGGTGACTCGGTGGTGGTGTTCCTGGTCCGTCACGCCGAGAAATCCGATGACGGCTCGAAGGACCCACCGCTCACGGCGGCGGGACGGGCGCGGGCGGCGCGCCTGGCCCGCGTGCTCGCGGACGTGGGGCTCACCGCCGTGTACTCGACCGACTACCGGCGGACGCGCGCGACGGCCGAACCTGCGGCCCGCGCGGCGGCCCTCGACGTCCGGACGTACGACCCGAAGCGGCCGGCCGATCTCGCCTCCCGCCTGCGCTCGACGGCCGGTCGCTACCTGGTGGTGGGGCACAGCAACACGGTCCCGGAGCTGGTGCGAGCGCTGGGCGGGGATCCCGGTCCCGACATGTCCGAGGCCGAGTACGATCGCCTGTACGTGGTCTCGATCGGCGGGACGGGCGTGACGACCCTCCGGCTTCACTACGGCGAGCGCTCCGGGGGCGGGACCATGGGCCACCCGGCCGGAGCCGGGGCGCGTGCCCAGGCGACCCAGGGGTGACGCCGTGACGGGGCGCCTCCGATCCGCTCACCCCACCGGCGTGAGCGGCGGCCTCCCCTCCAGCACCCGGCGGACGTTCACCGCCGCGAGCTCCCACATGCCGCGCCTCGCCTCGCGGGTGGCGCTTCCCAGGTGCGGTAGGACGAACGCGTTCGGCAGCTCCCGCAGCTCGGCGGGAATGGCCGGCTCGTCCGGATAGACGTCGAGCCCCGCCGCCCCCAGCCGCCCCTGCCGGAGCGCCGCGGCGAGCGCCTCCGTGTCCACGATCTCGCCGCGCGCCGTGTTGACCAGCACCGCACCGGGCCGTAGCCGCACCAGCTCGGCCTCCCCCAGGAGCCCGTCGGTGTCCGCGGTGAGCGGAAGGTGGACCGAGAGGACGTCGCAGACCGACAGCACCTCCCCGAGCGTGTCCGCCCGGCGTGCGCCGATCTCCCGCTCCAGGATCTCGTTCGGGGCCAGGTTCCAGTACACGACCCGCATCCCGAACCCGGGGGCCCTGCGCGCTACGGCGCTCCCAATGCGGCCGGCGCCGAGGATTCCGAGCGTCTTCTCCTCGAGTCCCATGCCGAGGAGCTCGTCCGGGCGCCACCCCGCCCAATCGCCGGATCGGGCCAGGTCGAGACCCTCCCGGAGGCGGCGCGCCGCCGCCAGGATCAGGGCCCACGTGAGGTCGGCGGTGGCGGATGTGAGCACGTCGGGCGTGTTGCAGACCACGATGCCACGCTCGGCGGCCGCCGCCACGTCCACGTTGTCGTAGCCCACCGCATAGTTGGACACGATCCGGAGCCCGGGCAGGGCGTCGAGCTCCGCCGCGCCGATGGGGCGGGAGAGAAGCGGGATGATCGCCTCGACTCGCCGGGCCAGGTACCCGCCCGGGAGCGGCTCGTCCGCGGCCACGAACCGGGTCTCACGCCCGCCGGGCCAACGCGGCGCGTCGCCGCACAGCGGGACCAGCTCGCGTGCCACGACCACGAGACCCGGGGACGAGCCGCCGGGGGGCTCCGCTCCGTGGGCGGACCCGGCCGCGGGGGCCGACCGGCTCATGGCTCCCCGCCCCCACGACGGGCCCGGAAGAAGGTCCTCAGGAGTTCCGAGGCCTCTTCTTCCATGAGACCTACATCCAGCTCTACCATGTGGTTGAGCCTATCATCCTGAACTAGATTCTCGAGAGATCCGCACATCCCCGACTTCGGGTCGCGGGCGGCGTATACGAGCCGGGGCACGCGGGCCAGCACGATGGCGCCCGCACACATGGCGCAGGGCTCCAGGGTGACGTACAGGGTGTGGCCCAGGAGCCGCCAGTCGCCTCGCCGTCGGGCACCCTCCTGGAGCACGGTCATCTCGGCGTGGGCGGTCGGATCGGCGGCCTCGCGGGTCCGGTTGTGGGCTTCGGCCACGAGGCCTTCCGGTCCCACCAGCACCGCGCCCACCGGGACCTCCTCCCGCTCGGCGGCCAGCCGCGCCTGGTCCAGGGCCCGGGCCATCCATCGCGCGTCCAGGGCCCCGGGACCGGCCGTCCCGGTCTCCAGCCGGCCGCCCCCGGACGCCGAGCCCGACCGACCCGGGACGGGCTCCCTGCCCTTCGATTCCGGCCCCCCGTTCACTCCGCGGGCGCCCCGGTCTCCAGCCGATCGAGCGCCGCGTCGATTCGTCGCAGGGTACGCTCCCGTCCCATGAGGGCGAGCGTGACGAAGATCCCGGGGCCCACCCCCACGCCCATCAGCGCCACGCGGAGCGGGTGGATCACCTTTCCGGCTCCCTCCCCGCGCGTCTCGGCCAGCCCCCGGACGATCTCCTCGAGACGACCGGGCTCGAAGGAGGCGTCGTCCAGCTCCGCCAACCGCTCGCGGAGCGCTTCCAGGCGCTCGCGCGTGGCCTTCGCGTCCTTCCACCAGTGGCGGGCCGTCGCCTCCTGGTCGTACTCGATCTCGGCCACGAAGAACGGCGCGGCCTGGCGCGCCAGCTCGCCCAGCGTCCGGGCCCGGTCCCGCGCGACCTCGAGGACGCGCAGGAGCCGCTCCCGATCTCTCTCCAGCGCGGCAGGCGTCACGCCCGCCTCCAGGAGGAACGGCGCCGCGGCCACGGCCAGCCGCTCGGGCGTGGCACGGGTCATGTGCTGGCCGTTCATCCACAGCAGCTTGTCGGGATCGAACACGCCGCTCTTCCGGAGGATACGGTCGAGCGAGAACGCCTCGACGAGCTCCTCACGGCTCATCACCTCCCGGTCGTCGCCCGGCGACCAGCCCAGGAGGGCGAGGAAGTTCGCCATCGCCTCGGGGAGAATCCCCTGCTCGCGGTAGGCTTCCACCGAGGTCGCTCCGTGCCGCTTCGAGAGGCGCTTCCCGTCCGGCCCGAGGATCATGGGAACGTGTGCGAACGTCGGGAGCTCGGCTCCGAGGGCGCGGTAGATCAGGATCTGCTTGGGGGTGTTGGAGAGGTGGTCGTCCCCCCGGATCACGTGCGTGATGCGCATGTCGATGTCATCGGAGACGACGGCCATGTTGTAGACCGGCGTCCCATCGCGACGCAGCAGGATGAAGTCCTCCAGGCTGTCGTTGGGAAAGGACGTGGGGCCGTGGACCGCGTCCTCCCACGCCGTCTCGCCCTCCGGCACGCGGAAGCGAACCGCGTGGGCTTCCCCCTCCCCCGCCCGTCGGGCCGCCTCCTCCGGATCGAGGTCGCGACACCCGCCGGGACAGCCACCCACCGCATGCACCGTCTCGCCGGTCTCGCCCGGATCGCAGAAGCACCTGTAGGCGTCGCCAGCCTCGAGGACGCGCCGCACGTCGTCGGTGTGGCGCTCCAGTCCATCGGCCTGGTGGAAGGGCCCCTCGTCCAGTTCCAGCTGGAGCCACTCGATGGCCGACAGGATGGCTCGCGTCATCGCATCGCTGGAGCGCTCACGGTCGGTGTCTTCGATGCGGAGGATGAAGACGCCACCCTCGCGGTGCGCGAACAGCCAGTTGAACAGGGCCGTGCGCGCCCCGCCCACGTGCAGGTGGCCGGTGGGGCTCGGGGCGAAGCGAACGCGCGGGGCGCGGGATTCGGTCATGGGTCGGTCGTCCTCCGGTGGCATGACGCTGCGGGTGCATCGGCGCCGGAGCGCGGCGCGCGGCCCCGGGATGCACGATCCGTTCGGATCCCATCTTGCACGAGGAGCCGGCCGCTCGCCACCATGGGAGCGATCCCCGGGGCGCCGCCGCGCGGCGCGAGCGGGACCCGGAGCGTCCAGTCAGGGAGGAGCGCATGACGCCCAATCAAGCGGAGATCTTCGTCGCGCCCGGACTCCGGAGCCCGTTCTCGCGCATCGACCGGGAGCTGTCCGAGCTGGATGCGCTCCGGCTATCGACGCCCGTCGTTCAGCAGAGCGTGGTCGGCCCGCGCGGACCGGGCAGGGCCTCGGCCGTGGACCTCGTGCTGTGGGGATCCGTGATCCCGAGCCTCGAGGTGAGCAACTGGGGGCGGGAGGTGTGGCTGGAGTCGGGGCTCGAGCCGCACGTCCCCGCCCAGGGGATCGTGCAGGCCTGCGCCACGAGCCTGGCGGCTGCCACCCACGCGGCCGGCCAGGCGCAGGCCGGCCGCCTGGAGCTGGCGCTGTGCGGCGGGGTCGAGTCCATGACCTTCACACAGATCGGCCTCCCTCTGCGCTTCAGTCGTACCCTGCGCCGCACTGTGCAGGCCGGGAGCCCCATACGAGCCGCCCGCACCCTGGCCCAGCTTCACCTCTCGGACATTCGCATCCGCATCCCGACCGCCAGCGAACGCACCACCGGCATGACCATGGGCCAGCACGCCGAGGAGATGGCGAAGCGCTGGGAGATCGGCCGAGAGCCGCAGGACCGCCTCGCCCTCGAGAGCCACATGCGGGCGGTGTCCGCCCGCGAACGAGGCTTCTTCCGCCCCCTCCTCGTGACGCCCGGCACCTTCCCGACCGACGAGGACGCGGTGCCCCGCCCCGACACGTCCCTGGACGCGCTCGCCCGCCTGCGGCCGTCCTTCGACCGGGAGTCCGGGACGCTGACGGCCGGGAACTCCACCCCCCTCACCGATGGGGCTGCCGCCGTCTGGATCGGAACGCGACACGGGATCGGGCTGCTGCCGGACGACATCCCGCGCGTTCGACTGGTGGACTGGGAGGAGGCGGCCATCGACCTCCGCTCCGAGGGACTGCTCATGGCCCCGACGCTGGCCATCCCGCGCCTGCTGGCGCGACACGAATTGGGCTACGATTCGATCGACCTGTGGGAGATCCACGAGGCGTTCGCTGCCCAGGTCCTGTGCACGATCGCCGCGCTGGAAAGCCCGGAGTGGCAGGCCGAGAAGGCGGGTGTCACCCGGGAGATGGGCGCCTTCCCGAGGGACCGGATGAACCCGAACGGGGGAAGCCTGGCGTTGGGGCATCCCTTCGGCGCGACCGGCGCACGCATCCTGTCGCAGGCGGCCGTGGAGCTGTCGGAGAAACCCTCCGGGAGTCGAGCGGTGGTGAGCATCTGCGCCGCCGGCGGCCTGGGCCACGTGGCGCTTCTGGAAGCCGCCTAGCGGATCGTTTCTCGGAGTCCCTCGTCGTCCGGGCTCCGCTCGGGAGGGAGCCCCCGTCCCCGGGTACCTACCTCGAACCGGGTGGCGGCCTCAGCACGAGGTCGGTGGGTACCGCGAGGCTCGAGGTGCGGGTCGAGGAGCGGCTCCCCTCCCGCGCCATCATGCGCGCTCCGACGTTCTCGGTCAGCGGCACCGGCAGTGCCTGATCCACCAGCATGGACCCAAACAGGAGCGCCAGGTAGAGGAGCGAGTAGCGGTACAGCAGCCACGCCCGCCCCGTGGGCGCGCTCGCGCAGCAGAACCACCATGTGCCACAGGAAACGTCCCCCGAGGAGGATCGCCAGGCAGCCGTACACGAGCCCGAACGAGCCGGTGAGGACGGGCATGACGCTCAGGGGAACGAGGACGAGGCTGTAGAGCAGCATCTGGCGCTTGGTCTCGCGCTCGCCCCAGACGACGGGCGCCATCGGGATGCTTGCGTCGGCGTAGTCCTTCTCCTTCATCAGGGCCAGCGCCCAGAAGTGCGGCGGCGTCCAGTAGAACACGATGAGGAACAGGAAGAGCGCCGGAAGGCCCAGGTGGCCGGAGACCGCCGCCCACCCGACGAGGGGCGGGAAGGCGCCCGCAGCCCCGCCGATGACGATGTTCTGGGGCGTCGACCGCTTGAGCCACCGGGTGTACACGAACACGTAGAACAGCAGGCCCGCCAGGGCGAGGACCGCGCTGAGCAGGTTCGCCGCGAGTGCGAAGACCGCGAAGGCCACGGCGGCGAGCAGGATCCCGAACATCAGCACGCGCGACGCCGGCATGCGTCCGCTCGGGATGGGCCGGCGCCGCGTGCGGCGCATGGTGCCGTCGATGTCGCGATCCAGGTACATGTTCAGGGCGTTGGCACCGCCCGCCATCAGGTAGCCGCCGACCACCACCCACCACACGAGCCACACCGAGGGCCGCCCGGCCACGAACATGGGCACGATCGTCGTGACGAGGAGCAGCGAGATGATCCGGGGCTTGGTCAGCGCCACGTAGTCGAGCATGGCGCGCCGGACGCCCCCGGCCGGCGCGGCCTCGTGGGCACCCCTTCCGGCCGGAGCCGACCCGTCCGGTCCGGTTCCCACCCGGCCGGTGCCGAATGCCTCGCGGGCTCCGGTCCCTTCCTCCACCGGCTTGCTTGGACGTCCCACCAGGGTCGCCGCCCACACCAGGGACCCGAACACGGCCGCCCCGCCCGCCACGTGCAGCGCCCGGAGCAGCTCGGGCAAGTTCGCGAGGATCATGGCGGCCCCGATCCCGATCTGGATGGCGACGAACGCCGTCGCGGCGGCGGCCGCCCGCCGGGCCCACCGGTCCGCCGGTCGGTGCCGGCGCAGGTGGAAGGGAAGCCACACCGCCAGGAAGGCCAGCCCGTACGCCGCGAGCCGGTGCGTCCACTGGAGGTCGGTGCGCCAGCCGCCGGCGGGGACGAAGCTCCCGTTGCAGAGCGGGAAACCGCGGCACGCGGTGGACGCTCCGAGATTGGCCGTCAGCGCACCCAGCAGGACGACCACGAAGGCCAGCCCGGCCAGACCCACCGTGATCCTGGCCGTGTGGTCCCGTCGCGGGGCGCGATCATGGACCAGGGCGCGCGTCGTCCCCACGATGAGCAGGGCCAGGAGCAGCATGGCCGTCCCGAGGTGGAGGACGATCGTGGTGGGCGGGAGCTCGAGCCACACGGTGACCGCGCCGAGTAGCGCCTGGAACACCACCAGCGCGAAGGCCACGGCGCTCCACATCAGGGGGCGACGCATGTCACGGCCGCGGCGGGCGGACCACGCCGCATAGACCAGGAGGGCGGTCACCAGCGTCACTACGCTGGCCGCGGCCAGCCGGTGGCCATACTCGATGAGCGTGGGCACGTCCATCGGGGGGATGAGCCTCCCCTGGCACAGCGGCCAGTCGGGTCCGCACCCCAGGCCGCTGCCCGTGATGCGCACGATCCCACCCAGGACGACGAGGCCGTAGGTCGCGACGAGCGTGAGGGTGGCCAGCTTCCCCCACCGCCGAAGGGAGGACGCGTTCGAGGTCTCGGATCGGGATTCCATGCAGCCGCTCGAGAGAGTCTTCACGCTCCGGCCCGGCCGGAAGCCGGATCGTTTGCATCGGGTTCGAGGACCGTGCGAAGTTGCCCGCGCCCGTTCCGGGCGCGAAGATAGGCCGCGACCGGCCCCGGCGCCATGCGGAGCCGACGGAGGAGTTCGAGGCATGCAATGGAGCCACGACCGGGCGCGTCATCTCCCGGGGTGGACATGGACGTAAGCGGGACCGAAGCGGTGGAAGAGGAGCCGAAGGGGGAGAAGCGGAACGGTCCCCGGCCGGCGGACCCCGGCGACGGAGCCAACCCATCCGGAGAAGGGCCGGGTGGAGAGAAGAAGACGTCGCGCCGTCTGACGCTCTTCGCCCTGCGGAAGCTGGCCCCGCGCCTCAGGCCCCACCGGAAGGCGCTGGCCGGCGCGGTTACCTGCCTGGTCGTCTCGGCCGCCATCGGCCTGTCCTTCCCCCTCGTGGTCCGCTACCTGATGGACGCCGCGTTCATCCAGAAGAGCCTGGGCCACCTGAACGAGATCGCCCTGGTCCTCGTGGTCCTGTTCGCCGCGCAGGGCGCGCTCAACTTCACCGAGGTCTACCTGCTCGGCGCCACGGGCGAGCGTGTGGTGACCTTCCTGCGCATCGACCTGTTCTCGCACCTCCTCGACCTGTCACCCGGGTTCTTCAGCCGGCGCTCCTCGGGGGAGCTCACCAGCCGACTCACCTCCGACTGCTCCATGCTGCAGAACCTGCTGTCCCATCAGGTCGCCGAGCTCCTGCGCCAGCTCCTCTACCTCATCGGCGGGCTGTCGCTACTCGCCTTCCTGCACGCCCGGCTGATGGTCACGGTGCTCGCGGTGGCGCCCGTCGTCGTCGTGCTCGGCTTCGTGGTGGGGCGCTACCTTCGCTCGCGGAGCACGCAAGTCCAGGATCGCCTCGCCTCGGCCAACGCCACCGCGGAGGAGGCGCTCACCCAGATTCCCATCGTGCAGAGCTTCGTGCGCGAGGACTGGGAGCGGGCCCGCTACGACTCGCGGATCAAGTCGGCTCTCGACGCGGCCCTGGAGCGCGCGTGGGTGCGCGGCGCCTTCTTCGGCGCCATCACGTTCCTGGCCTTCGGCGGGATCGTCGCGGTCCTGTGGGAGGGCGGCCGCCTCATCGTGGCCGGGCAGATCACGGCCGGCGAGCTCGTCTCCTTCCTCCTCTATGCGGTGCAGGTCGCGGCCGCCATCACAGCGCTCGGCTCGATCTGGAGCAGCTACCAGGAGGCCCAGGGCGCGGCGCATCGCGTGTTCGAGCTTCTCGAGGCCGAACCCGACATCGCCGACCCGCCCGACCCGGTCCAGCTTCGCGAGAAGGGTCCCGGCCCGATCTCGTTCGAGAACGTCTGGTTCCGCTACGCTCCCGAGGACCCGTGGGCGCTTCGGGAGGTCGACGTCCGCATCGAGCCGGGCGAGATCGTGGCCCTGGTGGGGCCGAGCGGGGCCGGCAAGTCCACCTTCGCCTATCTCGTGCCACGCTACTGGGACCCCACGCGGGGCCGGATCACGCTCTCGGGCCACGACCTGAGGCGCCTCCGGCTCTCCGAGCTCCGCGAACGCGTGGGGATCGTGCCCCAGGAGCCGATGCTGTTCGCGGGCACCGTGGGAGAGAACATCGCCTACGGCCGGCCCTCGGCCGACGCCGCGGACATCGAGAGAGCGGCGCGGGCCGCGCACGCGCACGAGTTCATCGGCAGCCTCCCGAACGGGTACGATACGGCGGTCGGGGAGCGCGGCGTCCGGCTCTCGGGCGGACAGCGGCAGCGTATCGCGATCGCGAGGATCTTTCTCAAGGAGCCGGAGATCCTGATCCTGGACGAGGCGACGAGTAGCCTCGATACGGAGAGCGAGCGTCTGGTGGAGGAGGCGCTCGAGGCCGCGATGAAGGATCGCACGACCCTCATCATCGCGCACCGCCTGCGGACCGTGCGTCGCGCCGACCGGCTGCTGGTCCTGCAGCGGGGCCGCATCGTGGAGCAGGGGCCGCACGCCGACCTTCTGGCGCGGGACGGCCTGTACGCCCGCCTCTACCGCGGCCAGGTCCTGGAGCCCGAAGAGGCACCGACCGTCTGAGTCGGCTGGCGATCGGCCTCGTCCTGCTGGTCGTGGCGACCGGCGGCTCTCGAGCCCGGCGCGCCCAGGCGACGCCCGCTCCGGTCTTCCGGGCGGTCGAGCGCGCGGCGATCGTCGGAGCGGCGACCCGCGACGCCCCGGTCGTCGACACCGCCCGGGTCGACTCCACGGCCTCCGACACGCTCGCTCCCCGGCCCGCCGCTCCGCTGCACGTCATCGTGACCCGCACCTCCCGCTCGGTCCGCGATGTCCCCGCGGCGGTCGCGGTGGTCGATGCCGCTTCGCGCCTCGCGGACGGGCCACGGGTGTCCCTCCACGACGCGCTCGGCGACGTTCCCGGCGTGTTCGTGGCCGACCGGCACAACTTCTCGCTCGGAGACCGCATTCTCATCCGCGGCAGCGGAGCTCGGGCGCAGTTCGGGGTGCGGGGCGTGCAGATCGTCGCCGACGGCATCCCGCTCACCCTCCCCGACGGCCAGGCGGCACTGGGCAACCTGGACCTCGGATCGGCGGGTCGGATCGAGGTGCTGCGCGGCCCCGCCTCGGCCCTGTACGGCAACGCGGCGGGCGGCGTGATCCTGTTGGAGAGCGGCCCCTTCCCCTCCGCGCTCCTCACGCCCTCGGCCCGGGTGACGGCCGGCGCCTCCGGCTTCGGGCAGGAGGAGCTCCGGGCGGGCGGGGCCGATGGGAGCGTGTCGTGGCTCTTCCACGGCGCGCACCTCTCGACCGATGGATGGCGCGCGCACGCCGCGGCCGAATCGTGGCGCGCCAACCTGGTGGCGCGGGACACGCTCGCCGGCGGGGGCGAGCTCCGAGCCGTGCTGAACCTCTACCAGCTCCCGCTGGCCCAGAACCCCGGATCCCTGGATCGGCAGACCGCGGAAACGGCTCCGCGCTCGGTGCGGGAGCTCCAGGTCACCCAGGGCACGGGTGAGCGCTCGGGCCAGCTTCAGGCGGGCTTGTCGGCCGTGCTCCCCTTCGGGTCGGCCGTGCTCCGGACCTCGGCCTGGGGGCTCGGCCGCAGCGTGTGGAACCCGATCCCCGACCGGATCATCCGCCTGGGGCGGAGCGCTGGCGGCATCCGGAGCCTGATCACGGTGGGCCCCGGGGTGCTGCGAGCCACGGCCGGCCTGGATGCGGGACTCCAGGCCGACGACCGCCGGGAGCTGGCCAATCTGGGGCTCGCGCCGGGAGCTCCGGCGGGCTCCGACCCGCGGGAGGGCGCGCGACTCCTGGACCAGGTCGAGACGGTCCTCCAGGTCGCCCCTTTCGCCCGGCTCGAGGCGCGCCCGGCCGCGGACGTGACCCTCTCCGCCGGGCTGCGCTGGGACGCGTATCGCTTCTCCGTACGGGACCGACTCCTGGCCAACGGGAACGACTCCGATGCGCGCTGGATGACGCACGTCAGCCCGTCGGCCGGGGCCACGTGGAACCCCCTTCCGTGGCTCGGCGGCTACGCGCGCGTGGGCACCTCCTTCGAGACGCCGACCACCAGCGAGCTCTCGAATCGCCCCGATGGACGGGGCGGCTTCGATCCCTCCCTGGGGCCTCAGAGCACGGTCGGAGTGGAGGCGGGCGTGCGCGGGTCGGCGGGCTCCGGGCGACTCTCATGGCAGTCGGACGTGTTCGGGGACCGGGTCACCGGGGCGCTCGTACCGCGCGAGGGCGCCGGCGGAGAAGTCTACTTCCGAAACGCCGGCCGGCTGTCGCGGCGGGGGATCGAGCTCCGGGTCCGGGGTCGTCCGACGGGATGGCTGGAGCTCACCGGGGCGTGGACCATGGAGCGGAGTCGTTACCTGGAATTCGTCACGGCGGACGGGAGCTACTCGGGGAAGCTCGAGCCGGGCGTGCCCGGAAAGCGCGCCTATCTGGCGGCCCGGGCGCGGCCGCTCGCGTGGGCGGCCGCCGAGGCGCGGCTCACCTGGGTGGACGCGTACCCGGTGGACGACGCCAACGATGCGAGGACGGACGCCTACCGCGTCCTCGACCTCCGTCTCGAGGCGGAGCGGGGGGCGGGGGCCTGGAGGGTCCGTCCGTTCCTGGCGGTGGACAACCTGTTCGGCGAGCGCTACGCGGGTTCGGTGGTCCCGAACGGCTTCGGGGGCCGCTACTACGAGCCCGCGCCGGGGCGCTCGCTCTACGTGGGGTTGGAAGCCGGCGGCTGAGGTGCGTGGCCCGGGACGGAGGAGGCCCCCGGCCCCGAGGTCGCCGACGCGGCGCCCGCGCGAGGCCGAACCCCGAGATGCGCGAGGTCGCGGAGGAGGCCTGCCCGTGTCTGCGGTCCCAGGTACCGGCGCCGGATGACTCCCTTCCGGTCCACCAGGAGCGTGGTCGGAAAGCCCATCGTCTGGTAGTAGCGGACGGCCGTGTCCGTGTCCCCCAGCCAGATCGGGTACGACATCGCGTGCGCCTCGGCCCAGTCGCGGACCCGGGCTCGCGTCCCCGAGTCGATCGCGATCCCTACCACGGTGGCGTCGCTCCCCCGCAGCGAGCGCTGCAGCTCCTCGAGCTCGGGGATCTCCCGCCGGCAGGGCGGGCACCAGGTGCCCCAGAAGTTCAGCACCACGACCTTCCCCCGGTAGTCCGCCAGGGAAACCGTGTCGCCGTCCAGAGCGCGGAACGAGACGACCGGCGCGGGGATCTCGAGCCAGTCGGACGCCGACGCCTCGCCCCGCCGCGCCGCGGGCGTGCGCGCCTCCGGCGGCAATCCTGCCATGGCCGCGCTGTCCCGGGCGCTGAGCGCGGGCGGGCTGGCCGAGCTTCGCCGGGTCAGCAAGCCCCAGGCGACCAGCAGCGACACGCCCAGGAGGCCCGCCGCGACGCCCGCTACGAGCCAGCGCCGCCGACTCATGAGCCCTCCGTCCTCGCGGCGCCCGCCGAACCATGCGGAGGCGCGCCCGGGTCCCCGTATCGCGGGTCCGGCCCGACCGGCGCCTCGCCCCAGCCGCCGCCGCCCGGGGTCTCCACGCGCACCCGGTCACCGGGCTCGACCTCGAGGGAGACCTTTCCCGGGAGCTCCCGCTCCGCGCCGTGCCGGACGAGGACATTTCGGCCCGCCGCCCCGGGCTCGCCGCCGGCCAGACCGTACGGCCGCCGGCGCCGCCGCTCGGTGAGCAGTGTCACGCGGGCCGGGGCCTCGATCTCGATCTCGCGCACCATTCCGTCCCCGCCCCGGAAGCGGCCCGCACCCCCCGAGCCCCGGCGTACCTCGCAGCGCGTCACCCGGAACGGGTAGGCGTACTCCAGCGCCTCGACCGGCGTGTTCAGCGTGTTCGTCATGTGCGTGTGGATCGCGCTCGCTCCCGGGACCGACGGTCCGGCCCCCGCTCCTCCGGCCACCGTCTCGTAGTAGGTATACGCTTCCCCCCGCGCGGGGTCCCTTCCACCCACCAGGAGGTTGTTCATCGTCCCCTGGCTGGCCGCCGGTACGCGGTCGGGACACGCGGCCGACAGGGCACCGAGGAGCACGTCCACGATGCGCTGCGAGGTCTCCACGTTCCCGCCCGCTACCGGCGCCGGCCGCACCGCGTCCACCACCGACCCCGGGCGCGTGACCAGGTCGATGGGCACCAGGCAGCCGCTGTTGGACGGGAGGTCGAGCCCGACCAGGGCCCGGAAGACGTAGTAGACGGCCGAGAGGGTGATGGCCCGCACGGCGTTGATGCTGGCCTCGCGCTGGTCGTCGCTGCCGGTGAAGTCCACGGTCACCCGGTCGCCCGAGATCGTGAGCGCGACCTCGATGGCCACCTCGCCGCCGCCCCGCCCGTCGTCTTCGAGCACGTCCCGGAAGGCGTAAGTGCCGTCCGGGATCGAGGCCAGCAGCCGCCGCGTGGTCCGCTCGGCGTAGGCCAGGAGTGCGTTCATCGTCTCGGCGAGCTCGTCCGGCCCGTACCGCGCCGCCAGGTCCCGGAGCCGGGACGCTCCGCGGCGGACCGAGGCCACCTGCGCCTCCAGGTCTCCGGCGCGCTCTTCGGGCGTGCGCACGTTGGCCAGGAGAAGCTCGCGCACCGCACGGACGGGCCGGCCGGCCTCGACCAGCTTGACCGGCGGGATCACCAGCCCCTCCTGATAGAGCTCCGAGGCCAGGGGCATCGAGCCCGGGGTCATGCCGCCGACATCCGCGTGATGGGCGCGAGCGGCCACGAAGCCGAGGAGGGGGCCCGGCCGCTCGGCCACCGTCCCTCCGCCGGTCGGGGCCGTCATCCCGCCAGCCGACCCGGCGGCGGGCGAGGCGCGACCCGGGTCCGCGAACACGGGGGCCACCAGCGTGATGTCGGGAAGGTGGGTGCCGCCGCGGAATGGGTCGTTCAGGATGGCCACGTCCCCCGGACCCAGCTCCAGCTCCTCCACGCAGGCCCGCACCGAGAGCGGCATGGAGCCCAGGTGCACGGGGATGTGCTCGGCCTGCGCCACCATGTCTCCCGCACTACTGAAGATCGCGCAAGAAAAGTCCTTTCTCTCCTTTATGTTGGGAGAGTACGACGAACGCCTCAGAACCTCGCCCATCTCCTCGGCGACCGAAACGAACAGATGCTTGAAGATCTCGAGCCGTATCGGATCGACGCTCATCGCCCCACCTCCACGACGAGCTCCAGGCGGCGTCCCACCCGCGCCCGGTCGGTCGGGCCGAGGAAGATCGTGGTGTCGTCCCGCGACACGACCGCCGGACCCGCGATGCGGTGCCCCGGCCGCAGACCGGCCGCCCGGTACGAAGGAACAGTCGCCACCCCCGGCTGGCCGAGCGCATCCTCCAGCACGATCTCCACCTCGCCCACCCGAGCCTCGGCCGGGTCGGGACCGGCCTCCTCGTCCTCGGGAAGCGCCGGTGGGCGGACGGGGCGTATGGCCCTCAGGCGCAGCCCGACGATCTCGGTGGCCGCTCCCGGGTCGGCGTGCCCGTACGCCTGCGCGTGCAGGCGATGAAAGGCGTCCTCGGGATGCCGGGCCTGCTCGGCGCGGCGATCCCCTTCCCCGCCCGCCAGCGGCACGTCCAGCTCCCAGGACTGCCCGCGGTAGCGCATGGCCACGCTGCGCTCGAGATGGAGCGTGCCCCCTCCGGCCTCCCCGGCCATCTCCCGGCGGGCCCGCTCCTCGAGCGCGACGAATCGGGCCTCCAGCTCCGAGGGCCGGGCCGAGCCGGGCAACATCACCGTGAGGCCGTAGTCCCGGGTCACGTCGGCCGCCAGCATCCCGTGCGCCGACAGCACCGAGGCCGTGGGCGGCACGAGCACCCGGCCGATGCCGAGCGCGCGGGCCAGCGCGGCGGCGTGAAGTCCCCCGGCCCCGCCGAAAGCGACCAGCGTGAAGTCGGCCGGATCATGCCCGCGCTGTACCGAGATCACGCGGAGGGCCCGCTCCATGTGAGCGTTGGCGACCCTCACGACGCCCAGCGCGGCGGCCCGCTCGGGTGCGAGCCCGGAGGACCCCTTCAGCGCGGCCCGGCCAGCCAGCTCCCGCAGGGCCCCGCGCGCCGCCTCCACGTCCAGCGCCATCTCGCCCCCCAGGAAGCGGGTGGGGTCCAGCCGGCCCAGCACCAGGTTGGCGTCGGTGACCGTGGGCCGCGTGCCGCCCCGGCCGTAGCAGGCCGGCCCCGGGTCCGCGCCCGCGCTCTCGGGCCCCACCCGCAGGGCACCCCCTTCGTCCAGCCGCGCCACCGAGCCGCCGCCCGAGCCCACCGTGTGGATGTCCACCACGGGCACCCCGATCGGGAGCCCGTCGATCGTTCCCTCGCGCGTGACGCGGAGGCGGCCGTCGGCCAGCGACACATCCGTCGACGTCCCTCCCATGTCGAAGCCGATGATGCGCTCGAACCCGGCCGCGCGCGCCACATGGAGCGCCCCCACGACCCCGCCGGCGGGGCCCGAGAGCACGGTGCGCACCCCCTCGCGGCCGGCCGCCTCCAGCCCCAGGCTACCCCCGTTCGACTGCATCACCCGCCAGCGCGCGGACGGCGCCTCCGCGGCCAGCCGTTCGAGGTAGCGGCCCATCCCGGGCGACACGTAGGCGTTGAGCGCCGTGGCGCTGGCGCGCTCGTACTCCCGGAATTCGGGGAGGACCTCCGAGGAGAGGGACACCGCCAGCCCCGCGGCCCGCAGCCGCTCGCCCAGGCGGCGCTCGTGCTCCGGGTGCAGGAAGGAGAACAGGAGGCAGACGGCCACGGACCGGGCGCCGGAGCCGAGCACCGCGGCCGTCGTACGCTCGATCTCGGCCTGCTCGAGTAGCCGCAGCACGCGACCGTCCCGGTCCACCCGCTCGTCGACCTCGAAGCACAGCCCGGGAGGCACGAGCGGCGCCGGTGGGCGGGGCATGAGGTCGTACAGCTCCGGCCGGGCCTGCCGGCCGATGGACAGGAGATCCCGGAACCCGCGTGTGGCGACGAGGGCGGTCCGGGCGCCCTTCCGCTCCAGCACGGCATTGGTGGCCACGGTGGAGCCGTGCACGATCGACGGCTCCGCGGCTCCGTGCTTCGCCCCGGCCCACGGGTCGCCCGGGTCGCCGAACACGCGCCCCAGGCCCGCGAGCACGGCCCGCGCCGGATCGTCCGGCGTGGAGAGGAGCTTGAAGGTGCGTAGCGACCCGCCGCGCGCCCCGGCCACCACGAAGTCCGTGAAGGTACCGCCGATGTCGATCGCGACCCGCAGGCCCTCGGAGTCCTCCCTCGCGCCCCGGTCCGACTCGGTCCGCCCCGTATCCTCCGCCGCTCCGGTCACAGCACGCTCAGAATGGCCCGCAGGCCCAGAACGGCGGCCACCGCCACCACGAGTCCACCGGCCAGGTTGAGCCACGGGCCATTCCGCCACCGACCCATCCGCTCCCGGTCGTTGACCACCACGAGCAGGAAGGCCGCCACCGCGGGGAGCAGCAGCCCGTTGGCGACCTGCGCGAACAGGATGGCCGGGACGGGACGCACGCCGGCGGCCGTGCACACGGCGCCCGCCCCGAGCACGAGGCCCCACACCAGGCGGAAGCGTGACGAACGCAGCCCTCCCTCCCAGCCCAGGACCCCGCACGCGGCCCAGGCCGCCGCCAGGGGCGCCGTGATCGCCGAGGTGAGCCCGGCCGCCAGGAGCCCGGCCCCGAAGAAGACGCGCGCCCAGCGGCCCAGCAGCGGCTGGAGCTGCACGGCCATGTCGGCGGCGTTCCGCACCTCCGGGCTCCCCGCGCCGGCGGCGGTGACGACCACGGCCATGCTGACGATCCCCCCCAGCACGATGGCCACGGCCGAGTCCCGGCGCGCCGCCGGCAGCCCCTCCGGACCGGACCAGCGCTGGCCCACCGCCGAGGCGTGCAGGAAGAGGTTGTAGGGCACCACGGTCGTCCCCACGAGGCCGACCACCAGGAGCAGGGAGCCGTGTGGGAGGACGGGGACGAACAGGCCGCGAAGGAGCGCCGGAAGGCCGGGAAGCAGGAGGACAGCCGTGGCGCAGAACGTGAGGCCCATGACGGCCACCAGGAGAGTGAGCCCTCGCTCCAGCGCCCGGTAGCGCCCGACCCACAGGAGGAGAGCGGCGAGCCCGGCCAGCAAGAGCCCCCAGGCGCGCGGTGAGCCGCCGCCCAGCGCCTCCGCCCCGAGCGCGCCTCCCAGCAGATTTCCCGTCTCGTAGGCGGCATTCCCGACCACGATGGCCGCGACGACGAGCACCGCCGCCCCGATGCGTCCCGCACCGGAGGCGAAACGCGTGCGAATCGCCTCCCCGAGGCCGCCTCCGGTGACCAGGCCCACCCGGGCGGCCATCTCCTGCAGGGACAGCGTGGCCAGGACCGAGAAGCCGAGCGCCCACAGGAGACCCACGCCGGTCGTAACTCCAGCCAGGGTGGCGGTGGTGACCGTCCCCGGCCCGAGGAAGGCCGCCGCCACCATGGCGCCCGGCCCGCCGCCCCGCCGGAACTCGCCAGCGGCCCTGCGCTCGGTCGCGGTGCTCGCCGCCCTCGCCACGATGCCTCCCTCCGCTGCCTCGGTGCGGGCCCGGTCCGGACTCCGTTCGGCCGGCCGGGGTGCCGGCTGCCGATCCCGATTCGAACCCCGAAGATGCCCGCGTTTCGGGGGATTCGCCACCGGAATGGTCCATGCAACGGTATCGAGGTGTCGTCCGGCGGACACGCGATGAGGCTCGAAGGCCTCTCGGCCCCGGACGGCGATAGATGACATTCGCTTCTTACAAGGGAGGAAGCATGAGTACGGCGCAGCCAATGGACCGAGGAGATACCGACCGGAAGGTGGTAGCCAGGGGCTCGACCCTGGAGGCGATCGCCGGGAGCGGAGCCGTGGTGCTCACGATCCTCGCCCTCATCGGGGTCGCGCCAGGCTTCCTGACGGCCATCGCCGCCATCGCGCTCGGAGCGGCCCTGCTCTCCGAAGGGGGAGCCGTCGCCGGGCGCTATTCGGATCTCCTACGCAGGGTCGCCGGCCGCAGCGCGGAGATGGGGGCCGGCATGACCGCGGAGATCGTCGGAGGAATCGCCGGCATCACGCTCGGGATCCTGGCGCTCGTGGGTGTGGCGTCGTGGACCCTGCTCGACATCGCGGCGATCGGATTCGGTGCGTCGCTGGTGGCGAGCACGTGGCTCGTCTCGGCGCTCAACCAGGCTCGTCCCTCGCCTAGCGGCGTGGCCGGCTCGGAGGCGGCGCGACAGGCCGTGAGGGCCACCGCCGCCCCCCACATCCTGGTCGGCCTGGGTGCCATGACGCTCGGCATCCTGGCGCTGA
>Ga0307419_10000191_pt1 | contig 28154 bp, 28 predicted proteins | sample SalMarWE160230MG_2_FD_202512 | JGI IMG/M metagenome (GOLD analysis project Ga0307419, IMG submission 202512) | Salt marsh sediment microbial communities from the Plum Island Ecosystem LTER, Massachusetts, United States - WE1602-30 | ecosystem: Environmental > Aquatic > Marine > Intertidal zone... | reverse complement strand
ATGAATAAGACACAGCTAGGCTGACATTCTCTATTGGTTCAGAACCAAGATTTAGAATGTACGGTGTTATCCTAAAAGCTGTCAATGGAAGGTCAGAGTATTGCGTGAGATTGTAAGATTCCACAACTAAGGTAACATACACATTGTCTTCATAGGAAAGAATTCCTACCTGCCGGTCATAGTTTGTAGTTGTAGATGATAGCACAACTTGATGGAGCTCTCTCTTCACATCAAACATCATAAGATTGGTCGGGTCCATATTATTCCATTTGAGTGAGAACATACCCATTATAAGATGAATACCTGAATCTTGGGGATTTCGTGTGTCTACTGCGACAATTGAGGTCCCAAAACTACTCATCAACATCATTGTAGATGCGTCATTTCCAGATGCAGACACTAAACCCAGTGCGATTAAAGGTACACCTGTGGTTCTATTATAGGGATCACCTGGGGTCTGTTTTGTGCTCAAATAATCAAAGGCTCCTCGTAGATTGAGCAATCCTGCTCCTCCATCATTTGCACCATATGGAATTCTTGTTGCAGTGTCTCTAAGTACATTTCCTAGAGTTATTGGTGTGGCTCTATCAAATGCTTGAAGTAGAATCGCAGCTGCCCCCGCAGTGATTGCTGCAGAAGCAGCTGTAGTATCTGCAATTGTGTAATTCTCATCGAATGTTTCTCCTAGTGATCCTCCAAGTAGACCCCCTAACCCTCCAAGACCACCTAGATCTCCTAATCCAATATCTCCGAAACCCAGACCTGAAAGATCTCCAAAGGGCTTTGAACCTACGACTCCAACTCCCGGAGCCACAAGGTCTGGTTTCGTAAGAAGCCCTAGTGACGGTCCTCTACCAGAAAAGTCAGGAATCTCACCTAGTGCAGTGTCATAAGCTCCAACACAGAATGCTGCTGCGTTTCCACCTGGTGACATTACAGTAAGATAGTCCGGTCCATCATCGCCAGAAGCGGCAACAATAAAGACTCCCTTTTCAGCTGCAGCCTCTAGAGCAGTTGTCACAGCATCATTTGGTGCTCCCAACGTATTGAATGGTAAGAGAATAATATCTGCTCCTCTACTTGTTGCCCATTCTATACCTGAAACTATCCAGCTAGGTGATGCAAAAAGCCCTCCAAGTGTAACTTTTGCTGACAGAAGAGTAGCCCCAGGGGCAATTCCTGCATATTTACCGTTCGATGAATTACCGTTATTAAGAGCAACCGATGCAGCATAGGTCCCATGGCCAATGAGGTCAAGAGGAAGTGTATCAGCTTCGACAAATGATGCAAAAGATGCGACAGACATATCAGTACTGAGAGGGTCGACACCTGTATCAAGCACTGCAATAACAACCCCTGTCCCATTGTATCCCGCTTCGACTAGATCACGTGCACCTATTCTATCGATAAGAGGTACGTACTCCTCTGGATTCACTGAACTTACCACAGTGGTATTTGCATGTTCAATAGGTGCTATCGCATCTGACCAGATTCGAGTTATGATTTCATTTCTTGCCAAATCTACAATCTCTGAACTTAGCATATTGACTCGAAGCATATTCAGCGTTTCAAAAGAGTCGAGTAGTTTTGCAGTTTTATCGGCAAGCAGGATAGCATTCTTAGCTTTGAATTCTGCTACTGTATCATCATATCCAACGAGAACATCCAATCGCTCCTCCAGGCTAGTCATATTGAGAAGTGAATCATCGATCTTGTCTTGATATTGGAGATCCACTGATTCCGCACTTGCAGCTGGACATATTGTAGTAATCCCACTAAGTAGGAGCATCACGACCAATGCACCAATCAGCAGCATTCGTGTAAGCTGCATTATTACTCGTGGGGGCTTTTTCATACTATCACTTCTCAATTGTTCCTTGGATAAGGCCTCTTGTTATTGCAATATAGTAATCGACCATATCTCCCAAAGACTTGGTCTTAACAATTTTAACTCCTATTCCCTTCTCTTTGAGAGCTTCCACCGCGCGTTCTGCAATGATTTCAAGGGGTTCTTCGGTGAATATCTTTAGTAATTCTCCTCTCTGAAGAACAAACTTTGCTCCCTCTATTGCTTCTAATGTCTTTAGGGCTCTTGGGTCCACTTCGTGAAGTACGATTCCCACAGCAAAGCCTCTTGATGGCATGGATTCTTTCAATCTTGAAGGGGTTCCAAATGCCACCAGGCTTTTTCCTCTCAAGAATACTGCAACCTTGTCACAAAACTCTGCTTCCACAGGGTAATGGGTGATGACAACAATAGACGTCCCATATTCTTGGTTAATGAAATTCAGGTATCTCCAGAGTTCATTTCTATTATCTGGGTCCAAACCTGAAGTTGGTTCATCCATCAGAAGCACTCTTGGATTGTGAGCAAGTGCAATACTAATGGAAACCCTTCTCTGTTGCCCTCCAGAAAGCTCCTCGGTAGGTTCATTTCCTTTCTCTAGAATTCCAAAGTCTCTTAGTAGAGTCTTGCCCCGCGTTATTAACTGCCATTCTGGAATATCGTACTGTTTCCCGAACGCGATGATATTTTCAAGAGGTGTAAATGTATCGTACATGTAAGAAAGATCTTGTGGGCAGTAACCAAAGAAGTGGCGTACTTTCTGGGTCTCTCTTGAGTCTATTCCTGCTATTCGACAGACCCCAGTACTCGGAATATCGCCGATGAGTGCCTTAACAGTTGTGGACTTTCCCGCTCCACTCTCACCAATGATGGCAAGCATCTCTCCTTCTTTCAAGGAGAATGAAACATTCTCAATGAGTTTCTTTCCGCTTTTGATCTTCACAGTAAGATTTCGAGTAGCCACAACATCTCTGTACTCGGGAGCTGCTTTCCACGCATAAGGCATGATGTATACCTTATTCGCAAGTACGGTCAGATTCGGGTTATAGCTTGGTCCCATGAGTAGCTGTGGTTGTGCAATATGGTAGATCTTAGAATCTCCAACATCTTCCTCGAGTTCTACTCGAATCTCGAGAGAGCCTTCTGGTAATATCGGCGCAGGAGCTGTAGCAGAACTGATTATTGTTCCTTGAATCATAATTGGAAGTTTGTCACTTCCTCTCTTCCCCCAGACTGTACATGCAACATTTTGACTCCTCATCTTCTCAAGATCTTTTACTGCCTGCTGAAGATCTTTCCCCTCATAAAAAAGGTCCTCTGCCATATTTCGTTTCAGGTAGTTTTGCACTGTGATTTGGGTAATAGATACATCTTGCTGTGAACCTCCAACTGTGAGTACTTTTTCAAGTTCTCCTGCTTTTTGTCGTCGGAGGTCTTCTTCTACAAAGACAGCAAGTAATTTACTCAAAACCCCCTTCTTGACCTTTAGAATTCGTGCCTTAAAACGCACTTCTTTTCCAGTAGTATTTAGAATCCCTTCAACTTCACAATGGAGTTCTCGATCTATTCGTGCTACACACCAATCAATCGCCTCACCAATTCTCGCGCTTGAGAAATAAGCTTCCTCGACAAATGCTGGTCGTTCATCATCCATTGAATCCTGAAGGTTCGTATCTGGTATCATATTATCACCTAACCAAGGGTCGGTTTTCTAGCGAAGACGAATGTTGCAAGTAGTATCGCAATTATCGTGAAAGCGCCCAACGTCAATATTCTATCAAGTACCTGCAACAATGAGAGCCCTTTGAAAGCAGTATCAATGAGTAATGCATTACCCTGATTCATCGGTAGAATATCATTCAGTGCTCCGACATCAATGAAGAATCCTGAAAGTATCAAGGTCGCAAATAATACGAAGAGGAACATCTGATTTGCCTGCAATCGTGTATTTGCTATAGCTGAAATGAGAATACCTGTTGCAGAGCCCGTTAATGCACTCAGGCTCATGATGATGACTAATGAGAAGAAACTTGTACTTAATTCAAGAGAAAAGGCCAAGACCCATAGAGTTACCAAGAGTAAAGATTGTAGGAATCCGATAATGACATATCCAAGAACTTTAGATACAATCACTTCAAGTCGATTTGTTGGGGTAAGCAACATTCTCCGAAGAGGTTCATCTCCTACAATGCTCTGCGCGGATGTCATTGCTATACCAAGATAACTTGAGAAGATTACAATGAAACCTCCAAATATTGCCTCAAGAAATCCGCCTCCTGGAGTAAATTCGATGACCATTCCAGGAAAGATCTCAGAACGAATCCAGAGTTTTGACACCCTGAATAAGATGGTTGCTCCCTGAATAATTCCCGTATAAGTTGATGATCCTAGGAAATCGTTTCCATCGTAATGGACTTCAACATACGTAGGTTCGTTATTTGTAAGATTTGCTTCAAACCCGTCCGGAATGACAACGTAGAAGTCAATATTAGTTTCGTAGAGTGCTCGATATGCGTTTGCAGTGGTGTTGAAATGCACTATCTTATCCACAAACATTTCAAAATATGCCGTCAAATTTTCGGACAAATCTCCTCCGTCATATGTCCGCGTTGTATCCAAATCGACAACTCCAAGAGTTATTTCATCTGTCGTTTCGGTTACATTTGTTACAACTGAGGTGGTAGTAGTTATAGTGTCGTTTGTTGTGTCTTCGCCACCGCCAATTCCTCCACCCATACCTCCACCGAGATCCATACCTCCCATTCCACTTGAATCGGTCACGTACCATAGCATACCAATAAGTACTGCGGGAAGGAGGAAAATCAAGAGTATAGCGACTTTATCCTTTATTATCAGGCGTAGTTCTTTTGCAACCATGTTGCGAATACGTCGTGATGGTTTTGTCAGAACTTCAGCCATTAGGAGCACCTTGTGAATTGACGGGGTCGAAATATACTGCTCTCTCCTTTCATAGGTTATTAAGGCTTTAGCGTGACAGATACCAATAGACGAATATCACAAATAAGGCATCATACCATAATTTGAATTATTCGAGAGGTTCAACATTGATATTGGATGAACTTACTAGACTGGAACGATTCCGAAGAATTGCTGATATTCATGGTATTAATCCTCCAGAGGAGAGTATGCTCCCATCTCAAGAGGTTGAGTATCTTCGAGGGCTGATCAATGCGATTGTCTATCTTGAGGCTGAACCTTGGATGTGTCCTACATGGGTAGTTCTCTCACGGAAAGGTATTGAGACAGAGAAGGAACCTGTCACTGATTTTCGTAATACTATGTACAGGAACTGGTCAAATATTGGAGGTGTTGGAGCCAAACGATATGGGATAACTTGCTCCCGTGGATTAGTCGTACCTCGATTTGACTTTGGTTCTATCGATTTCTGGCTTTCTGATAACGGTGAATTGATGTTTCCAGCATTGATTGGGAAAGATGGACCTCAAATGAAACTTGTATCCTCCGAAGACCAACTCTATGAATGGAAAACACAAATCAAATCTGTCGAATTTGTACGACTTGTGTATCATGTCATAAAGGATAATTCTGAATATGTTTACAATGAAATTGTTCTAAGAAATCTGGGATTGGAAAAGACGCCTTGTTCATTTTATATTGCTGTACGTCCAATGACCCCACTTGGGATTGAGCCAATTGAATCCACAGAATATGATACTAGCAGACAGATGCTCTTCGTAAATGGCAAACTTGCTCTTATGGCTAACAAGAAACCAACTGCAATTGTTATGTGTGAAGGAAATGATGTTGACCTTCCTCATACAGTTCTCGAAATGTCTACTCAATCAGATGTAAAGTCAAAATCAACAACTGGGTTAGCTACAACCGTATTGCGATTTGATGTGACACTTTCCCCTGCTGGGTCTGAAAGTATCTTTTTTAGTTCTCCACTTTTTACTATTACAAAGAATGATGATATTCACACCTTTAATCCAAGTGCTAACGACCGTGATAAATCGGTGGGGAGCTGGTTTGAATATGCTGACGAAAGAGTGGCGGTAGCTTTTCCTGATGAACGATTAGATTTTGCTTTCAATCAAGCTTCAGCATCCCTTGCGATTAACGCGTTATCTGTCATTTTCTCTGAGGAATCCCATTTTGAGTCTCTCAGTTGGAAGGAACGAATGCGTGTTCTTTATGCTCTAATAAGATCGGGAAGCACTAAAATTGTGGAACATGTTATCACTGAGATGGTTTCTAAAATAGTCATTGCAGATAGTTCTCTCGAGCTAACGACCTTTAGTCCTCTACTCTGGGGAATTCTTCAATATTATGAACACTCTACTGATGTTCCTATATCTGGAAATTATCTAGAATACATCCATCAATGTGCATCTGGAGTAGTAGATGTAATTCAAAATCAAATGGGCACTGATGAGATATCTATCGAAGCTGAATCAAAACTCTTAGATGATCCGCCTCTGGAACATTATCTTATAGTAAAAGAAGGTGTACTCTCAGATTTTGAAAATCTGCTTTGGAACCTTGCTGCACTGAAAGCTGCGCAGAAGTTCTTCAAAGATTTTCATGAGGAAGAATTTTCAACTCTCCTTGAAAAAACGATTCCAAAGTATCAAGATTTTATTATTGAAAAGAGCAAACAGATTGAACATGCCCGATGGATACGACCGACAGATCCCTCAATGCAACAAGTTGAGCGTGAAATATTGGATGTTCTAGCTTCTGTTGTGCTGCTTCGGCATACTGAGATTGAGCCTAGTTTCTTTGAGATGTTGCACGGCAAAATAGCGAAACGTAGGATTATTAATAATCTGTGGAAATTCTTCCAGCCAAATGAACGATACTCAAGTCATCTAGCACTTCGACTTGCACATTTCTACGTTAAAACCAAACAACGAGATCTTGTTGAACCACTACTCAATAGAGTTCTTGATTTCTTCAGCGATGACTATCATCTGCCTGATTTTGTTGATACTCGAACTTATGGTGGTAGTGGGGGTTGTGGTCAAAGTGTGGCTGCAGCGGCAGACTTCATTCTGCTTATGCTAGATATGGTTCTCTATGAGGAGGGATCTAATTTGATTGTTCTTGCTGGTGTGCCAGAAGCTTGGTTTACTTCAAAGAAACCGCTAATAGTTGACTCTTTGCCAACGCGCCGTGATAAAGCACATATTGAGCTCGGAACATCTTCAAATCAGCATCAGATAGAGATTGGCTTAGTGGATCTTCCTGAGGAGTTCGAAGTTCACATTCCATCAAGTGTTCCAATTCCAATGGTGAAAGCATATGGTGCAAGTATCGTAGAACGAGTATCGAAGGTCTCAAGTCCCTTCTTGAAACTAGTACCACTATCTGAAGAAATTGTGCTCACTTTCCATAAATAGAATGATAGTGAACCACTATCGCTAAGTACTACTCTTCACCCCAACACCTTGTGTCATCACGAAGACCCTATCTAATGCTGGCTGTGATTATTCTCTTATGGGGAACGAACTTTGTTGTAGCTCGATTTCTATCAGGACTTGAACCAATACGTGTTTCTGGTATTCTCTTCGGTTTTTTCAGATACTTCATTGGTGGTTTCACGATGATTGCAGTGCTAGTATACAACAGACTTGGGTTTTCTGAAGTACGTGAAGAAGTTGCACCTTACAAGAAGATGCTTCTTCTGAGTGCATTTGCATCAGCTATCTTTGTAATGACCTTGCATATGAGTGTGGAGTTCATCAGCTCTGGAACATCTTCCATAATTGTGAATCTGTGTCCCATTCTCGTTTTGATCTATGGCGTGTACAATTTCAAAGAACACCTAACTCCATTAAAGGTTACAGGCTTTCTGCTCGGACTCATTGGAGGGTTAGTTTTCCTCTGGAATTCTTTGGTTCTCTCACCCGGTCTGGAACTAGGTATTTCCTTTGCACTGATAGCAATGATTGCATGGGGCGCTTATACTATCACTCTTCACTACCTTGAGGGTGCAAACAAATACATCGTAATGACCGTTAAACATACAGTTTCATCAATAATGATTCTACCATTCATCTACTTAGTATTCATAGAGGGAACAACGCTAATTCTAATTTTTGATGTGTGGTCGATTCTTGGTCTGCTCTTTTCTGGCGTATTAGCTTCGGGTTTGGCATATGTTCTCTATTTCTCAGCAGTTGAAGCTATAGGAGCTCCTAAGGCATCATCATTTCTCTTCCTTGTACCCTTTGTAAGTGTCATTGGCGATTTCGTACTGGGTGAACCTCCAGCCGTGCTTACGCTACTAGCAGGGATAATTGCGATTATTGGAGTTGCTTTAGTTCGATTTTCAGGAGTCAAAGAGCTGTACTTAGAGCTGGGACAGTCATAACCTGCTAATATTGTGGTACTGCTATTGGGTAGTTCATGCATGGATTTGCTTTGGTGGTGCATCATCTCGCCATTGCCAGAGGTCTACAAAACAACGTGTTTCCTTGGGAATATCCTTCATTTTCAACCCCGTATAGATATGAGCTCCATCAATGTAGGTTTTCCCTTTGTGAGTGTACTTTTCCAAGAATTGCAACGCACCCTGATCAAAGTCTCTTGCCACTATTACAGCACTTGATGGGTAGTAGGGTCTGAAAACAAATTCATCCTTATTCATGAATCTGACACCAAATCGATCAAGGGAATCAATGAAGTCAATTAATTGTACTCTCCCTAGAACTCCTTCAGTTACCTTGACGAATATATAATGCTCTCCAAATAGACTACCTCCATTTGCAGAACCGTTTTCTTTTGAACTAGTGTCAACAAGTATATCGACAACTCCCTGTCCACCATCTCGTTTGAAGAGCCTAGCTTCTATTGAGACCTCTCCACCGTATTGACCATGAACAAAGCTTGAAACATTACTCACAAATGGGTTCTGGATTCTCTTCAGAAACTCGTCTGCTATTTCTTCAAAATCATTGTAGTCTTCGGTCAGAGGCATTGATGTGATGTATCTTCCATCTTCGAATCTTCTCCCAAGTTCACTGGCTAGAGAGTATGCTTCTTGATATTCCTTCTTTTTCGGTGAAATCAAGGCAGTAATGGTCTTGTCCCTTGGAGCCAGATAGATAACCTTCTCATCGGTTGTGAATGAAGAAAGTCCACCAAATCTCATTTCCTTGGAAAAGTGTCCAATTGCGCTTACAAAGCTAGAGAAGAGTGAAGGATCCGTTTTCCCTTTCATCTTTGAATAAAGTGGAACTCCAGAGGCTGCTTCGAATATCACTACACCTTCAATGTCCATATAGTTTACTCTCGCGATGACTGAGCGGCTTTAATGTCCTCTTTTAACGCTATTTGAGATGGTTATTCTAAGTTTCCAGGAGTTCTGGTTCTTTCACTAATTTTTCAAATATCTTCTTGTCATGGAATGGCGCCTGCCTATTCATACAAGGAATGACCGCACATCTAGAGCATGTATAACTGAACAACTCTTCCTTTGTTGGATTTGCCCCGACTGACTTTGCAAACTTGTCCCATGCTTCAAGGTAGAAGATGACCTTTTTGCTGGCAAACATCTTGAATGCAGAATTATGAAGACTCTCCAAGAATGATGATGGCTCTCTACCACTTTGATACATATTTGCTATCATTACCATCACCGGAGCTAGTGAACAGGATAACGCATATCGTTTCACATCCCAAGGGGTTTCAAATCCATCTTCGATAGCTCCAATTTCCCACATCCTGAAACATTCCAACCCAGGTTTCTTCTCATGATCGAGAATTGGATAAACTACCTTTCCTCCTGCCCTTTCTTTTCCATGGCGGATAGGAAGACCTCTTGGAACATGTGTTGGTCTTCCACAGAATCCGTAATATCCTCCAATCTTGCCATGTTTAATCAGTCTAAGAACTGCTTCTGCCTCTTCAAATGGCTTCTCGATTTCATATGCTGGAACCCAGATCATATGGTCTTCGCATCTCAACTCCCCACATAATGCACAAGGATTTGATTCTTGATTTGTTTTCGTGTATCCGAATCGTTTACATTCCTCGCAAGTTGTCACAAGTTTTCCTTCCAATTTTGCCTTGAGATTAGGTCTGTTAACGCATGTTAATATCTTTCTACAATTTCAAGAAGCCTTATGAAGCTGAATCCATGAAGGGAATAGGAGGATATTCAAGATGGCGAACAATGTCTATACATCGGACTTTCTAGTTATCGGCAGTGGACTTTCTGGTCTACTATTTGCCCTGAAAGTCGCCAAACATGGTACTGTTCACATAATCACCAAAGAACAAATGACAGACTCTTCGACAGAAAGAGCACAAGGTGGTATTGCTGCAGTTGTTGATTCTGATGACTCAGTTGAATTACATATTCAAGATACTATTCGTGTGGGCGACAAACTTTGCCATCCAGATGTTGTTGAAAAATTCATTCGTGATGGTCCAGAACGAATTCGCGAACTAGTTAAGTTGGGTGTTGATTTCTGCGTTGAGGAAGACACCGGTGATTATGACTTGGGTCTTGAGGGTGGACATAGTAAACGACGTGTTCTTCATGTTAAGGATCATACTGGTGAAGATATCGAGCTTGCACTTGTTAAGCGAATCAAATGTGCAGAGAACATCAAAGTCTTTGAGAATCATATGGGTATCAACCTCTATGTACGAAATAACCGGGTGCACGGTGCTTATGTTCTAGATGCCAATACATATCAGATTGAGCACTTCACCTCTAAGGTTACTGTTCTTGCAACTGGTGGTGCAGGAAGAGTTTTTCTCTATACCAGTAATCCAGATGTTGCCACTGGTGATGGAATAGCAATGGCATACCGTGCTGGTGCCAGTGTAATGAATCTAGAAATGGTTCAATTTCATCCGACATTATTGTTTCATCATAAAATAAGGTCCTTGCTTATTTCTGAAGCACTTAGGGGAGAAGGCGCACAACTCATTGGTCCTGATGGTAAACGATTCATGCCTAATTACCACAAAGACGCTGAACTTGCACCTCGTGATGTGGTAGCACGAGCGATTGATAACGAGCTCAAGAGGACAGGCGCAGACCATATGTGGCTTGATATCTCCTTCAAGAATCCTGATTTTGTCAGAGATAGATTCCCACAGGTATACGAAGGTTGTCTTGAGGCTGGAATTGATATTACAAAAGAGCCCATCCCTATTGTTCCTGCTGCACATTACATGATGGGCGGTGTTAGAGTAGACATCAATGGAAAAACCGACGTTGACGGTCTCTTTGCGATAGGTGAAACTGCATGTACTGGATTTCATGGAGCAAATCGACTTGCATCTAATTCTCTCCTTGAGGCAACGGTCACAGCACACAATGCAGCTATTAGAGCTATTGAAGAACTCAAAGAAGACATCCCTGTAGCAGTCATATCCCCCTGGGATCCTGGAGAAGCAACAGACTCTGATGAATTGGTAGTTATTTCTCACCTGTGGGAAGAAATCCGTAGGATCATGATTAACTATGTAGGAATCGTTCGTTCAAATAAAAGACTCATTAGAGCCAGAAATCGTATTAGTTTTCTTATGCGTGAAATCAATCAATTCTACTGGGACTTTAATCTCACTCCTGACCTTGTTGAACTGCGAAATATAGCACTTGTCGCAGAACTTATCATCAAGATGGCAAGGATGAGAAGGGAAAGTCGTGGTGCACACTATAACCAGGACTTTCCAAATGAATCTGATGAAATAGTTGATACAATATTACGAAAAGGGTATAGCGCTGTTTGTCCTAAATGATCAAAGGCTATTCTACGATGAGCACTATTCTGGCGCATTACGCCATCTGTTATTGTATTCGTTCATTGGACTTCTTGGGGCTTTCTCATCGCCCCATCGACCAGTAAACTCCCGAAAATTAGTTTCATCTAGTTTTTTCAGCATTCTCTCGGTATACCAGATTTCTCCCTTATCTTGAATTCTATCACAGAAGATTTTCATGTAACATCTTGGAGTACTTTGAGGGGAAGGATAATTTGCATGAGACCCGAGTGCAACCCAAACATGGAGATGTGTTCCTCCACAGATAGGAGTTTCTACATTAAAACTTGGCATGGTCTTAGTCATGGATGCAGCTCTCGCACTCAAATGATTCGATAATAACCAGATTGCATCTTGCATCTGGCTACTATTGTATAGCCTAACTTCTACATGCTCCCAATCTCCTAAGTGATCACCTACACCAAAATGTGTCCCTGGAAAATCGTTGTAATTGTACCAGAACCAGTAACGAATCTGAGTCATCCTTTGACTTGTCCATATCTCATAGTAGCATGGTGTTAGTTCATCAAGAGTCTTAGGTGTCTTTGTAACTTCAAATTCTTCCCAGTTCTCATGATACAATTCGTATATCTTCTCTGCATCGGATGGAAAGCAGCAGTGCACACTCTCTTCTGGATGAAAATGAAGTATTGGCGCAAATGCTCTAACCAAATCGATGGAGTTCATATTGCAACATCCTCTGCATTTTGGAAGATATCAATCAGTACATTAAGATAATCCATCTTCATATCATCTCTCTCAGCTCTTTAGCATTATCTTCGGGACAAGAATCATTTGTGAATACAGCTATACCAGTTTCCACTCCTTCAGAGCATTTCTTTCGTAATGCTTGTAATTCAATATGAAAATGCCAATAGGGATGTTTCCCTTTGGATGGACGTGTATGAAAAGCCATGACATATTCAGGCTCATCAAAAATCTTGGAATATCTCTGCACAACATTCTGAAACAACTTTCCAAGTTCTAGTAGTTTGTCATCAAGCTCAACAAGACTTCCCACATGCTCTCTTGGGTAGATATGAACCTCATACGGTCCACGGGCAAAGTGTGGCACAAGCGAGACAAAATGGTCTGTTTCTAAGATGATTCTACTTGTTGGAGTCTTCAGTTCATTCTTCAATATCTGGCATACTAAGCATTGTTCTTCTTCTTCCCACATTTTTCGAAACTGTGTGAGTTCCTGTTTGATTCGAGGAGGCACGAATGGAAGTGCATAGACTTGTGCATGAGGATGGTTCAGTTTTCTTCTATTCTCAAATTCGTAGATATACTCGACACCTTTCTCTTTATCCAATTCTTGGAATACTCTGAGATATTCTCGAAATACTTTCTCGAGATGATTGTCACTCATCACTTCGATTTGTTCATCATGTCTAGGCGAGAGGATTATTGTCTTACAGAATCCATATGCCGGTGCTTCAATTACATAGTTCTCAATCAGAGGCATTACTCCCACCTGGGGATCTAATGCAGGAAATTCATCTTGCACGGTTAGCACCTGCAAGTCGCCAGATAATTCTTTATTTCTTTGGCAGAATGGACATTGCGCAGATGCACCTTGAACTGGACTCCTTGGTGTAACAATAATCCATTCTCCTAGCATCAGATTCCATCTAAGAGTACTCATCTTGAATCAGATTATGTTCATATCACGTTCGTTAAATTCATGTCGAAATATGATTTTTCCGCACAGGAGGAAGCGTCGGTACAATGAATCATGAAGAAATTAATGAGCTTGAACTACTTGGTCATAACGCATGGTTTGCTCAAGAACGAATGAGAATAGGAGGCTGGTTATTACGAGCTGACCATGGAGTGACAAGACGCGCAAACAGTGTGTTACCTCTGGGGCCTCCCGGTCTTGACCTTTCCACTGCAATTGATTTTGTAATTGAATTCTACAGTAGTAGAGATCTTATTCCCCGATTTCAAGTATCTGAGGCCAGTTTCCCTGTAGATTTGGATAGTATACTAAATGATTATGGATTTGCTAAAGTTTTCCCTGTGGAGGTCTGGACTGCTGAGATTTCTTCATTACTTGAATTACAGCCAACGCATGAAACAAAGTATCTAAGCGAAATAACCGATGAATGGATTGACACGTTTATTCAAGCTTCACGATATGATCCTGCAACGATGAGTGTTCGAAAAAGTATCATAGAACGAACTGATCAACCTCATATCTTGGCCCAAGCTACTGGTAAGGATTCGATAGATGCAGTGGGATTTGGAGTGGTTGAAGGAAATTGGCTTGGGCTCTTCAATATTGCCACTCATCCCGAAAAACGGAAGACAGGAGCTGCAACTGCGGTCAATCATGCATTAGGAGTTTGGGGTAGTGAGTTGGGTGCAACCAGAGTATATCTTCAAGTTGAAATGAACAATAATATTGCAAAGAATCTCTACAGGAAATTAGGTTTTGCTCATGCTTACACATACTGGTATAGACGACTAGACTCTGTGAAAAAGGAGAAAATTGCTGCAAGTGATACACTGCAGCACGATGATTGTTAGGTCTGTTTTCAAAGATACTTTACCATTTCACTAAAATCAGATTTAATTTTGAGCGCTTCTTGTGACCCTCCAAAGTCGCTAGGTGAGATACTTAGCTGAGTTCCTTTCACAGTCGCTTCGAGAACCATCACTCCAGGCACTTCTATTTTAAGACCTGTATCTCCATCTCTTTCAATTTTCTCAGTGTAAAATAAATCCGTGTTGTTTGACACAGCTAGCATTAAGTAGGCTACTTTTTTGTCTGCCACCGAAATGATACTCTTTGGTGTTGGTGGGGGAGTCGGTGGTGCAGCAGGTCGGGCGGCCTCACGTGCTGGTTCCTCATACAGAGTTTCAGCAGTAAGTTGTGGCTCTGGTTCAGGTACGGCCTTCATTGTTGGTGCTCCAGCAATGGGTTCCATACTGGTCCCTGTTCCTGCATCCTTTTTAAACGCTAGAAACTTGTCATCAAAACTCCATTTATCGTCAAGAACTCGTCTGAATGATACAATAGCGGAGGCGATATCTGGGTCAGTATCATCTTTCTCCATCATCTCGACTATTTTGGAAGAAGCAAGTCCGATGGTAGTCACTCCAATTTTATAACCAGATTTTTGAATGCCTCTAGCCATTCGTAGTGCATGCATTCTTGTTGGCATGTTAACATTACGACCAATCCATACCCAGCATGTATCATTATACTCATCTAGTACAATAATCGCATTGTCACTATTGACCTGTCCAACATCTAGGCGTACTGGACTGACTTCACCTGAATCATCTGTTAGCATAAGCATGAATGCTTTCCTTGACATTTGCTTCATAATAACCGGGACCTCCTTACATAATCGATAGTCCCACCAAACTTTTTCCTATAGATGTTTAAAAGAAATTCTTGGATGGACGAAGTCAACTATATTCGATTGAGTGAGTCGTCTGAACGACATAATACCTACTAAAAGAGTCGGAGATGCTCTTCTATGACATGAAGCTTGTCGATGTCATATCTATTTCACTGTCAATAACAAGGATTGATTGAGTGTCTTCAATACCGTCGATTCTACGTAATTTATTCGTGATAATCTCAACAAGGGTTTCCATATCTCGACCACGAACCTCTGCAACGATATCATATGGTCCAAAGACCTTGTGTGCCTCATCAGTTACAGAGAGCCCTAACACCTCTCTCAATACATGGTCTTCTTTTCCGACATGAGCTTTGATCAGAACATATGCCTTTACCATTCTCTGCACCAACGGCTTGTTCCTGACTTCGCACCGAAGAGGTTGATAACTCTTACTCTGAGGAGATTTAATCAACAAATCTTGCGATTTTTGCAAAAGCAAGGGTTATGCCTATTCAGATGTGCACAGATACAGGTTAGGTGTAAACTATCAACTCCTACCAGTAATCAACCACGAGTAGATGACGACTTCATTCAATCCGGTAATCTCTTCAGAATGATGATAAAAGGAGCGCAATCACAGCAATACCATAAGAGAAAACTTGTTGTATGCTATTCCACTCGTTGATGTGAGGAGTATTGTGGAATGGAGATGAAAGATACTCAAAGTCTGAGCAGTCAGAAAGAAAGCATACTACGAAAATTCATCAAGTTCATCTTTAGCATCTTCAGGATATTAGGTCACGGACTCATCGTAGTCTTTGGACTCAGTCTCTTTTTCTACTACCTCACAATTCTTCAGATAAACCTCTGGCTTAGTAACTATATCCCATTCGTCCCTCTTCTTCTCGTTCTTCTAATACCCTTTGTTTTCATTATCTTGGGGGCATTGAATTCATACTCAGTGAGATACATCTATCATCGAAAAACAGATGACAATTGGCTCAGTCTACTAATAGAAGGATTCCTTGTGTCCTTCATAGGATTTCTATTCACAATAGCCTGGAGTCTATTGATCATGTACTTTGTTGGACCTCAGTGGCCGCCTATTTACTATAATTTCAGTTGGTCTTTCATTATATTCTACCTTCTGCTGCTGCCATCAATAGGTTATATTACAAAAGAAACAACAATCGTTTTTTTTACAAGAATAAAAGTTTTGGAAAAGTCTTCGAAATTTGAAAAGTAGCAACATGAATCTGAAAAAAAGAAACTGCAGATGGGCAGCTATTGCTGCCCAACTTCTTTTTAGCTAAACGTATTGCTCTGTGTTGGTCTAACCAGACATAGCAAATCTAGGACACTTCTCCTTGGATATACCAGGAGTCTCACATGGCTTGTTCATGCCTGTATAGAATTTGAATCCATCAACACCGCATTTACCTTCGGCCGCATTATATTCTGGACATGTCATACTACATACTTCCAATTCGGTCTTTCGAGTCCACGGTCCCAAACTACTAATAGTCCGGCTTGGACTGTCATTCAGAAACTTCCTATTAGCACATATTAAGCTATTTCGGTTGCTTGCCTTCTAGTGTATTGATTCGCCAGTTAAAAGAGACCTCTATCACCAATGACCTGCTTCAAAAGTTTGGGATTATCTGTGAATATCCCATCGACGCCAAGGTCAAGAAGATGATTCATCGTGGGGCTATCATTGATAGTCCAGACGTGAACTGCAAGATTATAGTCGTGTGCTTTTCGTACGAATTTCTTGGTCACAACTTTGAGTGGTCCTGACTTCGTGGGGACTTGAAAGGCTCGATAATGAATATCTTTACTATTGATTCTCGGAAATCCTATCTTTGTGTTCAAAACAAATCTCGTCACTTCTCCTGGATGGGCACTAGTTGGGATATTCGGCATAAGCTCCCTGAAGCGTTCCATTTGAGCATTATGAAATGAAGCGATAATTACGGAATCAGAACGGTCAGTATCTACAATCAATTTTGCGAGTTCCGCTGGTGCTGCAGGGAATGTGTCCTTGATGTCGAGGTTGAAGATCGTATCTGGGAACCTGTTAAATGCTTCTTGCAGAGTCACAATAGTATGCCCTTTTCCTCTGAAGGGAAACGTTGCACCCCCATCTGGAGTGAAGGTGTATCCGAAGTCGATCTGTCGCAGTTCATCCAATGTGTACGAGCGAATTGTTCCAGATTTTCCTGTGGTTCGTTCTAAATCTTCATCATGAAAGAGAACGATTTCATCATCCTTTGTGAGGTGTACATCTGACTCTAATACATCGACTCCAATTGACGCCGCTGATTCCAAGGCTAACATCGTATTTTCAGGAGTATTTTCAGACTCTCCACGATGAGCCATGATTAACGGTCGTTCAATATCAAAAATCATTGTATTCTCACTTCCCGAACTCGAATGCTACCTTGATCGCTCTGTGCTTCCCTTTATGAGACGCCACAGCGAACGCGGTCTTGTATTCATCTATGACATACCTGTGCGTTACAAGTTTTTCGAGAAGGCTTGGTTCTTTCTTCATCATCTCAAAAGCAAGTTCGAACGTATCGATAGACTCACCATTGTGCATTTCTAGTCCATGCATCATCGATCCCAAGATATCCACTTGTTTGTAAACCGCCAATACCCAGTCAGTCTTCTTGGTCACACTGAAGTCCATACCTACAATTACTACTGTTCCGTTATTCTTGATAAGATGCAATGAATCATCCAATGTTGAGTCCGAAGCAATACTATCGTAGATTATATCAGGACCCGAGCCTCCATAGAGAATCTTCTTTCCTAAGGCTGGTTTGAGAAGATACCCCTCCGTAGTATCTGCAATATTCTGATATAGCGTATCTGTAGTCCTCTCAGAAATCACCTCGTCTGCACCCAGTCGTTTTGCTACCGCCTCTTGGAACGGATATCGTGCCAAGACAATTATCCTGCATTTTGAACCTAGCCCTCTGATAGCTCTTACTATCATGAGACCGATAATTCCTGCACCTATGACAATCACTGTATCGTCATCCGAAGGTACTTTTCGTTTTACGGCATGAATTGCAACTGAAAGGGGTTCAGCAAGGAGAGCTATGTCCTCTGGAATGTTGTCAGGCACCTTTCGAAGCTGCCCTGCAAAAGTAACGAAGTATTCACTAAAACCTCCGCTTCCAAACCCACCGAAATTCAATCTACCACCGTATTTTTCTTCAAGGGCTGAATCATCGCCTATTCCAGCTATCGCTTGACATGTTTCTGGTTTCCCCGACTTACAACTCTCACAGTACTCAAACCCATAACATTCACACGATACAACTGGAGAATGACTTACTCGGTCACCAACGCTTAAGCCTTTGACCTCATCACCAACTTCTTCCACAATTCCAATGACTTCATGGCCAAGTGGGAATGGGTTCTCTTTCCTTGCGAAAATGCTGGCCGCATATGAGATGTTTACCTCTATTTGATGGAGGTCTGACGCGCATATGCCAGAAATGATAGGACGAACGAGTACTTGCAGTGGATGGGCAATACCTGGTTTTGGCCAATCTGTTCGATACTTGATCATTGTATATTTACCTGCTAATTTCATCTTCTTTCGAACAGCTTTGCTAATTTTGAGGTCGTACATTATCGCTTTCGTAGGTATCACTCTCTGAATAAGCGATTATCTAGATACTTCAATCAGATATATCCATCGAAGAAAAAGAAGTAGAACCTAGAGTATGAAGCTCCAGTCTTAATCGAAATTTAATCAACACTCTTTGGCTAGTTTCTCTATCTGGTTGTAATGAATTTTCCACATACCCTTATCGGAATATAAACACTATAATAAAGCGATAGAAATATCCCGCAACTGAGTCAGGGAAGGATTGAGGAAGAATGACTGACACCTCTATGAATATCAGAGCCAGATGGACCAAGTCCGGTATTCCTACAGAACAGATGCTCATTGATGCTGCAGCTGCAGGAATGGTTTCGCGCAAGGATGAACCCTATGGCGAATTTGTTGAAGATATAGATATAGCACGGGCAAAGAACTTTCTCAAGAAGATGATTGGTTATGGTCATGAGAGTGTGCTCGAACATATTGTGTTTCAGTTTTGGCTCAGTATGTCACGTGTTGCATCCCATCAGCTTGTCCGGCACAGGATGGCCTCTTACACACAGATGAGCCTGCGCAAAGAGAGAGACCTTTCCACTGAAGACTTTGTCATCCCTCCCGCAATCAAGGACGAAGATCGCAGTGAGTGGCTACAGGACACTCAAGTTGTCATCGATACCTACCGAAAATGGTTGGACAAGGGATATGATGTTGATGTGGCTCGACGAAAAATCACTCAAGAGGCTAGAACTGATTTGGTCATGACAATCAATGCGAGGTCTCTCAGGAACTTCTTCAGTCTGAGGGCAAAACATGACGCTGATTTTGAGATTCGAGAGGTCGCGAGAAGAATGTATCAATTAATAGAAGAAGAAGAACTCACCTTCCTCTTTGAAGACATTGGATTTGAATGAAAAAGAAGAAGAAACTGGAGCCGAAGCTCCAGTCTTAAGTTAATTCTAGTCAACACCGCAATTCTTCTTCAAGAGTTCCCAATCGTGGGTTACCTGTTCTTGGATACTCTTTCTGAACTCTGCCCATTCCGGCTTGAAGAGGTGCTTAAACTGTCCCATCCGTTTGAAGTATTCATCGACAGGCTTGAGCTCCTTGAGATTCTTACTTGCGCTTGACATTATCCACTCTTCGCCATCGATTACCTCGTAGAGTGGGTGTAGGCCAGTTTCAACAGCTAGCTTGGAAAGTGCTATACTTTCACCAGTTGCTGAACGCCAACCTCTTGGACATGGGGAGAATGCATGAACAAATGCTGGGCCTTCAACCTCAAGCGCTTTTCGGAACTTTGTTATGAAGTCACGATAGTTCGATGGTTCGACAGTGGCAACATACGGGATCTTGTGGGCTGCAACAATCTGCGCGAGAGGCTTTTTCAGTTGCAGTTTACCCGGAATCTTACTCCCTGCCCATGAGGTTGTGGTTTCCTGACCAGTGAATGTTGCTCCTGACCTCTGAATTCCTGTGTTCTGGTATGCACCGTTGTCGTAACACATGTAGACCATGTCATGACCGCGTTCCATTGCACCACTGATGGCTCCAAAGCCAATATCAAAGGAGGCACCATCTCCACCAAGGGCAATCACATCAACATGCTCATGCTTGAAGCGTCCTTTTTGATGCATAGTCTTTGTTGCTTCAATCACGCCAGAGGCAACAGCCGCAGCGTTCTCAAAGGCTACGTGTATCCAAGGTACATTCCAAGCAGTGTACGGATAGATTGTAGTCGCAACCTCAAGACATCCTGTATTGTTACATACAATAGTAGGGCCTCTGAGTGCCATTCCCATTAGTTTGATCACGACTGGTGCCGCACATCCTGCGCACATGCGGTGACCTGAGTTTAGAATGCGGTCTCTCTTGATCATATCTTTGATTGATACTGCTGGTTTGTCTGCTGTAGCCATTATTTACGAACCCCCAGTGTTTCGTACAAAGGTGCTTGTCCTTTTTTCAGGTAATCCTTTGTCTTCTCAAAGCCTTCTACGAAGGTCATCGGTGTTACATCGCGACCACCAAGTCCCACAACAAAGTTTACAATCATCGGTCGTGACTCTGCCTCATAGAGTGCTGTCTTGACCTCTAATGCAAGTGGATTGGTTGCTGCACCAAAGGACATTGCTTTCTCAAAGACTGCAACTGCCTTGGCTTTACCAACAGCTTTCGCTATCTCCTTCGTTGGGAATGGTCGGAACATCTTCAGACGAATGACACCAACCTTTTCGCCTTTCTCTCTAAGTACATCTGCAACGACTTTTGCAGTTCCTCCCATAGAACTCATCGCGATAATGATAATGTCTGCATCCTCGGTCTTGTAGGTCTCAAACATTCCGTATTTACGACCGGTTAATTTTTCAAATTCGGCTTCTACCTCTTTGTAGATTCGAGGAACGTTCTGCATCGCCTCGTCTTGCTGCTCCTTGAATTCGAAATAGTAATCAGTCAAAGCTAATGGCCCCATAGTAATCGGATTATCTGGATCGAGTGGTTGAACAGGTACTCGCACACCTACAAACTTCTTTACCGCATCGTCAGGAAGCATTTCTACACGTTCAACGTTATGGCTAACAATGAATCCGTCGATTCCAACCATGACTGGTAGTAATACATCGTGATGTTCTGCAATCTTGAATGCCATGAGGGTTGTGTCGTAGGCTTCCTGTGAGCTCTGGCAATAGAGCTGGATAAAGCCGCTATCGCGCATTCCCATTCCATCACTATGGTCGTTATGGATGTTGATCGGAGCTGATAGTGCTCTGTTTGCCACTGTGAAGACGATTGGCATTCTCATCGAGGCTGCGCAATACAGAATCTCCCACATGAGCGCAAGACCAGCTGATGCTGATGCCGTTGCGACTCGTGCGCCAACAGCTGATGCACCTACGCAGGCACTCATTGCTGAGTGTTCAGACTCAACAGGGATCACTGCAGCATCGACTTCACCGTTTGCTGCAAATTTCTGATAATCCTCAACTATGATTGTCTGAGGAGTGATTGGATATGCTGCTAGGACATCTAGGTCTGCTTGCTTGAGTGCATACGCAATTGCTGCATCTCCAGTGAGTCCCTCGATTTTTATCTTATTTTTTGGTACACTCATCGAGTCTCACTCCGTCTCCATGTGGATGCTATCCGTTGGACATTCATTGGCACAAATCCCGCATCCTTTGCAGTAATCGTAATTGTATGCATATGCATACTTGCCATCCTTTTCAGTCAAGATGACTGCGTTATCTGGACAATAAATCCAACAACGACCGCAGGTTCCATTCTTTATCCATAGACAGGTATCATCATTGTGAATGGGTTTCTCCGCACGCCATCCTCCAGTTTTATACTTCTCAGAGTTTCCTGGCTCGATGATGTTCCCAGCCATTGGGATTTCGTTGTATTTCTCGCTCATCCGACTTTAGCCTCCGCTACAGCTCGTTCAATTGCAACTTTGTTCAAATCTCCTACCTTACCGGGGTATCTCTCTAGGACTTCATTGATCACAGTCTCGACTGCCACTACACCTGTGGCTTTGACTGCTGCTGCCATGGTGGGCATGTTTGTAAATGGTCGACCCATGACCTCCATAGCGATGGTACTTGCATCAACTGTGACAACCTTACCACCAGTGAAACCAAATTTATCCCTGATGGCTTGAGGTTCTTCACGACTATTGACAACAAGAATACCGTCCTCCTTTAGACCCTCGGTAGGATTAACAACATCAAGTAAGGTGGGGTCAATACAGACCACAACATCCGGGTGATACACCTGTGCGTACACCTGGATGGGTTCCTTACTGATTCGCAAAAACGCTCTAACAGGGGCTCCAGTTCGTTCAGGCCCGAATTCGGGGAACGCCTGGATATAATTACCCTCAGTAAGAGCGGCTTTACCTAGCATTTGATTGGACGTCACGACTCCTTGGCCGCCACGACCATGCCAGCGAAATTCAGTAATTCCTTTTGCAAAGTCCATACTCATTATCTATATCACCTACAGGGTGAATTCAAGGCAGGGACTTTGTGGGGTGCTTATTTATTTACTGGCATGGTCTTCATATTGTAACCTATCTCTTTTTCATAAAGACCAGAACAATCAGGATGACTACAACTGCTGAGACCCGTGCTGTAAGTATCAATGGTTCTACTGAAGGCACAATCCTCTCTAAGCAAATTTTTTGACAAGCAAAATAATGACGGCAAAACATACTACGGTGACTCCCGATGCATACATCACAAGCTCAGTTCCAATGCCTCCGAGAATGAAGGATATCACTGAAACCACTACTTCATCTCTTGCTACATTTCCTGCTCCATCAGTCACATTGAGATTTATTGTATACGTTCCCTCGGTTAGATAATCCAAAGAAAATGTGATATCTGATCCATCCCAAACACTATCTTCCTTAAGTTCATCGTTTACATAGATCCGATAGCGTTCGGGGAATCTATCACTCGCTGACCAAGATATTGTTTCATCGTTGCTCTCTATATCTATGACAAAATCAGGTTCATGAAGTACAATAGGTAAATCTGTATCTATCAAGAGAGTAGCATATGGATCTGTAGAGCCTCCTGTACCATCAATGGAATATTCTTCTGACGAATTATAGTCCGACCACTCGTTCCCTATACTTACACCATCTGTGAACATAGTGTTTTCTCCACTATCCATAGCATTTTCGAATGTATTCCATCCAAAAGCATTACCAAAAATGGTATTATTCTCACAAAAGACCTCTACATATACACCGCGTTGGTAATTAGAATAGATTGAATTATTTATGATATTGCATGAATACGAATTAACCATCATTGTTCCTATGTCGTTATTAGAACACAAGCACTCAAGTACCGTACAATTGCTAGAAGAATCGAGTAATATTCCTCTGTACGCATCAAAAGATACACAATTCCTGATCACACAATTTATTGCTCCACGTAGTTCAATTGCAATATCTCCTCCACGGACATGGCAATTTTCAACAACTCCATCTTCAACATTTTCTAAACGAATGACGGATGATCCGATTTCACTGGTTCCTGCAAGATCGAATGTAAATCGAGAATCCCTGAGAATAAAGGACGACGTGGTGTCATGTATGTAAAAGCAATTCCTTCCACGTAGCGTTTTTCCCTCAATGATATAGGGATTACTTCTCGTTCCCACACCTGCTGAGCTTTGTTCAGCTAATTCCGTATTGCTCCCAATCTCGATTGGTATATCGACTTGACTTGGAGTCATTATACGGATTGATTGAGTTGAAATAATTAAGTCTGAATGTGTTATATTACTGAAACCTAGTGTTGCTAGAAAAAGAATCAGTATAAGACTAAACGCAAGTCTGTCGCTATTCACCCATTCAAGCCCCTGGTTTTCTTATTGAGGAATAATTTGTCTAGTGATTTTAACCTCTTGAACCTTACCAATAAAGCGAGGGCGTACTAACAACTACTCATCAGACACTTGTTCAGCAAATACACCATTCATCTCAATGAAAATCTGGCGATAATCTTTATTCTTAATGACAACATCTACAGAATCTTTGGTTCTACTTGTATTCTCAAACTTTAATCCACGCTCCAGAGCTCTTGGAAACAATCCATAGATAATTGTAGCAGCTAATAGAAATCCAAAGAATAGTACTCCCAGTACTGGTTCGATGAGAGATCGTGAGTAGATTAGTGCCAAGTTAATTTGAAGGAGGTAGAAAACTATCGGATAGAATAGCACAAAGAAACCCAGGACTGAAACAAGCCGTGTTCGAATTGTTCTCACGCTCTTACTTCCATGTGCGATGCATGTTGGCACTGGGAATGTCGTTGTGCTCTTTGCAGATTGAAGAGTAGCTGCAATCTTATCATCACCCTTTCCCCATGAGCTTGAATCGTAGCTATCTGGACCATGACCTTCTATAATTGTGATGAAAACCAGATCTTCTGCTGGTTCCATACATACAGGACAATACTCAGGAAATTGGATCTTCGATAATCTAACTCTAATTTTGTTATTCTCTGAACTGCGCTCCGGTGAATTAGTCAGGGATTATCCCACCTTTTTTTCTAAGTTCACTCTGGTGGTAGTACTATTATCTGTACGCTAGTCACTGGTCTATTTTCTTGAGGATCTAACGCGTCAAAAGTGTCGAAAGTCATCATGTATGTGAACTTCTTCTCTGCTAGTTTGAGTTCGTGAGCCACTCGGACTGCAAGACCGATACCTTTGAACCCAAAGCCTCGGATTGCAACCATTCTCTGTTCTTCCTTCACAAGATTTCGCAGGGTCCCTACAATTTTAGGTATGTTCACCCTTCCTGCCTTCTGCGAGATCTCAAGAAGAACATACTCGCTAGTTGGAAAAACTTCAACATCGGTTTCAAGTGCTATAGAGATGATGTCCTCTCCTATCCTTAGTTGTTCAGGTATACGGTTTCTGAGTGACATGAGGTAATATGAACAAGTCTGACTAATCAACTTGATGGCTGCGGAAGCCCATAACTCAAGGCTCATATATTGAACTGAAACGAGTTCTTGTGGAGATACAATTCATGGAGCGTAATCAAGCAATAGGTATCGCAGTCATTCTAATTGTTGTAACATCAATTGGATTCATTGCTGTATGGAGTCCACCTCCGACGCCTGATGTAAGAATTGGTTATCTCTCTAAAGATCTCCATCAGCTTGCTCTTCGTGTAGCTATTGTAAATGGTTTATTCGAACGAGAAGGTATCAATGTTGACCTTGTTGAATATGGAAATGGTGCGCTTGAAATGGATGGATTCCTAGCGGGTCAGATAGATATGGGGTATTTAGGAGCTGCTCCTGCAATGCTGAAGCGAATCAATCAGGATATTCTTGTAACCCTCTTAGCTGCAGTAAATTTGGAAGGTTCTGCAATCATGGTCTTAAAATCAGAGTATGATGCAGGGCATGTCACCAGTGTAGCAGATCTGGCAGGAAAAGGAGTATATCAACCTGGGCCATCGACAGTCCAGAACTTCCTTTTGCGACTTGCGTTGAATCAATCTGGGCTTTCATATGCTGACATAACCGCATATACAACTTCACCTTCTCTTATGGCTAATTCTTTGACAGCGAGTTCACCAGCTTTTATTGCTTGGGAACCTTTCAACGCAAAATCAGAATATGACAATATTACTGTTCCTTTGATACAATCTGGTGAAATATGGCCAAGGCATCCATGTTGTGTTTTAGCCTCAGAAAACAGCTTTCTTGCTGAGCATCCAGATATCGCTCAAAAAGTCACAGATATTCATGTTGAAGCTGAAGAATGGATTGTAGCCAATCCAGCTGCAGCCATAGCCATTGCTGTCAATTGGCTAGAGATGGATGAAACTCCAGTCACAACAGCATTCAATAACATCATCTACGATTACAATCTGAATAGAACTGGTCTTGAAAGATATCTTGATTTCTTGATTCAAGAGAATCAGTTGATTCCTGGCAAGATACCTGCTGATCCCGCAGCTTTTCTTGATGGTTTCATTAACACTACCTTCGTTGATAGTCTATGATTCTGTAGTTGCGAATCGACAGACAGAAAAGTAAGACATATCCCTTGTGATGATGAGAAGGATGTCTGGAGCAGAAATAGAGGAGCAAATTAAAGTTACTCCTCAATCTTCCAAGAAACTCAACCAAGATGACTTTCTACACAGGATTATCTTGAAAATAATCCTCCCCATAATTATTCTGATTATTATCTGGCAGATGATATCAACACTTGCAAGAATATCCCTGGCTGACGTGATTGAATCTTTTATACGTCTAGCTTTGGTAGGTGATAGTGAAGGTAATTTACTTAGTACTCATATTCTTGCTAGTCTTTTCAGAGTAGTCCTCGGATTTTCACTAGCAATTGCAACAGCAGTTCCCATTGGGATAATAATTGGACGGTATCGATTAGCTAATTCTGTTTTTGGCCCTGTAATAGAAGCTATGCGACCTATTCCACCAATCGCTTGGATACCTCTCTCACTATTGCTTTTCAGTGGTAATCCAATTGCAGCCCGAGCTTTCATTATATGGATTGGTGCCTTCTTTCCAATTCTTATCAATACGACAACTGGTGTAAAAAGAACCGAACCGGTTCATGTTGATGTAGCAAAGACACTTGGCGCAAGTGAACGACAGATACTTGGAAAGATTGTAATCCCTTCTGCTGGTCCTGAGATTTTTGCAGGACTTCGGATTGGCTTTGGCATCGGTTGGATGTGTCTCGTTGCAGCAGAGATGATAGGCGGCCAAGGCGTAGGTGGTTTGGGGTATTTGGTGTGGATAATGCAGCAGGTTGGGGATACGGGCGCGGTTATCTCGAGTATGTTTCTAATAGGTCTGATTGGTTTTCTGTTTACCTTTCTCTTTCTGCAAATTGAAAAACAACTTCTCAAATGGAGGCAGTCTGTTTCTGTGTAGCTCCAAGCATTGCCTTCTCTTGCTCAACTCTTAGAACATCCAGTATCTGACTTCTATACTCCAAACACTCATGAGACGTTCTTATTCTCGGTCTTGGAAGGTCTAATTGGTACTCTGCAATGACTTTAGCTGGTATGTTGCTTAATACAAGTATACGATCTGAAAGGAATACAGTTTCATCTACGTTATGTGAAACAAATAAGATCGTGGAACCTGTCAGATCCTGAATTCTGAGGAATTCTTCTTGGAGGTAATTTCTGGTCTGTGCATCTAAATTAGAGAGTGCTTCATCGGCGACAAGTAAGTCTGGTGAAACAATGAGACTCCTTGCCATTTCGGTCTTTCGAGCTTGCCCTCCAGATATCTCATGAGGATAATGATCTTCGAGACCTTCCATTCCTACAATCTTGAGGGCTTCATCTACTCTTCTATCTCTTTTATCGCGAGGAACTCCTTTTACCTCAAGACCAAACTCGATATTCTGTCTTACTGTACGCCATGGGAAGAGTGATTCTTGCTGGAAAATGTATCCAACTCTGTTGTGACCCGGTTCAACTTTTTGGCCATCAATCAGTACTTCTCCCTCATCCGGTTCCAACAAACCTGCAATGATTTTTAGCAGTGTTGTTTTCCCGCAACCGCTTGGTCCAAGGATGCTCAAGAATTCTCCTTCTTGAACATCAAAAGAAATATTGTCTAGAACTTCAGTCTCGTCTGAATTCCCAGTAGGATATGACTTTGACAGGTTGAGAACTGAGAGTTTGAGCATTTTATATCTAAGTAATGTCTTACTCCGCTCCGCTGTTAAATACTATGTTGTAAACAGGCCTCTTCTGAGTGCTTGAGGCTGACCGCACAAAGTAAAAATAGTCAGCCGACTCAGTCAATATAACAAAAGGCACTGATATTTGGACTTATAATTTCTATATCCGACTTTCAAAGTGTCTTTTTATAATCCGGAAGGTAACTGACGTGGGATCACCAAAGATTCTATTCGAGATTGACGACGATGAGAGCACCAGTGCGATTGCTGTCGGTGATGTAACTGGCAATGGTACTGCTGAATTATGCACAGGTGGTCGTGATGGTGTCATCCGATTATACGACGCAAATCGCTC
>Ga0307419_10000190_pt1 | contig 28284 bp, 44 predicted proteins | sample SalMarWE160230MG_2_FD_202512 | JGI IMG/M metagenome (GOLD analysis project Ga0307419, IMG submission 202512) | Salt marsh sediment microbial communities from the Plum Island Ecosystem LTER, Massachusetts, United States - WE1602-30 | ecosystem: Environmental > Aquatic > Marine > Intertidal zone... | reverse complement strand
TAACCCTCCGAGCGCAGGGACCATCATCTGGGTCATGCTGAACCTGAACCCCAGTGACCAGAGGAGGGTTAGAAGGTAGACGTAGAACATGAAGGCAATAATCAGAAGAATGAATCCCTCGTAGTATTTCATGAACTTCTGGATGTTATGCTTCAGGGGGTCTATCCTCGGTATCCCAACGAACAGGAGATACATACCGACAAGGACCAGCGGCATCAGGAAGAGGCCCCAGAGCTTGGACATGAATCCGTCAACCTCACCCGCGGCGTTCCAGTGCGAAGCCATCTGCTCTGGCATCTGCGGATACAGATAAACAGCTATCACGAACGATGCGATTATTATTCCCCACATGAGCGCCTTAACCAACTTCATGACAATTAATTGTCCTGATTGTTAATAACCTTTCGCTGCTAGAAGGGGAGCTCCTTCCACTTGTATTGGTTGGTGAATATGAAGCTCTGCCAGTCCTTTATCATCTTCGAGAACCTGGCCTTTATGGCGTGGGATACTGAATCCATCTCCTCCGGGCTCTTTGCCCAGAAGGCTATCTTCAGGTCATAATTCCCTGTTATCTTCTCCACTGACACTATGTTGTCGTGCTTCATGAGGTAATCAAGGAATTCCTCCCACTCCCTCTCGGTGTAGTTCCATGTCGCAATCATTATCACGGCATATATGCTGTAGCCCAGCTTCTTCTTGTTTATCCTGACTATGAACTTCTCTATCACCCCCGACTTAGTCAGCTTGTTCATCCTGTACCTGACCGTCTCGTGCGAGAGCTTCACCCTCTTTGCCAGCTCGAGCACGGGCATCCTCCCATCCTCCTCCAGAACCTTGATTATCTCTATGTCCTTCCTGTCAATCCTTAAATTTCCAGGATTTTCAGCGTTTTTTCCTGACATATTTAATATATTTAAGACACTATTATATAAACTTTACGTTTTTACGTACTAATATGATAAAAAACAATAATATTTCAGAAGAAATTGAAGAAATACCGCAAAACCCAATCCCACCATACGTAAACTGGGAGCTTACCAACAGGTGCAACATGGGTTGTCCTTATTGCTTCCTGGGCGAGAACCCGGACGGTGTGATACCAGACATGCCGACTGAAGAAGCAAAATACCTGATAAGGAAGCTCGCGGACAACGGCGCAAGGATGCTTAATTATGCGGGCGGCGAGCCACTCCTCAGGGCCGACCTTCCCGAACTGATAGAATATGGAAAGAGCCTCGGCCTCCGGACAGTCCTCTCAACCAACGGCATACTTCTCTCGGATTATCTGATAAAGGAGCTCGGTCACTATCTCGACTGGGTTTCCCTTCCGATGGACGGCTATGACCAGGAGACTCACGACTCCGTGAGGGGAAGGGAAGGCCACTTCAACGAGGTCCTCTCCCAACTTGAAAGGATAGGGGAGACCGATATCAACCTTAAGATAAACACCATGCTCTGCAGGAAGAACTTCACGTATGTGGGAGATATTGCGAACCTGCTCGATGGTTTTGACGTCAGGAAATGGAAGCTCTTCCAGTTCTCTGCAAGGGGCAAGGCAAGGAAAATCAGGGACGAATATGCAATCTCTGACGAGGAGTTCCTGTCCTCTAGGGAGAATCTTGGATACCATCCGTTTGACGTCATATACTCGTCAAACCTCCTCAGGGACAATGCATACTTCCTGATTGGCGCTGACGGGAAGGTCAATTCCCCTGTCGGGGATGAATATGTTTACCTCGGTGACATGGTCAATGATGATGCTGAAACCTTCAGAAGACCTGACGTGATATCAATCGCTAAGAACGTCCGGAACGCCGGGGTATCTTATAACATGAGGTGATGGAATGCAGGAAACCAAAGACGTTGGAGAAAGGCCATCCTATTTCACTAACACAAGAGAAGTCGAACCCATTGAGGACACGTGCGGGGAGATAAGGGAGGTCTACCAGTCAGATAGGCTGAGCCTTGCCCACGTGAGGCTCTCGGGCAAGGCAACGAAACACCTCCACCGCGTTATGGAGGAGGTCTATTACATAACCAGAGGGAATGGCTACCTTACCATCGGTGAGGAGAGATACCCAATCGAGGAAGGGGACACCATAGGGATACCCAGGGATGTCTGGCACTACCTGGAGACCGGTGAGGGAAGGGAACTTGAGCTGATTGCGGTCACCCACCCCAGGTTCAACCTTGACGATGTTATCACAGAGGGAACCCCTTGAAGAAACATGACAGAATAGTTTTCTTGTTGCTCCCCCACTTGCGACTGCAATGTTTTAGCCAAGCGGTAGCGTCTGTAAGCGGGGACCGGCTTTGTGTAAGAAGTATTGAATTTAGCTGACTTTATACACAGAGAGAGAACTATTTACACAGGCTTTCAATCCATCCTATCAAATGGACAGGGATTATATAATCAGCGATTTCCAGAATTTTTTTCCTGCTTTCAATTAACTGCTCTTTGTTTTTCATGTAGGGGTCTTTATGATTTACCAGGCTTTCCCTGTCAGTCTTCTGTTCCTCATCGTCACCCCACCAGAACAAGTCACCAGCAACCACGATAACCCCCTTTTCTGATTTGGCGATTACGCATATGTGGGACAGGTCATGCCCCGGTGTTTTGATGAGCTTTATGGTTGTTCCCGGAACCTTGCCTTCATGGTCAACAGACTTCCCGTCAAATGTGAATATCGACCATGGGTCAACAACCCTGGATTTCCTGAACAGTGCCGTGAGTAGCATATGGTCTGTGTGAGTGTGCGTCAAGATGACATAATCAATATCATCGTAGGTAAGGTTTTCCTTATTAAGTGATTCCTTCAGCATCGGCTCGTTCATGCCAGGATCCACGACAATGTTCTTCCCGCTGTCCCTTATCAGGGTGGTAGTGGATGATACCATCTCAGTTCCATCTTCCTCCCTTACATAACCCTCAACAAGAATCTTCACGTCTGCCATGATGAATCTATGTCATGCTGTTTTAATAACTTTCGTGGCTAGAAGGGGAGCTCCCTAGAGAATGAGGTTCAGGATGCCCCCAACCAGAAATGCCATGAAAATCATAATACCGGCGGATTTTGCCAAATCCTTTATTCCCAGTTCCCTGAACAGAACCATGAATGTGGCCACGCAGGGGAAGTACATTGTCAGCACAACACTGGCAATTATTAGCTGTTTTAAGCTCAGGCCGAACGGCAGCAACATGCCAATGGCCACGTCCTTTCTCAGGAACCCTATTACCAGGGCCCCTACGGCCTCTTTTGGCAGGCTCAGAACGTTCACCACTAGGGGCGCCGTGGCCTCCCCTATGAGGGAGATTATGCCGGATGCATAGAGTATGTTTATTATCAGCACCCCCAGCAGCACATAGGGGATGGCCTCTCGCAAAAATCCCTTCATCCTCATCCAAAGCTTTTTCAGCAAGGAATTCCAGTAAGGGATTTGATAGGGTGGAATCTCTATGAATATTTCAGGACTCTCCCCCTTCATGAACTTGTTGAGCACCAGGCCGAGGACCACCCACACCACGAACAGGCTCCCGAAAACGATTCCGAGGCCCTCTGGCCCGTAGCTGCCCACCAGGCCGATGACCATTGCAATCTGTGCCATACAGGGAACGGATACGGCCATCAGGGTGGCAGCGATAAATCTCTGCCTCCTGGTTTCCAGTATTCTGGTGGCAAGGGCGCCGGGAACGTTGCATCCCAGGCTCAGGAGCATGGGAACGACAGAGAGGCCGTGCATGCCCATCCTGTGCATCAGGTTATCCATCAGGGTGGCCAGCCTCGGCAGATACCCGCTGTCTTCCAGAAAACTCAGAATAAGATAAAAAGCAAATATGTATGGCAAAACCATTGCTATGGGCACGTAGAAGCCCGTGGTCAGGAGCCCCATTGACTGCACGTAATCTATCTCCCCTCCTATCAGTTTACCGATTAATATATCGCGAATAAAGCCGGGGCCCAACAGACCGCTTAAGCCGTTTGCCAGAGGAGAATATGCATTGAATAAGGGGTCAAAGACATGTGCGATAAGATTCTCTCCGATTAGCCTTATCATGGAGAAAGCCACAAAAACAACCGCAACGGCGATGGGAATCCCGCTCAGTGGCCTCACGCTGGCGTCACCCAGCCTTTCCAGCAGGCTCTCCTTCCTGCGGACTATCTTCTCTGTCTTCTTTATTATCCTTCCAATCTCAATCCATCTCTCATCCTCCCCCCGCTTCTGCCGGTGGGCCTTTGCATCCCCGATTCTGGAGACCAGCTCCTTTATCCCCTCACCTGTGACAGCCACGGTGGGGACCACCGGAACCCCCAGCATCCTTTCCAGCTTCTTCACTTTTATCCGGATTCCCTTGCGGACAGCCCTATCCCACAAGTTGAGGGCTACTATAACCGGTATGTTCCTTTCAAGAAGCTGCAGGGTCAGGTAGAGGTTCCTCTCCAGGTTGGTCGCATCCACCACGTTTATTACCACGTCACCCTTTTCTAGCATCTCCACTGCCACGTCCTCTGCCTTGGATGTGGACTCCAGTGTATAGGTCCCGGGAATGTCTACTATCTCTGCTGTTTTTTTATCGAATTTTAATTTCCCCTGCTTAAGCTCTACAGTGGTTCCTGGGTAATTAGAAATTGTCACATTTACGCCAGTCAATCTGGAAAATAAGGCAGACTTTCCTACGTTCTGGTTTCCTATCAGAAGCAATTTCATTCAATGACCTCTACCATGACCTTCATGGCCATCCCCCTTCCCAGGGTAATCCTCCTGCCGTCAACCTCTATGACTACAGGACCCCTGAGGGGCTGGGATGCAATCTTTCTGATGCGCTTTCCTATCCTTATGTTAAGTGGGGAGAGCCTCCTCTGGAGTGACATCCCTCCCTCCATGGCCTTTATCTCTGCCTTCTTCCCTACCTTCATTTCAGCCAGTGACATCATACTTTATCCTTCCCTTTTTCCTGACAAAGCTGCGCAGCCTGTCCAGCGTCTTCTTGCTGAGTATGTGCTCTGCTAGGCAGGCGTCATGAATGGCAGTCTTTTCGTCTATACCCAGCAGCATGAAGAACTCTGCCAGGAGTTTGTGCTTTTCGTAAACCCCCTTTCCCAGCCTCCTCCCTTTGGGAGTCAGCCTTATGGGGCCATAATTCTCATACTCCAGCAGGCCCTTCTTTGTAAGCCTCCTTATGCACCCGGTCACGCTGGGTAGGCTTATGCTGAGCTCTTTCGCGATGTCGTTCACCCTTACGGAGTCCTTCTCCTGCTCTATGATGTATATGGTTTCCAGGTAATCCTCAATACTCTGCGAGAGTTTCATACCTTTCATCTGATACACCATTCCCGGACATACATGAATCCCTTTTGGGTGCTAGTTTAAATTAACCTTTAAATATTAGTCACGGCTAACTTTTATAAAGTTTTGCAGCATAATTTAGGGAGAGAAATCCAAGGGGTGGTAAAATGCCATGGGTAGATACTGAGGAATGCATGGGCTGCGGGATTTGCGTCAGCGCCTGTCCGGTCGGTGCTATCTCCATGAAAGAGGGAAAGGCTGCAATAAACATGGAGAAATGCATAAGATGCGGGAAGTGCCACGATGCCTGTCCACACGGGGCAGTAAAGCACGATTCAGAGAGAATACCGTTTGAAGTTAAAGAAAACGTTCAGAAGACAAAAGAGTTGATGAAGAACTTTAAGGGCGACGGGGAAAAGAAGGAATTCCTCAAAAGGATGGTAAAGCATTTCAGCAAGGAAGAGGCAGTGGCAGAAAAAAGCAAAAAGGAGATTCAGAAATTAATCTGACATGATGAGATTGGCGGTGTTTTAAAATGGAATCTGGCACGGATGAGAAAATAAAAAAAATAATAGGGGATTACGAAAAACACGCAAAGAGAGGCAGCTTCAGCTTAAATCCGGACAGAAAAGCAGTTGAGGCCCTGGTTCGGGGACTTCTGTTGAATGAGAAGAGATACGGGGAAAGATACTGTCCCTGCCGGAGAATCAGCGGTGACACCGAAGAGGACAAGAAAAAGATATGTCCTTGCGTCTGGCACGAAGATGAAATAAAGCGGCTTGGTCATTGTCATTGTAGATTGTTTGTGAAATAGTCTAGATGTTAAACCAAATTAACAGGAAGGTGTGTGCATGAGAACATTAATAACCGTCTTTGTGTTTTCATTCTTGTTTTACCTGCTCCTGACTATCGGTTCAGGGGAATTGGTATTGTGGAGCCCGGGAGAGATATTTTTCGGGTTAATGGCTTCCATTATAACTGCCTCATTGATAAGAAAACTGTTCGGCACAGTGAAGGTGAGACCCACATTTGCATTGTTCAGTCCAAAGAGATGGCTTTTTCTTATCGTGTATGCCGTTGGACCGTTTTTTGCCAGTATGATAAAGGCAAATCTTGACCTTGCCTATAGGATAATCACAGGAAAGATAAGACCAGGCATTGTAAAGATTCCCTCTGGTTTAAAAACAGGCTTTGCTGTCTTCATGCTGGCGAATTCCATAACCCTGACACCCGGGACGCTTTCTGTTGACATTGATAAAAAGAACAACCTCTATGTGCACTGTATTTATGTCAGGAACAAGGAACCGAAAACAGGGGAAGTCTGTTCCTGTTTCCCCGGATGGATAAGGAGGATAGCAGAATGATTCTCATAGGATTGCTCCTGTCAATCGCGCTTGGCATATTAATATTAATCAGCTTGGTCCGTGTAATCCTCGGGCCAACAGTCCCCGACAGGGTCGTTGCGCTGGATGCTATTAACATATTGACTATTGCCCTGCTGGTTGTAGTCGGGATTGTTTCCAGAGAAATTATCTATGTGGACGTTGCAATCGTCTATGCCATGCTGTCTTTTGTCTCGGTTTTATACATATCCAGATATATAGAGGGACATTCATGATGTTGGTTTATAGCTTTCTTGGGGCAGGTTTGGTGTTCCAGACCCTGGGCATCCTGGCTTTGCACAGGTTCCCGGATGTTTATACGAGGATTCACGGAACTACAGAATGCACAACCCTTGGTTCACTCCTCCTTTATACAGGGCTTATTCTATATGCCTTTACTGTTCTGGGAGGATTTAACGCTTCCTTTTCTGTTCATATAATTATGCTTATGCTTCTGGTTATGATAACAAATTCTGCTGGGGCTCATGCCATAGCAAAGGCATCTCACAGAAGCGGGATCCTGCCGAAAGGTGCAATAGTGGACAGGTTGGAAGAGGATAGGAGGAAATCAGATGTTTGAAGTAATCCAGCTAATGACGTTAATAGGCATAATAGCCTCTGCAGCAATTTGCCTGAAATCAAGGGACCTGCTTGTTTCTGTCATTCTGTTATGCGCAATGAGCCTGCTTTTGGCTGCGGAGTTTTACATTCTGCAGGCTCCTGATGTAGCAATTGCAGAAGCAACAATAGGGGCCGGGGTTGCTACCGCAGTCTATGTGACAGCTGTTGATAAAACGCGGAGGTGGGAAAACGAAAAAAGAGATTGAGTTTCTTACTGTTGCTGTTCTTTTTGTGTTGCTTTTAGCTGCCGTTCTCTTTGTCCATCCGCTTGGCAAGCCCCCCAGAACAGAAATGGATGATTATTTTATTCTGAACGGACAAGCCCAGACAGGATGCAACAACATAGTGACGTCCGTAGTTTTTGATTACAGGGGAATGGACACGTTTGGAGAAGCGACCATACTCTTTGCCGCAGTTGCGGGAATCTTCATGGTCTTGGGGGAGAAGAATGAAAAGGGACAATGAAGCATCCGGGATAGTAAAAAACGTTGCATGCATACTTGCTATTCCAATAACTGTTTTTGGCCTCTATGTTATCCTGCACGGGCATCTGACGCCCGGAGGGGGGTTTGTCGGCGGGGCCGTTATGGCAACGCTGATTGCATTGTTCCTGGTATCCTTCAGGAAAGATATGATTAAGGGAGGTATGAAAAAATCATTCTCCTTATCAGAGACCCTGGGTTTGCTTGCATTCATTTCTCTGGCTTTTCTGGGCATCTCAGCCACCTTTTTCCATAATTTCTTGGCAAACACTGATTTGTTTTTTGGGACAATTGTTCCATTTGGTTCCAATCCGGGTTATCTGGGAACCGGCGGTACAGCGCCATTAATGAACATTGCAATCGGATTGGAGGTCTTTTCAGGGCTCTCTTTGATAGTCCTCTTAATGGCTTATTACAAACCAGGGGGTGAGGGGAATGATTAGCCTGCCGTTTATCGCCGTGATTATCTTGGTATCCATGGCCCTTTTCGCTATAATATTCAAAAGAAACCTGATCAAGATAGTGATGGCTGTGCATATAATGGGCAGTGGAGTAAATCTTTTCTTGATATCACTCGGGTACACGGAGGGTGGAATTGCTCCCATCTTTACTAATGCGCCCGGGATGCAGATGGTACTACCCACTCCCCAGGCCCTGGTCCTGACAAGTATCGTAATAAACATAGCTGTTGTGGCTTTGATGCTTTCCTTTGCCATTGCTATTTACGCCCGTTATGGGACATTCGATACCACTAAGGTGAGGTTGAAAGGATGATGGAACACGCCCCTGCATTGGCAATAGCAATCCCCCTTTTTGCAGCATTTGCTGTGTCATTGATTGGCAAGATTGGAAAGAGGATTAGAAACATGTGGGTCATTCTCAGCTTAATCCTTACAGAACTTCTTGTCATTTATCTTAATTATGAGATACTGACAAACGGAATACATACCTATGCGTTGGGAGCAGCTCTTCCCTCCCTTATCTCACCCGGGGGGTTTCCTGTCAGAATCATTCTGGAGATTGACGCAGTGAATGCCCTGGTTTCTTTCATTGTAATATCCATAACCCTCGCTGCGGTTGTCTACTGCTGGAGATTCATGCAGGCTATATCAAAAGACAGAGAACATATTGATAGGTTCTATTCTTTACTTTTGCTCTTCACTGCTGGCATGATAGGCATGAGCTTTACCGGGGATTTCTTTACACTCTTTGTTTTCCTCGAACTTACATCCGTTTCTTCTGCAGCTCTAGTCTCTTTTTTCAGGGATGGTGAATCTTTTGAAGCAGCCTTCAAGTATATGATAATTTCTGCCATAGGTGCTCTTTTCCTGCTTCTTGGAATAGGTATCCTGTATAGCCAATATGGCCTGCTCAATATGGCTGCCATTGCAAAAGAAATAATGCTTCACATGTCTTTTTTGGACAAGGTTTCCCTTTCACTTATAGTTTCTGCCATCCTGCTAAAAATCGGTCCTGTCCCCCTCCATATGTGGAAGGTCGATATCTATCAAAAGTTGCCTGCCCCGCTAGTGGCCGTGTGCATAACATCTTCTCTGGTCGGTATTTATGTTCTTTCAAGAATCCTGTTTTCTGTTTTCTTTGTCATGGGTTCTCTTTCCGGCTGGATAATCATCATCCTGGGCGTCCTGTCTATATTCGTAGGCGTCACGATGTCCCTCCTTCAGAAAAACCTGAAAAGGATGATGGCATATGCTGCAATAGCAGAAATCGGTTATGTCATGCTTGGGATAGGCACGGGACTGGCAGCCGCATCAAAGGATTTTGGATTCATTGCCCTGTCAGGAGGGATATTACACACATTAAACGATGCATTGAACATGGGGCTGTTATTCTTGATAACTGGTGCAATATTCTATGCAACAAAGAAAACCGATATCCGGGATTTGGGTGGTTTGGCGCACCGTTCTGCATCCCTGTCCGCACTTTTCATAATAGGAATGCTTGCTGTTTCTGGCCTTCCTCCGTTCAACGGCTTTGTCTCCAAGCTGATGATATACGAATCGGTTTTTTGCCTCAACCCACTGCTCGCTGTTGTTGGAATATTGGGAAGCATCCTGATGCTCGCTATATTCGCAAAGGTTTTTGTATCAGTATTCCTTGGCACTCCATACAGGAGAAAATTCAAGAAAATGCCCGCCAGCATGATGGCCGTGATGTGGATAATCGCGCTTTTCATATTATTCCTTGGCATGTTCCCTGAAATGGCAATAAATAATCTGGTCACGCCCGCTGCAGATGCTTTAATCAACCATGAGGCCTACATGGGAGGTGTGATATGATAGTTACAGGATTAGGTAGCTGGAGCCCGTTAATCTTCTTGCTCTGTTTCGCAACAATATCCATCATTGTCTTTTTTATCCGTTGTCTTGGAGAAAAGGAATGTATAAAAGAGAAAGAGAAAACAGTACTGTTCTTTTCGGGAAATCCGCCCCCGATAGAAAACAGAGCTACGAATATTTATTGGGGATTTTTCGAGGCCATGGGCAGATATTACAGGCGGATGAAAAGGATTCACAGCGGGGTTGTTAATGATTATGTTTACTGGTTCGTTTTTGTAGTAGTTGTTATAATGTGTGTGGTGATATTTTTATGATGTTTAAGGTTTTGCTGGTTGTGGTTATTTCGTTGTTTGCTATAGTTATGGGGTTGCTGTACAAGGGCATTGACAGAATATTCACAGCAAGGATGCAGAGCAGGGTCGGCCCTCCAGTCATCCAGCCCTTCAGGGATGTCAGAAAGTTGCTGGTCAAGGAGAGCATAGTTCCTGAAAATGCGGTTAAATGGTTGTTCAATCTGATGCCGGTGCTCGCTCTCATATCTGTAATTATGATATTGCCGTATGTTCCCATGGGCATGGCTCCTCTTCTGGAGACTCATGGTGATTTGATTCTGGTTCTGTATCTTCTAATATTCCCCTCACTGGCACTCATGATTGGAGGGTTTGCGTCCTCGTCTCCCTATGCTGCTGTCGGAGGACAGAGAGAAATGGTCAAGATGATGGGTTATGAATTTCCGTTGGTCATGGCCGCTATTTCAGTCGCATGGCTGCTCCGTTCGTCCGGCATCAGCAATGTCTTTTCTCTTGCTGTAATCTCAGGCAATCCCGTATGGGCTCTTGCAGGACCAATTGGTTGTGCGGGATTGATTATGATATTCTTAAGCATGCTGTCCGTAATTCCCGGAGAACTCGGAAGGGCTCCATTTGACGTTTCAGAGGCTGACTCGGAAATTGCAGGCGGAATTCTCTTGGAATACTCGGGCAGGAACCTCGCTCTGTTCTACCTTGCCGATGCAGTAAAAACCATAGCAGTAGCGTCTGTAGTAATTGCCCTGTTCCTGCCCTATGGCATCTCCGGTTTTTTCGGTTTGTCAGGAATGGCGGCTCTGGCAGCAGATTTTATTTTTTATCTGGCCAAATTGCTTTGTATAGTCTTCATTGGTTTAAGTTTTATAGGTGTTGTTTCAGGAAGACTGAGAATCAGTCAGGTCGTGCCAGTATACTGGAAATATCCTGTTATGGTATCGCTGACCGGTCTCTTGCTGATAGCAGTAGATACGGTTCTATAGGTGGGATGAATGAAAGAAGCCAAGAAAATGAAAAGGCTCGTGAAGAGCATATGGATATTCAATTGGTTCAATTCATGCGGTTTTACAGAGATACTTCCGGTTATCGGGAGCAGGTGGGATATGGAAAGGTTCGGGATAATACCTGTTGCCTCGCCGAGGCATGCCGACTGCCTCATTATAGGAGGTTATCAGACAGAGAAATCGATAAAGAGGGCACAGAGAATATACAGGCAGATGCCAAAGCCCGCCATTGTGATAGGTCTGGGTTCATGCAGCATGAGCGGGGGCATGTATTGGGACAGCTATAATACAATAAAAAGACTCTCGGATTACATCCCCGTTGATTTGTACATACCCGGATGCCCACCCAGGCCGGAAGCAATATTCCGGGGAATCATGAAAATAACCGAAATGGTGAAAAAATGAACGAAAGAAGCATTATAGACAGCATTGAGAAGAATTTCGGAAAAATGAAATGCATTCATGAAGAAAGGAAGATATGGATAAACTCAGAAAGCAAAGAGCTGATAAATCTCTGCAGATACATAAAGGAACTGGGTTTTGAGCATCTGTCTGCAATCTCTGTCACTGATTTTATAGAGAAGGGGGAATACGAGCTTTGTTATTTCCTCTGGTCCTATGAGCACAGGATATCGCTCATCCTGAAAGTGAGGACAGGAAGAAAAACCCCTGTCATGGATTCCGTGTCTGGAATATGGGATGAAGCCCAGATACATGAAAGAGAGATACATGAATTGTTCGGGGTTGAATTCAGAGGAAATCAGGATTTATCAGAACTTTTTCTGGAGGAATGGAAACTAGGGCCCCCCTTCAGAAAGGATTTTGACTGGAGGGACCATGTAAGAAGAAAATATTATAAAAAAGGGGCAAGGGAAAGGAGTTACTTTGAGGGGGGAGCATGAAAGAGAAATCACCAGTCGAGATGGGGTATGAACTTCTGTTCGGTCCGGGACATCCCGGTTCTGGAAATTTTTCTGTTAAGCTCAGGCTGGATGGTGAGAAAATCATCTCTGCCAGGGCAGACCCCGGATATCTTCACAGGGGATTTGAGAAATTAATGGAATACAGGACGCCAATGCAGAATGCTGTTTTGTCTGACAGGATATGCGTGTTTGAGCCGCTTGCGTGGAATCTTGTCCATGCAGAAGCCGTTGATAAGCTCATGGACATTGAGATTCCTGAAAGGGCAAAATACATAAGGGTTATAATGGCTGAGTTGTCCAGAATACAGTCCCATCTTATCTGGTATGGCAGCATGTCGGCTGGCACAGGCTTTGATACGGGATTCAAGCTGGCATTCGGATACAGGGATTACATACTAGATATCTTTGAAGCGGTTACAGGAGGAAGGCTCTATCCTGCAGGTTACATATGTCCGGGTGGTGTAAGAAGGGACATACCCAACGGAATAGAGAAAAAGATACTATGGGTCCTGGATAAGGCGGATAAAATGAAGTTCCTGGAAAGGATTGAAAACCCCTTTCTCAGGTCAAGGATGAAAGGCATCGGTTTGCTAAAAACAGAAGATGCCATAAGACTGGGGGCTACGGGGCCTGTCCTGAGATCAAGCGGCATGAAGAGCGATGTCAGGAAAGATGACCCATACGAAGTATATGGAGGGTTGGATTTTGAGGTTCCGAGCCTAAGGGACGGTGACGCATATTCGAGATATCTCATTGGTATAAGAGAAATCGAGGAGTCAATAGGAATCATAAAACATGCCCTGAAGAGCATGCCAGAGGGGAGACTGAAAACCATAAAGCCCGGGTTCACTAGGATTCCCGAAGGTGAGGCATATGTGCGCAACGAGGTGGCGAGAGGAGAGGCCTGTATTCATATGGTCAGTGATGGAAGTGAAAAACCCTACAGGTGCAAAATAAGAGGACCATCTCTTTTGCATATGATACCCGTTCTGGAGTATTTATTAAAAGGCCAGCAGATTGCAGACGTGCCTGCTATATACTGGAGCCTGAATCCATGCCCGGCTGATACGGATAGGTGAATTAGATGAAAATGAGGATAATGACAGAGGTGATTAAGAACCTGTTCAGAAGACCGATTACCATAAGGTTTCCTAATGAGTCAAACCCCGTCAGTAAAAACTATAGAGGGGAGCATTGCTATGATATAAATAAATGTGCAGGCTGTGGGCTCTGTGCAAAGGTTTGTCCGAACAGGGCAATAGAAATGGTGGAAACAACGAATAAAGGAAAAACTAAGAAACACCTGGAAATTGATATGAGCAAATGCTCTTTTTGCGGGCTCTGCCAGGATATCTGCCCAGCAGGCGCTATTAAACTAAGCACGGATATCCCCAGCCCCACGACTAATCCTTTATCTTTAATTAAAAGATCTGCTATTATGAAGGAGGAGAAAGATGAAAACGAGAAAAAAACATGGTATCAAGAAGGTCATTGAAGGGGAATTGTTTCATGAGATTGAAGAGCTTGGCAATAAGAAATATGAGCATATAGGATTCAGGGACAAGGAAAACATGTTCGGTGATATGATAACCTCGCTGGTTCCTGAAACAGGAATGAAAAGGAAAGCGAGACTTACGATAGAGGTATTCCATAAGGAGGAGGATGAAGATGGCAAGGATAGATGAAACAAGGTGCGCTGGCTGTGGCATCTGTGCAGGTGTCTGTCCCCAGGGAATAGAGATGAAAAACGGAAAGGCAGCAATAAAGGACCAGAAGGCAGTCTGCCTGAAGGACGCTGCGGTGTCCTGTCCTGGGGGAGCAATCATACTCGGCGAAGAAGAATCCACAGGAAGCGAAGGCAGTCAGCCTGGCCGGTATGGTCCTGACCAGGGAAGGGGCACGGGCGCAGGAAGAGGCCGCGGCCTGGGCAGGGGACCCAGAGACGGCAGAGGGAGAGGCCTGGGCGGTGGTGGCAGGGGAAGATGGTAATTTTAGGGAGGCGTGTGTGGATGAAAAAGACATTCGAGGGATGGTTGTTTAACAGAATGGAAAAATTAGGCGGGAAACTGTTTAATCATGTTGGATGCGAAGGGGACAATGAACATTTTATTGATTTCCTGACCCGGTTTGTTCCCGAGACAGGCACACTGAGAAGAGTAACCTTTACTGTAGAATCACGAGACGAAATCGAGAAAATTGAAGATTATAAAATAGCTAAGGAATATACAAAAGGAGAAACATGATAGAATTTGACACATTTACATGGATAGCAATATTTGCCATTGGTTCTGCAATAGTTAACAGTATAGGCATCTTTGTTATTTATAAACATGAGTTGTGGTGTTCAAAAATAAAGGCTTATTTTATGTGCTTTGCTGCAGGAGTATTGATTTCTACTCCTTTAATGTTTGCTTTGCCCAATGCAGTAGAAATGAATTCAGCCGCGGGCATTTCTGCTTTATTTGGTTTTTTGTTCATGTTCTTTAGCAACGAAGTTATAAAACGCAAAACAAATCAGAAATCATTAGCTTTTGGGATAACTGCTGTTGAAGGAATAGGAATCCATTCCTTTATCGACGGTTTGATTTATGCCGTAACATTTAGCGCTAGCATATTAATCGGATTCTTATCAGGACTGGGACTAGTAATCCATGAGTTTGCAGAAGGGGTAATCACCTTTTCGATCTTAATAGAAACAAAAATGGATAAAAAGAAGGCAGCATTCTATGCGTTTATTGTAGCGGCCCTTACAACCCCCATCGGGGCATTTATCGCTTATCCATTCGTAAGCGGACTCAACACTTCTCTTTTGGGATTGGCGTTGGGTTTTGTTTGCGGGGTTTTAATTTATGTTTCAGCTGCCCATCTTCTGCCCGAAGCAAGAGGACATGAAAAGAAGCATTCAACTTGGGCCTTTTTAGGAGGAGTTGCCTTAGCTGTATTTATTGTACTCACAAAGATAATCGGAGGATGAGGATGGCAAGAGGAGTTAAAAGATGAGAAAGGAAATGCAAGAGAACATATCCGGTATAAGAAGAAAAATAGCGATAATGAGTGGGAAGGGGGGTGTGGGAAAAACCACCATAGCCATCAATCTGGCTACTTACCTTTCTAGGAATAACAGGGTGGGCCTGTTCGATGCCGATGTGGACTGCCCCAACATAAACGCATTTCTGGGGATAAAGGAGAGGTTCTCTGTCAGGAACAATATGATAGAACCGCATGAGAGATTCGGGATAAAGGTCATCTCGTCAGCCTCTCTCCAAGAGAAGAGCACTGATCCCATCATCTGGCGCGGGCCCATGCTGTCAAACGCCATAGTAGAGCTTTTGGGGAAGGCGCGTTGGGGGAACCTGGATTACCTAATCATTGATTTACCGCCCGGAACAAGTGATGCGCCCCTGACAATAATGCAAATGTTAAGACCGAATGGGGTAATTATAGTTACTACGCCCCAAAAGGTCTCGGTTACCGATGCAGAAAGGGCAGCGAACATGTCTAAAAAACTGGATATACCGGTCCTGGGTTTGATAGAAAACATGACCGGCACCGTTTTTGGAGAAGGAGGAGGAGAAAGAGCAGCAAAACGTTTGGGCGTGAACTTTCTGGGTCGCTTAAAGTTGGATAAGAAAATCTCTGGTTCAGGCGAATGTGGCAAACCGTTTGTTCTGGAAGATTCTGAATTATCAGAAGAGTTTGCCAAACTCTTTGAAAAACTGAAATTATAACGACAGAAGATGATAAGATGATGAAGATTAAACCAATAGGTGTTGTTTATTCACCATTTAAGATAAGAGGGGAGTGCCCGCCACAGGGAAACAGTACAATCTCGGAGATTGAGATTTTCAGGGAATATGAAACGGGTCTGAAAGATACAGAACACTTTTCTCATTTGCATGTGTTTTATTGGATGCATAAATCCAGGGAATACTCCATGTCGGTCATTACACCATGGGACACCAAACCCCATGGGTTGTTTGCAGTAAGGACACCGAACAGGCCTAATCCTCTTGGTTATGCAATCGTTGAACTGGTTGAAAGAAACAAGAATGTGCTGAAGGTGCGAGGGCTGGATGCTGTAGACGGTACTCCGGTCGTGGATATAAAACCATACATATCTAAAATAGACAATAGGGCTATGACAAAAGATGGTTGGACTGAGGGAAAATATGGAAACGGGATAGATGATGTGGGCAAGGCAACATCAGGATAAAGGACCGGAGGTGGTAAAATGAAAATATTATTATTTGTCTCGTCACACTGTCCACATTGCCCAAAAGCAGAGAGTATTGTAAAAAGGGTTGTCCGGGCATATTATGAACATGGAGTGGAATTCAAAAAAATCAGGGTTAAAACAGCCGAAGGAAATGAACTCTCATCGAGATTCAACGTGATGTCAATGCCTACTATCATAATACTTGATGACACCAACACGGAAACCCAGAGGGTTGTCGGGGTGCCAAATGAAAACAATCTTAAGAATAAGATTGAGAGTAATTTGGGATTGAAGAAGTCCTTTCTATCCAGGATTTTGGGGAGATAGCACTGAGATTATATTTCGTAAGCATCATAACCTGAGCAGCCGACATGAACCGCATTCGGGACACTTTGACAGACCTGTGACATAATCCTTCCAGCTACAGACTTTATACACAAAGCCGCCGAGACAGGCTTTGCCTTAAAAATGCCCGTTCTCACAAAAACCGTTTGTTTCTCACAAAAAGTCGATACTTTTAAGGCAAAGCCGCCGAGACAGAAACCTTTAAATATCCAAATGAATATATATTCATTATAGTAATGAATAAGTATTCATTACGTTCAAGAAAAAGAGGTGAGAAATATGTCAGGATTTGACAGGACAGGACCCCTTGGATATGGTCCGATGACAGGAAGAGGGATGGGGCCATGCGGTGCGGGCTACGCCAGGGGTGTTGGCAGAGGAGCAGGAAGAGGCTTTGGCAGAGGAATGGGTTTCAGGAGGGGGTTTGCCCCTGCATGGGGCTCCTCCTACGGTTACCGGCCCACGAGGGAGCAGGAGATAGCTGACCTCAGGGCAGAGAAGGAATCCATCCAGGAAGAGCTGAAGAATCTGGATGAAAGGCTTAAAGAGCTGGAATCCAAGAAATAAACGCTCGGATTCCGTAAACAATCGCGAGGCGAAACATAACTGACCGTCATTGAGAGTATGCATCAAGACAGGCCCGTTAAAAATTATGAGGCGAAACTTTGAAGGACGGCTAACATTGATTGAAAGAAGCCGCCTCCGTAACAGAGTATGAGGCGAGACGATGCCGAGACCGATGAGATTTAGGAGGGTTGCAGGAATGCCCGGATACCCGTTCTTCAGGCCGGCCGGTGCGGGTATGCGTTCAGAGGGATTGGTAGTCCTTACAGTGGAGGAATTCGAGGCCATACGGCTGAAGGATAATGAGGACCTCGACCAGAAGGACGCTGCAAAGAAGATGAAGATATCCCAGCCGACGTTCCAGAGGCTCTATGAGTCGGCGAGGAAGAAGATAGCCGATGCCCTTGTCAATGGCAAGGCCATAAGGATAGAGGGCGGAAATTACATGTTAGCAGGAAGAGGTGGTATTATGCAAGGAAGAGGAAGAATGGGCGGCTTTGCTGCCGGACCGTCTGGTGAATGCGCATGCACAAAATGCGGACATAAAGTCCCGCATCAGAGAGGCATGCCATGTTACCGGATGAAGTGTCCTAAATGCGGAGCCCCAATGACAAGAGGATAGGAGGTGTAAATAATGAATATAGTAGTAAGTGCTTCTGGTCCTTACATTGACAGCCAGGTTGACAATAGATTTGGGAGATGTCCCTATTTCATCCTGGTTGAGGTGGAGGACAAGAAGATAAAGGGACATAAGAGCATTGAGAACACATCTGCAAACCAGATGGGCGGCGCAGGCATGACAGCTGCCCAGGCCGTCGCTGACATGAAGGCGGATGCAATAATAACAGTGAACATGGGACCGAGGGCATTCATCGTGTTCAGGCAGCTGGGCATGGAAATCTATCACGGAACAGGTACAGTGAAGAGTGTCGTGGAAGATTTCATTGCCGGCAAGCTGAAAAAGATTGATGAATCCACCGGCCCCGGGCACATGGGAATGACTGGTTCCGGCCCGAAACAATAAGAGATATATATCGGTGCATACAATGGATGAAGAGTTAAAGCAGATAAGGGAGAGAAAGATGAAAGAATTGATGGAGAAGCAGAACTTTCCTGAGAAGCCCCTGGAAATAAAGGACAAGGATTTTGAGGAAACTTTGGGAAAATATCCGGTGGTCGTGGTGGACTTCTGGTCAGAATTCTGTCCGCCCTGCAGGATGATTGCACCGGTACTGGAAGAGCTGGCAAAGGAGCTTCATGGAAGTGTGGTCTTCGGCAAGGTGTGCGTGGACACTGAGAGGGAGATGGCGATAAAGTTCGGCGTGTCTGCAATCCCCACCCTCCTGGTCTTCAGAAAGGGCAGGCTTGAGGACACGATTGTCGGCTATAAACCCAAGGATGCCCTCATGAAAATGCTGAAGAAGCATATTGGTTAGACTGCCAAAACCATGGGGGATGAGAATGAACGTCAGAAGCTTCCTGAGAAAAGAGAACGTAATGGCAGTGGTTGGTGTAACGACTAAACCGGAAAAATGGGGATACAGAGTTTACAGGACCCTGAGGGAATCCTTCCCAAGGGTCTATGCAGTCAACCCCAAATACAAGAAGATCGTGGGGGACAAGTGCTACGCGAGCCTGAAATCACTCCCCGAAAAGCCGGACGTCGTTATAACGGTCGTGCCCCCGGAAGTCACAGAGGATGTCGTTAAATCATGCAGGGAACTCGGAATAAGAATGGTCTGGATGCAGCCGGGCTCTGAATCAAAGAAGGCCATTGAGTTCTGCGGGAGGAACGGGATAGAATGCATGCACAGTGCATGCTTCGTGGTTGATGGTCTCAAGAAGAGGTTCGTTTGAATGAATACCATATCAGTTACAGGAGGAAAGGGAGGGACAGGCAAGTCCACGGTAGCGGCTTCACTGGCTGTGGTGATGTCAGAGAAGGGAAAAATCCTCCTGGCTGACGCTGATGTGGAATGCCCAAACGACCACCTCATCCTTTCTGTGAAGAGAAAGAAATTCAGGGATGTCTATCAGCCTATCCCTAAATGGGACTTCTCCAAATGCACGATGTGCGGGGAATGCGCAAAGGTCTGTAAGCAGAATGCAATAGTTGCTGTGAAGGGCAAGTATCCTGCATTTGTGCCCGACCTCTGCATCGGATGCAAGGCCTGTGTTGTTGCCTGCCCTACAGGGGCGATAGGAACTGGCAGGAAGAAGATAGGAACCATCTATACGGGAAAGGGATATGGTATTGAGCTGGTTTCCGGTGAGTTGAAGCTCGGCCAGCTGGCCTCAGGGGAAATTGTCGCTGAGACGAGGAAGGCCAGCGAGGAGGTTGCAAAAAAGAAGAAATCCGACTTTATAATTGTGGATTCAGCAGCAGGGGTTGGGTGCCCTGTCATAGCGTCCATACAGGGCTCTGATTTCGTTGTTGCTGTCACAGAGCCGACCCCATCAGCGCTTCACGACCTGAAGAGGGTCCTGTACATAGCAGAGCATTTCAGAATCCCCAGGGGAATCGTCCTTAACAAGTCTGACCTGGACAGGGGATTTGCCAGGAAGGTGGAGAATTTTGCCAGAAAGAAGGGAATCCCCATCCTGGGAAGGATACCCTACAGGCAGGATTTCGTTGAATCAACCATAAGGATGAAGCCCGTGGTAGCCCTCAACAGGGATTACGAGTCGGTTTTCAGGGAAATAGCAGACAAGATTACGGCTTCTCTATGATTTCCGCTCTATCGGGAAAGCCTGCTCTGGAGGACCTTTCTCGATGCCTCAATCTCGCTGATTCTCTTGTTAACACCCGGGGAATCCTGGGATATCCTGTGGTAGTTGTATATACCCTCGGTCACGGAGATTATATGCCTTATGACTTCCATGTTCCTGTCAGACCTCCAGTTATAGGAAACCTCGTTCATGCGACCGAGAAGCTCGTTCAGCTTGTTTAGGGTGAGGTTCATGCTGTTGAGTATGAGCTCCATCTGGAAGCTCCCGACGCTCTTCACGAATTCCCTTTTTCTGGAGTGCTTTATGCAGGTGACCCGCTGTATCTCCATGAGGGCCTCGTTGACGGAATTCATTGCAGACCAGAGATGCTCAGATGCTCCCCTCGGGGTCTTGCCCTCGCTGAACCTGTGGAGCAGGTTGTCCATGTCAGACCTGGGAAGGTAAAGAGCTGACCTGAGCCTGTTCACTTTCTCCTCGAACGATATGTCGTATATCTCCTTGAGTATGGTTTCCTGCTTGAACGAGACCAGCTTAGAGATGACTATGCCGAACATCAGGAGTCCGGTGACAGCCTCTATCACAGATATGAGCCTAGATATGCCCAGCGGGGTTATGTCCCCGAAACCGGTTGATGTTGCGGTTATGAAGCTGAAGTATATGGAATTGAGGATGACTTCGGTCAGGGATTCTGATGACAAGCCCTCCAGCCCGTTCCCGGGTGAGGCATGTTCCAGGAAGGAGAAGATAAGGCCGAATGCTATTATGATGGTTATCCAAACGAGGAATATCTTCTTGAAGCTAAGTGATTCTATGATGTTCTTCCTCACGAAATCCGGTATGGACTTCCCGTTCACACTCCTTGCCTTACTGGTCACCCTCCTGGTACCGGCCGCAAGCTTTCCTGGTTTAATCCTCCAAAGAAGCTCCCTCATCCTTCCCAGAAGATTCCTGGCATGCCTGATAAGGCTGCCCCCGTCCTTGTGCCTGTAAGAATACCTGGCCATACAGATATTTTGTAAGCATCCCCGATATAAGCTTTCCGCAGAATCAGCCCCATTTGTGACTGGGGTTCCTGGGAACTATCATCCACATTATCACGTAAAGGACGATTCCCATCCCGTACGCGAGGCTGAAGAGAATCCACAGGAGCCTTATCAGGGTCGGGTCAACACCAAGGTATTCCCCAACACCTCCGCACACCCCGCCGAGGATTCTTTCCTTCCCTGACCTGTAAAGCCTCTTTACTGGTTGGGTGACAGGTTTTTTAACAACCTTCTTTACGGCCTTCCTTTTCGCTGGCATTGATTATAATTGGGTTTGATTCTATAAAAATCAGATGAGGCCGGTCACCATCGCTATGCCAAGGCCCAGAAGAATCAGGCCTGCAACCAGATGGAGGCGATTTATGTTCTTCTCCCTCCAACCACCCACGTGCTCGATCTCTGCAAACCCTATGTAAACGAACAGGGTTATCCCGACCATGGGAAGGACGAAGATTATATTATATATGAGGAGCGGGATGAACGCAGCCGTCCAATCAACCCCTGAAAGAATTCCTCCTGCAACGAAGTAGGGCCCTGCTGTGCAGGGAAGCAGGAACAGGCTGACTATTATACCGACGAGGAAGGCGCCTCCGGGAGAGGTCGTCGAGCCTATTATCCTTTTCATCCTGGGCCTCCATGACGTCGGGACCTCCATGACAAACCCTCCGCCGCCATACCTGAAGAAGTCCTTGAGGTTGAACAACCCCATTATTATGGCAAAAACGCCCAGTATCCTGTAGAACCAGACGGTGCTCAACTGGGTTATCCCCGTGACTGCCTTGAACCCCACGATTATCAGAAGACCCATGAGGAAATAGCATAGGTATATGGAGAGCGTGAACAAGAGGCCTGCCGACAGGGCTTTGTGCTTTTCCTTGGGATACCTGGTGAGGATTGCCGTCAGGAGTATGACAAGGACGGCGAGCGCGCACGGGTTCACTGCGTCCACAGCTGCCAGGCCTGCCAGCTGGAGGTAGTTTATCTCCGGAACCAGTCCAGTGTTGTCCGGGGGGCCGGGTTCTCCAAGGGCTTTCTCTATCTCCTCCTCGAGGGAGCTTGTGCATGGGCTGTCGCCTATGCAATAGAAGTCACCGACAAAGACCTTGGGGACAAGGCCCCACTGCGTTGAGGGGACGCCGTAGTCCTGCTGAATCTGAAGGAAGAATTCCGATTCATCCAGCGTGTTCAGCTTGTGTATAGTGACCGGATAGCTCCCGTTTATGTCGCTGTCAAGGAAGTCTGACACCACAGAGCAATGCGGGCATCCGGGGGCATAGAAGAAGTAGACATCAGTTTCCGCAGCTGCCAGCGGCATAACGATTGTTAAAGTAAGCAGCATAGCCAGCACAGCCTTCATTGGAATCACAATCAATATTTCTTGGCATTGATATAAAAAACTTGCTGTTTGCTCCGGAGCTCACCAATAAAAACCATCGCGACAAGTATTTGCATGTATGACCTTGCCGTAAAGAACGTCCTCAGGCAGAGGATGAGAACCACCCTGACCCTTGTCGGGATAGCGGTGGGGATAGCTGCCATAGTCGCGCTCGGCTCTGTCGCAGAGGGCATGGATACCATGATAAACGAGGAGCTCCAGATAATAGCAGGTAAGATAATAGTTTACGAGGAGGGCGCGGGAATGGCTGACTTCTACATGTCCTCCAACCTGACCTATGACGACCTGGACGTGATATCCTCCATCGCCGGCGTGGAGGAGGTCATACCACTGATATTCTATTTCGAGGGAAGCATAGACTTCACAGACCTGAGCGGATACGTCTCTTTCATAGGCATAGACATGGACAAGATTCAATACCTCATAGGCGAGAACATAGGACTGGAATCAGGGGAGCTTATCTCCCCGCAGGACAGGGGGGAAGCGATGGCAGGAATCAACGCAGCGGGCGTACTCAACATAGAGGCCGGTGACTATGTAGAACTGAATGACGTTGAATACAGGATAGCGGGCATATTCGAGGAGACCGGCGTCAGCGACATTGACCAGAGCATCACGCTCAACATAGAAGACCTCCAGGACAACCTGGAGACGGATTCCTTCCAGATGATGTATGTAATCCCCGAGGACATCACCCAGGTGGATGAGATAGCAAAGGCGATAGAGGACACGGACGACAGATACATCACCCTTTCCGGAACGGATATGGCAAGGCAGATGGGGGACCTGGTCGACCAGATGAGGTTCTACACAACAGGCCTCGGCGCGATAGCCGCCGTCGTTGGAGGGCTCGGTGTGATGAACACCATGATAATGTCAGTCATGGAGAGGAGGAAGGAGATTGGATTGATGAAGGCAATCGGTGCAACCAACCGGCTGATAATAAGGCAGGTCCTCACGGAGTCGGCAGTCCTGAGCCTCATGGGTGGCTTGCTGGGGATTTTCCTCGGCCTCCTTGGAGCGCTGGCAATAGGTGCCATGCTCGGAGGATTCTTCACTGCTGTGGTGACACCCGGGCTCGCAGCAACGGGAATAGGCTTCGCCCTGTTCCTGGGATTCGTGGGAGGGCTCTACCCGGCGAGGCAGGCAATCTCCCTGGACCCCGTTGAGACGCTTAGGTACGAGTAATATGCAATGATTCCGAAACGCGAGGTCCGATAGGTTATTCCTCCTCCTTTCTCTTCTTCCTCAGGGGAAGCTTGGGCTTCCTGGAGAGCATGTACCACCTCCACTTGTAGTGGAGCTTCCTCCATAGGCGCTTCTCCCTCTCCCTGAGCAACATGTGGAGGATTACAGCGGTCACTATTATTATCAGCCCGATGAGGATGACCGTGAAGTCATACTCGAAGATTTCCCCCTCCCCGGGAAGGGTGACCTTTATGAGGCCGCTGCTGGTGACGGTCTGGTTGTCATACTTCAGCGATGCATAGAAGAGATAATAGCCGGGTTCCAGCTCGTCAGGAATCCTTATCCTCCTTATCACAGCCTTCTGCTGCATGACAGCCATGGTCTCGTGGTTGAAGAGGATGTCGTTCCCGTCAAAATCCCTGAGGGAGTAGAACAGTTCCACGTCAACCGGCTGGAGGTCCCCGAAGTTATACATGTATATGTTGCCCGAGACCTGCTCGCCCGGGTATGCAACCAGCGGTACGTCGCCCAGGTCCACCTGTATGTCAAACAAAGCCGCCCTCTCCCTTATCTCCATTATCGCGATGACATACCTCTCCACAGGGCCGGCCCTTATGACAATCCTCCCGCTGTAGACATCAACGTGCCCGTTCTCCGCCAGGGTGAACGCGACTGTAATCATCCTGCTCTGCCCACTCTCCAGGACAAAGCTCCTCTCGCTCAGGGTTATGTAGTCCTTTATTCCGTTTATGACCTCAAGTCCGAATTCGAGGGCATCCTCCCCGTTGTTCGTTACCTCGAGGTATTCAAGGACGGTCTCGCCCTGCCTCAGCTTTACCTTGATTATGTCCTTGTCAACAGTGAAGTTGTATATCCTTCCAACCCCCCCGCTTATTCCGCCACCAGGAGTTTCCGGCGGCTGGGTGGGGGTCTCTGCTGCATAATAGACGCCGTCAAGCCCGTTCACGGTGAACATGAAGGTCCCTCCTGAATAGCTGACCTCTTGGCACATGCTCACCGGACAGGGACTTCCGTTCCTCATTATCATGGGGTCATTGAAGCCGAGACCGTGGAGATACAGCATCGCGGATTTGTCCAGTGCGCTTATGTTGCTGGAGTTCACGAAAATCCGGTTTGCCGATATGTTGACAGCGTAATCCATGTCCACTATATAATTGACCGCAGAATCACCGATATTGACAATCTCAGCGAACCATATCCTACCGTACGGATTCTCCAGAATCATGTTGCTTATGTTCCTCAGCTCATCGTTCGTCATGCTGCCGAAATCAGTCGTGTTTCCCGTGAATTCCGTGTAAATGACGGTTATGTCCGGGTCAACCCTTATGCTCGTTTCCGAGGTGTTGACAGAAGCAAATCCGGTCAGGAACATCTGTATCTGGGGCCTGAACGCCCACATGGATATGTATATTAGGAACAATGTCGCTACCAGAGTCCTAAGTTTCCAGTTTCTCATCCTTTAATTATTGAACCGGATGTAATTTATAATCCGCAGCCTATCCCGTTCTCCACTGCCTTGAAATAGACGGTGTTGTTGTAAGTCCCTGCTGCCTGGCCCCCGGGCACGCTCAGCCAGAACCTGTAATAGTCATTGTTCCCGGGGACTATGTTCATTGAGCCCACCACGTATGAGGTTGTCATCTGGTGGGCATCGCTTATTGAAGGCCACGTCTCGTTGTTGGTCACGTTGTCAGCCCACGTGTAGTTGCCGAGGCCTATCTCATCAAGGCCGGATGTCGTAAGAGGGTCGGCCTTCACGCAGAGGTCGGCATTCACGCTGGAGTCGCTCGAAACGTTTATCCAGTAGAGCGTCTCGTTATACCAGTTGTCGTTTACTGTGCTGTTGTAGTTCTTCGTAGCGTTTGCATTGGTGGCAGGGAGGGCGGTTATCGTCCCGAACTCTATCCCTGCGGAGAGGTTGCCTGACATGGATATCGAGATGTATTTCTGTATCTGGGCCTCGGAATAGATTTCCTCTGTGGAGGTCTGGCCCCCTGTTATTTTGTCCGAGGAGGACCACAGAACAAACGATGCCTGTAAAAGGACAATAGCGATTATAATACCATATAATTCCCTTTTCCCCCACATCATGAAAAAATCCCTATTTCTTCCTCTTCCTGAAGTAGTAGTAGCCGCCTGCTCCTATAACAACAATCACACCAACTACCAGTGGTGTGTAGTCCCTCGGGTATTTGTTGCACACTACCCTCAGGGTGAGTGGTGCTGACACGCCCATTGACGTGCTTGAGCCCATTGCTCCACCGCTTCCTGAGGGGGCCTCCATTACGATAACCTCACCGTCGTACCTTACCTCTGGCTCTGAGCAGGTCTGCTCGCAGAACAAGAAATTTCCAACAAGGCAGTCGTCTGTGTAGACCTTTGGAACATAAAAGCAGAGGTTTATCTGCTTTGCATCCTCATGCATGGTCTCTGCCGGAAGGAACGTTGGTATGCTCTCCTCGCCAACGACCACCGGCCTGAGGGCGCTGGACACGCTGAGCATCGCGGTCACGTCCTCGTCCCAGGGGTTGTATATGCCATACGTTACGCAGTGCCTTGCGTTCTCAGCAACAGCCTCTGTCTGCGTGGACCACACGATTCCGACACCCTTGGCTGCCAGGACCCCCTGTGGGACTACCAACAAACAGAGCAATACTATCGCTGCCAGCTTCATGATGCCCATCATCAACTTCCCACCTATGTTCCGCAGGCCTGCCCTGCCTGGACTGCCTTGAAGTATACTGTGTTGTTGTAAGTCCCTGCTGCCTGTGCAGCCGGCACGCTCAGCCAGAACCTATAGTAGTTGGTCCCGCCGGCTGCCACGTCAGTTGAGCCCTTAAGGTATGATTCGTTCGTCAGGTTGTATGAACCCGCGAGGTCCGGCCAGGTATAATTGTTCGTTGTTGCATTGTCAGACCAGTTGTAGTTCGTGAGGTCTATCTCTTCCCCACCCGACGTGTTGAACCTGTCACCCTTCACGCAGAGGTCAACGGGCGTGTTGGAGTCAGAGGAAACCGCTATCCAGTAGAGCGTCTCGTTATACCAGTTGTCGTTTACTGTGCTGTTGTAGTTCTTCGTTGCGTTGACGTCAGTGGCCGGAAGGGTAGTTATCGTCCCGAAGCTTATGCCGTCACTGAGGTTTCCTGAACTGGATATTGAAATGTAATACTGAATCGTTGCATTAGACTCTGTCTGCTGGGTATAGGTCTGTGCCCCTGTTATCTGGAGCTGGGGTATGAAGGTTGATACAGTCCCAACAATCATTACGACAAGAATAGCAGCCAATAGCCCGAGAATCTTGTTTTCGGTATCCATTGTATATTATATTGGTCGCGAACTTATTTAAATTGTTATCGTGTTTTGCTGGTTTACAGCCTTATGGGCTGTGCCCGTAAGGGACGCCCTTTATGTCCACGTTGTTAGTATAGCTCCCTGCTGCCTGTCCAGAGGGGGCACTCAGGAAGAACTTCAGGTATATTATGCTCCCGTTCGGAAGGTCAGAGCCGATCTGGTTGCTAGAATAGTCCGTCGTCAAGGCAAACTTGCTCTGGCTGGGCACTGTGCTGTCGGTGTCGTTGTAGCTGAAGGTCTCGTTCCCGAGCCCGAGATGGTCATCACCGGCCGTCACAAGGTCACCGTCAGCCTTTATATATACGTCCACGTTGATTCCTGACGCGCTAACCTCCACGCTGTACATGGTTACACCTGCCCCGTTGTTGTCCTCTGCCGCGAGGTCTGTCACGGGCACGGTCGCTATCGTCCAGTTTATCCCCCCTGACAGCTCTGTGGACATCGCGATGGATATTGCCTGCTGCGCGTTCACCTCGAATTGCCATGTGCCAGAGACGTTGTCCGAGTAGGTATCGTTGGTGAAGACACGCCAGTAATATACGTCCTCTGCAAGCGCCTCCCCTGGCGTGAGAATGTATTCAGAGCCTGAAAGTCCGGTCTTGACAACCTCTGGTGAGAGGAAGTCAGTGTCATTATCCACCTGCAGCGTGTATGTGAATGAATCCCCGTCGGGGTCATACCCACCAGTCCAGTTGAAGAACGTGGTGTTGTCCCCGCTGACGCTCCCGTTATCCGGCTCGAGGAGCGTCACGTTCCAGGGGACCCTGTTCTGGACGGTGAAGAACTGGAGGCTACCTGCCTGGCTGTTGCCTGCGGTGTCATTGGCATAATATCTCCACCCTACACTCTCCTGGTTGGTGAGCTCAGAGTTGTCAATCACGTAAGAATACGTGCTTCCCACGTTGGTTATGCCAGTGTAGTAATATACCCAGGAGCCTGACCAGTTCCCGTATATCCAGACATGATCCAGGTTGCCTTCTGAATCCGTTATGGTTGCGTTGAGCGTTACGTCATCGTCATTGTATCCCGGCTCAGGGCTCTTAGTCTCCCCGGATATGGAGGGTGCGCTGGCATCACACTCCAGACTGATGCCTGACACAGAAGTCTCGTTCCAGTTGTTCTGCGTG
>Ga0307419_10000189_pt1 | contig 28319 bp, 22 predicted proteins | sample SalMarWE160230MG_2_FD_202512 | JGI IMG/M metagenome (GOLD analysis project Ga0307419, IMG submission 202512) | Salt marsh sediment microbial communities from the Plum Island Ecosystem LTER, Massachusetts, United States - WE1602-30 | ecosystem: Environmental > Aquatic > Marine > Intertidal zone... | reverse complement strand
AGTTGACCGCTTTGGTATCTCCCCCTTTGAAACAGAGTAAATCTCTTAAGACACACATCTACAACTCCTTCAGGAGCCGATGAAGGGATTCGAACCCCCGACCTGCAGATTACAAATCAGCTGCTCTGACCAACTGAGCTACATCGGCAAGTTAAAGAACGTCCCGAGGGTGCATAATTCACCCTGAAAATCGGTGTGCAAATGTATGAATTTATATTTTATAATTCAAAATAAATCAAAATAATTTTCCCCGCAGTAATCCTACACCCCTCTCTTCTTCTGTTTATGCCTGGTAATCTGTTTTTTAAGAGCATCAATAGCATTATCAGTAGCCTCCTCGAAAGTTTTACTTTGCTTCTTTGCAAATAAAGGTCCACCCGAAAGATCCAGTTTAATTTCGCTAATTTTATTCTCACGCTCCTGATCATTGTCAAGCCTGAGGTATACTTCGGCATTAACAATATCTTCACCAAATTGGGTCAATTTACCCACTTTTTGATGAACAAAGTTTATTAGCTTTTTATCAGCATCAAAACGAACTGAATGAATCTGAATGTTCATAGTAGTACCTCCTGTTTATTTGTTTAATTTAAGCTCGTGGATGAGCCTGTTTGTATATTTTTTTTAGTTTCTCAAATGTGTTATGTGTATATATCTGTGTTGCCGACAGATTTGCATGACCAAGGAATTCCTTAATAGCATTCAGCCCGGCACCCCTGTTCAGCATATGTGTGGCAAACGTATGTCTCAGAATATGAGGACTTTTCTTTTCAATCGTGGTTACCATGGAAAGGTATGCTTTTACAGTATTATAAACATATTTATCATACAACTTTTTCCCCTTATCAGTAATAAAAAACCAGTTGGTATTTTCCGTGGCGGCAAAATCATTTTTTGCCCTTATATACTCCTCAAGCCTTTTAGTAAATGGTTTTGTCAGAGGTATGATACGTTGTTTATTCCTTTTGCCTGTGACTTTAACGGTAGCTTCCTTCAGGTCCACGTCGCCGTCATGAAGTCCAATCAGTTCCGATCTTCTCATTCCTGTCAGGTAAAGTATTTCTATAATCGTCCTGTTTCTGATACCCGCAAAATCATCTCCGAAATTATAATCATCAAGCAGTGTATCAAGGGCCTCCTCCCCGACAAATACAGGCAGGCTTTTCTTTCTTTTTGGCAGTACCACTTTTTCAAGCGGATCGTTATTTACTGTTCCTTCCTTCCTGAGGTACCTGAAAAAGACCCTGAGGCATGATATTTTTCTATGAACACTAACCGGGGCAATACCCTTGTCTATTAGGTTTACCACCCATGCTCTTACCTGGTGTGATGTAATTTCTCCGGGAGTGGTTGGCATCTCATTTTCTGAGAGCCAAGAAAAAAACTGATCCAGGTCGTTTTGATATGACCGGATAGTATGCGGTGAATACCGCTTTTCGATTTTCAAATGTTCCAGGAATGATTCCTTATGACCCATGAAGGAACCCTGTCTGTTATGATTAATAAACACCGATACAGCCGGCGGATTACTCTTCGCTCTCCTGCATCTTCTGAACGTATCTAGCCTTCTTGATTTCCTCCCTCCGGCGAACTGAAGGCTTAACAAATGCCTGACGTGAGCGTAATTCACGGATTACTCCCGTCTTCTCAAATTTCCTCTTGAACTTCTTCAGAGCCCTTTCTATGTTCTCGCCTTCTTTTATTGGTACTATTATCATATTAATAATTCTGTTTTAAACGAGGCGCAAAGATAGAAATAGAAATATTCTTTTCAAAACTTTTAAGGAGATAATTTATCCATATTACTTATTTATTTGATTTATAGTGATTTACAAAGGTTATCTTTTACTACAAGTATTTATTAAAGATACGAAATATTCTGAGGAAATCAAAGCATAAGATGTTAAAAATTACTTAAAAATACCCCTTTCCCGTTTCCCCCTTTGGGAAAGGTCGGGAAGGGGGGAGGCTTTTCATTTCTTCCCAAACTCCAGATAGGGCCTTATTTTTCCTGTTTTTTCTTTTGCAATCAACTTATTATCAATCATCTCATCCATATTTTTAATGCTTCCCTGCAGCTTCCTGTACTTAAGGATAGCGTTCACTTCATAGCTCTCAAAATACGGTAATCGTATGAGCTCCTTGTATTCAGCACTATTTATATTAATCCTTTTGACAGCTGTTGAATCTGCATAGACTCGTGATGAAATGATGTTATAAACCTCTTCTGAGAGTCCATATACTTCCCTGAGCTGGTCCACAGAGGCAAATCCGCCCAGCAGTTTTCTGAATTTTATTATTCTTGCCGACAGAACAGGCCCAATCCCCGGAAGGGCTTCCAGTGATGCTGAATCACACGTATTTATTTCCAGCAATGGTCTTTGCAAGTTTTTGCTGTTGTTCTTCATATACGATCCGGAGCCACCTTCTTTTTCTTCATTGAAAGAGGTGACAATCATATCACCTCTTTCAACAGGGATCTCCTCCACCGTGATGTTACGTTCGGGAATAATGAACCGGAATCCGGCAACAAAAAGTATCAGGATAAGGAGTAAAAAGGTCGATCGGCGTTCCCGCCTTGTAAAACCGAACCAGTTTAAAACCGGTTTAAATGAATACTTTTTCATAAAATATGCAGTGAAACATCTGCAATTTACGAATTCCCTGAAAATCCAGAAAATGTTCCGATGAATTTTTTATTATTCCCGGTGATCAGAAAGGATAACCTATGGCCACCACTATTGTAAAATCATTCCTGAAATTGTAGGGCCTGTTCATTATTATCCATTTTGATCCCTCGGTAAGCCATGGATCACGAAGCTTCATCCCCATATCTGCTCTCAGGAGCACAAAGCTGAGGTCGAACCTGATACCGGCACCTGTACCAACAGCTATATCGTTTACAAGACTATTGAGGGTAAACTGAGCTCCTGGGCGGGAAGGATCATTATTGTATGACCAAATATTTCCGGCATCCACAAAAAGAGCACCATTAAGTATCCAGAACAGCTTGAAACGATATTCAAAGTTGGCCTCCAGCTTTATATCTGCAGTCTGATTGAGGAATTTAGTATAATCGGGCACATAGGAACCTGGTCCAAGAGTACGCACCTGCCAGGCCCTTATTCCGTTTGCACCGCCACCATAATATTGTTTTTCAAAAGGAATCGCTTTTGAATTACCGTAGGGAATTCCTGCTCCTATAAAGCCCCGGCATACCAGGGAGCTGACATCATTGAGGATCATATTATACCTGACATCCATGTCAGCGCGTATATACTGTGCAAATTGCTGACCAAGAATATTATAGCTTCCATCAGTTTTCTCTAATCCGGCAATATTCCCTATAAGTCCCAGCATATTCCCGGATGCTTCCGCATTGATCCTTATAAACCAGAAATCTCTTGATTTCTTTATCTTCTGGTTGTTGAAGATATAGGAATAATTACCACCCAGTATCATAACGTCCCTGTAGCTGTATGCCAGGTATGATGAAGAATCAATTCGCGCAAAATAATCCGGATCTATCCTCAGCAGGTTAACAAGGTTAAGTTGCATCGGGTTAACAATATGTGTTGTATAATGCTTGCCATTCCAGTTATACCCGAATGTAACATTGGCTATGGTTCTTGTATAGAATGGCATATTTTGATAGTTATATGCGGCAATTAGTGTGGTTGTCGGGTTATAAGTTTTAATAAAACTTTCTTTCTGAAGGAATGGAAAAAGGAATTTAGGGAACCTGAGGCTTGTCTCAATGCCGTATTCCTGGAGACTGCGCAATGTGTCCTTTTGAGAAAGAGCCTCATATGCGCCTTTTAGCTTCAGGTTAAAAAATTCTGCCCCGCGAAAGAGATTTTTGTGCTGATAGATAAGGTTCAATGCACCACCGAGGTTGCCGGCTGAATTGGTTCCTTCAAGCTCTATTTTGCCAGATTGCTGGCTGAGAAGTGTAAGTTGAATAGTACAATCGAGCTGAAGTTCCTTATTAGTCTGGACTCCGGGTTCAAGAATCTCATTATAGAAAATATTAACCAGGCGGAATGTCTTTAATGCAAGCAGGTGTGATTGAGACTGTTCTGTATTTGTAACATTGAACAGCGATCCTGGCTTTAAATAGAGTGACTGTAGAATAAGATCGTGTTTTATTCTTGGTTTTCTGTTTGATGTGATAAAATAATATCCCTTGTAATATGTAGTATCAAGGTTTATAATATAGGCATCACCTCCCTCAAGTGCCTCTTTAGGAACAAATTCGGGATAAATGAAGATATTCCTTATCCTGTACATGGGATGAGGAGCTACTGTAATCCTGTTATTCTCATCGATTATCTGATAATTCCTGACTACATAATATATGTCGACCCTCCTGTTTCCAACTGTACTGTCGACTCTGAAATAAATATGATCGCCTGAAAAACCATAGAAACCATGGTCCTTGATAAATCGTTCAAAACGCGATCGTTCAGCCTGAAGAACATCCATATCATAAGGTTTACCTCTTTCGATCATACAGTCAACCGAGTCAAAATAGAAAAGAATCTCTATTGTTGTATCAGCAATTTCATAATAGATGTTCCGGATAGTGTATGGCGACTTCAGGTGAACATTATAATAAACCTCCGACTTCCTGTTCGCAGTCTGAACTGTTTCCGTCACCTCACTGTCGAAATAACCCTTTGATGATAAATATGATTTTATGTTTTCAGTGGATTTAGAGGTAGCATACTCATCAAAAATGACCGGTTCCTCGCCAATCTCTCTCAACCATCCATGCGGCCATTTATCCTTGTTAATATTTGACATATTATATAATCCGAGATGAAACTTTGCACCGAAGATCCGTTTGTTGGGTTTCTGCTTCAGATAAGGTGTCAGTTCCGATTTTTTTATGCCTTCTTTATTAATAATAACATGGGTTTTATCGAGAAGGGAATCTTCCCGAGGCACATATTTTGTTGGATTACATGATGTTATTACAAGAACTGCAAGAAAAAAAATTAAAGGATATCCCTTATAATGAACATTTTTATTTGAGATATTTTTTTTCAAATTTTGTGATAAAAAATTACACAAATATATCAATAATAATAATTAATATTATGGATAAAATATCCTTATTATGGTCAGTAGAAACAAGATGAATTTCATCGTTTCCCTTCAGAAAAAAAAGGCAAGGGAAGAAGAAAAGCTCTTTGTTATAGAGGGAGATAAGCTTGTAAAGGAATTCCTCGCGGTAAAGATGCCGGCAAAAATACTCGTTGCCAAGCCTGAATTCATGAATTCACTTCCGCTGGTTCACAGGCAGAGTATTCCGGAAATAATTACTGCAAGCTATGATGAGCTGAAGAGAATGAGCACTCTTAAGACACCTCATAATGCACTGGCTGTAATAGAGATGCCTGATGTCAGTATGGACCTGTCCACCCTCAATAATGAGCTTACAGTTGCACTCGATTGTATTCAGGACCCCGGGAACCTGGGAACAATAATAAGGGCTGCTGCATGGTTTGGTATAAGGAATATTTTCTGTTCGGAAGAGAGTGTCGATGTCTATAATCCCAAGGTAATACAGTCAAGTATGGGTGCAATCCTTCACGTTAATGTGTTTTATACTGATATCCGCATACTTCTGGAATCAGCCCGAAGCGATGGTATTAAGATCTACGGAACTGTTATGAAGGGTAAATCAATCTATTCAAGCAGATTATCCGGCACAGGAATTATCCTTTTTGGAAATGAATCGAAAGGCATTAGTGATGATCTTTCCCCATTCATCACCGACAGAATTATGATACCAAAAATCAATAAGGAAACGCCAGGGATTGATTCACTTAACGTCAGCATGGCTGCTTCGGTGGTTTTTTCGGAATTCACCAGAAGAAAAAGAAAATAATTTTATTCAACTCCCTCAACTCCTGATAGTTCTTCACTACGGCTGACCACTGCTTATGCCCAGGATGAATGATTCTGCCATGTCATTCAAAATGAAATGCGAGTATCCATATCTGCGATCTCATCTTTTCTATTGCATTGCGGAATTGGAGATGACCGGGCGCCGTATCGTCAACAAGGACATTCCGTAGTCCGTTCGACATTTTTATCTCTACTGAAAACTTAAAATAGGGAAGGTAAAAATCGAGACCTGCACCTGTTTCAAAATAGAGGTCTGACCTTTTAAGCCTTATATAAACCGGACGTTCCTCATCAAACTCCTTCTTGCCTGCAAGGTCATACCTGTAATTCAGTCCGCCGATAACATATGGACGTACATTATTTAGCCTTTCTCCCTTATATTTAAGCAATAAAGGAAACTCCATAAAGGATGATTCTATCCTTTGCTGCTGATTATAAATAACCTGGTCCTTATAATACCTTACATTTCTCTGGCCGAATGATACCCCGGGGAGAAATCTGATATCAATATATCTTGAAGGATGGAAGTCGGTTACTATCTGTATGTTTATACCCGGATTAAGACGTGTGATTTCAGGATAGAGAGAGTCGGGTTCGAAGTATTCCTGGGATGGAGTGATATTGAAATCCATTGTATTGAAACCGATACTGAAGCCGAAGTGAAGCTTCTTTTCGTCATACCATGACCTGTTCATGGGTTTCGCTTTCTGTCCCCAAAGTATGCAGGGGAAAAGAAGGAAAATGAATGACATTAATATAATGAGTTTCCTCTTATTCAAGCTTCCAGATATATTGTTCCGGTATTGCAAGATAATAAACTGGTTTAAATTATAATTATTGCGTTTCTGTTTTGATGCCGGTATATATAGAAGCAACACCACCTGTCAATTTTTTTCGGCTGATATCTGAGAAATCCGCACTTTCAATTATTTCAACAAACTGTTCACTATCAGGAAATTGCATTACTGATTCCGGAAGATACCTGTATGCTGTCCTGTTTTTTGAAAATATCTTTCCAATGACAGGGAGCAACTTCGTAAAATAAAAATAATAAACCTGTTTAAAGGGGAAACGTTCTGGTTTTGAGAATTCCAGCACCATTATCATACCTCTGTTCTTCAAAACACGATTCATTTCCTTAAGCCCTTTCAGAGGGTCAGAGAAATTTCTTACTCCGAATGCAACCATTGCAATATCAAATGTATAATCGCTGTAAGGGATGTTTTCAGAATCACCCGGGATAAGTTCTATCCTGCCTGAAAGACCTCTTTTCATGATTTTTACCCTGCCCTCTTCAAGCATCTTTTCGGAGATATCTATACCTGTTACATGAAAAGGATCGAGTTCCATTGCAGCTATTGCCAGGGCGCCTGTCCCGGTTGCTACATCAAGCACTTTCGGATTTTTATACCTGCCCGAAATGATCCTGACAGCTTTAGCCCTCCAGAGCCTGTCAATGCCAAATGACAACAGATGATTCATAAAATCGTACCTGCCTGCAATGTTGTCAAACATTGAACCGATAGCACCTTTATCATCAGGTTTTGGAATATCTCCCCTGTTGTCCATAGACTGAAATAATGCGCAAAGATAAACTAAAAAATAACAGACATTATTATAGAAAATCATTAAAGAAAAGGGCCCGCAAGGTCAATAAAAATTTATTCCTATTTTTACAGAAATCTTATAAAGAAAAAACAGATGGAAAAAATAATTATGATAACCGGAGCAACAGCCGGTTTTGGCTGGGCTACAGCACTGAAATTCGCTCAGAACGGATATAATATAATAATTACTGGCAGGAGAAAAGAGCGCCTTGATGAACTTGAAAAAAAATTAATAACAACTGGCAATATTAAGGTACAGCCGGTGAATTTTGATGTAAGGAACAATGATGAGGTAAAATCAGTTATCGGGAACCTGCCGGAAGAATGGAAAAACATTGATATCCTTGTTAATAATGCAGGCCTCGCTGTCGGGCTGGATCCTTTCCATAATGGCGACACCGATGACTGGGACAGGATGGTCGATACAAATATCAAAGGATTGCTATATGTGACAAGAGCAGTGTCTCCACTGATGGTTGCCCGGGGGAAAGGGCACATTTTTAATATAGGATCAATAGCAGGGAAGGCTGCATACGAGGGAGGTAACGTCTATTGTGCAACCAAATCAGCAGTGGATTCTCTAACGAGATCGATGAGGATTGACCTTCTGAAGCATAATATAAGGGTTACACAGATCGCCCCGGGGATGGCTGAAACTGAATTCTCAATGGTCCGTTTCAAAGGTGATGCTGAAAAAGCAAGAGCGGTCTACAAAGGGATTGACGCCCTTACAGCAGAAGATATTGCTGAGGTGATCTGGTTTTGCGCCACGCTGCCGGACCACGTCTGTATCAACGACCTGGTTATTACTCCAACACAGCAGGCTGATGTATATTTTAATAATAGAAAGGTATAGCGGTAAGTCAATTTGACTTAGTGAGAATCGGATATTATTCAATCCATAATCCTATTTAAACTAGTTTTTAAGAATTTTTTACTTCTAGCTCGGGAGAATTTGGTAACTTCATATTCTTTATATCAATTTTATCCTTTTTAGAGAATAAACAAACTAATATTACGGTTATGAAAAGAATCTTCGTTCATTTCTTCTCTGTAGCTATCCTCTTTGTCCTTGGTTATAGTTCGACATTTGGGATTAATACAAAGGACACAAGGATAATGTCGCAACCAGCAATCAGCAATGGCCATATTGCTTTTATCTATGCAGAAGATCTGTGGGTAGCAAATAGTGACGGATCATATCCGCAACGACTTACCGTAGATGAAGGAATCGAATCGGATCCCTTTTTCTCTCCTGATGGAAAACTTATTACATTCAGTGCACAGTATGACGGCAATACCGATGTTTATATAGTACCTGTCGGAGGTGGCGTACCGGTCAGACTAACATGGCACCCCGGGAATGACCTCGTAAGGGGATTCACACCTGATGGTAAATCAGTCTTATTTGCATCACAAAGGTCTGTATTTTCCTCAAGATTCTATCAGCTTTTTACAGTCCCAATAGACGGAGGTTTTCCACAGAATCTGGTAATACCCAACGCATGGACAGCATGCTATTCTCCTGATAGCAAATTCATGGCATATACCCCGGGAACTCCAAAATATAGTCAATGGAAAAACTACAGGGGTGGTGCAATTTCGAATATATGGATATTCTCATTTGCAGACCATACGGTTATGAAAATACCTCAACCGCAAAGTGGCTGCAATGACGCAGATCCCATGTGGATCGGAGATAGCATATATTTCATTAGCGACAGGAATGGAGAGTTTAATTTGTTTTTATTCAGCATTCCCTCAAAAGAAATAAAACAGCTGACCTCTTTTACTGATTTCCCAATACTGAAAGCGACTGCAGGCAATAATAAAATAATATTCGAACAGGCAGGTTACCTTCATACATATAACATTTCACAATCACATCACGATAAGCTTACTATCGGTATTGCTGCCGATCTGCTAGAAATGAGGCCTAGGTTTGTAGAAGGATCCAGCTATATTCGCAGTGTCGATATTTCTCCAACAGGAGCTAGGGTGGTTTTTGATTTCCGCGGTGATATTATTACCCTGCCGGCTGAAAAAGGGGATCCGAGAAATATTACTCTTACTACCGGTGTTCATGAAACATACCCTTCCTGGTCGCCTGACGGAAAGACTATCGCCTTTTTTTCAGATGAATCAAGAGAGATTATGCTTCATCTGAAATCACAGGACGGTTCAGGTGATGCCAAATCATATAAACTTGATGGTACAGGTTTCTACGCTTTCCCAAAATGGTCTCCTGACAGTAAGAAAATATGCTATACCGACAATGGCAGAAATCTTTATATTATCGATCTGGAGTCAAACCTTACAAGAAAAATTGATACTGATGAACTTTATACTCCGGGATCATTTCGGTATATGTTTGGTAACTGGTCATCGGATTCAAAATGGATTACTTATACAAAAATGTTGGAGACAAATTTTAAAATTGTCTGCCTTTATTCACTTGATCAACAAAAATCATTTCCTATAACAGATGGATTAAGTGATGCTTCGGACCCGATATTTGACACAAATGGAGAATATCTTTATTTCTTTGCTTCAACAGATGCGGGTCCTGTCGTTAACTGGTTTGATCTGTCCAACCTGGATATGAGAATGACTAATGTGATCTATCTGGTTACCCTGAGAAAAGATATTGAATCTCCGCTTGCAAAAGAGAGTGATGAAGAAAAAATCAAGGAAGAAAATACTGAACCTGAGAAATCATCAGCAAAGACCAAAAAAGGATCTAAGGATCAATCCTCATCAGAGACAAAACCTGAATTACTGGTAATCGATACGGATGGTATTCAGAATAGAATAATAAGTCTACCCGTCAAACCCGGAAATTATACTGATCTCAGTGTTGCTGACACAGGTGATGTTTTATATATTATCAGACCTCCTAACCCCTCAGAATCATCAAAGTTACACAAATACAGTCTAAAAGACCGCAAAGATGAGGAAGTAATGGAACTTGACAGTTATAAAATATCTGCCGACAGGAAGAAAATATTCTATACAAAAGGTGAGGTTTATGGAATAACCGATGCTGTCAAAAAACCTGAGGCTGGAAAGGGAATATTAAATATAGGGGCAATCTCAGTCAAAATTGATCCTCTGGCTGAATGGCCACAGATTTTTGATGAAGCATGGAGAATCAACCGTGATTATTTCTATGATCCCGGGATGCATGGTGTTGACTGGAATGCAATGAAAGTAAAATATTCACAGTTTCTTCCGGACCTTTCATGCAGAAGTGACCTGAACAGGATTATTCAATGGATGTGCAGTGAACTTATAGTGGGTCACCACAGAGTTGGTGGAGGTGATAAACTGAATAATCCGGAAAAAATCAGCGGCGGACTTCTTGGAGTAGATTATAAAATCATCAATAAAAGGTATCAATTTAAAAAGATATATGGAGGACTAAACTGGAATCCAGATCTTAGATCTCCCTTAACAGAACCTGGTCTAAATGTTAAAAATGGAGAATATCTTCTTGCAGTAAATGGCAAGGATCTTACAGCTGATAAAAACATTTTTAGCTATTTTGAAAGTACTGATGGAAAAATCACTGAATTAACAGTTGGTCCCTATCCCGATTACAAAGAATCGAGGATTATAAAGGTTGTACCAATCGGAAGTGAATTATCGTTAAGGAACCGTGATTGGGTTGAGGGTAATCTTAAGAAAGTGACTGAAGCTACCGAGGGACAAGTGGCTTATGTCTATGTTCCAAATACATCAACATCTGGTCACGAATATTTCAAGAGGTATTTTTTTCCGCAGGCAAACAGGAAAGCCATAATAATAGATGAAAGGTTTAACGCAGGAGGTTCTCTGGCAGATTATTATATTGATATACTCCTGCGCCCTTTGCAGTCCTACTGGAACATGCGGTATGGTAAAGATCTTAAAACTCCCAGTGCATCCATCCAGGGACCGAAAATCATGATAATTGATGAAAATGCCGGTTCAGGTGGGGATATGCTCCCATGGATGTTCAGAAAATTCAAGGTAGGAACGCTTGTCGGAAAAAGGACTTGGGGCGGTCTTGTAGGTATACTGGGATTTCCCGAGTTCATTGATGGAGGATCAGTAACAGCTCCAAACCTCGCAATATGGACGCAAGATGGATTTATTGTGGAAAATGTAGGAGTACCACCCGATATTGAAGTGGAACAATGGCCGGCTGACGTAATTAAAGGAAAAGATCCACAATTGGAAAAAGCTATTGAGGTTGCACTACAGGAACTGGAGAAAAATCCTCCTAAAGATCCTGTCAGACCTTCATATCCAGTTAAAGCCAGAAAATAATTATAACTGGCTTATATACAGGGACATATAAGAGATTTATCTAGATATTCATGAATCCCTGGTTACGTAACACTTGCAGCAATATTTTTGAAAAGTAGATATTATCCTCCTTTTTATACCTCACATCTGTAAATACCTGGGCAAGGGTCTCCTTGTCATTCTCCTTTACAAACTGTTCGGAATCTTTTCTCTTTTCCTTTTCGAAATAGTATTCGTTGATATATTCCGGAGTATAATCATGGTATAACTCCTTATGTACAACAGCTTCCAGCGGGAGCCTGTCAACCTGCTCAACCTTTTCGCCGGGCCAACCAAGGGTGATCGTGGTTACAGGTACAACACCCTCAGGCAGTTTCAGAACTTCTATGATCTTGTGTGCCATATAGGTTGTGGTACCCAGGTAACATATTCCCAGGCCTTCAGCTTCAGCCGCAACACATAATGTCTGGGCAACAAGAAGTGCATCAATGGCAGCAGTAAAAAACGACAGGAAATTATCATAACCGGGCGCTGCATTCCTTAACCGGCACCATTTATTGAACCTGTTGAAATCGGCACAGAATGTCAGAACGACAGGGGCCTCTGTTACCATACTCTGGTTAAAATGAAGCGGAGCCAGCTCATCCTTTTTAGAGGGATCCCTGGTTATTATAACACTGTAAACCTGCATGTTACCTGTTGTTGATGCACGGCAGGCTTTTTGGAGTAAATCATTAAGGAGTTTATCTTCAACAGGTTCTGAAGAATATTTGCGGATTGTCCGCCGGTTCAGAAGTATATCAGAAACTCTATCCATTATTTTATTTCTTTGAATATCCTGCAAAGGAAACAATTTCTGACAGAACCAGCAGTCAGGTTGAGAAGGATTTTCTTATCTTAGTACAATTAAATAATATTATGAGCAGACAAGTTACATTATTTACAGGCCAGTGGGCAGATCTTCCTCTGGAGGAGGTGTGCCGGAAGGCAAAATCGTTTGGTTATGATGGTGTTGAACTAGCGTGCTGGGGTGATCATTTTGAAGTTAATAAAGCAAATGATGCCTATTGCAAAGCAAGGTTAAAACTGCTTGACAAATACGGATTAAAGGTATTTGCGATATCCAGCCACCTTGTAGGACAGGCAGTTGCAGATCGGATAGATGAGCGCCATAAGGGCATTCTTCCCGATTACGTTTGGGGAGACGGCAAGCCGGAAGGAGTTCGTAAACGTGCGGCTGAGGAAATGATCAGGACCGGAGAGGCTGCCAAACGACTTGGTGTTACAGTTGTTAACGGCTTCACAGGAAGCCCGATATGGCACCTTATTTATCCTTTTCCCCCGGTTTCTCCAAAAATGATAGAGGAGGGCTTCAGAGAATTCGCCAAATGCTGGAAACCGGTTTTAGATGCCTATAAAAAACTTGGTATACGGTTTGGACTGGAGGTTCATCCTACCGAAATAGCTTTCGATATTGCATCAGCAAGGAAAGCATTAAAGGCTCTTAACAATCATCCTGCATTCGGATTCAATTACGATCCATCGCATTTGGGATACCAGGGTGTTGACTATGTGGGATTCATACACACTTTTGCCGACCGTATTTTTCATGTCCATATGAAAGATGCAGGATGGTCAGATATCCCGACAGAAGCCGGGGTATTCGGCGGTCATACTGAATTCGGCACAAAGGGACGTTATTGGGATTTCAGAAGCCCCGGACGTGGAAATATAAATTTCGAAGAGATAATCAGGGCACTTAACCGGATAGGTTATATGGGGCCTCTGTCGGTGGAATGGGAAGACAGCGGCATGGATCGTGAACACGGAGCAAGAGAGGCTTGTGAGTTTGTCAGGGCTGTAGACTTCTCTCCTTCGAATATCGCATTTGATTCGGCTTTTGAAAAGTAGATCGCCTGGAATATAAATCTTTCTGTTAAATACCTAATTGATCTTTCAATGGATACAACAATTAAAAAAACTCAATTATTCAATGCAAGCTGTGTTGCATTGGTTGTTACAGCACTGGCTTTCGCAACCAGAGGTTCGTTTGTAGAAGCCTGGACTACCGAATTTAACCTTACGCATACCCAGGTTGGCTGGATTGTGGGGACAGCTTTCTGGGGCTTCACCCTTGCAATGGTTTTTGGCGGTCCCTTAGTGGATATTATTGGATTGGGACGAATTATAGCCATTGCTTTTATCTGCCATGTTGCCGGTATTGTTCTAACCATCGTCGCAACCGGATTCTGGACTTTATTCATTTCCACCTTGTTTATAGGTATTGCAAACGGCAGCGTTGAAGCAGCCTGTAATCCGCTAATAACCAGTATGTATACTGATGAAAAAACACGTCGTCTGAATCGTTTCCATGCCTGGTTCCCTACCGGCATAGTGATAGGTGGACTTGTCGTTTTTCTGTTCAATAATGTAGGTCTCATTGACTGGCGGTATGCTATGGCTGTAATGCTTCTTCCAACATTAGTTTACGGATTTATGTTTCTTAAAAAGAGATTTCCGCAGACAGAACGGGTAGTTGCAGGTTTTTCTTATAAAGACATGTTAAAAGCCTGTTACAGCCCTCTATTCATCTTCATGGCATTTTGTATGATTCTTACTGCTTCTACTGAGCTTGGAACAAATCAGTGGATTGCTGCATTGCTTGCTAACGTCTCAGATAATCCTATCCTGCTGCTTGTATGGATATCAGGTATAATGGCTATTGCCCGTCTATTCGGAGGTACTCTCGTACATAATGTAAGATCCACTTTAATATTATTGACCTCTGCAATCCTTGCTTTCATCGGATTGATACTGATGGGATACACCAGCGGAGTGATGATATTTGCTTCGGCTGGAATTTTTGCTCTGGGTATTGCATTTTTCTGGCCGACCATGCTTGGATTTGTCTCTGAAAACATACCGCAGAGTGGAGCCCTTGGTCTGGCCATAATGGGAGGTATCGGTTTCCTGGGAGGAGCTATTGCTCAACCAGCCCTTGGCGCTATTTTTGACGCTCAGACATCAGCTGCCATACCGGCAGGACAAATAATCGATGTTTTGAAAAATGCTGCTGCCGGAACTCAGGAGGCCGCAATTTGGGCGCAAACTCAGCTCACAGGAGGAGCATATACACTGAGGTATGTTTCAATAGTACCTGCAGTATTAATAATATGTTTCATATATCTGCATTTCATGAAGAGAAAACATGTATAATAAGTTTAAAGTTTAGTAAATGAAAAGAATTAAAATGGGAATGATAGGAGGCGGTATCGGAGCATTCATCGGTGATGCACACCGACGAGCTTCACGAATATGCAACGATTATAAACTGGTAGGAGGCGTATTCGATACTGATTATGCTAAGAGCAAGGTATTCGCTATTAAAGAAGGCTTAAGCCTTGACCGGTGCTATAACAGAGTTGATTCTCTTATAAAGGGAGAACTTGCATTGCCTGAAAATGAGAGAATGGAGGTCATCTCAATTGTTACTCCCAATGCCCTTCACTATCCTTTCGCAAGAAAATTCCTTAATAATGGTTTCCATCTGGTGTGTGAGAAACCGATGACACTCACCGTTAAGGAGGCTCTCGATCTTGAAAAGCTTGTGGCAAAGAACAAACTGACATTTGCTCTTACACATACTTATACCGGATACCCGATGATCCGCCAGATGAGGGATATGATAGCGAAGGGAATACTTGGTACGATCCAACGTATTGATGCTCAGTACTATCAGGGATGGATCAATGCAATTATACATGGTAAGGGGAGCCGGATAACCGGAGTATGGAGACTCGATCCAAAGCAGGCAGGAGCGAGCAGCTGCATGGGCGATATCGGAGTGCATGCATTTAATCTTATAGAATATACAACAGGACTTGAGGTAAAGGAGGTGCTGTCGGATCTTAATCCTGTGAAAGAAGGCGTAAAACTTGACCTTGACGGTACTGTACTGTTAAGATTCAGCAAAAAGCTAAAAGGAGTGATCAGATCAAGCCAGGTTTGCGCGGGAGAAGAAAATAACCTTACAATAGCTGTATACGGCTCAAAGGGAAGCCTCAAATGGGGCCAGGAGAATCCTAACTATCTTTATCTGCTGAGTGATTCTGAACCGACAAAGGTCTTCAAACCTGCTCATGGTTACAATTATAAAATGGCTGAGGAGGGACATACTATGCCGGCGGGCCACCCGGAAGGTATCTATGAGGCACTGGCTAATATTTATAAGGGAGCAGCTAAATCAATCCGCAAACAAAAGTTTACTGCCGGAGAGTTCCCGACAGTACATGATGGCGTAAGAGGCATGAAATTCATTCATGCGGTGGTGAACTCAAACGCAAAAGGGAATGTGTGGATAAAATTATAATCCGTGCCTTCTATCATTGGCGCCGATTTGTAATCAGCACCAGCATCCGAAATATGAGAGGAAGATTATATTATTTCTTTTTTCTGAGAAGTAATACTGCTGCACCACCAACTATAATAACAGCTCCTGCAATTATTGCAATCAAACCTGCCGAACTCTTGCCTGAAGCCTCATCTGCGGCAGATTCTTCATCCTCGACAGCATAATAGAAAGTGGGTTTTGCATCAGTGTCCATATTTACCGTATCCTGCTGAGGGTTAGGCGCTTCCTGTGATAAAGCTGTTGAAAGTCCTGTAAATGCCAGCATTGCAGACAATGATACGATTATGATCCTTTTTTTCATTTTAATTTTATTTAAATTTTATTTAAATTTTATTTAATTGTTTTTACAAGTTCATCATATTTTTCAGCAATACCGGGATCAGTGTCTCTGTAGGTATCGGCCAGGGCTCTGATCGCCGGTTTATAAGAGGGATTGATTGTAAGACAATCCCTTAAAAGTCTCCTCGCCTTCTGCATATCCTTTTCGGCCATGACCTTAGCCAGTTCAACATATGCATCGAAATATTTCCGGTCTATGCTTATCAGTTTCTCATAATAACCCGCTGCTTCATCCTTCCTCTCCTGAGCTTTTGCTATATTCCCCAGGTACATCAGCGCCGGCTCAAACTCCGGATTTATTTCCAGGCACCGTTTCAAGACAGAATCAGCTTTCGAGTACTGTCCGTCGTTATATAATCCACGGGCAAAATTATAAAAAATCATTTCATCATCACAAATGATTTGCAGAGCTTCTTCAAAAAGTCTTAAAGCATCTTTATTTCTTCCCTCTTCAAGAGTCCTGAATCCGTGAAAATCCGCTTTTGTCTGTCGTGCGAGTATTGCGCAAACAGGAACACTGTCAGCATATATGGTATGAATAGTGTTCTCCGGCGGCCATTTCCCGCTTTTCAGCCTGAAGGGAGGAATATACCTGTTCGTGACAATGGCATAATCCCAGTCATACTGACTTCTCTCCTCGTACCTGAAATATGAAGTATTTATTGCCGGGTAATTCCTGAATTGCCACTCAACCGTGAATGTAGCCATCACAACTGCAGTATCAATATTTTTTTTGTCCAGATAATTGATCAGCCATTCCGATGCTTCCCTTTGCCCGATATAGTAATAATCTGTTTCATAATTACCATAGGCGCCCTGTAATCCACCAGTAAGTTTATTATAATACATATAGGAATATGGCCAGTTTTCAGCCATAAATTTTACCGGGGGTATTGCAAGTAATAACAGGATGAGAGCCAGGCTTAATTTGTAATACCATTTTTTTGTAAGGTCAAAGATAAAATTGAATCCTGCAGCGGCAATCAAAACAATTGAAGGATAAACAAAAAGAAACTGGCGCCAGGAGCTGTAGAGGTTTGATTTCTCAATTATTACAAAGATGACGGGAAAGATTATGGTAAATAGCACCAATCCGTATATAAGTGCTTTCCCGGACCTGAATATTTTTTTTGTGAAGGCGAAGAAGGCAATAAAGCCTGTCAGCACAATGACAGGTATCGTAATTGCCATAGATTTCGGAAGGTAGTACCACGGCATAAAATCAGACCACATCATTTTGCCCTCGAAGATCTGCCTGAATGTTGCCGGGAAATGGGCCATTACCGTGTAGGAATCAAATACATTCCTTATTGGATCCTGTAGCGCGAAAGGCCATAGCAATATACCCAGAAAATATGCAGCACACGAAACTAATATTATAATTATCAGAAGTTTGACATTCTTATTAAAACCGGCTTTTTTGTTTTTTATAACTTCCGGAATGGCCTTTATAAAAAAGAAAAGAAACAGGTAGCAGATCAACAGCAGTCCTCCTGCCCTGATGCTTAAAGCAAAGGCAATACTTACTGTCAGAAACAGAATATCGCTGAACCTCATCCTCGCTTCATCGAACACTATTTTCAGCATGAAGAATATCGAAGCTATATAGCCAAGTGCAAAGGGAATATCTTTCAGGTTATTCTGGGCATGTCCCAATAATATTGGTGAAACCGCAAAAAGAAACATTACAATAATCCCTGTCCTGTAACCTGAGAACCATACAGCAAAAAGTGCCGTTAACAGAATTATGGCCCAGCCTGCAATGGAGCTCATTATATGCCTGAACCCGTAAATATCTTCTATTTTAAGCCATTTGGCCAGGAATGTCACAATATTATCGTATGACTGGCCATAATATTTCAGGTGAGAGGAAGGTGTGTCAAGGACAGAAAGGTCCCTGCCATGTGAAGCAAAGTAATTATAGACTGATTCCGAATGCTCATAATGCAGTATCTCATCACATGAAATCCCTGCATTCCTGCTTAATAATATCATTATTACAAGCAGGAGTACTGAAGCGACATAGAAGATATTTTTCAGACTCTTTTCTGTCATCATTTCTCAGGAGTGTCACCATAGAATTTCCTGACAAAATAGACCGGACGATTTTGCGATTCCTTGTAATTTCTGAAGATGTACTCGCCCAGTATTCCCAGAAATACGAGCTGTACAGAACCAAGAAAATAGATACTAAGTAAAATCGATGACCAGCCCGGGACGGCAATACCGGTGGCTTTTGCCACCAGGACATAAATCCCTGCAGCCATGAAAACCAGGGTGCCCAGAGTTCCCAGTATCAGGCAAAATCTGATCGGGAATCTTGAAAATGAATAAATTGCATCAGAGGCCAGTGAAAACAGGTTTCTTAATTTCATTTTCGATTTGCCCTTCAGCCTTTCTTCCCTTACATATTCCACATCCCCCTGTTTAAAACCAATAAAAGTTCTGAGACCGGGCAGATAGCGAACCTTTTCTTTCATAGAGAGCAGGGCGTCAACAGCAATTCTCTTCATCATAGAATAATTACCATAATTACCCATCGATCTTATGTCTCCTATACTCTTAAAGATCGAATGAAAAAACCTTGCATACAGATTACGGCTTCCGGTACCTTTTCTTCCGGTCCTCTTTGCACCTACAATATCATACTCTTCCCCGGTGATTTTATGGTACATCGCTGTCAGCAGTTCCGGCGGGTCCTGGAGATCTCCATCCATCATGGCAACAATATCACCCCTGGCATATTCAAGTCCGGCTGTGAATGCTGCCTGGTGTCCAAAATTCTTTGACAGTGATAATAACTTGATTTTATTGTTCTTCTCCCTGCGGGCAAGGATAAGGGATACACTCTGGTCGGTGCTGCCGTCATCGACAAATAGCACCTCATAATCTTTTGTAAATGAATCAATTGCCTGAACAGTCCGATCAATAAGCTCATCAATCAGCTTCTCTTCATTGTATATTGGGATCACCAGTGAAAACATAACAGGATTGTAAATTTTTTACAAATCTATTACTTTTGCAACCTATTCAATGCAAATTCCACATCATCAGCCAATTCAGGATCAGATTCCAGTGACTTTATAACAGGCATGCAGTAATTGGATCCCATCCAGCTCAATTCCCTCAATATAAGCTTTTTAGCTTCATTGGTGGCATTGGGATCTTTCAGCACATCAACCATTTTCTTTTCCAGCTTCACCAGTATTTTTTCATCTCCTTCGGCTTTGCGTATCTGGTCTCGCAGGAATGTAAAATACTTCGTACTTTTTTCAATATCATAGCTCCCGATATTTTCGAATGCCTTAGCAAGTGTCATTTCCTTGAGATCAGTCCGCTGCACTGCACCTGCTGCAGTCGGAAAGTCTGCAGGCACTTTCTGTGTTACATTACCGGTTGCTGCCCATTCGGCTCCTCTCTGTAGAGTAACAATAAAGCCGGTGCAATGCATTGCAGGGCTGTTCTCATCCTCTGCATGCCCCAGTGTTGTATGAAATATCCTGCCCTTATAATAATTTACTGCTATCAGGACAGGTTCATGTCTGCCTGTGCCTCCGAATGCAGTATCGGCAAAAGCTGTTGCAAGCACCTGCATATTTTTTGCCGGACCCCTCAATTGCTGGTAAAGCTCATCGCTGCCATGCATCCATCTCACCGGGAGGTCCTTTGTAACAGGATGATCACTGATCCGGGTTCTGATCTCAAACTCATGCTGTTCCCCGTGTGAACCGGCGATACCCTGTGTTGTATCAATAACGAGTTTATTCCAGGTGTAATAAACATATGGCCCGTCTTTTTCATTTCTGCCATTCCAGCCTCCAAGTCCGGTCATCTCGTTGTACTCTTTCCAGTCAGGGAATGCAATTGATGAAGAATGAAAGATCACGACCCCTCCCCCGTTCCTGACATAATCTTCAAAACCGGTTTTGGTCTCATCGGGCCAGTCCTCTCCGCAATAATCCAGAACTATCAAATCATATTTCGAAAAATCAGGAGTAAAGGTTTGCATATCACCACCCTTTTCAGGTGTGACCATTATTTCTGAAGAAAAGAGGTCAGTTCCGTCGAGGATCAGTTTCAGTTGGGATGAGCTGGCTTTCCAGTTATGAGAATCATCCTGTCCTGTGATTATCAATGTTTTACTTACTGGAGATTTCTTACAGGAAGGTAAGAATGCAACCAGTAAGGATGCCAGCAGAAGTATATAAAATTTCCTGTACATGTCTAAACAGTTTAAATATTAGGTTGTATCCATGGCTTGCGGTATGGCCTGTTGAGAAGGCGGCTTGCTCGTGGATTGTCAATTATCTCTTCTTTTTCAGGGTCCCAGTATATTGTCTGTCCCGTGGTCATGGCAATCTCTCCAAGCAGACCTACTGATATAGCACGGTATGCCTGTTCTATTGGAGCTATTGCTTGTGAGCCGGAACGAACGCTGTCCACAAAATTCTGCCAGTGGTTTTCACTTTTATAAAGATGTATTTCCTCGTCACCTATTACTTCTTCAAGTATTTTTGGATCTGATGCTGTAAGTATGTTTCCCCTGTCGGTATGTATCCAGCCTTTGTCTCCGTACCAGGTAGTTCCCATACCATGCTTCAGACGTGATGCATTGGCAACCCTCATTTCAATTCCGTTAGCATATCTGCATATGAAGTCATATTCAACCGGAACATCATAAATACCCTCCGGAGGATATACTCCTTTCCCGGATATCTCAACAGGGCCCGTATGCTCCAGTCCGGCACCCCAGTTAGCAATATCCACATGGTGGCCTGCCCAATCGGTAAGCTGTCCTCCGGAATAATCGAGTATCCAGCGCCAGTCCCAGTGACACACTCCGCGATATGGTACTTTGAGAGCTGGGCCAAGCCACATTTCCCAGTTCAGCTCAGGAGGAACTTCTATTACAGGAGGGGTTCCTATGCCTCTGCCTCCGTCAGGCAGCCCAACCTCAATATAGGTTATTTCCCCGGCTCTGCCATTAATGACCAGCTCGGCTCCCCTGCGGAAATGAGCCTGTGAGCGCTGCCAGCTGCCTGTCTGCCAGATGATATTGTTCTTCTTCACGGCGGCAACGATAGCCTGACCGTCTTTTATTGTCCGGCAAATGGGTTTTTCGCCATAGACATGAAGCTTTTTATTTGCTGCTTCTGTATAGATGATCCCATGCCAGTGGTCAGGCAGTGCAATGGAAACAGCATCGAGGCTCTCCTTTTCCAGAAATTCGCGAAAATCTCCGTAAGTACGGCAATCATTATTTTTATTTGCAGTATCTACTGTCTTTTTCGCTTCTTCAAGGTGGCGGGTATCAACGTCGCAGACTGCAACAAACTGAACAGCATCTTTAAGGTCGAGGAAATCACGCATATTTGACATCCCCTGAGAACCGGTACCGATGGCTCCCATAACAATTCTTTCTCCTGGGGCTCTTTTGCCACCCATACCAATAGCAGAAGCCGGTATAATTTCAGGCAGGATGAATACTCCCGCTGCTGCTGCTGCCGATCGCCTGATAAAAACTCTTCTTGATGTTTTCTTTGTCATATTGATTAAATTATTTGTCCTTTATATGCAGGTTTTACAGAACTTATCACCGGTGTTCCCGGGACAGGTGTTTTAAAGATCATATCCACAGGACCAAATTCCAGTTTTGACGGACCAAGATCCATATCTGATTTAAATATTTCATCCCATGTGACAGCTTTCCCGGTGTATGCTGCTGTCCTTCCCATAATCGCTGTAAGTGTTGAGAGGGCTGTCGTTTCAGCTTCATTCACATAGTCACCGGTCCTGATAGCATATACAAGATGCATATGTTCCTGGACATAGGGGGGAATTACTGACTGATTCATCTGGTTCCCGTTTTCATCGAGTGGATATTCAAACTTCCATTTAACATTTCCCTCAAGATCCCAGATAGTGTTCTGGCAGTTTGTGTATCCTTCAGTTCCCATTATGATCTCTCCTGTGGCATTTGCACAGCTGTCGATCTGGCGGCACATGCTGTGTGAGCTTACTCCGTTGCCATAATTAAAGTCGATACTGAAAAAATCATACTGGTCGCCCGTGACTCGTCTGTGTCGTCCGCCATAACCTATTGCCCTTTCAGGAGATTTCCCTATAAACCAGTTTATTACATCGATATTATGAACATGGGTATCAAGAATATGATCGCCGCACAGCCAGCAGAAATTATTCCAGTTACGTATCATATATTCCATGTCGTCCCAACCCGGTTCACGTTCCCTGAACCAGACATGATCCTGGTTCCAGAAGGCTTTTGCTGAAGTTATTTTCCCTATTGCACCATTTTTAACCTGTTTATATGTAGCAATATAATCTTCCTGGTGGCGGCGTTGTGTACCTGTAACAACATTAAGTCCTATTGCTTCCGCTTTCTTTGCTGAAGTGATTATGGAACGTATGCCGACCGGATCTACTGCAAGAGGTTTTTCCATGAATACATGTTTGTTTCTTGTCACAGCTTCCAGGAAATGATCAGGTCTGAACCGGGGCGGAGTGGTCAGCAAAACCACATCTATATCGGGCAATGCCATAAGTTTCTTATAGCCGTCAAAACCGATAAAGCAATTCTCTTCCGGAATGGGCAGGTTAAAGGATGCAAACCGTTCTCTGCAGGCATCTATTTTATCCTGGAACACATCGGCGATAGCAATTATTTCAAGATCGGGACCGGAGCTGATAAAGTTAATTGCCGCTCCTGTGCCTCTTGCACCGGCACCAATAAGTCCGGCTCTCAGTTTATTCCCTTTTGGAGCTCCTCTCAGAATAGGTGGCAAACCCTGTTCCTTGTTTTCCGGCATTTTTTTACATGCGGAGATCACCGCCCCTGCACTGGCAAGACCGATCCCTGCCAGCGCTGTTCTTTCAATGAATTTTCTTCTGTTAATATTCTTCATTTGTTCCTTATGTTACCTTTTCAACTTTTCAACTCCTATCAACCTATTTTAGCAATGAGCTATCCACTTCACATACAACCCTGAATCCTACATCAATGCAATCGGAGTACCACCAGATACTCTTGGGCATCTGAGGGTCGGTCACCAGCCATTCTTTTGTCCTTGTATAATCACGGGCAGCACTCCTGACATTCCTGGCATCGCTCTTAAATGATCCTCCGCGGATCACATGTTCCTGTCCCCCGGCAGGACCTTTTGGATTGGTTCGCAGGGAATCAGTTTTATAATAATCTTCCGAATAAAAGTCAGAACAAAATTCTGCCACATTGCCAGTCATATTTTTAAGATCAAAAGGGTTGGCTTTAACCGTAGAGGGTTCAGCGGTCATGGCACCACTGTTTTTATTATATATAATATATGATGCAATAGTGGCGGTGTCAGGTCCCAGCAGCTTTCTCAGGAAGCTCTCCGATGTGAATTTCCGCGGATCACCGGCAAAAAAGTAAGGGGTTTCCGTTTCTGCACGGCAGGCATATTCCCACTCAGCTTCTGTCGGGAGGCGGTATCTTTTTCCTGTCACTTTGGAGAGCCACTGGCAATAGATATTTGCAGCATGCCACGACATTGTTATTGCAGGACGTGATCCTTTACCCCATCCCTGGTCGGGGGCTCCCCATGGCGGTGTTGCTCCGCTTATAGCATCAGCATTCTTACGGGTAACAACCTGATCTTCAGTCCTGCCCTGTGAGCTTGTTGCCCTGAAGAATGCCATATATTCATCCCAGGGTACCTCGGTTTTCCCGATCCAGAACTGTGACAGTGTCACTTCCCTTACCGGGCCCTCGTCATCATCGCGGAAAGGTTCGTCTCCCGGGCTTCCCATATTAAATGTTCCACCAGGCAGAGCAACCATCTCGAATGAGACCGTAGTGCCGGGTATCGTTTCTGTAAAATTCTTAAATTCTATAACTTCTGCCGGTTCAGTAAAGGGTGGCCTGTCTGATGTGACTATCACCCCGAAACTGGAATCGTGATCATGTAAAACGGCATTTTTATCATAATGGCCAACATTAAGATGGCAGTTAATACAGTTAAGAGGTTCTTTACTGGTTGAATAAAAGAGGTGAGCATTACCTCCATTTACCGAAAGTGTTACAGGGAACAGATTCTCGTGACATTCCAGACATGAATTCTCATAGACAAATCCTTTTGCATTCTCAAGTAACTTTTTCTTCTGCCAGTCGATCTTTGCACTGTCTTTGATATAGTAACCATACAAATCTTTCAAACCATGTTTTGCCTTTGAGAACAAATACCCGTGACCCTCAGGAGGGAGATGACACTCAGCACAGTGAACAATGGTTCCCGATGAATTATTGTAATGGGTTGAAAGCTTCCAGCTCTTGTCTGCATGCGGATGAATATGACACGACATGCAGTATTTGTCAGTTGAGGTCGTCTTTATGATCTTCCGTCCCGGGATATAAAGCAAAATGCAGGTTATGATCCCGAAAATAAAAAACCAGAGTTTTGTTTTACGGTTGACAGAAGACCTTTTGCGAGAGTTATAATTCATTCTTTTCCGGACAAATCAAAAACACGATAAAGTTAATCGATTGCCGGACTAAACAACACTAATTGAAAAATTTTTCAAGACTTTTTAAGATCAGATCAGAATCTTTTAACGTATCCGTGGCAATACGGGAGCTTGTTATTGTTAAAATAATAATCCTGGTGATAATCTTCAGCATCAAAGAATTCTGATGCTTTCGTAACAGCAGTGGCTATCTTATAGCCCTTATCTGTCAATATTTTGAGATCCCTTCCTGCAATTTCTTTCTGCTGATCATTCATATAGAAGATCTCCGAACGGTACTGGTCGCCCAGATCCGGTCCCTGTCCTCCGACCTGTGTGGGATCATGTATCTCAAGGAAGGTCCTGAGAAGCTTTTCATAGGTAATTTTTTCAGGATCATAAATAATTTTAACTGCTTCAGCATGACCTGTTCTGCCTGTACATACTTCCTTATAAGACGGATTTTTTACATGTCCACCCGTGTAACCTGATGTTACTGAGATCACCCCCGGTTCCTTCTGAAGGAAATATTCAACACCCCAGAAGCATCCTCCCGCGAATATTGCAGTACCATATCTTCCTCCCTCAACTATTGCAGGAACAAAATCGAGTGAAAGTGAGTTGACACAGTGACGGGTGTTTTTAGGCGTCATCCTCTCGCCGATGAACACATGACCCAGGTGTGCTCCGCATGAAGCACAGGTTATCTCAGTCCTCATGCCGTCAGCATCGGGTGTTCTTTTAACAGCTCCTTTGATTTCATCGTCAAAACTTGGCCACCCGCAATCTGACTCAAATTTATCTGATGAATAATAAAGAGCAGCTCCGCATTTTTTGCAGACATACGTACCTTTTTCCTTATGATTGGTGTATTTCCCGGTAAAGGGTACTTCGGTACCTTTATCATTTATTACATATGATTCAGCTTTGCTGAGACTATTGAAAGGCAGCTTTTCCTGTGAAAATGATTCAGTTGACATGATTGCTAATAAATATAGTATTAATATCTGCTTCATTGAAATAAATTATATCATGATGGGATAACAAAATTACAATAAAAATGTTTTGCAGTTTCGTGTTACTGGTAATTTAATGTATCATATTAAAAAAAAAAATTATAATTTTGAACCATTATAAACGTTTATCTGTTATGCACTGAAAGATGCCATCAATAAAACCGGACAACGAAAAAATGTCAGTAATTTATTTGTGGCATAAAGATTGTTTTTAAAATAAAAGTTTATTTTTGTAGATAATTAATTTAATCCCTGTATGAAAAAGAGTGCTTTAATATTTCTTATCACTTTTGTAGTTGCGTTGGTTGCCAGTTCATGTAATAAGGAATTATGTCCTGCTTACACCAATGCTGAGAGTGAACAGACTGAAAATGTCGGTTGACACTCCTCTTTATTTAATTTCCCCTGATTTATAAGTAAGCTCATTATGAAAAAGCTGCTTATAATATTTATATTGTTAGTGTATAGTTGTGCACAATATTTGAGTGCACAGGGAGAACTGGATGAACAACAGAAGGTTTTTTTCCGGAACGAGAGATCTTTTGCCATACTTCTTAATTCCGACGGGATAGGTGTGAGTTACCGGGGGGCAAAAAGAATTAACTATCTCAATAAGCGTCTCCTTGAGATTGATGCAGCCACACTGAAGCACCCCAAAGAATATAAAGTCAGCAATCCCTATTTCCAGACTACCAGCACTTTCGTATTTGGTAAACTGAATTCTGTTTTCTATCTGCGGGGAGGTATAGGGCGGCAGCATGAAATATTCAGTAAAGCATATTTCGGAGGTATTGCCATCCGGTATTTTTATTCGGGAGGTCCGGTGATTTCACTTTATAAACCAATCTATTACAAGATTTTGTATCCCGTATCGGATTTGGAATTGGGGATCAGGGATGAAAAATTTGATGAATCTATACATCAGGTATCCGATATTTACAGCAAATCTCCCTTTACAAAGGGATTAAATGAAATAAAGGTGCTTCCCGGACTTTTTGCCAAGGGAGGATTTAATTTTGAATACAGCAAAGATGATAAGGTAATACATGCCATTGAGCTCGGGGTTCAGATTAATGCTTTCCCCAAGAAAATCCCTATCATGGCCAGCCCGGATAATAAGGCCATATATTTCTCATTATTTGCCAGTTACAGGTTCGGCGTAATCGTTGATCCGCTCCATCCTGAAGAGACCGGGTTCTCAAATCTCTTCTCAAAGAAAAAGAGTGACAGATAGAAGCAGTTTCTTGCAAATTCTCAGGAAATTATTACTTTTGTGGTTCGATTTATTAACCATAATTATAATAGAGGTATGTCAAAAATTAAAGTAGCTATTAACGGTTTCGGCAGAATAGGCCGTAATGTGTTTAAAATTGCCCTTGAGAGAAACGATATTGAAATAGTCGGTATCAATGACCTCACCGATACTCACACACTTGCCCACCTGCTCAAATATGATTCAACCCAGGGAAGGTTTCCGGGAGTCACATTTGATGATGAGAATATCATTGTAAACGGTATTAAGGTAAAGGTATTTGCAGAAAAGAATCCAGCTAATATTCCATGGCCTGTGAATCCGGATGTAGTAATAGAATCAACAGGGATATTCAGGTCAAAAGAGAGTCCAAAAGGCGGTTATGGCGATCATCTCAAAAATGGAGCAAAGAAGGTTATCCTTACAGTACCGTCAAAGGATACTATCGATGCAATGATTGTTATTGGTGTTAATGATGATGATCTGAAACCTGAACATCAGTGTGTTTCAAACGCTTCATGTACCACCAACTGTCTGGCCCCTGTCGTCAAGGTATTAAATGATACTTTCGGCATCGAGATTGGTTATATGACTACAATACACTCATATACAAACGACCAGAGGATTCTTGATCTTCCTCACAGTGATCTCAGACGTGCCAGGTCAGCTGCTCTTTCACAGATACCAACAACAACAGGTGCTGCCAAAGCTGTCGGCAAGGTCATTCCTGAACTCAAAGGTAAACTCGACGGCATTTCAATTAGGGTCCCCACTCCTACCGGATCATTGGTCGACCTCGTTGCGGTTCTTAAGAAAGAGGTCACAAAAGAAGAGATAAATGCAGCTATGAAAAAAGCTGCTGAAGGACCGATGAAAGGTATTCTTGAATATACCGAAGATCCTATTGTATCGGCTGACGTTATTCATACAACAGCCTCATCAATATTCGATTCCCTGAGTACTATGGTTAACGGAAAAATGATAAAAGT
>Ga0307419_10000188_pt1 | contig 28373 bp, 22 predicted proteins | sample SalMarWE160230MG_2_FD_202512 | JGI IMG/M metagenome (GOLD analysis project Ga0307419, IMG submission 202512) | Salt marsh sediment microbial communities from the Plum Island Ecosystem LTER, Massachusetts, United States - WE1602-30 | ecosystem: Environmental > Aquatic > Marine > Intertidal zone... | reverse complement strand
TGATCGCCCTGGATGTCCTGCGTGCTGCCGCTCCTTTTCTCTCTTCCGTGGATGAAAAAGATGCTTTCGCTGATGTTTTCCATCAAGAGAAACCCGCGGGCACACTTCCGCTCCCCCTCAATCACTCGCTCAGGCGTCGGCTGGAAGGCCGGTATGGAAGGCATGACGGACAAGTCATGCAATGTGAAAGAGAAGATGGTTTTGAGCGGATTCCAGGCACAGATACCTTGTGGGCGGAGGTGCGTTGGGCGGCAAGGAGCGAAGCGGTCATGCACCTGGAAGACCTTCTTTTGAGGCGCACCCGCCTGGGCATACTGCTGGAAAAGGGCGGCATCGCCTACTTTGACCGCATTCGCGATATCTGCCGGGAAGAACTGGGGTGGGATCTGAAACGCTGGGAGGATGAGGTCTCCTCCTATAAAAGGCTCTGGGATGCGTGCTACAGCGTGCCCGGGAACGAAGAATCCGGATCCAGCATCTAAGCCGAGTTCCTTATTTTTTCTGCGCGTGTGACTGTTTTTCCTTGTACATGGCCTGATCAGCTCGATCCAAGAGACTTTCCGGGATATCTTCGGATCTTGCCACGGCGATCCCCGCGCTGACTGAAATGGTGATCTCTCCCTTCTTGTGCGAGACAAAGTGTTTCTTGGCGAGATTTTTCCGAAAATTCGCTATGCGTTGATGGGCCATCTTTTCGGTCAATCGCTCAATGAGCACCACGAATTCATCACCACCGTACCTCGCAAGGAAATCATTTTCCCGAAAGGTTTCGTTCAGGGACTGCCCCACTTTTTCCAAGATCTTGTCCCCTGCCAGATGGCCGAAGGTGTCATTTATTTCCTTGAACCTGTCCACGTCCAGCAGGATAACGGTTAGGGGTTCTCCTGCCTCTCGTGCTTTTTCCAGTGTACTCTTTACCTTGATATTAAATGCCTTTCGGTTGTAAAGGCCGGTAAGACCGTCTTTCATGGCCGCCATCTTCAATTCATCTGCCCGCTTGAACATTTCCTGTGCGTGCTTTTCCGCCTCCGCGATCTGCTCCCTGAATAACTTCATGTTCTGACGGGTTAATTGCGCCCTCTTCAGGTCTTCCCGCTTTTTCTCTGAAACCACCTCCTTGATATTTTGAATTTTCTGGATAACCACCTTCTTGATCTCATCAATGGTGGTGTGAATATCAAAGGAATTGGCAATGGATGTCACCTCTCCGTTGATTTTCATTTCAAAATATTCCACCTCTTTGTCATACTCTTTACTGCCAAACTGCGCGTGAAGGGTTTTTTCCAGGTCTTTTACCTTCTCAAGAAGCACCAGAAAAGCGTCATTGATATATTCGAAATCCGCCGAGATCTTTTTTTTCACTCCATCCAGAAAGTCCAGCAACGCCGTTGTTTCCTCTTTGAAGCGAAGATTTTCAATGGCCTTGCAATCCACCTGGATGTCTGCCGCCTTGGCCTCCAATTCCCGGGTCAGGGGGTAAAAACCTTCCAGGAGAACCACCATAATTCTTCTGATGGCCCTGCAGGCCTCAAGAGCTTCTTCCCTGGCATTCTCCATGATGTCCTGCCCGCTGGGTTTTTTCAAAGTCTCACTTTCCGTCGCAAGGATCTTGTCCTTCAAAGAGGAGGTGATTTCTTCAGCCTTTTCCAGTTCCAGGGGTTCGGAGGAGTTGACCAGAGACTTGATGGCATCAATTTCCTCGGACAGGGTGTTTTCTTTTGCGGCAAAGACACAAAGGGTATTGATAATCCTGCCAAGGGAATCTCTTTCTTCCTCCACCGTCCGCTCAAATGCCATATATTCCCTCTTCAGTTGTGCCAGATCCCTTTTCAAATCTTTTCCCATAATAATTGTCCCTCAATTCACGAAAAACTCTCCGGCCGCATAGAAAACCGCCATTTACAGAATAGATCCTTGGGATGGGGATCCGGAGGTGCGAATTCGCATTCCACCTGGATCCTTTCGTCTACGATCTGTGCAAAGCTCAAAAACTCCGCACGGTGCATGTCCTTACACACATATTCCTCAAGCCCCCTTTGCAACCGCGCTACCTGGGCGGGGCAGGATGGAACCGTCAAGACCACCTCTTCCGGTGTCTCCTCTATTTCATATCCCACCAGGATGCACCAGGGGAATAAGCGTAATGCCGTCACAAACCCTTTCAGACCCCGTTCCCGGATATCAAACCGGTCCAGCAGGTCTTTCGCGGCCATTCCGGCAACACGTCCCCACACCTTTTCGTTCAGTACTTCCGCAGTTGGCTGGTCAAACTGCTCAGTCACATGAATGAACCAAAAAGCGTCCATCACCCGATAATGCCAGAGCAAGAATGCGACATACTTCCTCAGAGCCGGCGCGTCCATATGGTCAAAAATCCTGAGATCCATAGCTCCCTCGTTTTTCTATTTCTTCGGTTTTTTTCGTTTCTCCATCGGGACATAATCCCGTGCCTTTGATCCCATGTACACCTGCCGCGGCCGATGGAGCTTCCAATGGGGATCATCCATGGCTTCTTTCCACTGGCTGATCCAGCCGGGCAAACGGCCGATGGCAAACATGACCGTGAACATGTTTACCGGTATGCCGATGGCGCGCAGGAGGATGCCGCTGTAGAAATCCACATTGGGATAGAGATTGTGGTCTTTGAAATAGGAATCTTTTACTGCAGCCTCCTCAAGCAGCATGGCCACGTCCATAAGAGGGTCGTGGCGCTTCATTTTTTTCAGGACTTTCCCGCAGACTTTTTTCATTATCTTGACCCGTGGGTCATAGGTTTTGTACACCCGGTGCCCGAATCCCATGAGCCGGAATGGGTCTTCCCGGTCCCTCGCCCTTGCCAGGAAAGGGGCGGGGTCTCCACCGCTGTCATGGATCTGCTGCAACATTTCCACCACGGCCTGGTTGGCCCCGCCGTGGAGCGGTCCCCAGAGGGCGCTCATTCCTGCCGCAATGGCTGCATAGAGATTGACCCGTGCGCTTCCAACGAGTCGAACCGCGGCGGTTGAACAGTTCTGTTCATGGTCGGCGTGGAGTATCCAGAAGACTTCCAGTGCCGTAACCAGATCCCGGTCAATGCGGTAGGGCAGAACAGGGGAGTCAAACATCATGTTCAAAAAATTGGCGCAATAGGTCAAGTCATGCCTTGGATAGACCACCCTATGCCCCCTTGAAATCTTGTAGGACATTGCCGCCATCGTTCTGAGCTTGGAAAGAAGCCGGGTGAACATCATGTTCGTCTCTTCATCCTCGCTCCTTTCCGGAATTTCCGGGTAAAAGGCCCGGAGGGCATTGACCATGGAAGAAAGGATGCCCATTGGGTGTGCACCCCTTGGAAAATACTGAAAAAAGGTCCGCATGTCCTCGTGCACCAGGGAATGATCATTCAACATGATCGAAAATTGTCTCAGTTCCTCCCTTGTCGGTAGTTCTCCGTTGATAAGCAGGTAGGATGTTTCCACAAACGTTGATTTCGAAGCCAGGTGCTCCACCGGGATGCCCCTGTACCGGAGAATACCTTTCTCCCCGTCCATGTACGTAATACCGCTCTCACAGCTTCCGGTATTCGCAAAACCAGGATCAAGGGTAATGAGCCCTGTCTTGCTGCGCAACTGCGAGATGTCTATTGCCTGTTCCCCTTCTGTTCCCTGCACAAGCGGAAGCTCAAAGGTAGTCCCGTCCACTGTTAATTTCGCACTTTTTGCCATAGGCCTTGTTTCTCCATTCGCAACGTGGATGTTGCTCCTGCAGCCAGTTTCACCATTGATCTCTGTAGGAGTGACCTCCCGGTCGCGACCATTTGATGTCTAACTTACCACATTTATTGAGGTAGTACCTTCAGTCTTCAACCTTCAGCCTAAACATCTGGACTGTTGAAAAGAACTTAGCAGATTTCTGCTTGGCTGTGCAAGGCAATTGACATCTCACCTGCTCGTCCCTTATGCTTTCCTCATGGAGAGGTATCGCGATTACAACACCTACTTGAGAGGATTATTTGGGGAGCGTGTGCAGAAAATTCCCCTGGATGCGGGTCTAAGCTGTCCAAACCGTGATGGGACATTGTCAAAGGAAGGATGTGTATTCTGCGATCGCCTGGGATCAGGCACCGGTGCCTTCGTGGACAAAGGCCACTCCATCAAGGACCAGATCGAGCGGGGCCGGAGCTATATGCAAAGACGATACAAGGTAAGCAAATTTATTGCGTATTTCCAATCCTTCACCAATACCTACGCGCCGTTGCCAACGTTGAACGCAATGTATAACGAGGCCCTGGTCGACAGCGACATCGTGGGGCTCTCTGTTGCCACCCGGCCCGATTGTGTGGACGCGAATGTCCTGAGGCTTCTCAGCTCATACCGGGACCGCGCCCTTGTGTGGCTTGAGTATGGCCTGCAGTCCGCCCACGACAAGACGCTGAAAAGAATAAACAGGGGGCATACCGTGGCCTGCTTTCAGCGTGCTGTGCTTGAAGCGCAGAGATGGAATTTGAATATCTGTGCCCACGTTATCCTCGGGCTTCCTGGCGAAACCAGGGAAATGATGTTTGAAACGGCCCGTTTCCTGGCCCGTCTTCCCGTCCAGGGAGTCAAAATTCATCTTCTCTATATCACCAGAGGGACGCCCCTGGCAAGACAGTATGAACGGGGGAAACTTTGGTGCCTGAAAACAGAGGAATATGTGGGCCTGGTGGTTGATTTCCTGGAGCTTCTTCCGCCTCAAATGGTGATCCAGCGGCTCACGGGTGACCCGGGCAGGGCGGACCTTATTGCGCCCGCATGGGCAACGGAAAAGACAAAGAATCTCAATGCCATCCGCAGGAGGCTGGAGGAACGAGATTCCTGGCAGGGCAAGAAATATATCCCATCCGGTTAGAACATATTATTAGCAACGCATGCCTATGGGGCACAGGATACGATACCTTTTTTCGTTACCGGCGGGAGGGCTTCGCATTTTTGTACACGTCTCCAGTTGCTCCGTCTTCCCTAACCCAAAGAATCGAAAACAGAAGAAACTCCGTGAAGGCCACGCTTAAATTTCCCTATCGAGAAATTTTTCCAGGCTGGCGGTATCTTCCACCTGAAACAAACGTATCTCAGCATCCTTGGGGACGATCTTCCGAACTAAACCGGTCAACACCTTCTTGGGTCCCACCTCGACAAAAGTTTGAACGCCTTCCGAAACCATCTGCCGAACAATATCATACCATTTCACCGGGCTGACCAGTTGCTTGGCCATGATCTCCTTCATGGTTTCAGGATCTTTCTCGGAATCGCCCGTGGCATTAAAAAGCATCCTGGAAGTGGGACGGGAAAAAGGGATCTCATCCATGAATGCCCTGAATTCCCCAACTGCTCCTTCCATGAGAAGGCAGTGCCATGCGCCGCTCACTTTTAAGGGGATGGCCTTTGCTCCTTCTTTTTTTACGGCTTGAACAGCACGTGAAACAGGCTCTTCCTGGCCGGTGATCACAATCTGTTCCGCCGTATTATGATTTGCCACCGCAAGGATGTCATCTCCTCTGGACTCCGCAACGATATGCTCAACCGTCTCCACCGGAAGGCCAATGACCGCCGCCATCGTTCCTGGATGGGACAGGGACTCCCGGTGCATTAACTGACCCCGCTTTTGCACCAAGCGAAGGGCATCCTCCGCACGCACAATACCCGCGGAAACCAGTGCAGCGTATTCTCCCAGGCTGTGCCCGGCAGAGACATGGGGCTGAACGCCCGATGCCTGCAAACCGCTCAGGCCGGCAAGGGTCACCGCCGTGATGGCGGGCTGCAAATTTTCCGTCAGGGTCAATTCCTCCACCGGGCCCTCGAAGCACAGGCGGGAGAGGGGCTTCCCGCACAGCTCATCCATCTGCTGAAAAATTTCTTTCGCGGCCGGAAATGATTCAATCAGGTCTCTGCCCATCCCGATAAATTGGGATCCCTGGCCAGGGAACAGGTAGGCTATTTTTTCAGACATGCATTCCCCCTATTACAAATGATGAAAGTATAACGAAAGAGCTGCAGGGTGCTTGTGTTTCAAAAGAAGACTACGGGGTTGTTCTTTGCGGTTCACCGAATGCTTTTTTTATGAGCTGATCCACGGCAATATCATATTCCCGTGACCCCGGGGTGAGGGATTTATTCCGGGCCAGTTGTTCTTCAATCTCTTCCTCTGCCCTCTGGAACTGGATGTTGATTTGACTGATGACTTCATTCACTGCGCTGTAAATGTCCTCGTCCGTCCCGTAGACATCAATCACGTTGGGATCATCAATGAGGACCTCCATGATGTATTGAGTCATATAGATGGAATAGGGATTGGGGCGGGGCACAAGGTCCCGGATGGGCGCAATAAAATATTTGAAGTCGAATTCCGTACTGTTGAGCGCCTTTTTCAGGCCTTTCAAGAGGGCATCAGACAGAGCAGCCGGATTGCCCGTTTCCACAATCTTTTTCATCAAGAGCGCTTGCGTCAGCCGATTATGTATTTCCGTCAGTTTAAATTTGAAAAACCTGTCCCTTTGGAAGGCCTCACGCCTTTCCTGCCGCTCCAGTTGTCTGATGAGCTTATTCTGTACCCGTCCTGTATCCCAGCTTTTCATGATCTAAAATCGCTTTTTCCTTTAGAAGGGACAACTCTTTCATGTGTCTGATGCTGCTTTTTTTTAATACCCTTTCGGGCAGTGTCATTTTTCTTCGCTCCATTTTCCCCGGTCTTTTTTTCTGGCTTCTTCGGGTGCCCATCATTTCTGCCCGATTTTGGTGCGTAGTCAGTTACATACCAACCTGTTCCCTTGAGGTGAAATGTACTCGGTGAAATGAGCTTTTTCATCTTTCCATGACACAATTCACATTCTCCCAAGGGGAGATCGGAAAATTTTTGCCACGCTTCTGTTACGTGTCCACATTTCATACATTGATACTCATAAATCGGCATCTTTTCAAACCTCCTCAGTACTCAGAATTCAGGAGAGATGTACTTCACAAATCCGGTGGTCCCGGTAGGCATCCAAAACGTAATCCATCTTGCGAAGTGATAGGTCCTTCAATATGTCAAAGGTAATTCCATGGACAATCTGTTCTTCCCGCTCCTTGTCCACTCCGGAGACGTCATACCTTTGGAGAAAACTGCCGAACCGGGCTATATGCACCAGTTCATGGGTGAAAATATAGGTAAGGAAAGGAAGCAACATCAGCTCCCTGTCCCTTTGTACGGCTTTCAGTATCTGATGGTCTTGCAAACAAATAAAATAGAAGTTTTTCTCTTTGCCTTTCCAGCCAGCAACCCCTTTCCGGACCCCCCTTCTCAAGACCGCAAGGGCATACGAGCTAATGTCATCAGAAGCAAGTGATTTTACCGTCTTCACATCGTATTGATTTTTTTTCCACAGATCATAGGAAAACTTGAAGAAATCACTGATCTTTCCCTCGGCGACATGCAGCGCCTCGCTCAATGTCGCGAGATCGCTCTCTCTGAACGTCCTCACACTCATCTCAGCAACATTTCTCCGGTGTCCGATTGTCATGAAGATAAGGCTGGCACAAGAGATGTCAACACCTGAAACGCATTTTCGTCATTGTTGTTCCTGGTGGCGGTGACTGGACTCGAACCAGTGACTCTGCGGATATGAGCCGCATGCTCTGACCAACTGAGCTACACCGCCAAGGCCTTCATCCTTAACCTTTTATATATGTGAAAAATATCTTTTCTTGTCAATCAAATAATACGCGGCCTCACGCCTGTGGCAATCTTGCTACGTGTGCTGTGTATGAACGGAAACACGAATCAGCTGCCTTCGATTTATTGCTCTCTTAACTACTTGATATTTCATATTAATCAAGTTCCTCTCAGAAGCGGCATAAAAGTTGCTTCATTTTTTTTTAATACTGGAGTGTGCGTTGCATTTGCGGGGTTCTCCCTGATTTCTTAGGAGAAGAGATACTATTCTTAGTAACGGCACGTCCGGTTAATCCCCCGGCACTTTTCCGGGGGTTTTCTAAAAAAAAGAGGACCAGGGGGCATCTCCCCCGGGTCCTCCTGACCTTACCCTTGAAGACTTCCTTTCTCTTCTTACAGGTACTTCGTGATTTCTTCAGTAAGTGCCGGTACCACATCAAAAAGGTCACCAACCACCCCGTAATCCGCCTTCTGGAAGATCGGAGCGTCGGGGTCCTTATTGATGGCCACGATCACCTTTGATGTCCCCATGCCCGCAAGGTGCTGAATGGCGCCGGAAATCCCACAGGCGATATACAGATTCGGGGAAACCACTTTCCCGGTCTGCCCTACCTGGTCCGTCTGCGGCCGCCACCCCGCATCAACTGCTGCACGTGACGCGCCTACCGTTCCTCCCAGGAGGTCGGCCAGTTTCTCGAGAATCTCATAATTTTCCGGTCCCTTCATACCTCTGCCGCCGGAAACGATTCTCTCGGCCTCGGTCAGGTCGATCTTTCCGGCCGCATCCCGGATGATATCCACCACCTTGGTCTTCAGCTCTGCATCGTCAAGCGTGAAATCCGCATCGATCACCTCGGCCGATTTAGAGCTGTCCGGTTCATTCACCGGCATCACGTTTGGCCTCGCGGTGGCCAGCTGCGGCCAGCTGTTTTCGAATGTCACCTTGGCATAGGCCTTCCCTGCATAAATGGGCCGTGTGGCTACCAGATTCCCGTCCTGGATTTCAAAAACAGTACAATCCTGGGCCATGCCCACGTCAAGCCTCGCGCACAACCGCCCTGAGAGGTCTTTCCCCTGGACCGACGCACCCATTAAGAGTACCGCTGGTTCATTTGCCTTGACAAGTTGTGATATTACGGTAACATACGCATCCGTGGTATAAGGATCCAGTCTCGGATCATCGGCCACCAGGACCTTGTCTGCTCCATATTGCCCGAGGTCGGCAGCCTTTTCCTTCATGCTGGAACCCAGCAGGACCGCCGTCAGATCCTGTCCAAGCGCATCAGCCAGACGCCTTCCTTCGCTTACCACCTCATAGGTTATCTTTCGGATTTCTCCGTCTCTTTCCTCTGCGACTACCCATACTCCCTGTGCCATCTGATTCATCTCCTTCTTAATGAATTGGAAACTCGCTCGTGCCTGTCCTGTTCACGCAATGGGCACTGCTAGATTACTTTTGCCTCTTCATGGAGAAGCTTGGCCAATGCAGCCGCCTTCTCCTGGGATGTCTCTCCCTCAACAATTTTCCCGGCCCCTCTCTCCGGAGGTGAAGACAACTCAAGAGTCTTCAGTTTCCGTGCATTTTGACCGACTTCTGAAGGATCAATACCGAGATCCGCAAGGGTTTTTTCGTCCAAAGGTTTCTTCTTTGCCTTCATGATACCGGGGAGGGACGCGTATCTGGGTTCATTGAGTCCTTTTTGTGCCGTAATCAGCACAGGAAGATTCGATTCCAGCACCAGGGTCTGACCCTCTACCGGCCTCTGCACCTTGACTGACTGGCCATCTTCCGCCATTTCCACCTTCAAAATGAGTGATAACTGAGGGATTCCCAAGAATTCCGCAAGTGATGCCCCGACAATTCCCATATCTTCATCAACGCCCCGCTGGCCGGTGAAGATGACATCGTATTCGAGGTCTTTAATCACCGCCGCCAAGGCCTTTGCTGTCGCGAGAGAATCGCTTCCTTCCAAGGCGTCGTCACAGATGAGAATGCCCTTATCAGCGCCCATGGCCAGCGCAGTTCGAATGGATTCCGTAGCACGCTTCGGCCCCAAACCGACAACGGTGACCTCCCCTCCGAATTTTTCTTTCAGCCGAAGGGCCTCTTCCACCCCGAATTCATCATATGGATTCATGACCCACTTAATATCATCCTGGACGATGGACTGGCCATCCGGAGCAATCTTGATCTGCGTCTCCGTATCAGGTACCTGTTTTAAGCAAACGATAATATTCACTTTCTCCTCCTTTCATATTGTTCTGCGCAGTTCATGTGCGCGGAATAGATATACCGCGTAAGAAATAGCCGCTTATCTGTTGAGCAGCCGCCCTAATATCATACTCTTTTCGGCTTGACAATACCCAAAATCTTGACATCTCGTCCAAGGCGCCAAAAAATGCCCTCTTGGCAATACCGGGGATAATATCCGGCTGAAATAATCCTTTTTCCTGCCCCTCCCGTATAATGTCCGCTATCAGATCAAGGTACTGTGCAAATCGCTCGTTCTTGTATTCTTTCATGAATCTGTCGCTCTGCCGGAGTTCCACCTGGATAATTTCAGCGACATTTTTATTTTCTTCTATAAGTCTCAAATGCGTCAGGGCAAACTGGTGCAGTTTCTTGACTGGATCGGTTTCTTTGGAAAGTTCCCTGATCATATTGTCAAGAACGGCTTTCATCTGTTCCTCAAAGAGCGAAATCAGGATATCATCTTTATTGGCAAAATAAAGATAGATGGTCCCGTCCGCGACACCGGCCTCCCTGGCGATATCGGAAACCTTTGCCGGGAAAAAGCCTTTCCGGGCGAATATCCGCGTTGCCGCCTCTATGATTCTCTGATGTTTATCATTTTTTTTCTTTTTCATAGCTTCCATCTTTATGAATGATGATTCATTCATGTCATTGTTAGCATCCTGTTTCCCTCCTGTCAAGATTTTTCCTTGAAACTGACATCAAAGAGTGGCAAATAGTTGTATTTGGAATGTTTCTCTTTTGACCTTGACAAAAGAAGCCGAACCCCCTATTTTCAAATTTTAGAGGAGTTTTTTCAGGCTGGGGAAAAACTCCTGCGAATAGTGATTATGGATCGCAAGAGTGACCCTACCTCGCTTCTATTCAACCTGTTTTCGCCAGAAGGAGATCCGAAATGCCCGGAGAGAATTCCTACCTTGCTCACAAAAACATCCTGGCTGTGGACGATGAAGAGGATGTCCTTGACACTATAGAAGAAATCCTTGAGTCTTCCCGGGTGGACCGGGCCCAGGACTTTGATACTGCAGTGGACAAAATCCGTCTCTATCCCTATGACCTTGCCATTCTCGATATCATGGGTGTCAATGGATTGGGACTCCTCGAGAAGACAGTTGAAAAAAACATTCCCACCGTGATGCTTACCGCCCATGCCATGAATCCCGAAACGCTGATGAGCTCCATAAGAAAAGGCGCTATCTTCTATATTCCCAAGGAGAAGCTCGCCCAACTAGACGATATTCTTGATGAACTTTTTGGCGCCATGGCCGCCGGGAAGGCCACCTGGCAGATTCTCTTTGAGAAACTCGGAGATTTCTTTGAAGAAAAATTTGGCCCCGATTGGAAGGACAAGGACAAGGACTTCTGGTCTGAATTCAGCCGCACCTACCAAGTGGCCAAGGGGATCCAAACCAGGGTCATGCACGATGATAAAGTGAGATCCAAAGGTATTTAGATTGGAAATCGTCGATTCTTGGATACGCATTAACTTATTCACAATAGGAAACTTTTTTAGCTTGAAAACAACGCGGAAAATGGCTTTTCTTTCTTGACAAGAAGGAAAATTTTTGTTTGAATTTCGCATGTTTTCCAAGGCAAAAAAGGCTGGGTTTCTTTCATCTTTTAACTTTTCAGGGAGAAAGGAGTACATCGTGAAGACAAGAAACTTACTATTTTCCGTGTTGGTGATTGCAGTTGGTCTCGTGATGGTATGTGGTTCAGCATGGGCAAAAAAGGCCCCTTCTCTGGCCGCGTGGAAGGCCAAATTTGATCCTTCCGGGGCAAAATACAAATGCATCGTCTCCAATGTTTCCCATCCTGTTATTAAAGGCGTTTACGCCGGCTTTGCAATCCGCGACGAACTATGGAAACGGACGAACGGCCAGATTTACTTTGACTACAAACCTTTCTCCATGCTGGGAGGAGAGGTGGAGGTGCTCAACCAGTTGCAGATGGGTGCCATCCAAGGGATGGGGTGCAGCTCGGTGGCGGCCACCAACCTCGGCCCACGGTTCGGCCTGATCAACCTCCCGTTCCTGATTAACTCCTTCGACAAACTAGACAGATTTGTGAACAGCGGGAAACTGTTTGATCATTTCATGATGGCCATGGACCATCAGGGAATCATGGGGCTCGACATTACCGGTTACGGCAATTATGGCTGGGCCACGACTATTCCCGTCAGGACCATCGCCGACGCCAAAAAAGTCAAATTCCGTATTGCTGAGGCGGCCGTAAATAAGCTTACTTACAAGGCGTGGGGGCTCACCGCCGTGGTCATGCCCTGGCCGGATGTGCCGGTTGCCCTGAAACAGGGGGTCATCACGGGGCTGGACCACACCCCCATGGTATGCAACATCACCAAGAAGTTCGAGATTGCTAAATATTTTACGCAAATCAACTACGCGCAGGGACTCTTTATCTGGATCTTTAACAAAGCATGGTTCAACAGCCTGCCCGCAGATCTGCAGGAGACCTTCAAGGCGGTGGTTCATGATGTGTGCGCCAAGATTCGCGTGGAAACCAGGAAACAGGAAAAAGACCAAATCGCCAATGCAAAATCAAAAGGCATCAAATTCTTCAAGCTATCAAGCGATGAAATGGCTCTCTTGAAAAAAGAAGCAGACAAGGTCCACAAGGAATTCGCCCCTGAGATTGACAAACTGTATCCCGGTGATAAGTACCGGTCCGCGAATTACCTGGAAGAAGTCGAAAAGTTTATGCATTACAAATAACAATTAGCAAAAAAAGGGCGGGGCGAGGCAAAAAAAGCTTCCCCCGCCTTTTTATGAGGACTCCTATGATTAAAAAGATATTGGGTTTCCTTGACGCCATACTGAGTTTTGTCGAAGACTGGTCCCTCTTTATCGCCACGATGGCTGCTCTGCTGGCCCTTTTTGCAAACGTATTTCTCCGTTACCTCTTTCACAGTTCCCTTACCTGGGCCGAAGAACTGGTCAGGGAAGTGATTATCATGACGACCTTCATCGGCTGCAGCGCTGCTATCAAGGCCCGTTCCATGATCAAGATCGATGCCTTGCCCCAAATCGTCGCCGGTCTCAAGATGCCGCTCACTTTTTTCAGTAATTTCGCAACGGCTGTTTTCTCAGTCATGATGATCTATTACGGGTGGAAAATGGCCGCCCTCCAGGTCGCTACCCATCAACATACGATTATTATGCGTATTCCTCTGGTATACCTGTATGCGCTTATGCCTGCAATGGGAATCATGATGTTTATCCGAATCATTCAGTTGACTTATCAGGACATCCAGGAGATCCGATCAAAAGCAGAGGATGCTTCATCCCAGGCAGAGCCCATCGAGAAATAGATTTTGGGCATAGAGAGTTTCAATCCAGAAACGAGAATTATTGTGAAGGCCCTCAGTAGTTATGTTTCTTTCGAAATACGGAGACGATCTACGATATGAGCATGAATATTTCTGACATTGTGATGCTTCTCATTCTCTTGGGGTCCATGGCCGCTACCGTCCCTGTGTTCATGTGCCTTTTTTTCACTTCAGTCCTTTGCTTTATTTTCTTCAGCAACCTCCCTCTCCTCCTGCTCGCACAGACACTTTTCCGCAGCATGGACAAGTTTGCCCTTGTCGTGGTCCTCTACTTCATTCTCTGCGGGAACATCATGACCGCAGGGACCATTGTGGACAAGCTTATCAAGGTGGCCAATACCTTCGTGAGCTGGTTGCCGGGCGGTTTGGGTATGGCGGGAGTCATCGGCTGTGGCCTGTTTGGCGCCATATCCGGATCCACCGTGGCAACGGTGGTGGCCATCGGTGGATTCATGATTCCCGCCTTGCTTGATAACGGGTACCCGGAACGGTTCACCCTGGGTCTCATGACCACTTCACCCAACCTTGGGGTCATCATCCCGCCCAGTATCAGCATGATTCTCTATTGCATGATCAGTAACGTCTCTTTGCAAGGTCTGTTTTTGACAGGGTTCGTTCCCGGCTTGCTCATTATTATCGGGACGTGCGCATACACCTTTTTTTACTGTCGAAAAAAACCGAAACTGGTCCGGATGCCCGTTCCCAGCACAAAAGAGCTGTGGGATGTTTTTAAAGAAGGCTTCTGGTCCCTCATGCTGCCCGTTATCATCTTCGGCGGTATCTTTTCCGGGGCCTTCACCGCGAATGAGGCCGCAGTGGTAGCATGTGTGTATGCCTTTATTGTCGAGATTTTTATCCACAAGTCAATGAAGCTGTCCGATGTAAAAAAGGTTACGGTCAATTCCGCCGTGACTTCTGCAACGCTTTTAATCATTGTGGCGGGCGCCACCTGCTTCGGCCGGTACCTGACCCTTACCGGTATTCCCTCTAGACTTACTGAAGCGGTCATGGCAGGCATCCATTCCCCCATTGTGTTTCTCCTGGTGTGCAACATTCTCTTGCTGATTGTGGGGATGTTCATGGATATCATTTCGGCTACCCTCGTTCTTGGACCCGTCTTCCTGCCCATGGTGTACGCGTTCAATATCAATCCCATGCACTTTGGATTGCTCTTCACCGTGAACCTCGCCATCGGGTATTGCACGCCTCCCATGGGGGTGAGCTTATACATTACCGGTGCGATGGCCAACCGGGATCTCGTCTATGTATCCAAGGCGGTCCTGCCTTTTTTGGCCATCCAGCTCATTGTGCTTGGAATCATAACGTATATGCCGAATATGGTTCTTTGGCTCCCGCGGGCATTTGGTTTTATGTAATATAAACGATTGATCTCAATCTTCGATGCTATCCTGGTCCTTTTTTTTGCCTCAGATTTAGGGCACGTTTCATGATAATGGTCAACCGTGGATTGCTTTACTGAAAGAAATACGGGGGGCTATCGTAATATGATTATCTATTGAGCAGCCATGCTGCAACCAATTTGAAGGAGGAAAATGCAAAATGAACTATGCAACCTATGCCAAGATTCATGCCCGGCATCTCCCGGACAAGGTCTGCCTGATTGAAAGAACGCCCTCCCGGAATCAAAGGAGAACGCTCACTTGGAAACAGTTCAATGATGAAATCAACAGGGCCGCCAACTACCTTTCCAAGGAACTGGGTGTCAAAGATGGCGACTATGTCATGCACCTCCAGAATAACAGCCTTGAATGGCTCATAACGTATTACGGAATTGCCAAGATCGGCGCCGTCATCGTTCCCCTGAACTTCAGATTTGTCGGCTCCGACATCCTTTATGCTGCAGAAGTCTGTAACCCAAAGGTATTTATCCTGGGATCTGAATTCCTCCCGGTGGTCCAGCCGGTTCAAAAGGATCTCTCCACTGTTTCGTCGTACATCTGTGTGGGCGATACTGTGCCCGCTGACATGACGGACTACAAGACCATCGCCGCATATGATGACATTTCAGAAGCCCTGGTGGATGTAGACGACCAGCACGCCATTGCCATGATGTTTACCTCGGGCACCACCGGCAAACCCAAACCGGTGCTCCACACCCATTACTCATTGAATAGCACGGCGATCGGCGTCGGCATGAGCTATTTTGTGCAGAAAAATGATAATTATGTTTTTTTCCTTCCCCTCTATCACAGCGGCACCTTGTTCCTCTGGGGGCCTTTCTATGCCACCGGAGCAACGGGCACCATCTTGAGGGAATTCAAGGACCCCAAGTGGATCATCGAGGCCATAGCGGAGGAAAAGGGAACCGAGATCCTGATTGTGGTTCCCATTGCCGTCGCCCTCTTGAATGCCATCAAGAATGGTGAGATCAAACTCTCTGATTATGACCTTTCAAGCTGGAAATACCTCGAGATCGGAGCACAGCCCGTTCCATTCGATGTCATGAAGAGCCTCGTGGAGGCCTTCCCTGCCGGGGTATCCAATATCTATGGCATTACCGAGGGGGGAGGAGGCGGGACCTTTAACCTGTATCCCGAAGACGTCCTGCGGAAACCCGGGTCCATCGGCAAACCTACCTTCGGCGTGGAAGGGAAGGTCGTGGACTTTAAAGGGAAAGAAGTTCCTCCCGGAGAAGTTGGTGAACTTGTTTTTACCACACCCAGGATGATGCGGGAATATTACCAGAACCCCGAGATGACAAAAGAATTCCTCAAGGATGGCTGGCTCTCTACCGGTGACCTGGTGAAGTTGGACGAGGAGGGATTTTTCTATATCGTTGACAGAAAGAAGGACATGATCACCAGCGGGGGCGAGAATATTTTCCCGGTTGAGATCGAAGATGCCCTCATGGATAACCCCAAGATAGATGATGTGGCGTGCATCGGCTACCCGGACGATCGCTTGGTGGAGATCGTCCTGGCCATTGTCCAGCTCAAGGAAGGAGAAATCTTGACTGAGGAAGAGGTGATAGAGTTTGCCAAATCCAAATTGGCCACCTATAAAGTCCCTCGCAAGGTCATCTTTGATACGGTCATGAGAAATCCCACCGGCAAACTCATGAAACCACAAATGAGGGTCAAGTATACCGGACGAAAAGAGGCCTTCAAGAAACTTGACTGATCCGTTGCGAGCGTTACTTCGTAACGGGGCCTCATAGGCGAACATGGATCCCTCTGAACTTTCCAGCACTGATATTTTTTCGAGCAGGGATTCCTTCCGGATGATCAGGCCTGAAGAATATGATGCATTCGGGATTGACCCTGCCGACATCCCTCTGGGCACGTTTCCCGCACTGAAACACCCTTCTCAGCTCCCGAGTACCTATGGGGGAAATGCCTATGGCTTTGGAATTTTTGAAAGTTCAGATCGGTTGAATCCCAAAGACATTGCGTTCATACAATCCTTATCCTTTGATGATCCTGATGAAATCAGAACGCATTATAAGAGTCTGAATGAACTCTACCGGAAAACCGGTATCCTGATCCGTTTCTCGTCAAAAGGCAAGCCGTATTACCTCATCCCGGTGCACCTGGTATCCAGTTCCCTGTCCCACATCCAACCGAAGCTGAATGAGATTGAAAAAGTTGTTACCTTCCACAAGAAAAAATACCTGAAGGAACATTATGACATCGGCCTGCTGGCACAACAGGACGACTTCATTGTACGTGAGCTTTCTCTCCGGTTCAAAGAACACCGCTTTTTCATTCTTGACTCCCTCAAAAGCCTCACCGCTCTTCAGCAACCATTGGATCTTGTCATACTGACCAAGGACTTCTACGCCTTTATTCTCGACGAAATCGGGACCTCTCTTCCGGAAAAAGAACTGAGCAGGACCCGGTTGCAGCAATATGCAACCCATATGCTCTGGAAAATCTATAACCTCCTGGCCCCGGAGGGTGAACTGCTTGTCCTCGCTACCAGATACAGTCCGAAAACGAACCGAACTTCGACCATTGTCTTCAAGAACTCTCTGGAAAAGAAAAATTTCGCCCTTTTTACTCACCTGTTCAAAACCAAGAAACGATATCGAGTCATAGGGCCGTCTCTCCAGGCGAACCTCTTTGATTTCCAAAAATATCTGAGCGGGGCCTCAGTACAACCGGAAGTCATCAGCAAGCTCCTGAGCGGAAGAGATATCCAAACCATGACCCTTGATGAAATCCAGCTCCTCCCTTACCTGGATAAAAGCCTTGAGGAATCCCCGCTTCTCCGGGATCAGGAAAAAACATGGTCCCAGCTCCTTTCTCGATTCTTTGACAAGGTCTTTCTGAAACCCTTAACTCCTCAGCCGATCATAGAAGAATGGCAGAAACGTTTTTCGTGTATTGATTATACTCCCCACTACATGCTTATCTACCTCGGGCAAAAAAAGGCCTATCCTGACTCAGTGGATAAAATTCGGGAGGACGTACTCAATTCAAGCATTGCCGGTTGCCAGTTCCCCTTTCTGGCAGAATATAAGGACTCGTTTGGCTATGTCATCAGCACCCTGCAGATCGTAAAGGAACTGAAGACCGGTTACAGCAAGACATTTCCCCAGATTCTCCATGATCGACTCATCCAACCCCTTGAAAACAAAAGAAGGCGCTTCATTGCTCTCAACCACGTTATGAAACTGGTGCGCAAGATTTCTCTTCTCCAGAGGGTAGAAGGCTATCTGAATCCTGACCGAACAGAAGTCCCCCGCACCAAAATACTGGATAATCTTGCCGTGTTTCCCTTTTTTGGCTTCTCTGAGCAGGAAATCAGAGAAATCATCCTCATCGTGCTCGGCCACAGCACTATGGGCCGAATCATCTCCGGTAAATTGAATGAACGAAGTCTGAAACCCCTTTCAGACCTCGCCCGGCGATACGATCGGCAACAGGCATTGAACCTTCTCCGCTATTGCCGGCTCATGACACTCGCTGAAACGGTAGCGGCAAAGGGTGGCCCCATAACCACGAAAAGATTGATCCAACTTTTCGATATCTATGAAACCGCCTTCAAAGTGGTGACAAACAGGGATCTCGACTGGGATGTCCTGATGGATGAAAAAACAAGTTCCGCCGGGGGCACACGTGACCAGTTGATCCAACGGATCCTCATGATGACAAACCACTTTGAATTTCTTTACACCTGGCAGGAACTTTCCGAAAAAGGAGCAATGGAAAAGGAGGCGCTAGCGGACTACGACAGGGGAAAGCTTGCCAGGATAGAAGACGTCATCGCCGTGGTCAGCGCTGTTGAATATTTTATCAGCACGTTTCTCAACTCGGACCCACTCCAGTTTCCTGCGTTCTGCCGGAAATTCCTTGACATGGAATTTCACGGCACTTCCCATCTCTTTGAAAAGATAGATTCCCGGGTCATTTTCATTCTCCTCTGGATTACCGTGAATGTGGTTCGCGGAAAGGTGATCAACTTCAATCCGCTCCTGACTGATATTGAACCCGCCCACCTGGAAAAACGGGTAAAGGACCTGGAAAACGAAGCCAGGGGGATCAACATCCGCTACCTGGACCTTCTCACCCTGGAACAGCTGAGCAATCAGTTGGATCACCACGGTTCAACATTTATCGTGGGAACCGGATTCCAGCTGCGAATTAATACTAAAACAGGGGCCCTTGATGTGGAATATGTGGACCTGACAAGAGATATCAATGTCCTGGATTCGTTGCTCGACAACCTTCAGGAAAAAACAACGTCAGAAATATCCACCGCTGTGTTGACGAGACTGGAGATTCTCTTTTTCCATCTCGAAAGCTTCTCCCAGAGCCACCAAAGGCTCCTGGACCAGCTTGGTGCTGATTTGAGGCTTCCCGCAAAGCAGAAGAAATGGTATGAACAGGCGGTTAGAATCCGGGAGAAATTGTTGATCAAATTCCGCAAAGCCCTCTTTGAACCGCAAACGTTCTTCACAGACATCAATCGCTTTTACGCCCACGCCCCTGCTCTCACAGACTTCCTTCTTCCAGAGTTTACCGCCCTCCGTGGTCTCAACGTATCCGGTCGCCTCTACCTCAAGTCTTCCATCATCGACTATATCCTCGCTACCGCAAGAAAGATGCAGGCACTGGTGGTTCGAGACAGAAAGGAATTCCAGGATTTCGGCTTCCTGCACAGACTGGCCCAGCGTGAATTTGGGCCCCTGGCCACAGGAATTATCGGGGTCAGTGGCTCACAGCTCAACCAACTTGAGCAAATCGTTGAGCGGCTCCGGGGGATTCCCCCCCTGTTTGACGCCCTCATCAGGTCTTTTCTCTTCCAGGACCTTGGCCGTATCCAGTCTCTCAGGCAGAAATACGAGGGCAAGTATAATCCCGCCGACTTCTCTCACGCGGGAGCATTTTTTCTCGAAAAGGAGGCCATTGCCCGCAAGTATGACCTAAAAAAGGACACGGAACATTTTCTTATCTTTCTCGTCAAGTACCACAGCCTTCTCCACCACATTGTCCGGGGCGAGATCGCCCTGGATACCCTCGAAAATATTATTTCTCCAAACGATAAGGACCTTTTCGACGCGTTTTTCGTCTTTTCATTTGCCATGCTTTCCGCCTTGCGGGAAGACCTGATGCTTGAGGACCTTGCCGGACGTCTTTTCGAAATCAGGCGCATGTGCCAGAAAATAATTGCCGGAGAAACGACCTTTCAGCAAGAAATGGATGTCATCTATGCACGCAAAGGGGATCTCTATCACGGTCTTGAAGATTTCCAGATGAAGGGACTTCCTTCTGACATACCGCCGTCAGGCTACATTGCCTCCCATGGATGGAAGCAGAGGGATAAATCGAATCGCATCGTCTCAGGAAAAATGATCCTCGCCCTGGAACGTCTTCTTCGGCTCCGGGGAATCCACTATATTGGTTTTTATGATCTTTTTCAGTGCATTCTTAAAGTGCCCCTCAAATATACCTATACAAAGCGCCATTTCTCCGGCGTCGGCTATGCCACCTATGAAAAGGAGCTTTTTGAGGCCCTGCGTCTTTATAATACCCTCCAGAATCTCGGGGAATCGGTACGGCATTCCATTCTGGATCTCCTCATCAAGGACCGGGTGCGTATTTACGGATTTGAGAAAATCAGCGGATATCTCAATTATGAAAATCAGGTGAAACTCCTCCTCATCGCGCTCCTGGCCACGAAAAGAATGAAGCTGCACGATAGTCCGATCAGTCTCAACTTTCTCCCTATGGATGACGATATCCAAAATCGTTATGAAGCGGTGAACGACTTTCTAAACCGCCTGCCAATTGAGAAGATATGGGGAAGCAAGTACCAAATCAATCAGTTTTTCAAGGCCAAGATGGGCATTCTGATAAACCGTGAAGAGAACCAGAGAGTCCTCTCCGTGTGTTTCAGGGATCCTATTCACTTTGAGCAAAAAGTGGCCCATATCAACAGCATTAATGACGTGGAACAGCTCAAAACCTATTTTCATTCCAGCTTGCGCTCTCTGCGAAAATACCCCTTTCATACCGAAGATCACGAGCTACGCCTTGAACGGGTCTATGAGGAAAGGCTGAAACAAATTGCCGAACTCATCCTCGCCCAAATAAAAAGACAGATGTCTCTTATTGATACCTTTGAGGAACTCCATAACCTTGTAAAAGATCTTGAATCACGAAGCCTTGAACTGAATTTCACCGATGAGCAGAGACACCGGCTGAAAGATATGTACGAATTGCGAAGAGATGTGCTGAAACGCGATAAGCTTATGGAAATTGAAAATACCGTCAGCACGATCCAGGACACACAGGAACTGAAAGATTTCTGGAACAGTACCACGTGGTATCTCCTGCACAATCGGGTCTTCCTGGGAAAAGATTTCGAATTCATTGTGGCAAGAAAGTTTGATGAGGCTTTTGAGCGTCTTGCCCATTTGTAATATCATTGTTTCTCAGCATGCGATGCGGGTTTGCCTGCAGGGCCTCACCACGGCCCATTTCAGGTTGAAGACCTCGTTCTCACGGACTTTTTTTTATTGAAAACACTGGAAAAATCTTGACAAAAACCAAGAATGTTCATAAGTATGAACAGTTTTTGTCCTTGCGGGTGGGCCGAAGTTGAACTTCAAACAACGAAAGGAGGTGCCGGATGAAGGAAACGAAGGATTTTTATGAACGGCTATCTGAGAAGGGAGTCTCACGAAGGGATTTCATGAAGTATTGCGGCATGCTGACCGCTACCATGGGATTGTCCGCGTCGTTTATTCCCAAGGTTGCGGAGGTATATGCCGCTCCCAGACAACGACCACCGGTCATTTGGCTGCAATTTGCCGAATGCACAGGGTGTTCTGAGGCGCTCCTCCGCACCATGTATCCCTGGATCGATGAGTTGCTGCTGGAGGTTATCTCTGTTGAATACCATGAGACCATCATGGCGGGGGCAGGTCACCAGGCCGAGGATACCTTGAAGGCCGCGGTGAAAAAGTACCAGGGGAAGTTTATCTGCGTGGTGGAGGGTGGAATAGCCACAAAATACGACGGCGCCTATGGCAAGATTGGCGGCAAAACGTTTCTTGAGATGGCAAACGAAATCTGCAGGAAGGCCGCGGCTGTTATCTGTATAGGCAACTGCTCCTCGTATGGAGGAATCCAGGCCGCCGCACCCAACCTGGGTGGGTATAAAGGCGTGGGTGACGCCCTCAGCATCAAGACCGTTAACATTTCCGGATGTCCGCCCAACCCCATCAATTTTGTGGGAACAGTGGTGAATTATCTCCTTTTGGGAAAACTCCCGGACCTAGACGATATCGGGAGGCCGCTTTTCGCCTACGGAAAAACGATTCATGACCAGTGTCCGAGAAGGTCCCATTACGAAAATGACGAATTCGTCACCGAATTCGGATCAAAAGAGGCTCAAATGGGATATTGCCTCTACGAAATGGGCTGCAAGGGACCTGATACGTACAACAACTGCCCTGTTGCCAAATTCAACGACGGTACCAGCTTCCCCATTGAAGCCGGTCATCCCTGCATCGGCTGCAGTGAGCCTAATTTCTGGGACAAAATGACGCCGTTCTTCCAGGCAGCAGGATAGACGAAAGGCACGGTGACCCTGAATTATCAAGAACTCTGAAAGAAAGAGAGGAGACAATATGAGCAAGAAAATCACCATAGATCCCATTACCAGGATTGAAGGACACCTCCGCATTGAAGTGGAGGTAGCAGGAGGGAAAGTCATAAACGCCTGGAGTTCCGGGCAGCTGTTCCGCGGTATTGAGGTTATTTTGAGAGGGAGGGATCCGCAAGACGCCCCACTCTTTACCCAACGCACCTGAGGCGTCTGAACGATGACGCACTACCTGTCCTCGGTGAGGGCAGTCGAAAACGCGGTTGGTGTCCAGATCCCTGACAACGCGAGGATCGTTCGAAACCTTCTCCACGGTGCCCAATTTCAACATGACCATATCATCCATTTTTATCACCTTCACGCACTGGACTGGGTGGACATTGTCAGTGCCTTGAAGGCCGATCCCAAGAAAACAGCAGTACTCGCTGACAACGTCAGTAATGATAACAGAGGCGGGGCAGTCTATTTCAAGGAAGTCCAGCAACGGATAAAAATCTTTGTAGAGAGCGGCCAGCTCGGTCCTTTTGCAAATGCCTACTGGGGGCACAGTGCCTATAAGCTCCCACCGGAGGCCAATTTGATGGCAACGGCCCACTATATTGAAGCCCTCCGGCTCCAGGCGAAAGCGGCAAGGATGCATGCCATCTTCGGGGCGAAAAACCCGCACCTGCAGAGTTTCGTGGTTGGCGGAATAACGAGCGTAAAGGACCTGACCCCCGACCGCATTGCCGAATTCCTGTACCTGTGGAAGGAAACTCAGGCTTTCGTCAAGAACGTGTACCTGCCTGACCTGTTGGCAGTAGGCTCGTTCTACAAGGAGTGGGGCAGCCTCGGCGGTACCACGAACTTCCTCGCATGGGGTGATTACCCGCAATCAGCAAAGGAACCCGAGAGCCTTTTCATGCCCCGAGGCGTAATCTACAATCGCGATATCAAGGGCGTCCAGATGGCGGACCAGGATAAGGTGACCGAGCACGTGGCCCATTCCTGGTACAAGGGATCCACCGAACACCATCCCTACAAGGGAGAGACAGACCCCCAGTACAGCGAATATGACACCGACGATAGGTACAGCTGGATCAAGGCCCCACGCTATGAGGAAAACCCCTGTGAGGTTGGACCACTGGCCCGGGTGCTCGTGGCCTATGCCCGCGGGAACAAAGGGATCAAGGATATCGTTGATACTGCCCTAAACAAACTGAGCATCCCGGTAACGGCACTCTTCTCCACCCTCGGAAGAACTGCCGCCCGATGCCTTGAAACAGTGGTGATCGGGAATGCCATGGAAGGATGGGTCATGGAGCTGGTTGGTAACTTGAAAAAAGGAGATACCAAGACCTATCAAAAATGGACCATGCCAAACAGCGGAATGGGTGCCGGGCTCAATGATGTGCCCAGGGGATCACTTGGCCACTGGATTGAGATTGAAAACAAGAAGATCAAGAACTACCAGCAGATAGTGCCTTCCACATGGAACCTGGGCCCCAGGGACAAGAAGGGAAAACTGGGACCGGTGGAAGAATCCTTGATTGGGACACCGGTAGCAGATCCAAAACGGCCCCTGGAGGTCCTGAGAACGGTACATTCCTTTGACCCGTGCATTGCCTGCGCGGTTCACGTGATTGATCCCAACTCAAACGAGATTTACAAGGTAAGAGTCCTGTAAAGCAAACCACTAGAACCCTTTTGTCTCCTGCTTTTGGATGACAAAAGGGTTCCTTTCTTTTCAACACGCTTGAAGAGGCTGCTTATGCCTCATCTCCCCAGAATACTGCAAGCAACCTGCTGGCTCCGCTACGTCGTTGATCACCCGCGCCGGATTATCCTCCTCTTTCTCCTGGTGACCTTGCTCTTCGCCCTTCAGCTTCCGCGGCTGCAGTTCCAGACAGGGATCTATGACCTTGTCATCGAGGATCTACCCCAAACCCGGTTCTACCAGGAGTTCAAAAAGACATTCGGCCCTGAGGAGCTGATCCTGGTGGTTGTGAAAGCAAAGGATATCTTTCAACCGGCGACATTCAAACAACTGGCTGATTTGTCAGCCACATTTTCACAGATAAAAGGAATAAGGCGAGTCATCAGCCTCCCCGGCATCAAGAAGGCAATGGATGTGACCGGCTCTGTTCCCCTGGAGCGTTTTCAGGAACTAATAATCCCGGTGAAGCTCTTCCAAAAAAACCTCCTGTCCAAAGATCACAAAACGACGGTTATTTCCCTGGTCCTGAAGGATATCAAGGAAAAAAAGAACATCATCACTTCCATCGAGAGAGTCATCGCGGAGCAGCACAAGGGGCTTTCTCTCTACCAGATCGGAATGCCCGTTGTGGCAGATGCCCTTGCCCGGTACACCAAGAATGATTTCTTTCGACTTCCTCCCGTCACACTCATCATTATTGCGCTTGTTCTGTTCCTGTTCCTTCGAAGCGTCGGGAGGATATTCATTCCCCTTGGTTCCGTTCTCATGGGTCTTATCTGGACGTTCGGACTTATGTCCTTTACCTCCACGCCCCTTTCCATGCTGACCATGATCGTCCCGGTATTTCTCCTGGCGGTGGGGACCGCCTACTGCATGTACACCATTCCCGCATACCGGCGTGCGGCCAAGAAATTTGCCTCACCATCCGAGGCCGCTTATCAGTGCTTTTCGGAACTCAAATTTCCCACGTCACTCGCCGTCCTTACAACCATTATCGGACTGGGGTCTCTCCTCGTAAACCGCATTGAAGCAATTCAACAATTTGCCCTGTTCTCCTGCTTCGGGATCCTGAGCATGCTTGTCATCATCCTCACGTTTCTCCCCGCCGTGCTCGCAGCCCTCCCTCTGCCCCGGGAGACAAACCCCAACCGGGCCGGAACGAACCAATCGTTCTTACCCAGGCTTCTTGAGAGGATTATCCATATTAATATTCATTCCCAGAAGATTACCCTCCCCCTGCTTGCATGCGTCACCTTCCTTGGTGTGGCAGGTATTTTTCAAATCCGTGTTGAGACAAATCCTGTTGATTTTTTCAGGGAAAATTCACCGGTGCACAAGCACTTTTTCGCTATCTCCCGAGATCTTGCCGGCAGTTTTCCCCTGAATGTGGAAATCGACAGCCACCAGGAAGACTTCTTTGAGCGGGCAGACCATCTCAAACTGATTGACAAAATCCAGAAATTCTTTTCAACCCTTCCCGGGGTCGATAAGACCATATCATTTGTGGATTACCTCAAACTTGTCAATTATGCTTCCAGCCATTACAAGGAAGACTCGTACAGCCTTCCCAGTGAGGATTTCGAAGTACGTATGCTCATGAACGATTTCAAGAGCATGCTCGGGGAAGACCTGTTTCAGCGGTTCATGGCAAAAGATCTCTCCAAGCTCAATATCCTCCTGCGAACCCATATTTCCAGTTCATCGGATTTTCTGGAAACACAGAAAAAGATTGAAGCCTATCTGCATGATCATCTCCCGAAACAATTCTCTTCCCAGGCCACCGGAATCGGCGTTGTCATCTCGCACACCAGTCGTTTTCTCACAAACGGTCAAATCAAGAGCCTCTTTCTCACGCTCATCCTCATCTTTATCATCATGATGATCCTCTTTCTCTCTTACAAAGTTGGCTTTGTTGCCATGCTCCCCAACCTGTTCCCCATTATCGTCAATTTCGGCATGATGGGATGGCTCAAGATTCCCCTTTCCATGGTGACCAGCCTTGTGGCCAGTATTGCCATTGGATTGGCCGTGGATGATACCATCCACTACCTGGTGAATTACAATAAGTATTTCAAGATTGACCTGAAAAAACGCGAGGCACTTCGAAAGACTATTCAGCACATGGGAAGTCCGATTATTTTCACCTCCCTCACTATTAGTCTCGGCTTTTCCGTCCTTCTTTTTTCCAGCTTCAAGCCAACGGCCATTTTTGGTTTGATGATGATCGTTACCATGCTCTCCGCTCTTGTAGGAGACCTCATTCTTCTCCCTTCACTGATGCTCCATGTGGAACTGGTCACCATCTGGGATCTCCTGAGGATCAAGCTTGGAAAAGATCCCCAGAAAACCATTCAGCTCTTCAGTGACCTTTCAAGATCACAGGTACACTATATCCTGATGGCTGGAGGGCTGAAACAACTCGCGGCGGGTGAGATTCTTTTCAGGAAGGGAGAAATAAGCGATTCCATGTATGCAGTTATTTCCGGAGACCTGCAAGTGGTGGACATCCCTTTTTCTGAAAAGGCAACAGCCTCTCAAGGTAATGCGAGAGTTATCAACACGCTCCACACAGGCGATGTTTTCGGAGAGATGGGGATGATCCGGTCATGCAGGAGATCTGCAACGGTGATGGCGTCCACTCCCGGAGAACTCCTCGTCATCAACGATCGCATGCTCCGAAGACTTCAATCTCTCTATCCCCCGACGGCCAGAAAAGTCTTCAAGAATTTAATGACCATCGTTTGTGACCGACTGGAAAGACTGACCGAATGCTACCTGGAGGATTCAGCGACCGATACGGGTACCAGTGTCATCTCGAGGAGCTTTTTTCGGATCATGCTGGACAAGGAGATGGCCGAAGCAAACCGGCACGAGTCACCCCTCTCCCTTGTTGCACTGAAAATCAGTGATGCTGACCATCCAGGCGCGGGCGACCCGGAAGAAATGGACCTTTTTTTTGTTACCGTTGGAGCCTTCCTCAAGGCCTCATTTCGCGCTGTTGACATTGTATGCCGATACGACCACCGGCTCTTTACCATATTGATGCCCCACACGGCCGGGGACACGGCCCAAACGGTATGTACGCGTGTTATGGAGCTACTTTCAGACCACCCCTTTCCGTTGCGGAGTTCCTCTCGAACCGTTGAGGCCGGTTTCAGCGTGGTCCCCTATCATGCTGGAGACCCTGAGACAGCAGACGCTCTCATAGAAAAAGCGTTCCTCGCGCTTCCACTAGCCCTTTCAGCCGGACAAATTGAGCAAGAAGTTGTTGATAAGCCTGATAAAAAGACTTGATAAGCAGCAGGAACATGGGATATAATAATGGCCATGGATCAACACAAAAATCCGCGCATTCTTGTACTTGGTGTCGGCAATATCCTCCTTTCGGATGAAGGGGTGGGCATTCGCGTCATTGAGGCCATCCAGGAGCAATATTCCTTTCCTTCTCACGTGACCGTCAAAGACGGTGGAACCCTGGGCGTCCATCTCCTGGGGACCATCTCCAATGTAGACTATCTGATCGTGGTGGACGTCATACGAAATGAAGGGCAACCCGGTTCCCTCTACCGCCTCACCGGTGAAGAGATACCAAAACGCATTTTTGCAAAGAATTCTTTGCATGATGTGGATTTCCTGGAGGCATTGACCCTGTGTGAGGCTATTGATGGAGTACCGGAAACGGTTATCGTGGGGGTTGAACCGGTCGACATAGAATCTGTGAGTATCGCATTGACCCCGCTCGTTCAGGAAAAAGTGGATCCTCTTATCCAAATGGTTCTTGCAGAACTTGAAACCCTTGGGGTGAGCCCGGAACCGACTGCAGAAAGGATCAGGTGAAACATGTGTCTGGCTATTCCTGCGAAAATTGTTGAGATCAAAAATGACATGGCCATCGTTGACATGGAAGGCACCAGGAGGGAAGCAAGCCTCCTCCTTCTTGAAAGCCCCGCACTTGGAGATTACGTGATGATCCACGCGGGCTTTGCCATCCATAAAATAGATGAAGCCCAGGCCATGGAATCCCTCAAGATCCTCCGGGAGCTGGCATCTTTTGGAGAACCGGTTTAGTGTCTTATGTGCTTGACATGTGCGATCGGGTTTTTGTATATTTGAGCCCTAATGCCAAGTTGTCGAAAAAATGACGAAAGGAGGTAAAATGCGAATGAAGACGAAGTTTACGGTAGGACTGATGGTGGCCCTGACGGGACTGTTGTTTCTTGCGGTGGGCGTTTTGACGGCAGCAGAAGCTCCCAAGCCGCCCGACAAAATCCTCATCAATAATAAGGGATTCAAGAAGATCTTGAAAGGGCCTGTCCTCTTCCAGCACAAGAAAC
>Ga0307419_10000185_pt1 | contig 28611 bp, 26 predicted proteins | sample SalMarWE160230MG_2_FD_202512 | JGI IMG/M metagenome (GOLD analysis project Ga0307419, IMG submission 202512) | Salt marsh sediment microbial communities from the Plum Island Ecosystem LTER, Massachusetts, United States - WE1602-30 | ecosystem: Environmental > Aquatic > Marine > Intertidal zone... | reverse complement strand
GACCTGAGACCCTTCCCCGATAACGGTTGATTTGTGCCATGGAGCAGTTGCATTCACGCTTGGGATCCCCGAAAAACCCGCAGGGACAGGGATTCATGGCCGCGATCAGCATGAAATCGGCAGGGTACGTGATACTTGAACTTGCCCTTGAGATGGTCACCCGACCGTTTTCCATGGGTTGGCGCAGGACCTCCAGCACATTTTTCTTGAATTCGGGTAACTCATCCAGAAAAAGAACGCCGTTGTGGGCAAGGCTCACTTCCCCCGGTTTGGGATTCTGCCCCCCTCCGATGAGTCCCGCGTCGGATACGGTGTGATGGGGCGACCGAAAAGGCCGCTGCGAGAGCAGACCCTGCCCCTCGGGCATGAGTCCCATGACACTGTATATTTTCGAGGTTTCAAGTGATTCCTCGAAATTAAGGGACGGCAGGATGGTGGGAAGACGTCTTGCAAGCATGGTTTTTCCTGATCCAGGTGGACCGATCATCACCAGATTATGACCGCCTGCCGCGGCTATTTCCATGGCCCTCTTGACATTTTCCTGACCGCGGACATCCTGGAAATCAACTTCATACGCCGGATGATCATATTGACGGTCTCTTTCAATGTTCGTGGGTGATAGAAGAGTGATCCCCTTCAAGGCCTCAACAACCTGGCTTAGGGTATCAACCGGGTAAATGGAAATGCCCTCCACGACCCCGGCCTCAGGCGCATTTTCCCGCGGAAGGAAAATCCCTTTCAGACCGCGATCCCGTGCGGTAATGGCCATGGGCAGCGCTCCCCTGACAGACCTTATCATGCCGTCGAGGGCCAATTCGCCCAGGAAGACAAACTCCTTGCACTGCTCCTCCACCAGCAGTTCGGTTGCGGCAAGAATGCCCAGTGCCATCGGCAGGTCAAAGGCAGAGCCCTCCTTTTTCACATTGGCGGGAGCCAGATTCACGGTGATGCGATCTGCAGGAAAATGGTACCCGGAGTTTTTTATGGCGGCCTTGACCCGTTCTTTGCTTTCCCGAACCGCCCCCTCAGCTAGGCCGACAGTCGCAAATGCTGGAAGTCCCTGGGCAATATCGACTTCCACTTCCACGATATAGGCATCAATACCGATAACAGCGCTACTGAGCACCTTGGCCAGCATGTCCTTCTGTTCCTTTTCCCTGATCAGTCATTGGGGCTCTATTGGCTTCCGTTTCCACTTGCGAAACTTCGCTCCAGCAACCACAAATGGCAGTGACGCCGCCTGTCCCGCCATAGCATGAGCGAAGGCAGAAGATTGTGAAAAATAGCCATTTGTGGATGGAAACAAATAGTCTTTACATCTATCACAACAACTGGTATAAAGTAAAGTTTATTTGAGATTTGGTGATGAGGAATGAGTCCCAAAGCCGTGTTTCGCTTGTGCAGGCAAACGCGTCTTTTTATACATCGGGCATTTGAAATTTAGTCATATTATCCAAGGAGACAAGAAGTATGGCAAGAATTACCGTTGAAGACTGTCTGAGAAGGGTCAACAATCGTTTTGCGGTTATTCACCTGGCGGCCAAGCGAGTGCGCCAGTTGAGAAAGGGGGCGGAACCCTTGGTGGTTTCCAAGAATAGGGATATCGTGGTGGCCCTGCGGGAGATAGCCGCGGGGAAAGCTTACCCCATATCCAAGGAAGAACTTGCTGCTCTCGAGGCTGCCGTGAGTCAGGAACCTGCTCCGGAACTTCTCCCCCCCGATGAGCAGACTGAAACCCCCGAAGCTCCTCTCGACGGGGAACCCTCCGAAGCAAAAAGCGAGGAGGCTGCAACCGAGGGGAACTAACCATGGAGAAAAGGGACTACTATGAAATACTTGGTGTGCCTAGGGACGCTGATGATGAACAGATAAAAAAGGCATACCGGAAACTCGCGCTCAAATACCACCCTGACCGAAATCCTGGAGATAAGGAAGCGGAAGAGTCTTTCAAGGAGGCTGCCGAGGCCTATGAAGTACTCCGGGATCGCGAAAAGCGGGAATTGTATGATCGATTCGGCCACGCAGGCCTCGAAGGGACCGGGTTCAGGGGGTTCAGCGGTTTTGATGACATTTTTTCAAGTTTCGGGGACATATTCGAGGATTTTTTTGGCTTCGGAAGGAGATCCAATCGCCGATCACATCCGCGCCAGGGTCCCAGTCTCCGGTATGACCTGAAACTCACCCTTGAAGAAGCCTTTTCCGGGACGGAAGAAGAGATCGTCTTTCACCGGATGGACAATTGCACCGTTTGCGATGGGACCGGGATGCCCCCCGGTGTACAACCGGAAGTATGCTCTACCTGCCAGGGAAGAGGACAGGTGATAAGGTCTCAAGGTTTTTTCCAGATCAGCACAACCTGTCCTTCTTGCCATGGACAGGGGCAAATTATCACGGATCCCTGCAAGGAATGTGGCGGTCGCGGAAAGATCAAGGTCGAAAGGAAAGTTACCGTCAAGATCCCCGCCGGCGTGGACAACGGTTCCCAGCTCAGGTTGCAGGGCGAAGGGGAACCGGGCGAAAACGGAGGGCCTCCAGGAGACCTGTTTGTGGTGGTACACGTCCGCGACCACGAATTCTTCTCACGCGATGGGGATGACCTCGTCTGTCAAATCCCGGTATCATTCGTGCAAGCAGCCCTTGGAGATACCTTCCAGATTCCTGTCCTTGGCGAGGAAGGCGAACATGAGATCTCCATCCCCAAGGGAACACAACCGGGAGATGTCATCAAGATCAAGGGACAGGGAATGCCAAGTCTCCGATATGGTCGAAACCGTGGTGACCTTTTCGTGCGGGTTCTGGTGAAAATACCGGAAAAAATGAATCAACAACAGCGTGAAATCCTGGAGGCCTTTGCCGAGACCGAAGGAATCTCTTTTTCCGGAAAGAAAAAGAAGGGAAAGAATTTCTGGAAGAAAATCACTCAATAGCACGGTTTGAAGGATGGTGTTCTTTTCTCTTTACATCGCCATATTTTTTTGGTATTTGAATCATCTTCATCATAAACTGGACACAGAGAGATGTTGACTGAGAAACAGAAAAAATACTTCAAGAAACTCCTCAATGAGCGGCTGGACATCCTCCTCAGTGAAGCCAATAAGACGGTGACCGGGATGACCGGCCAGGGTGATAACTTCCCTGACCCGACGGATCGGGCTTCTCTGGAATCAGACAGGAATTTCACCCTCCGGATTCGGGACAGAGAAAGAAAACTCATCAAGAAAATCAAAGATGCCCTTGAGCGTCTTGATGACGGTACCTTTGGCATTTGTGAACAATGCGGAGAGGACATTTCCGAAAAGCGCCTGAAAGCTAGGCCTGTCACCACCTTGTGCATTGATTGCAAGAAAAAACAGGAAGTTGAAGAGAAATTGAAGGGCTTGTAGCCGATTCCCAATCCATCGAATGAAGAGGACGCACATAGCCGGCGCATGGGTCATGCCCGGCTTTTTTTGTTCGCCAAGATTGATGGAATTGTAACGGGCTATACCACTTTACAATTTACCACGAAGAGCACGAAATACACGAAGTTGAAGCCATAAGCTCTTTCTATTTTTGCTTCATCCGGATCTTGCGTACTTCTGAGATCAAGGATTTCAAAAAAGCCCAAACAGGATATGCTTTTTTTCCAGAGTGACCGGCGGGAGGGGGCTTCCTCTTTTCGTGACTTTTCGATGGGGGATGCCGCAGAACTCCGCGTTGCGCGGTAAATGCGGAGTCCCGCCTATGGAGCTCTATAGGCGGGACGTGGATAAGTCACTAAAAAGAGCAGCCCGGGAGACTTGGAATCGGAGAAAAAGGAGCATAGCCTGTTACATTCAAAATCCTCTCTTTCCTCAAAGTACGCTATAGTCGGATGAACCTTATTTTTCTTCGTATCCTTCGTGGTTAAAAAATAGGCTTTTTCGAAGTGCAACCATGTTTGAAATTCATGGGTCGAGGCTAATTCGTGAACTTTTGTGTTTGACCGAAAAGGGCTGGAAAAGCAGTGAAACAAAAGGCCGCAAAAACAAAGACACATCGCCAGGTGATCACCACGCACATCAGCGCGGATTTTGATGCCCTGGCCTCCATGATCGCGGCCAGCAAGATTTATCCAGAGGCCACCCTGGTATTTCCCGGAGCTCAGGAGAAAAACCTGAGGAACTTTTTTCTCCATTCCACCTCTTTCCTCTTTGATTTCACGAAGATAAAGGATATTCACCTTGATTCGCTGAAAAAGCTCATCCTGGTAGATACACGCCAAAAAAGCCGTATCGGCAAATTCGCCGCACTTGCTGACCGGAAAGACGTGGAAGTTCATATCTATGACCATCATCCCGATTTCAAGGATGATATCCGCGGAAAGGTGGAAGTGATTCGTCCAACAGGATCTACCACCACCATCCTCACCGGTATCCTCCGGGAAAAAGGGATCAGGATTAGCCCTGAAGAAGCGACCATCATGAGCCTCGGCATCCACGAGGACACGGGTTCCTTCACGTTTTCGTCGACAACGGCTGAGGACTATGAAGCCGCGGCATGGCTGGCGGAGCAGGGAGCCAATCATAATGTTATCGGGGACATGCTTACCCGCGAACTCACCACCGAGCAGATCTGGCTTTTGAATGACCTTATCCATTCTGCTACAAATCGGAGCATCAACGGGGTGGATGTGGTGATCGCGAAGGTGGTACGGGAAAACTATGTGGGGGATTTCGCGGTCCTCGTGCATAAATTCATGGAAATGGAAAACCTGAATGTGCTTTTCGCTCTTGCCCAGATGGAGGACCGCATCTACCTGGTCGCCAGGAGCCGCATCCCGGAAGTGAACGCAGCCGAAATTGCGGTTGCTCTCGGCGGCGGAGGACACCCGTTTGCTGCCTCAGCCACCATCAAGAACAAGACCCTGATCCAAGTGGAGCGATCCCTGCAAACGCTCCTTCGAAGCAGGATCAGGCCGTTCCAGAAGGCCAAGGAACTTATGTCTTCACCGCCCATTTACGTTGAGGCCGATGCCACGGTGAAGGAAGCCGCCGAGCTCATGACAAGGTACAATATAAACGTACTTCTGATCCTTGGAGAGGAGGACAGCCTCAAGGGATACGTCACCAGACAGGTCGTTGAAAAGGCCGTTTTTTTCGGACTCGATCAGGTCAAGGTCAGTGATTACATGCATATTGAATTTCCCACCATTCATCCTGACGAGCCCCTGCAAAAAGTTCAAAAGCTGATCATCCAAAACAAGTTGAGAATATTGCCGGTCATGCAGGGGGAAAAGGTCGTGGGTGTCATTACCCGAACGGATTTGCTGAATACACTGCTGGGTGAGCCCTTGGTCCCTAATCTCCTTCTTGAATCACGGGACTCCTCTGGTTTTCTGCGGAAGAAGAATCTTTCAGGGACTCTGAAGGAAAGGCTCCCGACCAACATTATCAAACTTCTGAGAAATTTCGGCAACGTTGCCGACCGGCTCGGGTATAACGCGTATCTTGTAGGCGGGCTGGTGAGAGACGTCCTGCTCAAGCGGGAAAACCTGGACGTGGACATTGTCATTGAAGGAGATGGAATCCAATTTGCCCACGAGTTCTCACAAAAGTATGGCCCCCGAGTGAGGAGCCACAAGAAGTTCGGAACCGCTGTCCTTATTTTTCCAGATGGTTTCAAAGTTGATATTGCCACGGCACGCATGGAATACTACGAGTCCCCGGCTGCCCCGCCCCTGGTGGAAACCAGCAGTCTTAAGCTGGACCTTTACCGCAGGGATTTTACCATCAACACCCTCGCCGTAAAAATCAACGGCAAGGAATGGGGAACCCTGATCGACTACTTCGGCGGCCAGAAAGATATCAAGGAGAAAGCGCTCAGGGTCCTGCATAACCTGAGTTTTGTGGAAGACCCCACCCGCATATTGCGTGCGGTTCGATTTGAACAGCGGTTTGGTTTCAAGATCGGCAGGCTGACACTTTCGCTCATAAAGAATGCAATTCAAATCAATTGTTTCAAAGACCTTTCAGGTCACCGGCTCTTTTCTGAATTGAGACTTGTGTTGAAGGAGCATGATCCGATCAAGGCCATTGAACGTATGGATCAGCTCGACCTGCTTGGAGTCATAGAGCCGGAGATACACCTTGAAGAGGAACGCCTTGGCATCCTGGATGAAATCAAACGGGTGATTGCCTGGTATAACCTCTTATACCTGGAAGAACATATGGAACCCTGGAAAGTGTACTGGCACGGACTCACTTCCGCCTTAAAGAGAGAGACACTCAAAAAACTGGCAGACCGAATGGGCATGGTGGATCACGAGGGCCGAAGAATGATCAGCCAGCGGGAAGATGCCGGGGATCTCCTTGATCAACTATTTCGCTTTGAGGGGAGTGAATATGAACTCTACTCATTGCTCAACAAATATGACGCCGAAACACTGCTCTATTTTATGGCCTTGGCAAATAGTGAGAAGATAAAGCGACTTATCTCACTTTATTTTACCAAGTTGCGGGGCGCTGCTATTCAGCTCCATGGAAAGGACTTAGTGGGGCTGGGTTTTGAGCCCGGCCCGATCTTCAGAGATATCCTGGAAAAACTGCTCGAAGCTCGCCTGAATGGCCTTGTCAAGACCAGGGATGATGAGATAGCCTTTGTAAAGGAATACTATTTTCGAATTTGATTTGGGAGGAAGAAACTGGGAATGAAAAAGAGAATCGTCAGCGGCATGAGGCCAACCGGAAAAATGCACCTTGGACACCTCCATGGGGCCCTCTTGAACTGGAAAAGTCTCCAGGAAGAATATGATTGCTTCTATTTCATCGCAGACTGGCACGCCCTGACCAGCGAATACTCGAAACCTGACATCATCAGGCAGAGTACCCGTGATATCCTCATTGACTGGATATCGGTCGGTCTTGACCCTGATGTCTGCACCTTCTTTATCCAGTCCAGCATCAAGGAACATGCTGAACTGCACCTGATTTTCTCCATGATCACCCCCCTCCCCTGGCTGGAAAGGAATCCCACGTACAAGGAACAGTTGAAGGAACTAACCCAGCGGGATGTATATACCTACGGATTTCTCGGGTACCCAGTTCTCCAGGCCGCGGATATTCTCATGTACAAGGCGAATGGAGTCCCCGTTGGGGAAGACCAGGCACCGCACGTGGAGTTAACCAGGGAAATCGCCCGCCGTTTCAACTACTTTTACGGGGCTGTATTCCCGGAACCGGAAGTCATCCTGACCCCGACCTCGAAACTCCTCGGCATGGACAGAAGAAAAATGAGCAAGAGTTATGGAAATGCAATCTTTCTTACTGATACAGATGAGGAAATCGACCGGAAGGTCATGCAGATGATCACCGACCCCCAGCGCGCAAGGAGATCCGATCCGGGCAATCCCGACATCTGCAATGTGTACTCGTTCCATGAAATCTATTCGGCGAAGGACCTGGTGTCGCGTATCGACAAGGAATGCCGGACCGCGGAAATCGGCTGCGTGGAATGCAAAAAGATGATGGCCGAGAACCTCAAAGAGGGTTTGAAACCCATGAAGGAACGCAGAAGAGAACTGGAAGCGGATGTCAAGCGGGTGGATGAAGTTATTGAAGAAGGCAATCGGAAATCAAGAATCATCGCGGCCCAGACCATGGAAGCGGTCAGGGAAGCCGTCAAGATTTAGTTGGGTATTGTATGGCATACGAAGTGAAACTGGAGATATTCGAGGGCCCCATGGACCTCCTGCTCCACCTGATCCGCAAGAACGAGGTGGATATATTCGATATCCCCATTGCCACCATAACCGACCAGTACCTGGCGTACCTTGAGATGATGAAGGCCCTGAACATCGATGTTGCGGGTGATTTTCTCCTCATGGCCTCTACCCTGATGCACATCAAATCCAGGATGCTGCTCCCGGATACGGGCGGGGATGAAGACGAAGAGGATCCGCGCCTCGAAATCACCAGACCACTCCTGGAATACATGCGGATCAAGGAACTTGCCCATGACCTCTCTGAACGGGAGATACTGGGACGGGATGTCTTCAGTCGGATACCATCCGATGAACTTTCCGCGATGGCCAAGGGAGAAAACGCGTCCCTCGAGGTCAACATTTTCCAGCTCATTGATGCCTTTCAACGAATTATTGATCAAAGGCTTCCCGATACCCAACTTCGCTTCCGGCTGGAGGAATGGTCTATCAATGAAAAGCTGGAAGAAATAACGGCTAGGTTGCGGGAAAAACGGACCCTCTACTTCAGGGATCTGTTTCCCAAAAGCATGGGACTATCAGAATTGGTCGTTACATTCCTGGCCATGCTTGAGCTGGTGCACAGGGGGGTTCTCAAGGTGTTCCAGCCCGATCTGGATAGTGATATCCTTTTAAACGTTACCCTTGATGACAGGAGGACTCCGTAATCGTGTCCGAGAACCTTCAAGCGATTCTTGAGGCCCTTCTCTTTGCGGCCGACCATCCGCTCTCACCCCAGGAGCTCAGCCAGTGCCTTTCTGAATATTCTGCGCAGGATATACGTGCCACCCTGCAGGGTCTGGAAGCGGAATACAGGAATATGGGACGGAGCTTTTTCCTGAAGGAAGTGGCTAAAGGCTACCAGTTCCGGACAAAAAAGGAATTTTCCACCTATATCCTCAGGATGTACAAGACATCGCCCTCCCGCCTTTCCCGAGCGGCCCTTGAAACCCTTGCAATCATTGCCTATAAACAACCTGTCCTGCGCCAGGGGATTGAAAAACTGCGCGGTGTTGATGTGGGAGGTATTCTGAGGACATTGCTGGAAAAGGGCCTTGTCCGGATTGTCGGAAGAAAAAACCTTCCGGGAAGGCCTCTTATTTATGGAACAACCAAGAAATTTCTTGAGGTGTTTGATTTAACTGATCTGAAATCATTACCGAAACTAAAAGAAATAAAGGACCTTGTTGCTGACGGTGAGAGCGGAATTCCGCCACTTCAGATACCCCGAGCTGTAGAAGATGCCGACCAGAAAAAACCAGAAGACGAAACAGCAGCCCAAAGCCAAGAGGATTAACTGGATCCTCTCTGCGGCAGGGCTTACTTCCAGGCGAAAGGCCGATACCCTGATCCTCCAGGGCCGTGTTACGGTGAACGGCCGTATGGTGCGACAACTGGGCACCCGCGCGGTCTGGGGGGAGGACCGCATTCAGGTAGACGGAAGGGAAGTTCCTTCTCCCCCGGAAAGAATATACCTGATGCTGAACAAGCCGTTCGGATACATTGCCAGCCTTGAAGACCCGGAAGGAAGGCCGGTGGTCATCGAACTCATCAAGGACATCAAGGCGAGGGTCTACCCGGTGGGTAGGCTGGATTTTGACAGCCTCGGCCTTCTTTTAATGACCAATGACGGGGAATGGGCCTACCGGCTTACCCATCCGCGGTATCGGATGCCCAGGACTTACAAGATCACGGTCAGAGGGGGCGTTTCGCATGAAGCCGTCAATGCGCTCGAAAATGGTGTTATGCTCGAAGACGGCCCCAGTGGACCGGCCCGGGTTTCGTTGATCACCGGGCAACCACAAAAGACCCTTCTTCGTATGACCATCACCCAGGGCAGATCGCGCCAGGTCCGCCGCATGCTGGAAGCCGTAGGATATGATGTTATCCACCTGATACGAATCGGCTACGGGAACCTGGAACTGGGCAATCTCAAGGTGGGCCAATACCGCTATCTTGAACCGGATGAAGTGGACGGGCTGAAACGATCGGTTGGCCTGAAGCTTTGATTTTTTTATTTACAAACACCCTTCCTTTGTAGTAGAGAAAATAAGACTTCGGGCGGTTAACTCAGCGGGAGAGTGCCATCCTCACACGGTGGAAGCCGTGGGTTCAAACCCCACACCGCCCACCACTAAAATATTAAGGGGTTACGGGAACATCAAACCGTGCCCCTTTTTTAATTTACCAGGATTGGCTCAGAATGACCATAAATCAAGACACCTCGAAAACCAGTCAAAAGCAACCCCAGTCTTCTGAATACAAAACGAACCTGGTCCTGGCCCTTTCACTTACCCATTTTCTGCACGATATCTACGCCAGTTTTCTGGCCCCTCTGCTCCCTCTGCTCATCAAGCAGCTCTCCATGTCACTCTCGCGGGCGGGCTTCCTTTTCACGGTCATGCAGGTCCCCGCACTCATGAACCCCTATATCGGGACCCTGGCGGACCGGATCAGCGTACGTTTGTTCATTGTAATAGCTCCTGCCTTAACCGGTATCACCATGGGCCTGATCGGCCTGGCTCCAAACTACGGGGTGTTAGTTGTCCTCCTGTTCGTTGCAGGTGTCAGTGTCTCTCTCTTTCACGTCCCTGCCCCGGTGATGATCTCAAGACTTTCCGGAACAAAAATCGGGAAGGGCATGAGTTTTTTTATGACCGGCGGTGAACTGGCCCGCACGCTGGGTCCCCTCGCGGCGGTGGGAGCTGTCTCTCTTTTTGGCCTCCAGGGATTTTATCCGGTGATGATAGTGGGGATTGCTGCATCTACCTGGCTCTATGTGAAATTTCGTGATGTTCCCATCACCGTCCAGGGCCCTCAAACTGCATCAGTCTGGAAGACATGGCGTGATATGCGGTTTCTTCTCCTTCCCCTGACCGCAATCGTATTTGCCAACGGGTTTATGCAGACCTCCATGACGGCATTTCTCCCCACCCTTATCAAGGCCGAGACAGGAAACCTCTGGCTGGCGGGCACGGCGCTTACCCTCTTCGAATTTTCCGGTGTGCTCGGTGTCCTGGGGGCGGGACCGTTCAGCGATCATTTCGGCCGGAGGAGAATCCTCCTCATCTCGCTTTCGGGGGCTCCCGCAATGCTCTTCCTCTTTGCCTGGACCGGGGGCTGGGCCCGTTTCGTAGCCCTGCTTTTTACCGGCTTCTCCATTCTGTCCATGACCCCCGTCATGCTTGCCCTTGTTCAGGAGCATGCAGAGGGGAGCCCTTCCACCGCCAACGGGTTGTTCATGATGATTTCATTCGGTGCCCGCGCTGCCATCGTGGTTCTGGTGGGTTATCTGGGAGATCTCGTTGGTCTGAGGAACACCTATTTCATCAGCTCAATCCTTGGGGCTCTGGGCATTCCATTTATTTTCATGCTTCCCAAAGACTAGAGAGATACGATAATTGGCGCTCCCCTCTATTTTGACTTGATCCGGGTAAGAATCTGATCTAGTACTCTTTCAGGTGAACAAGAATATTGCGAAACAGAAAGGGACCGATTGAAACGGATACTTCTCTATACATGTGTTGCCATTCTGGCGTGGACCGGACCGGCAGGAGCGCGAACATTCAAGGTGGCAACCTACAATGCGCAGAACCTCTTTGACCTCACCCGGGACGGCACCGAATACGAAGAGTATGTGCCGAACAGCCGCATGGGATGGAATAAGCAAATCGCCGCGGTAAAATACCGGAATATAGCGCGCGTGATCAATGATCTGGCACCGGATATCGTGGCGCTTCAGGAAGTGGAATCCAGGAAGGCATTAATCTTGCTGCGTGATGCTCTCAACCGGAAAGGCCGTTCCTACCCCTCTCTCGCGGTCGCCGATGCAAAGCCCTCAGCGGTCAAATGCGCCCTCTTCTCCCGATTTCCCATCGTATCGAAACGGGAAATACCCGTGCGCGAAACGCACTCGAGGAATATCCTCGCCGTCACCGTGAAAGTGGACGACAAACTCCTGCTGATCTTCGTCAATCACTGGAAGTCCAAGCGCGGGCCGGAAAGCATGCGCCTCCCGTACGCCAGGGCGCTCAGGAAAGCGATCAATAACCTTCCCCCGGAAACCGATTTCATCGTACTTGGGGATCTCAATTCCAATTATAATGAATGGATCACTTTTCACGACCGGGCGAGATTGAATGACACCCATGGCCGCACCGGCGTCAACCACGTCCTCGGCACAATCCAGGGCCCCGGAATGGTGACGGAGCAGGTGCTCCTGAAGCAGAAAAGGAAGAGACTGCTCTACAATTTATGGCTGGAACTGAAGCCCTCGAGAAGATGGTCCTACAACTTTTTTGGTCTGAAAGGAAGTCCGGATAATATCATCATCCCAGAAAGCCTCTACGATAACAAAGGTGTTTCTTACGTGGACAATTCTTTTGGCAGGTTCACACCACATTACCTCTTCAGAAAAAGGGCGATTTTCCAGTGGCAGCGGGCAGATAATGGAAAGGGGAAACATCTGGGGATGGGATTCTCTGACCACCTCCCCATCTTCGCCCTCTTTTCCACAGACCCCTTTCGTGCGCGCTAACCCGCTTTTCTCACGGGCGTTCGTAACGAGGCGGTGGAAAGGCTCGTGGATAGCAAGTTGAGCTTGCGAAATCCCGCTATCGGGAGCGTGCGAAGAAAAATGGATGAAGGCCTACCAGTAGTACGTCGAAGTCATTTTTCTAGAACAACGCAGGAGACATGGGGCTATCCGCCGCCATAGTAGATTGCCCGTGAGAAAAGTGGGTTACCCCTCTTTTGGCTCCCGAGTTTCTTTGCGGAGGACGGTCTTGATTTCATCGATGAGGGTATCGTAATCTTCTTCGCCCTCGCCGTCGTTCAAAAGGATTTCTCCCCGGTCATCCCTCTTTACCCGGGTAATCCCGGGATATCTATTTTCAATCTGGTCTATGAAGGAGGACTGCCGCTGAGCCAGCCGCAGGAGCGCCCGGCTTTTCTTCATGAGTTCTTTCTGCTGAAGGGCTTTGCGGACAGTGATGGCAAGGTCATAAATACGGCACGGCTTAGTAAAGAAATGATAGATTTGCCCCTCGTTTATGGCCCTGATCGCACTTTCAATGGAGGCATGGCCGGTGAGAATCATGCGGATCGTGTCAGGATATTTCTGGCGCACAAGGGCCAGGAATTCAGAACCCGGCATCCCCGGCATCATTTCGTCCGAAATAACCACATCCACTGGTTCGCTTTTGAAAATCTCCAGTGCCTTTTCCGCTGAATCGGCAACCAGGAGTTCGTAAGGCTCCATCCCGAGAGCCTCTTTCATCAGTTTTCTCGTGGACTGCTCATCATCCACGATGAGGACTTTGTGCTTCATGGCAGTTACTCCAGGAATTCCAGAGGGTTGGCCTCCTCAGTCCCTAGCCAGCGTGGAATGGGCTGGCCAAAGTGCTGGAGGATGCGTACAGCCTCTGCTTTGGGGATCTTTATGTTTTGCCCGATCCGGTACGCCTTTACCTGTCCCTTCAGAAACCAGTTCCGAACAGTCTGTCTTGTTACTCCGAGAAGGCCCCCCAGTTCCGCGGTGGAGAGAAATTTTTTTTCCTTTTTGCTCATCTCCGCAGCTCCCTTTCATGATTCCTTTTCCCGCCTTGAATCTGCAATAAAGGTGCCAGCAGATCAGGGCTGAAAACGCGGCAAGGGTCCTGAAAGAGATGGATAGCGCCAATATCTTGACGATTTTTGCCAAAAGGCAAAAAGCCCGGGAAACAGTCTAACGCAAGAACCTTGTTTTTTCTCTTGCCTCCTTCCTCGGCGGCGCAGGGGATGGCTTGGCCGGTTTCCCCAGGCAAATAAGCGCCAACGGAGTCTTTTCATCCGGAATGTCAAGGGTCTTTCTGATCACTTGCCGGTCAAAGAGGGTGAACCAGAGAGTCCCCAGACCAAGGGCGTGCGCGGCCAGGTGCATATTCTGAATCGCAGCAGCACAGGCGTGCTGATACCCGACTCCTCCTTCTTCCTGGAAGCTGTCAAGTCCCGTTTTTTTCGGGTCTCCAATGACGGCAATGATGACCGGCGCCGATTTCACGAAATCCACCCGGTATCCCCCCAGCCACTTCCACCCGCTCACTTCCTGGCCCCACTCCCTCCGCTGGTCTGCCTCGTTGAACAGCTCTTTTTTCACTGCATCACGAGTCACCACCACAAATTCCCAGGGCTGGGCATTCATTGGGGATGGTGCCCAGGTTCCGGCCTGCAGAATCTTGAGGACAGTATCTTCATCCACGGGATCGGGTAAAAACGCTCGACAGCTTCGCCTTCCTTCCATTGCCTCAAAGAGATCCATCGCCATCCTCCTTTATGTTTCTCTGGATTCCGGCTCTTCGGCCGGAATGATAACGTGCAGCGAATATCCGCTTTTACTGTTGGGGCAGTCCCGGCAGGGGTATGGAAGGGATCTCCCCGCCCCCTGACTGATCCGGCAACCCCTGCGGGGTTGCCGGCATTCCTCCCCCGCCTACTGACGGAAGGAATCCTTTCACCACATCTTGCAGCATTTTGTTCTCTTGTCCCTCATCCGCCATTTCAATCACTCTCTTTGCCCGTTTGTTTTCAGGGTCCGCATCCAGAACCTGCTGGGCAATCACTTTTGCTCTGGTAAATCGTTTCGCCTCCAAGGCCGCTTCCGCCTGCTGGAGGGCCATTTCTATCCGCTGACTTCTGTCGCGCACTCTCTTGGCCAGCTCTTCCAGCTTTCCTTTCAGTTCCAGGGCCCGGGGATCCTTTGGATACATTTTCAGAACGGCCATCGTCTCTTTTGCGGCAGGTCGATATTTTTTTTCCGTGAAATGGGCCTGGGCCTGCTCGATCTTGCGATCGGCTATGATCCTTCGTTTCTTCTCTTTTGCCTGAGCGTAGATTTCCTTGGCTTTGGCGTTGTCAGGGTCACGTTCCAGGACCTTGAGCGCGGCTTCCTGGGCCTTGGTATATTCCTTCAGAGCCAGCAGAGCACCGGCCTGTTTTACCATCCGGTCAATTTCTTTCTGCTGTTTTTGTTTCCGTGCCTGATCCTGAGCGGCCTGCAGGGTCTGTTTTGCGTTTTGTTCGGTCTCTTCCTTTGAAGGCTGTTTCGGAGCCGGCGGTGCTGATTCTTTTTGCAGATTCTCCTTATGTTCAGCAGTGGCCGTTTTCTCTTGGGCCGCCTGAGTTTTTTCAGGCACGGAGGTCGCCGGCTTGGTTTCAGCAGTGACTTCAGGGCCGGCGGGTGCGGTTTGAAGGGCCTTTTCTTCTTCTGTCACGGACGAGGCAGGAGGAACAGATCGATGGCGCAGGAAGTAAAAAACGCCTGCACCGGCCAACACCACCACCAGCACGAAGATACCCAGGAGAGCGGCCCAATTCTTCTTTTTCGCCACTTCCGGTTCAGGTTCGATCAGTGGCGGTGGGGATTCGAGCGCGGCCGTTCGCATTGTTTCCGTTGCTGCGCCGGTCAATGACTGGTCCACCAATGCACCGGCCATGGATTCCCAGAACGCCTCGCAGGACGGCCACCGGTCCTCCGGTTTCTTTTGGATGGATTTCAGGATCACTTTTTCCAGGGGCTCCGGGATCCCGGGAACGATCTCCCGGGGGGGCGGTGGAGATTTCTTCACATGGGACTGCATGATGGTAAACAAGCTGTCCGCCCCCTCGAACGGCAGTTTGCCGGTGACCATCTGGTACAGGGTGATTCCGAGAGAGTAGATGTCAGATGCCCCGGTAATGGGGTGTTCCTTGGATGCCAGGACCTGTTCGGGAGACATGTAATAGGGCGAGCCGATGCCCACGCCGGTGGTAGTCAAGGTCGCCTCAAAATTGTCCCCGAGGAGTCTCGCGATGCCGAAGTCGGTGATCTTTGCCTCCCCGTCTTCATTGATCATGATGTTTCCGGGTTTCATGTCCCGGTGCACGATGCCCAACCGGTGGGCATGGCCGATACCGGCCAGTACCTGTTGAAAGACCGCCCTGATTTCAGCGTAGCTGAGCGGGCCCGCGGCCTCTTTAATGATCTCCGAGAGGGTTTTCCCGGCCACATATTCCATAACAATGTAGTAGTGGCCCTTTTCTTCGATAAAATCATACAGGGTCACAATGTTGGGGTGCCGCAGCCGGTCCATGACCTCGGCCTCCCTGAAAAAGCGCTCACTGAAAGACGCGTCGCCTTCCAGGCTGGCCGAGAGCATCTTGATGGCGACAACACGGCGGGAAAGGGTCTTGTGCTGGCCCTTGTACACAATGGCCATCCCGCCTTTTCCGATTATTTCAAGGACACGGTAATTTCCCAGTTCTTTCCCGATCATAATCTCTGCTCCGTCAATAATGCTCCTTCGCCCCTCACACGTCTCCCGGCATTGAACTTGATTCCACAGCTCCCATCCCCAAGAGCGACGGATCATACTCTTCGGGTTTATCATATCCCAGGAGATTCAGCAAGGTAGCAGCGACGTTGGAAAGCCCACGCTTTTCCAGGACCGCCATATGATATTCGTTCTCATAGGAAGGATCGAATATGGCGAAGGGAACGGGATTGAGGGTGTGCGCGGTCTTGGGAACTCGCCTTCCCTCCTTGTCAAGAGTGAACATGACATCCGAATTCCCATGATCAGCGGTCACCACCGCAATACCCTCCAAGTCCTGGATCGCCTCCAGCAGTTCACCCACGCACGTATCCACCGTTTCAACGGCTTCAATGGCCGCGGCCAGGTTGCCTGTATGGCCCACCATATCACCGTTCGCGAAGTTCAACCGGCCAAAACGGTGCGTTTTGCTCTTCAGCATCCTAATAGTCTTATCCTTGATCTCCACCGCCTTCATTTTCGGGGCCTTGTCAAACTCTATCCGATCCGACGGGATCTCCACGTAGGTCTCCAGGTTTTCATCAATATACCCGGATCGGTTGCCGTTCCAGAAGTAGGTTACATGCCCGAATTTCTGGGTTTCGGAGATCGCAAAAGAGGTAATCCCTTCGGCGCAGAGGTACTCGCTCACGGTACGGTCAATGGAGGGCGGTTCCACCAGGAACCGGGGAGGGATATGAAGGTCGCCATCATATTCCATCATGCCCGCGTACAGGAGATCAGGAAGGGGACCCCGGTCGAATTCCCGAAAATCCTTTTCCGTAAACGCCCGGGAAATTTCAATGGCCCGATCACCCCGAAAATTAAAGCAGATAACCGCGTCCCCGTCTTCCATGGTTCCCACGGGCCGCTCTTCTTCGGCAACCACTACAAAGGGATCCAGGTACTGGTCCGTGATCCCGGGGTCTTCTGCATACAAGGTCTTCACGGCCTCGGACGCAGAAGAAAAGCCCCGTCCGATTCCCAGCACGTGCGCCTGCCAGCCTCGCCGCACGATCTCCCAATCCGCTTCGTAGCGGTCCATGGTGACTTTCATGCGACCGCCCCCCGACGCAACACGGTAATCGAGCGATCGGGATTCAGAGATTTTCTTGAGTTTCTCCTCAGCGGGGATTACATAGTCCAGGGCGGATTTTTCACCAACGTCCCTGCCGTCCAGCAGGGCGTGCACCCTGACCTTTTTCAGGCCCATGGATGCGCATTGATCAACGAGCGCGTACAGGTGATCGATATGGGAATGGACATTCCCGTCTGAAAGGAGCCCCAGGAAGTGGATGGTTCCCCCTTCCCTGCTCCGTTTCACGATATCCTGCCACAATCTTGTCTCGAAAATCTTTCCCGTCGCAATGGCTTTGTTCACCAGCCGTGCGCCCTGCTCGAACACGCGTCCGGCGCCCAGGGCATTGTGTCCCACCTCGCTGTTCCCCATGTCCTCGTCACTCGGAAGCCCGACGGCAGTGCCGTGAGCCTGCAGTTCACAGTAAAGATCAGAACCGCAGAGGCGGTCGAGATTGGGGGTCCTTGCCAGGTATACGGCGTTTGCCCCGTTTCGCGGGCCAATCCCGACGCCGTCCATGATAATCAAGAGGAGGGGGCCTTTTCGGCCGGAAAAGGAACTCAGTTTATTGAGTTTTAGATCCATGGGGGCGAGAATAGCATGAAAGCCGGTCATGTCAAAGACAAAAGCTTGAAAAATGGCAACTCCTTGTCTATAAAGAATCGGAATCAGGATGAATGGCAAGAAAAGGGGATCACCTATTTTATCCCCTGCTTTGTCCAGGTTTTCTATTTGAAGGAAACATTTAAAATGGGTGCCCCCTTTTTTCGAGGAGGAAAAGGAATGGCTCAACACATTGTGATTATCGGCGCGGTTGCCCTTGGACCGAAGGCCGCGTGCCGGTTCAAGCGACTGGAACCGGAATCCAAAGTAACAATGATCGACCAGGTCAGGATGATTTCCTACGGCGGATGCGGAATTCCCTACTTCCTGTCGGGAGATGTGAGTGACCCTGCGCAGCTCCAGGCCACGAGCTTCAACATGCTGCGCGACGAGAAATTCTTTGAAAAGGCCAAGTACGTTCGTGTCCTGACAGGGGTTAAGGCCCTTTCCATTGACCGGGAAAATCGGAGTGTGCTGGTCCGCGACCTTGAAACGGGAGGAGAAAAAACACTTCCCTATGACAAGCTGGTCATTGCGACCGGCAGCATCCCCAACCGGCTCTCCGTTTCGGGAGCTGAACTGCCTGGGATTTTCACCGTGTCGAACATGAAAGATGCCATAGATATCAGGGAGCGGATCGCCGGCGGCAAGGTGGAAAAGGCTGTTATTATCGGCGCTGGAGCCATCGGCCTGGAAGTAGCCGAAGCCCTCGCCGATCTCTGGGGCATAGAGACCAGCGTGGTGGAGATCCGTGACCAGATCCTCCCCGGTATCGTCAGTCCCATCATGGCAGGCATGGCCCAGCACCACATGGAAGAAAACGGTATTTCCTTTCACCTGTCAGAGCGGGTCCAGGAGATCATGGGCCGAGACCGGGTGTCCGGGGTCGTCACCAACCGGCGAACCATCGATGCTGACCTTGTCATCATGGCGGCCGGGGTCAGGCCCAATTCACAGCTTGCAGCCGCCGCGGGACTGGAGATTTCACCTCGTGGGGGAATCGTTGTCAACGAGAAAATGCAGACGTCCGATCCCCTCATCTACGCCGGCGGTGACTCTGTTGAAGTGCAAAATCTCGTCACCGGGCGCCCGGCCTACTACCCTTTGGGCTCCATGGCCAACCGCCAAGGCCGGGTGATAGGGACCAACCTTGCCGGAGGTAACGCCCGGTTTGAAGGCGCGGTGGGGAGCTTCATTATTAAATTGTTTGATATCTCCGTTGCCAGCGCGGGCCTGTGTCTCGCATCGGCCGAACAGGAAGGTTTCCAGGCCGTGAGCGGATTCATGGCACAGCTCGACCATGCCCATTTTTATCCTGAAAAGGACATCATGTACCTGGAAATGGTGGTGGAAAAAGAGAGCGGGCGTGTTCTGGGCATCCAGGGTCTGGGAAACAGGGGCGAAGGGATGATGGCGAGGGTCAGCGCCGTAGCAACCACCATGAAATACCGGCCCACGGTGGTGGACATCAGCAATATGGAAGTCCCTTATTCACCGCCCTTTTCATCGGCCATGGATGCCCTGAACGCCCTGGGAAACACTATGGAGAACATCCTTGACGGAAAAAACAGGGTCATGGATGCCAACCAATTTGCGGAGTGGTGGGAGAATCGGATGGACGGGAAGACCTTTTTCCTCGACTGCCGCGGCTGGGGGAATGCCGAGCCCTTTGTCAAGAAGTTCCCTGATCACTGGAAGAGCGTCCCCCAGGACGAACTCCTGGACAGAATCCATGAGGTCCCAAGAGACAAGCGCATCGTCCTCATTTGCAATACCGGAGTCCGCTCCTACGAGGCCCAGATTTTTCTGGATCATGTGGGCATAAGGAATACGTACAACCTTCAGGGCGGGATGGCCGCCGTCAAAAAATGGGGCCTGGATTTGTAAAAAGAAGGGTTCACACCTAATTTTCCCCTCACACCTCTTTAATCGGCAGATCGACAAGGCAGGAGATAAAATGATAAAATAGGTGCCCCCTTTTTCCTTTTTTTCCTGTTGACAGGAGGGAATCAAGGACCTATAAGTGACCAACCGGTCACAATAATCTTGCAAATCTTCATATGCAATAACATTATATTATGTATGACCGGCACGTCGTTTACCAAAGGATTTCCTCATGAGATTTACTGATCCGGCGCTTTTTTCGGTTCATAAAAAACTGGCATCGGGTGACCGTCTTGACTTTCAAGACGGCATGACATTGTATTACAGCAGCGATTTCCGAGGAAGTAGAGTTTATCACCAGGGGAAAGGGAAAATGGGCGGATTTCCTGGAAACCCGCGACATTTCCTTTAAAGAATGGGGACTTCCCGCGTCAAACCCGGTCCACTACTTGGACGGCCTTGGTGCCCTGGATAACCAGACCCTCGCCGTGCACCTGGTCCAAGTGGATCGGGATGATCTTGACCTGCTGGCTCAAAAAGATGTACGGGTCTGCGTGTGCCCGAGGAGTAACCACAACCTCCTGGGGCAACTTCCCGATGTACACGCCATGCTGGCGCGTGGACTCCGCCCCGCCCTGGGAACCGACAGCCTTGCCAGTGTCTCATCCCTTGATCTCTTCGATGAAATGCGCTTCCTCGCCCGGGAAGTTCCTGCTCTTTCTCCTCTTGAAATTATTTCCATGGGCACAGTCAACGGTGCACGGGCCCTATCCAGGGACAGGGGTTTGGGCACACTGGAGCAGGGGAAACACGGCGTAATGCTTTTCTTTCCGGTGGATGGTGCAAAATCGGAAGCGGCGATTTCGGAACTTTTTTCCGAAGATTACCAGATACTGCCGGAGTGGGTACTCTAAATGAAAGTACGGTTGGGTCAGATCTCCTATACAAATATTCTGCCGGTCTACTGGGGCTTCCGAGACGGAAACATTCCCCCGACCCTTGATATTACATTGGCGCCGCCCAGTACCCTGAACCGAATGATTGCAACAAATATGCTTGATATTATTAGCCCCATCTCATCAATCAGTTACGCCAGCAACTTCACCGATTGGCTTATAGTTCCGGGGCTCTCCATAGCCTCGATGGGGGCCGTCATGAGTGTGCTCCTTCTGAGCTGGGTTCCCTTTACCCGGCTATCCGGTGAAAAGATTGTGGTAACGGATGAATCGGAAACCTCGGTGGAACTTCTCAACCTTTGTTTTCAACGGGCGAATGTATCGCCATTGCTCCAGCAGGGAAGGGTAACGGATGATACACTTCATGACCCTGCAATTGCAGGGAGCCTGGTTATCGGCGACCAGGCCCTTGGCTTGTCGATGAAAAAACACGATTTTCACATTACGGACCTGGGTTCCTGCTGGATGGAATGGACCGGGAAACCCTTTGTTTTTGCCCTCTGGGCGGTCAGGAAGCGATTTGTAAAAAAGGAACCTACCCTTGCGAGCGAGGCTATCGTGGCCCTCAAGGCCTCATTGGAGGAAGGGCTCGCATCTCTATCAACCATCAGCGCGCAGGCCTCCGCGAGACTTGGGATCGCAAAGGACACAATGGAAACCTATTTCCGGGGACTTTCCTACAACCTCGACGAGGATCACTTGCAGGGGCTCCGCCTCTTTTTCAGACTCTCCCGCGAGTGGGGATATCTGAAAGAACCGGTCCCCTTGGAGTTTTTTAACGCATGAATCTCCCGGGCAGTTTCAAAATGTTTCCCGCTTCCAGCGGGATTCGAGGTCAAGAAAGGTGAAAATTTTAACCACAGGAATATGTTGGATATTTCGAGGATTAAAATTTTCGTCTGCCGCAGAGATAGGGCAAAAGGGGGCGTTTTGAAACTGCCTCTCCCGACTGGAAAAGCGAAAAAAAAATACGTGTCCCGCATGTTCACCGGGCTTTCCGGCAACTATGACCTGGTTAATTCCATCTGCAGCCTCTTCATAGACCATACCTGGCGCATAGCCGCGGTCAAGGCTCTTGGAAAAGATTCTGAAGGAAGGGTCCTGGATCTCTGCGCTGGCACCCTGCCCCTCTCAGTGGCCTTCCTCAAACGCGCGCGGGGCACCATTGTGGCCATTGACATCAGCGAGGGCATGCTCAGGACCGGCATCTGCCGCTTCCAGGGAAAGTTCGACCCGGCGCGGCTCGGAGCAGCTTGTGGAGATGGAGAGCTCCTTCCGTTGAAGGATGAAAGCTGTGATGGGGCCATGGTGGCATTCGGCATCCGGAACCTGGCAGACCTGGACCGGGGATTTTTGGAACTTTTCCGGGTCATGAAACCTGGAACGCGACTTGTTATTCTGGAGTTTGCAAAGCCGACTAATCCAATGTTCGCTTATAGTTATCGGATCTATCTCAAGTGGATACTGGTGACTGTTGGGACCTTCCTCACCCGAGACCGCTCTGCCTACAAGTACCTTGTCAGGAGTATCGAGGCGTTTCCTCCCCCGGAAGAGGTGGCCGGCAGACTGAGAAAGACAGGCTTTAAACATATTTCCCTCACTCCTCTCACCGGAGGAATCGTGACCCTGTACAAGGCGGAGAAAACATAACATGAAACCCACACACCATGCATTCCATCTGGCGAGCCGGGCCCATCAGCCCGGGAATACCTTGGGCCCCTTATGGAAGGGAGGAAGATTGCCCTTGTCACGGCGCCCATCGTGTGGAAACTCTATGGGTCCCCCTCTTTCGCGATTCCCTGGATATGAATGGACTCCGCCTCCACCTTTTTTTCGGTCCCGGGCGGCGAGAAGAGCAAGTCTCTCTCAACGGACGACGAGCTCGCTGCGCGTCTCGCCCAAGAACGGTTCGATCGAGGGGACCTGATCATTGCCCTCGGGGGCGAAGTAATTCTCGACCTGGCCGGGTTCCTGGCTTCCATCTATATGCGCGGGATTCCTTATGTCTCATTTCCTACCACCCTGCTCTCCCAGGTTGATGTGTGTATCGGGGGAAAAGTCGCCGTGAACCATGCAGAGGGCAGGAACCTCGTGGGAAATTTCTATCATCCGGAAAAGGTCCTCGTCGACCCGGATTTCCTGAAGAGTCTTGATGGGTGTGAGCTCAAGTCAGGAATGGCGGAGGTTGTGAAGGCCGGCATCATCGGAGATGAAACGCTCTTTCAGTTCTGTGGAAAACGGCTTGACGGCCCGTTACACGACGCCATGGATCAATGGGATGAAATGATCATCCGGGCCCTGCGGGTCAAGAAGCGCATTATTGAAAAGGATGAGAAAGAGAAGGGTCTTCGAATGACCTTGAACCTGGGGCATACCGTGGGGCATGCTTTGGAAACAGCCACGGATTACAAACTTCTTCGCCACGGGGAAGCCGTGGCCGTGGGAATGCATACAGCTGCGGTTATTGCCCGGCACCGAGGGCTTCTCTCTCCCGGGGCCCTTGGGAAAATCACAGCTGTCATCTCCCCGCTCCTCCCCGGCAGGGCATGGAAGACTGTTCCGAATACGCTGTTACTGGATGCCATGGCACTGGATAAGAAAAAGCGGCTCGACCGGGTTCCCTTTGTGCTCCCCACGCGGGTGGGCGAGGTGAAAACGGTCTGGGATGTGGTTCGAAATGAAATCGCAACAGCGCTTGATGAAGTGAGAAAACATGCCCCTGAAGACATTTGAAAAACTGGATCAGAAAAAGAAAACCAGAATTTTCCGGGAAGCAGTGAGGGAGTTTTCCGCCAGGGGTTACGCCAAGGCAAGCATCAACGCCATGGTACAGAACCTGGGTATTGCAAAAGGCTCCATGTTCCAGTACTTTGGTGACAAACAGGGATTGTTTCATTTTGTGTTTTCACGCTCCGTGGAAATGGTAAAGGAGTACCTCAAGGCGATACGGAACCAGACCGCGGGAGAAAATTTCTTTGCGCGGCTTGAAACCATTCTTACTTCGGGCGTGTAGTTTGTCCGCAAGCACCCGAGGATTTACACCCTGTACGTCAAAATCCAATTTGAGGGGAACATGGGCTTTTGCGCAACGCTTCTCTCCTCGCTGCGGCGGGAGTCCTTTGAGTTCCTCTCGGACCTGATCAGGACCGGCATTGAGCGAGGAAACTGGACCCGACCCTTGACGTGACCCGCACGGCCTTCGTGCTGGATGCCGTTCTTGACCGCTTTCTCCATGCGCATATGCTGGAACACCTGGACGCGGGACTGAACTTAAAGCGGGCCGATACCGACACTACTCAAACCTGGGCCCGGGAAATCGTCGGGCTCCTGCGCCGGGGCCTGGAAAACAGGAGCACCCTCCCATGACCTCCCTCCCTTCCCTCCTCATTGCGGCGGCTGTAGCCGAAGAACTCACCATAATCAATGAGCGCATATCCGGCGCCAAGCATATTCACCGAGGGCCCATTGAACTCCGGAGCGGCAGCATCCGTGGTCTGGATGTTGCCACGCTGCTCACCGGGCCGGGGACCGTGAGCACGGCAGGGGCGCTGGCCGGGGTATTCGCCGTTCAGCCGCCCAAGGCGGTTGTTGTAACCGGGTGCGGCGGAGCATTCGAGGGATCGGGCCTGACAGCGGGAGACATCGCCGTTGCTACCGGGGAAATCCACGGTCAGCTGGGAGTGGAAGATGAGAAAGTACCAGGTCGTATTCACTCCCTCTCTTTCCTCCCAAACCGCATTATGCTGGATGGGACTTTTACACAAAAGGGTTATGACGCTCTTCAAAACAGCGCCCTTCAGAAACATTTCAAGCTTATGAAAGGGTTGTTCCCGACCGTGGCGACGGTCACATCCAGAGCGGAAACCGCGGCCGCATATGGGCGAAGATACGGCGTCATAATGGAAAACATGGAAGGGTTTGCGGCCGCCGCGCTCTGCAAACAGTATGATATTCCCATGATGGAATTGCGAGCTGTCAGCAACATGGTAGGGCAGAGGGACAGGAGTACCTGGAAGCTCGACCTCGCCTTTGAGCAGGCCCGGGAAGCGATCCTTACCATACTCGAAATAATTTAAACCGTTCAATAGATCCTGGTAGATGGGCGGTCCTTTAGGGAACGCAAAAAGGAGCGTCCTTCCGCCATAGCGTCACAAAAGAATAAGGGAAGAGGAAAATGATGGGCATTACACTCGGCTATTCACCATGCCCCAATGACACCTTCATCTTCGGGGCCCTGGCAAATGAACTGATCGACCCGGGAGATTTCACCTTTTCCATTCGCCTGGAAGACGTGGAGACCCTGAACCGGCTCTGCGCGGAAAAGAGCCTTGACGTCACCAAGATCTCCATCGCCGCCCTTACCCATTTTCTGGACGACTATGCCCTCCTCCCCGGCGGCGGCGCACTCGGCAGGGGGTGCGGTCCCTTGGTCGTAGCCACCCCCGGCGCGAACCTGGAAGACATGGCGCGGTCTGTGATTGCGGTCCCGGGAACCTTCACCACCGCTCACCTCCTTCTGTCCCTGTTCCTGGGAGATCGGCCCAGCATCATCCCCATGCCCTTTGAAACCATCATGCCGGCCGTAGAGCGGGGAGACTGTTCGTACGGCGTGATTATCCACGAAGGCCGGTTCACCTACGAGAGCTACGGCCTTTCCTGCCTCCTGGACCTGGGAGAGTGGTGGGAGCAAAATACCGGCCTTCCCATCCCCCTGGGCGGTATTGTGATCCGCAGGGGCCTTGGGGAAAAAGTGGCAAGAGAAATAAACGCTCTTATCCGCCAAAGCCTCGCCTTTGCCCGGAAAAACCCCTCACGGCTCCGGGAGTACATACGCACCCACGCCCAGGAAATGGAACCACAAGTGATCCAGGAGCACATCACGCTTTACGTCAACGATTTCAGCGTGGAGCTGGGCCCGGAGGGAAGGCAGGCAGTCCGCCACCTCCTCCAGGCAGGAGCCGACATAGGGCTCTTCCCTCCGCCCGCCACGGATATCTTCGCTTTCTGATCGCAGGCGCAAATAGTTTGACAAGAGAGTCTTCCTTCTTTGTATAATGCATATCAAAAAGGAGACCCCCTGGAGGCAGAAAGCCATGATGCGTATTGATGGAAATTCCCTGACCATTGAAGAGGTCACCCGGGTCTGCCGTGAAGGCGTTCCGCTTGCCCTGGATGACACGGCTAGGCCGCGGATGGAAAAATCTCGGGCCTGTGTCAAGAAGATTCTCAAGGAAGGCCGTGCGGTGTACGGCATTACCACCGGTGTCGGTGAACTGGCAAATCAGAGCATTTCCCGTGAAGAGGTCGAAAAACTCCAGCACAATCTGGTCCGGAGCCACGCCACCAACGTGGGAAAGCCTTTCCCGGAAGATGTGGTCCGGGGGATCATCCTGCTCCGGGCCAACGCCCTTGCCAAGGGTTTTTCCGGCGTGCGGATACGCCTGGTTGAAACACTGCTGGACTTGCTCAATCGCCGGATCTATCCCTACATCCCCTGCCAGGGTTCCGTGGGCGCGAGCGGTGATCTCTCCCCCCTAGCGCATCTTGGGCTGGTGCTCACCGGTGAAGGTGAGTGTCTCGTCAATGGTGAACGACTCCCTTCGGCAGAGGTCCTTGCGGGGGCCGGCATTGCACCCCTGCGTCTCCAGGCCAAGGAAGGACTTGCCCTGATAAACGGCACTCAGGTCATGGCAGCCTTAGGCTGCCTGGTGACGCTGGAGGCATCCCTCCTCATGAAAAACGCCCAGATAGCGGGCGCCATGAGCCTCGAGGCCCTGAAAGGAACTTCAAAGGCCTTTGACGCAAAGATCCACCAGGTCCGACCGCATCCCGGGCAATTGCGCTGTGCGTCCAATATGCGGAGGCTTGTTGCTCAAAGCGAAATCATAGCCTCCCACAAGAATTGTGAAAAGGTCCAGGACGCCTACACCCTGCGCTGCATCCCGCAGGTCTATGGTCCCATCCTGGAAACCATTGATTACACGCGAAAGGTACTGGAGGTGGAGATCAATTCCGCCACGGACAACCCGCTTGTTTTTCCCGAGGAAGAGGAAGTCATATCCGGGGGCAATTTCCACGGAGAACCCCTCGCCTTTGTCATGGATTATCTTGGGATTGCCCTTGCGGAAATCGGAGATATCTCGGAAAGGACCATTGACCGGCTCGTGAACCCCCATGTGTCGGGCCTTCCCCCTTTCCTAGCCCACCACAGCGGCCTGAATTCCGGGTTCATGATCTCCCAGTACACGGCAGCATCCCTAGTCTCCGAAAACAAGATCCTCGCCCACCCCGCCAGCGTTGACTCCATCCCCACCTCCGCCGGCCAGGAAGATCACGTGAGCATGGGGAGCATCGCGGCCCGCCACGCCTGGGATATCCTCCACAACGTGGAATACGTGCTTTCCATTGAAATGCTCACCGCGGCCCAGGGAATCGACTTCCATCCATTCAAGCCGGGAAAAGGGACCGGGATTGCCCACCAGATTATCAGGAAGCATATATCCCACGTGGATGAAGACCGGCCCTTGTACCGGGATATTGAAAGAGTGCGGGAGATGGTTGTTTCGGGCGAAATTGTGGACGCGGTGGAACAGGCCGTAGGCCCGTTGGAATAGCTAGCCAGGAGATTCCCTTGTCCTCAGAAAAGCAATACCGGGATCGGCTCACCAGGATAACAAAAGCCATCGCCCTTGAAAAACCCGACCGGGTTCCGGTCGTTCTGGAATATTCCGGGTTCGCGGCGTATGTCACGGGGACGCCCATGGCCGAGTTTCTCCGATTGCCGATCAGGAATCTCGAAACCATGATCCAGGCGTATCGTCTGGTAGGGGACGCTGACGCCATCAACTACGGCGCCTTTTGGCCATACGGGCTCTGCTACGATTTCCTGGCAAAGGTTTGTATTCCGGGGATCGACCTTCCGGAAAACGAGATGTGGCAGGTGGATGAGAAAGAACTCATGACACGGGAGGACTATGACCGGCTCCTGGAAATGGGGTGGCCCACCTACTTCGACCGCTTCATGCGCGAAAGGCTTCTCAAGGATGTCCCCGGGGAATATCTTCCTCCCCAGAGAAAATCATCGGATGTTCTGGGAACATGGAGAAGAGTGGGTCTTCCCGTCCTGAGCGGCGGCGACATCACAACCCCATTTGAAGTGCTCTGTGGATCCCGTTCGCTCCTGAAATTTTCTTCCGATCTCTTCGAAATCCCGGATAAGGTTATCTCCGCCATGGATGAAATTGTTCCTCACCTTGGTGCCAGGGCCATACGGCAAGCGAAAAAGAGAGGCTACCCTGTGGTCTGGGTCGGGGGCTGGCGGACCGCTCCCTCTATGCTCTCTCCGGCCATGTGGAACCGCTTTGTCTGGCCGTATTTCAAGAGGATAGTGCGCGAAGTGGTCGATTCCGGGTTGATCGCGCTGCTCCACCTGGATTCCAACTGGACCCGTGAGCTCAAACGCTTCAAGGAACTTCCCCGGCGCAAGTGTATTGTTGCCCTTGATGGCGAGACCGATATCTTTGCGGCCAAAGAGATCCTGGGTGATCACCTATGCATTATGGGCGATGTCCCTGCCTCCATGTTGTACCTGGAAGATCCTGATGCGGTTTATGCATACTGCGCCCGGCTTATTCGGGAGCTTGGCCCGGAAGGCTTTATCCTGCAGTCAGGCTGCGACATTCCGGCCAATGCCAAACTTGAAAACGTCCAAGCGATGGTATCCGCCGCCGTTTCTCCCGCCCCTTTCTGATGCAACAAAATTCCATGGCCCTTCCTATCCAGCAAAATCTTTTTTGAAAATCCGGTCCATGGTGGATACGAAAAAGTCACTAGCGGCATGATTTTTCCGGCCTGCAGGGCGTTGGCCTGCAGGTCTTCTTCCAGGACCACGTCACGCACGAACGACCCGACCGCGCAGTCCACGGTGTTTCCGCCAAACGTGCTGAAGAGCTCCATCTCTATTAGGTTGATTTTCTGTCGAAAGGCAACCAAAAAAGAAAGTAAATCGTACAAGGAATGAATCATGAAAAAAGAGTATGATTTTTC